>OGZI01000079.1_pt1 | contig 130300 bp, 146 predicted proteins | sample 1576711 | NCBI WGS metagenome assembly OGZI01 (sample SAMEA3541482, study PRJEB24748) | human gut metagenome | biome: human gut; feature: human-associated habitat; material: faeces | place: China | collected 2012
TGTGGCATTTACAAAAACAGGAGAGAGACTGGTAGGTGAACCTGCGAAACGTCAGGCAGTTACCAATGCAGACAGAACTATTTCTTCTATCAAGCGTCATATGGGTACTGATTATAAAGTAGACATCGACGGAAAGAAATATACTCCACAGGAGATTTCCGCGATGATCCTTCAGAAGCTGAAAGCAGATGCTGAGAGCTATCTGGGTGAGACAGTAAGCGAAGCAGTTATCACTGTTCCTGCATATTTCAACGATGCACAGCGTCAGGCAACCAAGGATGCAGGTAAGATCGCTGGTCTGGATGTAAAGCGTATCATCAACGAGCCTACAGCAGCAGCATTAGCTTATGGTCTTGATAACGAAAAAGAGCAGAAGATCATGGTATATGACCTTGGTGGTGGTACATTTGATGTATCTATCATCGAGATCGGTGATGGTGTCATTGAGGTTCTTTCTACCAATGGTGATACACGTCTTGGCGGTGATGACTTCGATAATGCAATTACCAACTGGATGATCTCTGAATTCAAGAAGGCAGAAGGCGTAGACCTTTCCGGCGATAAGATGGCTCTTCAGAGATTAAAAGAAGCAGCTGAAAAGGCTAAGAAGGAGCTGTCTACAGCTACTACTACCAATATCAACCTGCCATTCATCACAGCTACTGCAGAAGGTCCTAAGCATCTGGATATGAACCTGACAAGAGCTAAATTTGATGAACTGACACATGACCTGATCGAGCGTACAGCTATCCCGGTACAGAACGCATTGAAGGATGCTGGTATTACCGCAGCTGAGCTTGGCAAGGTACTGTTAGTTGGTGGTTCTACACGTATGATCTCCGCACAGGAGAAAGTAAAACAGTTAACCGGCAAAGAGCCTAGCAAATCTCTTAACCCAGATGAGTGTGTTGCAATTGGTGCAGCTATCCAGGGTGGTAAGTTAGCAGGCGATGCAGGTGCCGGAGATATCCTTCTTCTGGATGTAACTCCACTGTCCCTGTCAATTGAGACCATGGGTGGCGTAGCAACCAGACTGATCGAGAGAAATACAACCATTCCTACCAAAAAGAGCCAGATCTTCTCTACTGCAGCTGATAACCAGACCGCTGTTGATATCCATGTTGTACAGGGCGAGCGTCAGTTTGCAAGAGATAACAAGACCTTAGGCCAGTTCCGTCTGGATGGTATCCCACCAGCAAGAAGAGGTGTTCCGCAGATCGAAGTTACATTCGATATCGATGCAAACGGTATTGTAAATGTATCTGCTAAGGATCTTGGAACAGGCAAAGAGCAGCATATTACCATTACTTCCGGATCTAACATGTCTGATTCAGATATTGATAAGGCTGTTAAAGAGGCTGCTGAGTATGAGGCTCAGGATAAGAAGCGTAAGGAAGCAATCGATGCAAGAAATGATGCTGATTCTATGGTATTCCAGACTGAGAAGGCTCTGGAAGAGGTTGGCGACAAGATCGATGCTAACGACAAGGCTGAGGTTGAGGCTGATTTAAATGCACTGAAAGAAGCTATCAACAGAGCGCCGGTTGATCAGATGACTGATGCCCAGGTTGAAGATATCAAGTCAGGTAAAGAAAAACTGATGAACAGCGCCCAGAAGCTGTTTGCAAAGGTTTATGAGCAAGCACAGCAGGCTGGTGCAGGTGCAGGTCCAAACATGGGTGGCGCAAATGCAGGCAATGCAGGAAGCTCCAAGCCAGATGATGATGTAGTTGACGCTGACTTCAAAGAAGTGTAAGATTATATAACGGTTCAGACATATGCTGTTTTGGACGGGAAAGTGTGTTGCAAGCTAGCATGTCTGAACTAATGGACGGGTCCGAGAGGGGAGATATCCCCTTCCGGGCCTTACCGTCTGTTTAAACAAAGGGCATTTTGGACCCGGCAGAGAAAGAAATAGCAGTGATAAGAGGTAAACAACATGGCAGAGAATAAAAGAGATTACTATGAAGTTCTGGGTGTTTCAAAAGACGCTGATGAAGATACCCTGAAAAAAGCATACAGAAAACTTGCCAAGAAATACCATCCTGATGCAAATCCTGGTGACAAGGAGGCAGAGGCAAAGTTTAAGGAAGCTTCAGAGGCTTACAGCGTACTGAGCGATCCTCAGAAACGTCAGCAGTACGACCAGTTCGGCCATGCTGCATTTGAGCAGGGCGGCGGCGCTGGTTATGGCGGCGGTTTCGGCGGCTTTGATTTTAACGGCGGGGATATGGGGGATATCTTTGGCGATATTTTCGGTGATATTTTCGGCGGCGGCCGTTCCAGATCCAGAAGCGGTCCTATGAAGGGGGCAAATGTAAGAACAGCAGTCCGCATTACCTTTGAAGAGGCAGTTTTCGGATGCGAAAAGGAAATTGAGATCAATTACAAAGAGGAGTGTCCGGACTGTCATGGTACAGGAGCCAAGCCAGGCACTTCGCCAGTGACCTGTTCCAAATGTAACGGTAAAGGCAAGATTATGTATACCCAGCAGTCGTTCTTTGGTCAGGTACAGAACGTCCAGACTTGTCCGGATTGTAACGGCACTGGTAAAGTCATCAAGGAAAAATGCCCCAAATGCTACGGAAGCGGTTATAAGACTGTACGTAAGAAATTTAAGGTCAATATTCCGGCAGGTATTGACAATGGCCAGAGCGTCCGCCTGGCAGGAGCCGGCGAGCCTGGCGTAAATGGCGGCGAGAGAGGCGATTTGCTGGTTGAGGCAGTCGTTTCCAGCCATCCATTCCTGAAGCGTCAGGATACCAGTATTTTCTCTACGGTATATATTTCCTTTGCAACAGCGGCATTAGGCGGCCCAATCCGTATTAAGACTGTAGACGGCGAAGTAGAATATGAGGTAAAGGCAGGAACTCAGACCGATACCAAAGTACGGTTAAAGGGAAAAGGTGTTCCATCCTTACGAAACCGCAATATCCGCGGCGATCATTACGTGACCCTGGTAGTTCAGGTTCCAGAGCGTATGACCGAAGCGCAGAAAGAAGCGCTGCGCCGGTATGACGAAGAAATGAGAGGGGTAGCGTCTCAGTCAGAACCCCATAAGAAAAAGAGCTTTAAGGATTTTTTTGAAAAATAAAAGGAGAATGCCATGTACTCAGATGTGGAATCCCTTTCCGTCCCCTTGCCGGAGGACATTGAAAAGGTAAAATGGTATGGAGATTTTGCACAGGCGGCTAAGATGATCGATCTGCGCCTGAAAACGGATATCCCAGAGGCATTAAAAAAACGCCTGCGCTATGAAAAAGAGATCCTGTCCCGCATTCCGGCTCAGTATTCTTATAGCTGGCAGGATGCCTTAAAGCTTCTTCAGGAAAAGCTGATTGATTTCAAAGAAGAAGAACTGACCAGACTGTGGGAAGAAAATGCGGCAGAATGGATTTATATCAAAGGGCAGATTCATTTTAAAGATGATTTTTTTAACAATCTGGTAAAAACCCGTTCCTGGCTTTGGGAGCGTTTAAAAGACCGTACCCAGTATCCGTCGCCTATGGAAAATGAATTTTTACATCAGGTAATTGGAAAGATGAAAGTACAGGGCGGTATGGCCTGCAGATTTCATGTAAAAAGCACTCTGCGCATCCAAAAAGAAGCAGAGCGGGAAAACGAAGCCGTGAAGGTGTATCTTCCAGTTCCGGTAGAATACGCCCAGGTAAAAAATTTCAGGCTGCTGTCTGTGAAGATTGGAAGTGCCAGCGATGGGCAGGAAACATGGCGGAATGCGAATCCGGAAGAATATACCCTTTCGGATGCCCAGTATCCCCAGAGAACCTTGTGTTTCCATACAATTCATCATGTGGGACAGACGTATTCCGTCGAATATTCCTATGAAACCCATATGAACTATGTGGATCCTAAGGCAGAAGCGGTTCTGGACGGCCAGCCGGCGATGTACCTGGAAGAACAGCTTCCCCATATCCGGTTTACTCCATATCTGAAAGAGATAACGGCAGAAATCGTGGGAGATGAGAAGAATCCTCTGGAAAAGGCCAGAAAGATTTACAAGTATCTGACCAGCCACATTATGTACTCCTTTGTCCGCAGCTATATTACCATTCCCCAGATTCCGGATTATGTAGCGTCCGGCTGGAAGGGAGACTGTGGATTTCAGGCGTTATTGTTTATTACCATGTGCCGGATTGCAAAAGTTCCTGCCAGATGGCAGTCTGGTCTTTATATGAAACCGGATTCAGTGGGAAGTCATGACTGGGCGCAGTTTTATGTTGCCCCTTATGGATGGCTGTTTGCTGACGTATCTTTTGGCGGAAGCGCGTATCGGGCAGGAGATGAGGAACGGAGGGCATTTTATTTTGGCAATCTGGATCCTTATCGGATGCCTGCTGTCTCCCAGTTCCAGCATCCGTTCTATCCGTCCATGAAATGGAACCGCAACGATCCGTATGATAATCAGGCGGGAGAAGCGGAGTATGAGGACAGAAGTCTGCGAAGCGAAGAATACGAGACGGAACATGAGCTGGTAGAGTTTGAGGAAATAGAAAGAACGAAGGCTGTGGTAAACAAGGAAAACGTGTGATTTATTACCCTGCGGATTGGAAAAACAGGCAGAAGCATAGTTTACCGAAAGAAAATTAGAAGTCAGAAAGCATAAAATCGGCAATGATTCCCATTGCCAGAAAACATTCTATCCCAATGCCGTCTGCGGCATTGGGATCTATAAAAGCTCTGAATCAGAGCAAATCCAGAGTATCCTATTAATGTTATAACTGATGCTACGAATGAAGCAGAGGAATTCTATAAAAAATAGAGAGCCAGCTGTTTTTAGGTTAACCAGGGCTGGATTCTCTATTGCTCCTTGAATTCTATTACCGGTCTTCCAACTTTACATATGGAAGGGCTTCCTCGCTTAACAGACTCTGGTAAGCAGGACGGATAATCTTATCTACATTGATCAATTCTTCTAACCGGTGTGCGCTCCAGCCGACGATACGGGCAATGGCGAACATCGGGGTAAAAAGTTCCGTTGGAATATCCAGCATACTGTAAACAAATCCGCTGTAGAAATCGACGTTGGCGCTGACACCTTTATAGATGGCGCGCTCTCCGGCAATAATCTGGGGAGCCATAGTCTCGATCATGGAATAAAGGGCAAAATCTTCGTTGCGGCCTTTCTCCTTTGCTAATTTTTCTACAAATCCCTTAAAGATCTGGGCTCTTGGGTCGGAAATGGAGTATACAGCGTGGCCCATACCATAGATCAGTCCTTTTTTGTCGAACGCTTCTTTGTGGAGAATCTTTTCCAGATATGCATGAACTGCTTCCGGATCAGTGGTATCGGTTACGTGTTCCTTAATATCGGCCATCATTTCTACGACTTTGATGTTGGCTCCGCCGTGTTTTGGACCTTTTAAAGAAGAAAGTGCCGCTGCGATAACCGAATAAGTATCCGATCCGGAGGAAGTAACAACGCGGGTGGTAAAGGTAGAGTTGTTGCCGCCGCCATGCTCCATGTGAAGAACCAGAGCCAGATCCAGTACATTGGCCTCTAAGGCGCTGTAAGACTTGTTTGGACGGAGAAGTCGCAGAATGTTTTCAGCGGTAGACAAACTTGGATCCGGACGGTGGATATATAAACTGTCGTCTCTCTCATAGTGGTTGTAAGCGTGATAGGCATAGACCGCCATTTTAGGGAATGTAGCAATCAAACTTAAACACTGTCGGAGAACGTTTTCCAAAGAATTGTCAGAAACCTTGTCATCGTAAGACGCCAGGGTTAAAACGCTCTTGGTCATGGAGTTCATAATATCCTTGCCAGGCGCCTTCATAATGACGTCGCGGACAAAGTTGGTAGGAAGGAAATTGCTGCGGTTTAAAATGTCCTGAAACTCAGTCAGCTGGGTCTGGGTAGGAAGTACGCCGAATAAAAGCAAATAGGTAATCTCTTCGAATCCGAAATGATGGGCTTCCAAAAAGCCTTTTACCAAATCCTGGATGTCATAGCCGCGGTAGAGCAGACGGCCGTCACAAGGAACAGACTGTCCGTTTTCTTCTTTTCTGGACTGGATTAAAGAAATATTGGTAAGGCCGGCCAAAACGCCCTTGCCGTTTTTATCTCTTAAGCCGCGCTTCACACCGTACTCAGAAAAGAGAGCCGGATTAATGGAATTGTGATTAATGCACTCTCTCAGCTGGTGGGCGGCGTATTCTTCCACATATAAACGATTATCTGCCATAAAACTCCTCCTTTAAAATAATGATACCGCAAGTATAGCATTATCATTTGATATTTGTCAATAATAATCAAAGATTAATCATTGACATCTGACAGCAATCAGATATAATAACCCTAGGAGGAAACGATATGGACAGGATAACCGATGACAGGGGAATTACAGCGTTGTTTGAGACTTTTTTTGCGTGTCAGAAAGTGCTGCTTTATTCATTAGATTATAGGGAGATTAAATTTTCCCGCCATCAGTTTTATGCCCTTCTGGCATTAGGAAGCAGAGGCGATATGACTATGGGGCAGGTAGCGGAGAGCATAGCGGCTTCCAGGGAACAGGCCACCAGGGTAATCGCGCCTTTAGTAGAGGAAGGATACGCAGAACGTTTTTATGATGAGGCAAACCGGAAACTGGTATTTGTCCGTCTGACTCCAAAGGGCAAAGCGCTTATCCGGAAAGAAAAAAAATACGTAAGGGAACAGCTGGAACAGAGGTTCGGACATCTGTCTTCTGAGGAGCTGGAGCGTTTTCTGGAATGCGTATCAGAGATAAAAACAATTTTAAAAAAAGTAGAATCAGGAGAAAAATAAACCGGAATCCAGGGAGTTTGCCCTGCGCCTCCTTGTCAGTAAAAAGAAAATATGCTATGATGAAAAATGCACAATTAGGATTAGATCGTAAGATAGAACCCAGAGGAACAGGAGAAGTCCCATGAAGTGGAAAAAATTTACATTAACGACTACCACGGAAGCGGTAGATTTAGTCAGCAGTATGTTTGACGAAATAGGCATTGAGGGAATCGAGATCGAAGATAAGATTCCTCTGACAGAAAAAGAAACCAAAGGAATGTTTATTGATATTCTTCCAGACTTAGGACCGGATGACGGTGTGGCAAAGGTCAGCTTTTATTTAGACGATGACGACGACGCAGAAGACATTTTAAAAAAAGTAGAAGAAGGCCTGGATGATCTGGCTTTATTTGTAAATTTAGGAGCCAGGACCATCGAAGCTTCTGAGACAGAAGATAAGGACTGGATTAATAACTGGAAGCAGTATTTTAAGCCCTTTACGGTGGATCATATTTTGATCAAACCAACCTGGGAGGAAATTCCCGAAGAGCATAGGGACAAGCTGCTGATCCAGATTGATCCAGGTACGGCATTTGGAACAGGGATGCATGAGACTACACAGCTTTGTATCCGTCAGCTTCAAAAATACGTTACTCCAGAGACAAAGGTGCTGGATGTAGGAACCGGAAGCGGTATTTTAGGCATTGCAGCATTAAAGCTGGGGGCAAAAGAAGTAAAAGGAACGGATCTGGATGAAAACGCCATTCAGGCAGTAGGAGAAAACCTGGAGTCTAATCAGATTTTCAGCGATAAATTTGCAGTTGTCCAGGGAAATATTATTGACGATAAGGAAGTTCAGGACTGGGCAGGCTATGAATGGTGCGATATTGCGGTTGCCAACATTCTGGCGGACGTGATTATCCTGCTTCAGAAGGAAATTCCGGTTCATATCAAGCATGGCGGCATTTTCATTACGTCCGGTATTATCAATATGAAAGAACAGGCGGTACGGGAAGCATTCGAGGCAAACGATGAATTTGAAGTAATCGAAGTAACCTATCAGGGAGAGTGGGTTTCTGTAACAGCCAGGAGAAAGTAAGATGCACCATTTTTTTGTTTCACCCCAGTCAGTAGGGGAAGATCGGGTTGTGATTACCGGTCCGGATGTGAATCATATTAAAAATGCCCTGCGGATGCGTCAGGGAGAGGTTATCCGCGTCAGCGACGGATGCGGGACGGATTACGTATGCAGGATTGAACAGATTGACAGCAGCCAGGTGGAAACCGTTATTCTGGAGAGACAGGACAGCGGGGAACTGCCGGTTCGGGTTTATTTGTTCCAGGGGCTTCCAAAATCCGATAAAATGGAACTGATTATTCAGAAAACAGTGGAATTAGGCGTGTATTCCATTATTCCAACTGCCACGAAATATGCAGTTGTAAAACTGGACGGAAAAAAAGAAAAATCTAAGCTGGAACGGTGGCAGGCCATTGCTGAAAGCGGGGCAAAACAGTCTAAAAGAGGGATTATTCCCCAGATACAGCCGGTTAAGACATTGAAAGAAGCTCTCCAGTTTGCGGCGGGGCTGGATGCGATCTGGATTCCTTATGAACATGAATCCGGCATGGAACATACCAAAAAAGCATTGGCAGCCATTGGAAAAGAGACGCGGTCAGTAGGGGTTTTTATCGGTCCGGAGGGCGGATTTGACGAACAGGAGATTGAGCTGGCCAAAAAAGCAGGGGCGGTTCCGATTTCCCTTGGCAAGCGGATTCTCCGCACAGAAACTGCCGGAATCACGGCTTTGTCTCTGATAATGATGAAGGCAGAAGGCGCATTTTAGCGTGGATCGAAGGAGCAGATAACAACTATGACAAGTCACAATGAAATTTATTTTGATAATTCCGCTACCACAAAGGTGTTAGACAGTGTAAAAGACATTGTGGTAAAAACCATGACAGAAGACTACGGCAATCCTTCTGCCAGACACCGTAAGGGGAAAGAAGCGGAAGACTATGTGAAGGAGTCGGCAGAAATCATTGCTGGGACTTTAAAGGTACAGCCAAAGGAAATTGTATTTACTTCCGGCGGAACCGAGTCAAATAATATGGCCTTAATCGGAACGGCGATGGCAAATAAGCGGGCAGGCAATCACATTGTCACTACCCGCATTGAGCATCCGTCCGTGTATAATCCCCTGATTTTCCTGGAAGAGCAGGGCTTTGAAGTAACTTATCTTCCGGTTGATCAGGACGGCCATATTTCGTTAGAAGAGCTGCGGGACAGTTTGCGTGGGGACACGATCCTGGTGTCTGTTATGTATGTAAATAATGAAATTGGGGCAGCAGAGCCGATCGACGAAATCAGCGCCATTATAAAAGAAAAGAGCCCCAAGGCCCTGTTTCATGTAGACGCAATCCAGGCCTATGGAAAATACCAGATCCGTCCTAAAAAGCAAGGGATTGATCTGCTTTCCGTCAGCGGCCACAAAATTCATGGCCCAAAAGGGGCAGGATTTTTGTATATCAATGAAAAAGCCAAGGTAAGGCCTCTGATTTTAGGAGGCGGACAGCAGAAAAATATGCGTTCCGGTACGGAAAATGTACCTGGAATTGCCGGACTGGGCCAGGCGGCAAAAGAGGCCTATACTGGTTTTGAAGATAAAATTTCCCATCTCTGCGGTCTGAAAGACTATTTTACCGATCAGGTCAGCCAGCTGGAGGGAGTTGTTGTAAACAGCAAAAAGGGGCTGGACAGCGCGCCGCAGATTGCCAGCGTAAGTTTTAAAGGAGTCCGGAGCGAAGTGCTGCTTCATGCGCTGGAAGACAAGGGGATCTACGTTTCTTCCGGATCTGCCTGCTCTTCCAACCATCCGGCTATCAGCGGTACGTTAAAGAGTATTGGAGTGGGAAGAGAATATTTAGACGCCACATTACGATTCAGCTTCGGCCGCTTTAACACTATGGAAGAGATCGACATATGCATTGAGGCGCTGAAAGAACTGCTGCCGGTTCTCAGGCGGTATCAGAGAGGATAACACAGGAAGGAATCATTATGGAATACCAATCATTTTTAATTAAGTATGCCGAGATCGGCATCAAAGGCAAGAACCGGTATCTGTTTGAAGACGCGTTAGTAAAGCAGATTAACCATGCATTAAAAAGCGTAGACGGCGGATTTTTAGTGACCAAAGAGGCCGGCCGTATTTATGCCCAGGCGTCAAAGCCGTTTGACTTTGATGAAGCAGTCGAAGCGTTAAAAAAAGTATTCGGCATTGCGGCAATCTGCCCAATGGTCCAGATTGAAGACAAGGGATATGCAGATTTAAAGGAACAGGTAAAAGCATATATCGACCAGGTATATCCGGATAAGCATTTTACCTTTAAAGTAGCAGCCAGAAGAGCCAATAAGCATTATCCGGTAACTTCTGACCAGATCAACCGAGATCTGGGAGAAGTAATTTTAGAGACCTATCCGGAGACGAAGGTAGACGTACACAATCCGGACGTGCTCCTTCACGTAGAAGTGCGCCAGAAGATTAACCTGTTCTCTGAAACCATTCCAGGACCAGGCGGAATGCCGGTAGGCACCAATGGAAAGGCAATGCTTCTGTTATCCGGCGGCATTGACAGTCCGGTAGCAGGCTACATGATTGCAAAACGGGGCGTCCGCTTAGAGGCTACTTATTTCCACGCTCCGCCATATACCAGCGACCGCGCAAAACAGAAGGTTGTGGATTTGGCAAAGCTGGTTGCAAAGTATGCAGGGCCTATCCCTCTGCACATTGTTAACTTTACAGACATTCAGCTTTATATTTACGATCAGTGTCCCCATGAAGAACTGACTATCATCATGCGTCGTTATATGATGCGGATTGCAGAAAGGCTGGCACAGGCCAACAACTGTCATGGCCTGATTACCGGAGAAAGCATCGGCCAGGTAGCATCTCAGACCATGCAGTCTCTGGCAGCTACAGACGATGCCTGCACCATGCCGGTATTTCGTCCGGTAATCGGATTTGATAAACAGGAAATCGTGGATGTGGCAGAAAAAATCGGTACGTTTGAGACTTCCATCCAGCCGTATGAAGACTGCTGTACCATTTTTGTCGCAAAGCATCCGGTAACCAAACCGAACCTGGGGATTATCCGCCGATCCGAAGAAAATCTGGCCGAAAAGATTGACGAGATGGTAGAAAAAGCCATTGAAACTACAGAGACAATCTGGTGCAGATAAAAGACAAAAGAAAAAGGGCCGCCGTAAAACGGCAGCCCTGCAACTCGGAACGATTAATCGATGGTGTAAGGAGACAGGGTATTTAAAATCTCCTCAATGTTATTCTCTGTGTGGATGTTTAAGTCAATTGGCTTAGACAGATCCAGACTGAAGATACCCATAATGGATTTAGCGTCGATGATATATCTGCCGGAAACTAAATCGAAATCCGCGTCAAACTTCGCTAAATCGTTGACAAAAGATTTTACCTTATCGATGGAATTTAAAGAAATGTGAACAGTTCTCATTGGAAGAATCCTCCTTGCATCTATGTATTATAGTTATTACTAAAATTATTAGAACCTTACTATTATACTACAAAGATACCAGGCAAAAGTCAATAGAAAGTTTGCAGAAAACAACACAGGAGTCCTTGTATGAAAACAGCAGCATTACACAATTTAGGATGTAAAGTAAATGCCTATGAGACCGAAGCCATGCAGCAGCTTCTGGAAGCTGCCGGCTACCAGATTGTAGAATTTAATCAGAAGGCAGACGTCTATATTATCAATACCTGTTCCGTAACCAACATTGCGGATAAAAAGTCCAGGCAGATGCTTCATCGTGCAAAAAAACAGAATCCAGACAGCATTGTGGTGGCAGCAGGATGCTATGCCCAGTCTGCCGAAGAACATTTAAAAGAAGATGCTGCCGTAGATTTGATTATTGGCAATAATAAAAAGAAAGACCTGCCGGAAATCCTGGAGGAATTTCTGTCGTCCAGAGAGCAGAAGACCCCTCAGTCCTATGTGATTGACATTTCCAAAGCCCAGGATTATGAAGATCTCCATATCCGGAAAATTGCAGACCATACCAGAGCCTTTTTAAAGGTTCAGGACGGATGCAACCAGTTCTGCAGTTACTGCATCATCCCCTATACCAGAGGGCGGAGCCGCAGCCGGAGACCGGAAGAAGTAGTAGAAGAAGTCAGGTGTCTGGTAGAAAAAGGCTATAAAGAAATGGTGCTTACCGGCATTCATTTAAGTTCCTATGGGAAGGATTTCCCAGAAGAAAACATCGGGTTGATTGACCTGATCCGGAAGGTTCATGAGGTTGACGGCGTGGAACGGATCCGTCTGGGATCCTTAGAACCTCGAATTGTGACGGAAGAATTTGCAAAAGAACTTTCCTCCATGCCAAAGGTCTGCCCTCATTTTCATCTTTCCCTTCAGAGCGGATCGGAAGAGACGTTAAAGAGGATGAACCGTCACTATACGCCAGAAGAGTATCTGGAAGGCTGCAGCCGTCTGCGCCGCGCATTTGACAATCCGGCGATTACGACAGATGTGATTGTAGGATTTCCAGGAGAGACAAAAGAAGAGTTTGAAGAGACCCGAAGATTTTTAGAAACGGTGCATTTTTACGAAATGCATATTTTTAAATATTCCCGCAGAGGCGGCACCAGGGCAGACCGGATGCCGGATCAGATACCGGAGGAGAAAAAAGCGGTTCGGAGCGATATTCTTCTGGAGATGGAAAAACGGATGTCATCCCAATACCGCCAGAGTTTTCAGGGGAAAGAGTGCTGTATACTATTGGAAGAACCGGTTACACTGAATGGAAAACGGTATTATACCGGCCATACTCCGGAATATGTGCGGATGGCAGTGCCAGCAGAAGATCTGGAGAGAGAAGGCAGAGCGGTAAAAGGAACGTTTATTTCCGGAATAGCCGGAGAAATGCTAAATGATGAAGTGATGCTGCTTCACGAAAAGTTAAGAAATTAAAGACTTGCCGAAACACAACTTTTGGTTTAGAATAGAGAAGAATAGTGATTAAGGACGTGATAAAAATGGGCGATATTCAAAATACTCAATACTTTAAAGCAATTCAGGAGACTCCGGTAGAAGTAAGCAGAGTCTTAAAAGATGTGTATATTGCCCTTACCGAAAAGGGATATAACCCGATCAATCAGATAGTTGGTTATATTATGTCAGGAGACCCGACTTATATTACCAGTCATAAGGGTGCCAGAAGCTTGATTATGAAAGTAGAACGTGATGAGATTCTGGAAGAACTGATGGCAGTTTACATTGAAACGAAACTCAGCTAAGAGCGGCTGGGAGAACAGGTAAGACAGGATGGTGTGCAGAAGGGCAAAATATAGCCCTTCTGGACAGCCGGATATAAAGCTTTCCAATAGTTGGTGATGAACCGACTAATTTTGTTGCTTATTTACACAACAGACAGGTATTTTGTCTGTCAGGAGAGAATAAAATATGAATATGACAAGAATTATGGGACTGGATTACGGTTCCAAGACAGTAGGCGTAGCAGTCAGCGACGGACTGGGACTGACGGCCCAGGGAGTGGAAACCATTACCCGTACCGATGAGGGAAAACTGCGCCGGACTCTTGCCAGGATTGAAGAGCTGTCAAAAGAATACCAGGTTACCCGCATCGTATTAGGGTATCCGAAGAATATGGACAACTCTGCAGGGGAACGTGTAAAAAAGACCGAAGAATTTGCCGCTATGGTGGAAAAACGTACTGGGCTTCCGGTCGTATTCTGGGACGAGCGCCTTTCTACCGTTTCAGCAGAACGGGTATTGATTGAGAGCGGTGTGCGCAGAGAACATCGTAAGGCAGTCATTGATAAGATTGCAGCAGTATTTATTCTTCAGAATTATCTGGATTCCGGCGCTGCAAAGGAAAGCAGTGCAAAAGAAGAAAGGCAGGAGAATGATTATGAATAAAGACGGAATGATTTCCATGCTGACTGACGACGGAAGCATGGTAGATTTTTTTGTATTGGAAGAAACCAGAATTAATGGGGAGAACTATCTTCTGGTAACAGATAGTGGGGAAGAGGAAGACGGGGACTGCTATATTTTAAAGGATATTTCCCGTCCGGAAGACGCAGAAGCAGTCTATGAATTTGTTGAAGAAGATGACGAATTAGATTATTTGTACCGGATTTTTTCAGAACTGGTATCAGATATGGATATAGAACTAGAGCCTTAGAGGTTTAAAGGAGGTAACTGATTGAAAACAGAACAGACAGTAAATACAGAACACGCGGGCGAAGAGATAAAAGCTCCAAGGCCGAGAAGAACGAAAAATTACCGGCCAGGCCGTAATAACCGCAGCTATGGAAACGAGATGCGCACAGGAAAAGAGGAAAAGAGCGAAAAGGAAGAAAAGGCCGTAAAGCCCCAGGCAGCGGAAGGACAGAGAATAAACCGCAGCAGAAGGCCGGTTGGCAGAGGAAAGAGAGCGGCAGCAGCAGAAACGCAGCCGATGCCAAAGGTAAAGATTATCCCGTTAGGCGGTTTAGAGCAGATTGGCATGAACATTACAGCTTTCGAATGCGAGGACAGCATCATTATTGTAGACTGCGGACTGGCATTCCCAAGCGACGATATGCTGGGGATTGATTTAGTAATTCCGGACGTGACCTATTTAACCCAGAATATTGATAAAGTAAAAGGCTTTGTGATTACCCATGGACACGAGGATCACATCGGCGCCCTGCCTTATATCTTAAAGCAGATCAATGTGCCGGTTTACGGAACAAAGCTGACGATTGGACTGATTGACAATAAATTAAAAGAGCATGGCATCTTAAAAAATGTAAAACGCAAGGTAATGAAACACGGACAGTATGTGAATTTAGGCTGTTTTCGGGTAGAGTTTATCAAGACCAACCACAGTATTGCCGACGCATCTGCACTGGCAATTTTCTCGCCGGCAGGAGTGATTCTCCACACAGGAGATTTTAAGATAGACTATACTCCTGTATTTGGAGATTCCATTGATTTGCAGCGCCTGGCGGAGCTGGGGAAAAAAGGCGTTCTGGCTCTGATGTGCGACAGTACCAATGCGATTCGTCCAGGTTTTACCATGTCTGAAAGAACGGTGGGAAAGACCTTTGACTCTATTTTTTCCGATCATACGTCCAGCAGAATTATTGTAGCAACCTTTGCTTCTAATGTAGACAGAGTGCAGCAGATTATTAATTCTGCCAATAAATACAACCGTAAGGTAGTCATTGAAGGACGGAGTATGGTCAATGTAATTACAACAGCCAGCGAACTGGGCTACATCAACATTCCGGAAGGGACTTTAATTGACATTGAACAGCTGAAAAACTATCCGGAAGAGCAGACGGTGCTGATTACCACCGGCAGCCAGGGCGAGTCTATGGCGGCTCTGTCCAGAATGGCATCTTCCCTTCACCGGAAAGTATCCATTATGCCAGGCGACGTGGTAATTTTAAGCTCTACCCCGATTCCAGGCAATGAAAAAGCGGTTTCTAAGGTTATTAATGAATTGTCCATGAAAGGGGCAGAGGTTATTTTCCAGGATACCCATGTATCCGGACACGCCTGTCAGGAAGAGATTAAACTTTTGTATTCTTTGATTCGTCCGAAATACTCCATTCCGGTTCATGGCGAATACCGTCACCGCATGGCCCAGGGAAGTCTGGCAGAATCTGTAGGAATTCCCAAGGAAAATGTGATTATGCTCAATTCCGGAGACGTTCTGGAGCTGAATGAGGAAAGCTGCCATGTAGTCGACCATGTTCCGGCAGGCGGAATTCTGGTAGACGGACTTGGAGTAGGCGACGTAGGAAACATTGTGCTCCGTGACCGTCAGAATCTGGCCCAGAACGGTATTATCGTGGTGGTTCTCACATTAGAAAAGCACAGCAACCAGCTGCTTGCAGGACCGGACATTGTATCCAGAGGATTTGTATATGTCCGAGAATCCGAAGATCTGCTGGAAGAAGCCCAGACTGTAGTAGACGAGGCAGTAGCAGACTGCTTAAATCATCACATTGCAGACTGGGGCAAGATCAAGACCATTATCAGAGACTGTTTAAGTGATTTCTTGTGGAAGCGGATGAAGCGCAGCCCCATGATTCTGCCGATTATCATGGAAGTATAAAGAGGAATGCATTATGAGCGAGACGACAAAAGATATTAATAAGGTAACTGGGGCAATTATCGGGATTTCATTCCGGCTGATTATTTATGCGGTTGCAATCCTTCTGATTTACGAGGGAGCGACAAAGGGTTATGAGTTCGGCCATGAGATTTTCTATGCTTCTTCCATGGAAGAAGCGCCTGGAAGAGACGTGGAAATGACGTTAGAATCTGGAGCATCCGTTGCGTCTGTAGGAAAGAAGCTGGAAAAAGACGGTCTGATTCATAACCGGTATTCCTTTATTATCCAGGCCATGGTTTATGAGTATGAGATTCAGCCTGGAACGTATACGCTGAATACGTCTATGACGTCCAGGAAAATCTTAGAAGAATTGAGTACCGTTGAAGAGTCAGAGGAAGAAGAATGACAGAAAAAGAGAGAATTGCAGATTTTATCGTTTCGCTGGAACGGGGCTATGGGGAACTGTGCGACCGGATAGCCCATGAGGCCAGGGCAGAGAAAGTTCCCATTATTCGTCCGGAAACGGCCTCATTTTTGCAGACTATGACGGCAGCCGCCGCTCCCAAAGCGATTCTGGAAGTGGGGACAGCAGTAGGGTATTCCGCTCTTCTGATGGCTCAGGCGATGCCGGAAGGCTGCAGGATTACGACCATAGAAAAATACGAAAAAAGGATTCCCAAGGCAAAGGAGCATTTCCGGCTGGCTGGAATGGAAGATCGGATTACCCTTTTAGAAGGGGACGCCGGTCAGATCCTGTCCGGACTTTCCGGTTCCTTTGATCTGGTTTTTATGGATGCGGCAAAGGGACAGTACATTCACTGGCTGCCCGATGTGCTGCGGCTTTTATCAAAGGGAGGAATGCTGATTTCCGACAATGTCCTTCAGGATGATACCATTCTGGAGTCTCGGTTTGCCATTGAGCGGAGAGACAGAACCATACACAGCCGGATGCGGGAATACCTGTTTCAGTTAAAGAACCATAAGGATTTGATTACCTCCATCGTCCCTATCGGGGATGGTGTGACAATCAGCATCAAAAAATAAGGAATCTATATGAGAAAGACAGAGTTATTAATTCCGGCAGGAAGTCTGGATGTACTGAAAACTGCAGTTATTTACGGTGCAGACGCCGTTTATATCGGCGGGGAAGCATTCGGGCTTCGTGCTAAAGCAAAAAATTTCTCCAATGAGGAGATCAAAGAAGGGATTGCCTTTGCCCATGAAAGAGGGGTAAAGGTTTATATTACCGCCAACATTCTGGCACACAATGAAGACTTAGCCGGAGTGGAAGCGTATTTTCACGAGCTGAAAGACGTTGCGCCGGACGCCCTGATTATTTCCGATCCAGGCGTGTTTGCCATTGCCCGCAGGGTGCTTCCGGATATGGAACTTCATATCAGCACTCAGGCTAACAATACCAACTATGGCACCTATCTGTTTTGGCATGAAATGGGAGCCAAACGGGTGGTTTCCGCCAGAGAACTGTCTCTGGCAGAGATTAAGGAGATCCGCGCCCATATTCCGGACGACATGGAGATTGAAAGCTTTATCCATGGCGCTATGTGCATTTCCTATTCCGGCAGATGCCTGTTAAGCAATTACTTTACCGGCAGAGACGCCAACCAGGGGGCCTGCACCCATCCATGCCGCTGGAAATACGCAGTAGTAGAGGAAACCAGGCCAGGCGAGTATATGCCGGTTTACGAAAATGAAAGGGGAACCTACATTTTCAATTCTAAAGATCTGTGTATGATTGAGCATATTCCGGAGCTGATTGACGCAGGCATCGACAGTTTTAAGATCGAAGGCCGGATGAAGACGGCTCTGTATGTGGCAACGGTAGCCAGAACCTACCGCAGGGCCATTGATGACTATAAAACGGATCCAAAGCTTTATGAAGCCAATCTGGAGTGGTACAAAGAAGAGATTGGCAAGTGTACGTACCGAGAGTTTACCACAGGCTTTTATTTCGGAAAGCCGGATGAGAACGCCCAGATTTATGACAGCAATACCTATGTGAAAAATTATACGTATTTGGGAACCGTAGAGGAAACGGATGGAGACGGACGGTGCCGGATTGAACAGAAAAATAAGTTTTCTGTAGGCGAGACCATTGAGGTTATGAAGCCGGACGGCAGAAATCTGGCTGCAGTTGTAAAAGGAATCTATGATGAAGAGGGAAACGCAAGAGAAAGCGCGCCTCATCCCAAGGAAATTTTATGGGTAGAACTGGATCAGGAGACCGATACCTATGATATTTTGCGCCGCCGCGAGCCGTAAGGCTTCTGGAGGCGCTTTCGCCATATAAAGAGAGGAGCCAGTCAGTGATAACGGTAATTTTAGCAGTTCTGGCCGGACTCAGCGCAGTTTACGGTATAATTGTGTTTTTATATTCCGGCATCCAGACAGTCTGGCTGTGGACAGGACTGACCATTTTTTTGGGAGCCCTGGCCTGGGGAAACCATTACTATCTGCTTCACAAAAAGACGGTACCCATGTGGATTCCGGTATCTGCAGCTACGTTTTTCTGCGCCTGCCTGACCATTTTTGCGGTCATCGAAGGACTGATTTTTTTAAATGCGGCCGGAAATCCGGTACAGAACTTAGACTATGTCATTGTCTTAGGCACCAGGGTAACGCCGGATGGAATCAGCCGCTCGCTAAAAGAACGGCTGGATACAGCCATCCAGTATTCTGAGGATAATCCGGAAACCATTTTTGTGCTGTCCGGAGGCAAAGGGAAAGACGAACCAGTTTCTGAGGCAGAGGCCATGAGAGACTACATGGTATACAACGGCATTGCTCCGGATAAAATTTTATTAGAGACTCATTCCGAAAGTACTGTAGAAAACATTGCTTACAGCCGCCTGGTAATTGAAGAAGATCGGGCCAAGCGGAAAGACCGGCAGGAAAAGAAGTCGGACAGGGTAAAACTGCCTGGAGAAGGAATGGTAATGGCGCCGGACAAACCTACGCAAATTGGAATTTTAACCAATGATTTCCACATTTTCAGGGCAAAAAAAATTGCAAAAGAATGGGGAATCAAGGATGCGGCGGGGATTCCGTCGCCTTCCGATCCGGTTTTATTTATCCATCAGTGCGTAAGGGAATCCCTGGCAGTCTTTAAAGACCGGCTGATGGGAAATATGTAAGATTGCAGAAAGGACAGACTATGAGCAGAATTGAAGAATTAGACACCTATCGGGTAATTGAAAAAAGAGACATCCAGGAAATGAACTCAAGAGGATGGGTACTGGAACATAAAAAGACAGGGGCCAGGCTGTTTCTGATGGAAAATGACGATGAAAATAAAGTCTTTTCCATAGGTTTCCGTACCCCTCCGGCAGACAGCACCGGACTGCCCCACATCCTGGAGCACAGTGTGCTCTGCGGTTCCGAAAAATTTCCGGTAAAGGATCCGTTTGTGGAACTGGTAAAAGGTTCTTTAAATACGTTTTTAAATGCAATGACCTATCCGGACAAGACCGTATATCCCATTGCAAGCTGCAATGACAAAGATTTCCAGAATCTGATGGACGTTTATATGGACGCGGTACTCCATCCAAACATTTACAGAGAGCCAAAGATCTTTATGCAGGAAGGCTGGCACTATGAGATGGAAAGTGCGGAGGAAGATCTGACCATCAACGGCGTGGTATACAATGAGATGAAAGGGGCTTTTTCTTCTCCGGAAGGGGTATTAGACCGAGTAACCCGTCAGGTGTTGTTTCCAGATACTTCCTATACCAATGAATCCGGCGGCGATCCGGCAGTCATTCCGGAACTGACCTACGAGCAGTTTTTAGACTTCCACAAGACCTATTACCATCCGTCTAACAGCTACATCTATCTTTATGGAAACATGGATCTGGCAGAAAAACTGGAATGGCTGGACAAGACGTACCTGTGTCATTATGACAGGAGGGAAGCCGACACTTCCATTAAGCTGCAGGCTCCGTTTCAGAAACCAGTGGAAAAGGAAATTTATTATTCCATTACCGACGGAGAGCCGGAAGACCATGCCGCTTACTTATCCGTTAATACCGTAGTGGGAACGGATCTGGATCCCAAGCTGTATGTAGCCTTCCAGATTCTGGAATACACCTTAATTGATGCTCCAGGGGCGCCGTTAAAGCAGGCATTATATGACGCAGGCATTGGCCAGGACATTTTAGGAGGCTATGAAAACGGCATTCTGCAGCCCTATTTTTCCGTAATTGCGAAAAATGCAGAAGCGGATCAGAAGGGCGAATTTTTAGCAGTCGTAAAAGGAACGCTGAGAAAACTGGCAGAAGAGGGCATTGACAAAAAGAGCCTTCTGGCAGGATTAAATTACTATGAATTCCGTTACCGCGAAGCAGATTACGGCTCTGCGCCAAAGGGACTGATGTACGGTCTGTGGTGCATGGACAGCTGGCTGTATGATGGGGATCCAATGATGCATTTATGCTGGCAGGAGACCTTTGACTTCTTAAAAGAAGCGGTTAATCAGGGATATTTTGAATCCTTAATCAGAGAGTATCTGCTGGACAATCCATTTGAAGCGGTTATTACCGTAAAACCCCAGCGCAACCTGACGGCCATGGAAGATGCGGCCCTGGCTGCAAAACTGGCAGAAAAGAAGGCAGAACTTTCCAAAGAGGAAATCGACAGACTGGTGTCCCAGACCAGGGAATTAAAGGAGTATCAGGAAACCCCGTCTCCCCAGGAAGAGCTGGCAAAGATTCCGTTGTTAAAGAGAGAGGACATCGGTACAAAGGCAGAGACTATTTACTGGGATGAAAAGAAAGAATCCGGAGTCACGGTGCTGCACCACAATCTGTTTACCGCCGGAATCGGATACCTGCAGCTTCTGTTTGACACGAAGAACGTTCCAGAGGAAGATCTTCCGTATGTGGGGATTTTAAAGTCTGTTTTAGGATATGTAGATACCGAACATTATACGTATTCTGATTTGACCAGCGAGATTTATTTAAACAGCGGCGGCATTGGCATTTCTACTAATTCCTACCCGAATCTGGACAATCCAGAGAAATTTACCGGAGTGTTTACCGCTTCCGTAAAAGTGCTGTATGACAAGATTGGCTTTGGCCTGGAAATTTTAGAAGAGATTTTAATGCGGTCTAAATTAGAAGATGAAAAGCGTCTGGGCGAGATTCTGGCGGAAACCAAATCCAGAGCCAGAATGAAACTGGAAAATGGTTCCCATTCTGCGGCGGTAGCCAGAGCGACCTCCTATTTTTCGCCGGTTTCCTATTTCAACGATATGACAGGAGGCGTTGGCTTCTACCAGTTCCTGGAAAAATTAGTGAAGGTTTATGAAAGTGAGGCAGAGGCCAGAAAGGTTCTGATTGCGAAATTAAAAGAGCTGGCAGGGACGCTTTTTACCAAAGAAAATCTGTTGGTCAGCTATACGGCAGACGATGACGGATACAAGCTGCTTCCGAAATCTCTTGAAGCATTTACCGGAGGTCTGGAATCTGCTTCGGTTCTGGCTGGACAAGCAGAAAAAGAGCTGGCCAAGAAAGCGGCAGACCTGTTTGGAACGGTCCGGAAATTTACCGGAGAAAATGACAACGAAGGCTTTAAGACCGCTTCCCAGGTCAACTATGTGGCCCGATGCGGAAGCTTTAAGGAAAAAGGCCTTTCCTATACCGGAGCTCTGCGGATTTTAAAAGTGATTTTAAGCTACGATTATCTGTGGATCAACCTGAGAGTAAAGGGCGGCGCTTATGGCTGCATGAGCGGTTTCGGCCGTTCGGGGGAAGGCTATCTGGTATCTTACCGAGATCCCAACCTGGCAGAGACCAACCGGATTTACGAAGGAATTCCGGCATACCTGGAAAACTTTACCATTGATGAGAGGGATATGACCAAATATGTCATTGGAACTATCAGCGATGTAGATACCCCGCTGACCCCGTCTATTAAGGGATCCAGAGGACTGTCTGCCTACCTGTCCGGTGTGACGGAAGAAATGCTTCAAAAAGAAAGAGAGGAAATCCTTTCTGCGACCCAGGAAGACATTCGGGCGCTGGCTCCGATTGTACAGGCAGTTCTGGATACAGGCAGCCTGTGTGTCATTGGAAATGAGGAAAAGGTAAAGGCACAGGAAACGATGTTTAAAGAAGTAAAAAATCTGTTTGGCGTCTGAGAAAGGAGAGGCATCCATGAATACCCAAGAAAAAAAGTCCGGTTTTGTTACCCTGATCGGGAGGCCGAATGTGGGCAAATCTACTTTAATGAATCATCTGATCGGGCAGAAAATTGCGATTACCTCAGATAAGCCCCAGACCACCAGAAACCGGATTCAGACCGTATATACGGATGAACGGGGCCAGATAGTGTTCTTAGATACCCCAGGGATTCACAAAGCAAAAAACAAGCTGGGCGAATATATGGTCAACATTGCGGAGCATACGTTAAAAGAAGTAGACGTAATCCTGTGGCTGGTGGAACCATCTACCTTTATCGGAGCAGGAGAGCGCCATATTGCAGAACAGCTTAATAAAGTGTCTACGCCGGTCATTCTGGTTATCAACAAGATTGATACGGTAAAACAGCAGGAAGACATCCTGACCTATATCCAGGCTTACAAAGATATCTGCCCCTTTGCGGAAATCGTGCCGGTTTCTGCATTAAAGAAAAAAGGAACCGATCTGCTGCTGGATCTGATGTTTCAGTATCTGCCGTACGGACCGGAATTTTATGACGAAGATACTGTTACCGATCAGCCGATGCGCCAAATCGCTGCAGAACTGATTCGGGAAAAAGCGCTGCGGCTGTTAGACGACGAGATTCCTCACGGAATTGCAGTGACCATCGAAAAAATGCAGGAACGGCCCAACGGGATTATGGACATTGAAGCGACTATTATCTGCGAGAGGGACTCCCACAAGGGAATTATTATCGGAAAAGGTGGTTCGATGCTGAAACGGATTGGCAGCGCAGCCAGAAGAGAAATTGAGAAAATGATGGAAATCCAGGTCAATCTTCAGCTGTGGGTCAAAGTCCGCAAAGAGTGGCGGGACAGCGATATTTTAATGAAGAATTACGGTTATAACCAGAAGGATATGTAGGAGGCTTCATGAAAGAAACGGTTTCGGCAGCCGGCATGGTGTTAAAAGCCGCTCCTTCCGGAGAATACGATAAGCGCCTGGTAATTCTGACCAGGGAACTGGGAAAAATTACCGCCTTTGCCAGAGGAGCCAGACGGCCAGGCAATTCCCTGATGGCAGCAGGAAGAAGCTTTGTGTTTGGCACATTCCGGCTCTTTCAGGGAAGGGATGCCTATACGTTAAGCTCAGCAGAAATTACCAATTATTTCGATGAAATTGCCATGGATATGGAAGCCGCCTGCTATGGATTTTACTTTTTGGAAATTGCAGATTACTATTCCAGGGAAAATATGGATGCCACCGATATGCTGAAGCTGTTGTACCAGTCCCTCAGGGCGCTGTTAAAACCGGCGATTCCCAATCCTTTGGTGCGGAGGATTTACGAGCTGAAAGCCATGGTAATCAACGGGGAATATACGGAAAATCCCACCAGAAATGTGTGCGATTCCACCAGGTATACCTGGCAGTACGTAGTGGCTTCTCCCATTGAGACCCTGTATCAGTTTACAGTAACTGATGCAGTGCTCCAGGAGTTTTCCGTCTGTGTGGAAGATAATGTAAACCGCTATATGGACAGAACTTTTAAATCTCTGGAAATTTTACAGACCATTCTGTAGGGCAAAATCAAAGTAGGGTATTGAAAATATCAGGGAAAGAGGTTATGATATACGTCATATGGGATTTTCCCTATAAGGAGGAGTTTATGAAAAAAATAAAACTGGCAGCCCTGGTTTTTGCTGCCGGCTTTCTGGCAGGAGGCTGCGGGGCGTCTTCCGGAAAGGGATTCCAGCCTGTGGAGAATAGTATTTATGTGTCGTCAGATGGAGATATTTCCACAGCAACCATAGAGTCTGTCCAGGGAGAACAGTACAAGGAAGAAGATTTGCTGGCATTTGCAGAGCAGCAGGTATCCTTGTTCAATGAAGAAATGGGCAGCAGCGCCAAATCCCGCAACGAAGAAGGCCAGGAAAAACTTCCGGTTGCCGTACAGTCCTGCACCATCAAAGACGGCAGGGCAGAGATGATTCTGGATTATGCAGATACCGGATATGTAACAGAGTTTTCAGAAGAAAGCGGAATTCCGGTAAAAGACCTTGCAGTAGAACCGGTATCCGGAGATCTTCCGGCATTAAAAAAGCCGGATGGAAGTCCTGCAGACACAGAGGAAGCAGCCAAATCCGGCGGCATACTGATCCGAACAGAGGGGGCTGTCACCATTCAGACAGAAGGAACGATCCGTTATATTACAGATGGCGTAACGGTAGTGGATGAGAGAACCGTCCGCACTCCGGAACACTCCGGTGCTGTAATTTTTAAATAGACCATCCGGCAATGTACCGGCAGTAAAATTGAATGAAAGAGGTTGGATAAATATGGAAAAGACAATGGAAAAAATCGTTGCCCTGGCAAAATCCAGAGGATTTGTATACCCAGGCTCCGAAATCTACGGCGGACTGGCTAATACCTGGGATTACGGCAACCTGGGTGTAGAACTGAAAAATAACGTAAAGAAAGCCTGGTGGCAGAAGTTTATCCAGGAAAGCCCTTATAACGTAGGGGTAGACTGCGCCATTCTGATGAATTCCCAGACCTGGGTTGCATCCGGTCATTTAGGCGGGTTCTCCGATCCGTTAATGGACTGCAAGGCCTGTAAGGAGCGTTTCCGCGCAGATAAGTTAATTGAAGACTTCATGGCAGAAAAGGGCATTGAACCGGAAACCGGCATTGACGGCTGGAGCCAGGAAGAGATGAAACAGTACATTGACGACAACAACATCTGTTGTCCAAGCTGCGGAAAACATGATTTTACCGATATCCGTCAGTTTAACCTGATGTTTAAGACCTTCCAGGGCGTTACCGAAGATGCAAAGAACACCGTATACCTGCGTCCGGAAACTGCACAGGGTATTTTTGTAAACTTTAAAAACGTACAGCGTACTTCCAGAAAGAAAGTTCCGTTTGGTATCGGCCAGATTGGCAAATCGTTCCGTAATGAGATTACTCCAGGAAACTTTACATTCCGTACCAGAGAGTTTGAGCAGATGGAGCTGGAATTCTTCTGCAAGCCTGGCACAGATTTAGATTGGTTTGCATACTGGAAGCAGTTCTGCATCAACTGGCTGCAGAGCTTAGGCATCAAGGAAGACGAGATGCGCGCCAGAGACCATTCCCCAGAAGAGCTGTGCTTCTACAGCAAGGCAACGACAGACTTAGAATTCCTCTTCCCATTCGGATGGGGCGAGCTGTGGGGCATTGCAGACCGTACCGACTATGACTTAACCCAGCATCAGAATACGTCCGGCCAGGACATGACCTACTTTGACGATGAGAGCAAGGAAAAATACATTCCTTATGTCATTGAGCCGTCTCTGGGTGCAGACCGCGTAACCCTTGCATTCCTGTGCGCTGCTTACGACGAGGAAGAGATTGGGGAAGGCGATGTCCGTACCGTCCTTCACTTCCATCCGGCCTTAGCGCCTGTAAAAGTGGGTGTGCTTCCGCTGTCCAAAAAATTAAATGAGGGCGCTGAAAAGGTATATGCAGAGCTGTCCAAGTACTATAACTGTGAATTTGACGACAGAGGAAACATCGGCAAGCGTTACAGAAGACAGGATGAGATTGGTACTCCGTTCTGCGTAACGTATGATTTTGATTCTGAAGAGGATCACGCAGTAACGGTCCGCGACAGAGATACCATGGAGCAGGTACGCGTACCGATCGCAGAACTGAAAAACTGGCTGGAAGATAAATTCCGCTTCTAAGCTGTCATTAATACTAGCAAAGGAAAATGAGGCTGCTGCCTTTTATCTGCTCCGAGGCAGATGGAAGACAGCGGCTTCTTGTTTTGAATTATGGAAAAGAAGAATCAATTTTTAACAGAGCAGCCGTCCAAGCTGTTTTTATCTTACTTAATTCCGTCGATCAGCGCTACCCTGGTAACGTCCATCTACATATTGGCAGATACTATGATGATAGGAAAAGGAGTGGGCGCAGTAGGAATTGCCGCCTTAAATCTTTTGCTGCCTATATTTTCTGTGTATGTGGGAACCGGAATTTTATTTGGCGTTGGCGGAAGCGTCTTATTTTCGGTATCGAAGGGAAGGGGAGAGGAGCAGAAGGCCAGAGAGTATTTTACAGCCTCTGTCTGCCTGGCAATAGCGGCAAGTCTTTTGTATATGTGGCTCTTTACCGCGTTTTTTGATCCCATCACTTTGTTTTTAGGAAGAAATGAAGGAACCGACGCTTATGTCAGGGAATACGGACGGTATCTGAAACTGACGCCGGCAATTTTTTTGTTTTCCTCATTCCTTCAAGCCTTTGTCCGCAATGACGGAGCGCCGAAACTGGCAATGGCTGCAGTCATTACGGGCGGCGTTACCAATGTGTTTTTAGATTATATATTTATTTTCCCATTGAACTGGGGGATTGGCGGAGCTGCATTTGCTACGGTTCTGGGATATGGACTGACAACGGGAATCTTGTGCACGCATTTTTTATCAAAGAAAAATACATTAAAGCTGGTCAGGGCAGAGGGAATGCTGCACAAATGCATGGAAGTTATGCGGCATGGATTTTCCAGCTTCCTTCTGGAAGAGTCCAATGGTGTGATTATGCTTTTATTTAACCGTCAGCTGCTATCCTATGTAGGCGATTTAGGAGTGGTCGTATACGGAATTGTCTCCAACAGCGCGCTGGTAGTTACTTCTATCAATAATGGCATTTCCCAGGCGGCCCAGCCGATTCTGGCAGTAAACTATGGAGCCGGAGAGAAAAAGAGAGTGGAGCTTGCCATGAGATACGGAGTGATGACCGCGATTATCTTCGGCATCTGCTTTACTCTTATAGGACTGGCATTTCCGGTCCAGATTACCAGCCTGTTTGTCAATCCAACTCCTGAGATTATGGAAATGTCCATAACGGCAGTAAGGATTTACTTTCTGTCCTTCCTTCCGCTGGGACTGAATATGCTCTGCTCTACCTACCTCCAGTGCGTTATGCGTCCGGCTAATGCCATGCTCATCTGTCTGTTAAGGGGATTTTTACTGAGCAGTATCCTTGTACTGGTTCTTCCAAAGATATTTGGAGTTGAGGGAATCTGGGCAGTTATGACGGTAACGGAGACCATTACCCTGGCAGCGGCGCTGTTCTTCTGGAGAAAGGCTGCCAGACAATAAACAGGGAGGAAAAGAGAAATGAAAAAGATTTCGGATAAGTCATATGAAATTGATATGTGCAGCGGGTCTATTTTGGGAAAAGTTCTGGTGTTTTCCCTTCCGCTGATGCTTTCCGGTGTGCTTCAGCTGTTGTTTAATGCAGCGGATGTTATTGTAGTAGGACGGTTTGCCGGAAGCCAGTCTCTGGCGGCGGTAGGTTCCACCAGTTCTCTGATTAATCTTCTGATTAATTTGTTTATTGGGTTGTCTGTAGGCGTAAACGTACTGGTTGCCAAGTACTATGGTGCAAAAGAGGAAGAAGAAGTCAGCGTTACGGTTCATACTGCCATTGCTACCAGCCTGGCCAGCGGATTTTTGCTGATTGCAGTCGGAATGGCAGCGTCGAAACCTCTTTTGGTCCTGATGGGAACGCCAGATGATGTAATCGATAAATCAGTGCTTTATATGAAGATTTACTTTGCCGGAATGCCGGTTGTTATGCTGTATAACTTTGGCAGCGCCATTCTGCGCGCCATTGGAGATACCAAACGTCCGCTTTACTATCTTCTGGCCGCCGGAGTAGTAAACGTGGTTTTAAACCTCTTTTTCGTGATTTGCTTAAACATGGACGTAGCAGGAGTAGCCCTGGCAACCGTCATTTCCCAGTGTATTTCAGCAGGGCTGATTGTCCGCTGCCTGATGAAAAGCGGAGGCGGGCTGCGGCTGCATCTCAACAAACTGAAAATTAACACCAGAAAGCTGGGGCAGATTACCCGAATCGGCCTTCCGGCCGGAATGCAGGGAGCTATTTTCTCTATTTCCAATGTCCTGATCCAGTCTTCTGTAAACTCTTTTGGTTCAACGGTTATGGCGGGAAATACGGCTTCTTCCAATATTGAAGGATTTGTGTATACTGCAATGAACGCTGTATACCAGTCCAATTTAAGTTTTACCAGCCAGAATGTGGGCGGAAAAAAGTTCAGCCGGTTAAACAAAATCTTATTTGTCTGCCTGGGAGTAGTGACTGCAACAGGAATGATTCTGGGATTTGGGGCAATTGCAGGGGCAGGAGGACTGTTAAGTATTTATTCTTCTGATCCCGAAGTCATTTCCTATGGTATGAAGAGACTGGTGCTGATCTGCAGTACCTATTTTATCTGCGGATGGATGGATACCGTAGTTGGATCGCTAAGAGGAATGGGATATTCCATGCTTCCTATGGTGGTTTCCCTGACTGGAGCCTGCCTGTTCCGGATTATCTGGATTTTTACGGTATTTGCCAGATTCCACTCTCTTACCGTACTTTATATTTCCTATCCGATTTCCTGGATTATTACAACGGCAGCCCATTTATTCTGCTATTTCCGGCTGCGCAGAAAATTTCCAAAAGAAGATGTGGATGAATACGGAGCATAAGGAGGATAGGGAGCTTGATGAAATCCGATATGACTGAGGGAAGCATTGAGGGCCATCTGGCCCGATTCGCGATTCCGCTGATTTTAGGAAATATGTTCCAGCTGACCTACAATGCGGCAGATTCCATTATTGTAGGCAGGTTTGTTGGAAACGAAGCACAGGCGGCGGTAGGAATCGCCAATCCTTTAATGAATGTCCTTACTTTTTTTATTGTAGGAGTCTGCAATGGGATTGGCGTTATCATTAGTGAGTATTTTGGAGGAAAAGACGAAAAACGGCTGAAACTGGAGATGGGGACGGCGACTGTATTTGGCGGGATGGTATTTGGCCTGTTGTCCATGCTTTTATGGATCGGTGCGATAACAGTTCTCCGAATTATCCGGACTCCGAAGGAAATCCTGGGCCTGACTGGAAGTTATCTCCGCGTCATTGCTCCTGGCCTGCTATTTGTCTATCTGTACAATCTGTACGCAACGGCCCTGCGCAGTATGGGAGATGCAAAAACGCCGTTATATTTTTTAATGTTTTCTTCGGTACTGAATATTTTGCTGGATTTACTTCTGGTAATCCAGTGGGATTTAGGCGTTTACGGAGCGGCGGCAGGAACGCTGGTTTCTCAGATTTGCGCTTCGGTTTTGTGCGTGATATATGCCAGAAAGAAGGCTGCTGTCTTAAGGCTGTCCATGGGAGAATTCCGGATAGACAAAGGAATTTTAGGAAAAACCATCCGGTACAGCTGGGCTACGGGGATGCAGAAAATTACGCTCAATATAGGAAAGCTTTTGATTCAGAGCTTTGTTAATCCGCTTGGCGTGGATGTGATTGCGGCCTTTAATGCAGCGAACCGGATTGAAGATTTTGTACTGCAGCCGGAACAGAGCATAGGAGCGGCAATTACAACGTTTGCGGCTCAAAATCGGGGAGCAAAAAAGGGGGAACGGGTATACCAGTCCTTTCGGGTTGGCATGGTAATGGAAGTGCTCTATGGAATTGCAATCGGAGTGGTAATCTATATTGGTGCAGAACCGGTAATGGGTCTGTTTGCACCTAGTGCGGACAACATTATGATTCCTCTGGGAGTCAGTTACCTTCACATTATGTCTTTTATGTATGTTCTTCCAGGAATTACGAATGGCCTGCAAGGCTATGTCAGAGGATGGGGCGCTATGAATCTGTGTCTGGTCAGCACCTTCCTCCAGATTGGAAGCAGAGTGGTGTTTGCGGCATTCTTAATCCCGCAGTTTGGAATGACGGGAATTGCATACTGTTGTCTGATGGGCTGGTTGGTGATGCTGGCTTATGAGTGGCCTTATTTTGTAAGGCATAAAAAGAGCAAATTTACATTGTAATGGAGGACAAGAAGAGATGGCCAATAGCAGCCGTCTTTTTTTGTTGTCTGATTTTCCACAGGAATTTGAAAGTCAGAAACTAATTGACAAATTGTTTTAAAAATTGAGAAAATTAAGCTGATAAAATGTATAAAAGTAGAAACAATTGCAAAAATTATATACAAAATAATAATTAACAAAAATCAATAAGAAAAAATGAAAAAAGTGTTGACAAATTAAGAGGAAAGGAGTATACTAAAACCATCAAAAGAAAGCATTACAAATTTAAGAAAAGGAGGTACAGACCACCAGAAATATTCATAGCGGTTAACTTATCAATGAAAGATAAGACTTGACCAGGGAACCATCATACCGAAGCAAAAAGCCTATAAAAGTTATCTTGAGGAAATCGGAGCCTAAAGAAAACGGCTTATCAGAACCAGATAAGAGATGAAAAGAAGAAAAGTGAACAGATTATGGGTGAGTTTGTAAGAGGAGATGGAAGAAGAAAAAACTTCATATAGATAGTATCAGTTGCGAATAGCAACAAAAGGTACAAGATTAGAAAAGAAATTGGAAATGCTAGCGGTCCTGATAAGATGGTAAGTGCACTCTCCCAAGACACGAAACCAGCATTACGAATCGCGAAGCAGTAAGACAATTCAAAAAACAAAAAGAGAGGTTTTACAGTCCAATGGATGAGATAGTTTAAAGGCGGATGTCGAAAATAATATGATTCGATATCCGCCTTTGTTTGTAATCTGTATCTAAACTCCACGTTCCAGCTCCAGCAATTTCTGCTTTCTCTCAATTCCTCCGGCATATCCGGTCAGACTTCCCCTGACGCCCAGAACCCTGTGACAGGGTACGAGAATCGAAACAGGATTATGTCCAACTGCGCCTCCGACTGCCTGGGCAGACATACTGGCTATTCCGCGTTTTGCGGCAATTTCTTTTGCAAGATCCCCATAAGTCACAGTTGTCCCGTAGGGAATCGAAAGAAGAAGATGCCAGACCTGCTTTTGAAAAGCTGTCCCTTTCAGGTTTAAGGGAACGGAAAAATCAGGATTCTGGCCAGAAAAATAACAATCCAGCCACTGTTTTGCAGTTTGGAAAACAGCGGTTTCCTGTTCTAAATGTTCTCTGTCTAACGAAAGCGCAAAGTATTTTTGTCCCTCAAACCATAATCCGGTCAGTCCGGAATCGTCGGAAGCCAGAAGAATTTTTCCGAGAGGGGACGGATAATGACTGATGTACTGCATGATACCTCCGGAAGGAAACTCAATTTTTCTATTATCCTGATTTTAATAGAAGGAGACAGCCCTGTCAACTGGGGCGGGATGGACGGACATAGAAAAAGCCGCCGGCCAGAACAGCAGAAGCGAGTTTTAGCAGGCGGCAGAAAGCTATGGGTTATTTCCGGAAATTTTTCTGGAATGCACTGGGCATCCAGGGATATTTCTCTTCATTGGCATGATTGTAAGATTCCAGGGAACGCATCTGCTCTGCAATGTGAGGCAGATCCATACGGTTTACCAGGGCTTCGATTAACTCCTGGCCTTCGTCGGCAAGACGTTTGCGGGTTTCTTCATCTGGAATAGCAGTAGTACTCATGTGGTCTTCCGGAGCGCCAAAGCAGTAGCCGATGGCAGCGCTCTGATAAGCCAGTCCGAAAATATCATCAAAAGGCTTGCAGGTCTGTGGATTCTGATGGTAATATTCGGTGGTCAGCGGTACGTCTTCCAGCCGGTTCATAATCTGGTAGGCGCCTACGGTAATGGCGTGGAAGCTGTCCATGCTTTTAAATAAATCGGTTGCATTCTTTAACATCTGCATGGTCAGATCCATGTAAAGAATGGGGACTCCGGTTTCGTCAAAGAAATCTCTTACCATAGGACTGCAGGTCATATGGGCAGGGCCGTGGAAGCTGATGTAAATTTGGCGCTTAAAGCCCTGGCGCAGCAGGCTGTGGGCGATTGCGCTTAAATAGTCGATACCCTGACGGATAGACACCTGTACGGTGCCGCGGCCGGAGGCGGTTGCGCCGGCATAGAAATAAGGCAGTCCGGTTAAGACTAATCCGTTGCAGGCTTCCGCCATTTTTAAGGCATAGGCCTCGCTGATTACAGTTTCACTGTCTAAAGGCATTCCGCCATGCATTTCAACAGTGCCTACAGGAACGATAATAATGTCGTTTTCTTTTAAATAGGCTTCTACTTCACTGTTTAACATACGGGGAAGAATCCGTGTACGAAGTTCCATAATGTTTCTCCTTTCATTCCATGACAGGTTTTCTTACAATCCAAAGACGCTCTGGGCATTTTTAAAACAGATTTTTTCATAGGCCTGGCGGCTTAAGGCGCCGTTTGCTACTTGTTCATCCAGCCATTGCCCCAGGGGAAAGACCATTTTGGTATTTACCATATCGGTGGCAAAGAACAGCCGGTCTGCATAAGTTTCCAGGAATTCCAGACCAAAGGCCGGATCCCGCATAATGGCGCAGCCGGCGCTGTTGGCGCTTAAATCTCCGTACAGGTTAGGATATTTTCCAAATAGTTCCGGAACCCGTCCGCCTGGAATAACAGGGCCCTTTCCCCACTGGTTCCGGCTCTCTTTGTCCGTAGGTGCATCTGCGCTCATTTCAATCCAGAAAGTCTGGCTGTGACCAAGAAATTGTGTGTGAGGGTGGCGTTTTAAGCAGGCTTCCAAAAGAGGAAGACCTGGGTCGTCTACGACGCCGTAGCTGTAGCCGGTTTCTGGGCTCATATGAAAGGTAACCGGAAGATTTAATTTTCCAGCCGCTTCAAATACGGCGTTTAAAAAGGGATCGTCCAGCCTACGGTTTATCATCAGTTCTCCGATGCCGACAGCGCCTTTTTCTTTGCAGGCAGACAGCCGGTCGTAAACGGTTTCTGAATTTCCATCATAATCCAGATTGCACATCCAGGCATAATGCTCTGGGTCCGCTGCGGCAATCCGGCAGTTTTCTTCATTGGAGCCCATAGGCATGGAGAAGTTGCGTTCTCCACTGGACATGAGCACGCCTTTTCCGATTCCCAGTTCTTCTAAATGAGGCAGCATTTCTTTGTAGGTGCTTACCAATAGAGTATCACTTTTGGGAACAGAATCAAAGCTTAAATGCAGATGCAAGTCAATTTTTTTCATAGGTTTTATTCCTCCGGTTTCAGGTACGGACAAATGGTTCTCGATTAGTTCTGGGCGTTCCGGCGCTTTGCCAGGGCTGCATACATTTCAGCTGTCTTTTTCTGATCCAGGTTGAAGATCAGACCGATTCCGATGAGCTCTAAGATACAGGTAATAACCGGAACCGCATTTACCAGGTAGTAAATGTTGTTGATGGTTGCCGCGCTCTGTACCGCGCCTATGCCGGAAATATATCCGATTGCAGCCAGTGCGGATGCAGCTCCGGTAGAAGCGATGGTAGAACCAATCTTACGGCTGAACGTATAGAGACTGTACATACTTCCATCTGCGCGGAAATTCATTTTCCATTCGCTGTAGTCCAGACAGTCGGTAACCAGAGCCCAGATTAAGATGGTAAAAGCAGTCTGGCCAATGGTAGCCAACAGGTTTAAAACGGTGTAAAGCAGTGCGTTCTGAACTGGGAACAGTAAAATGTAAGCGGAAAGCAGCAGGTTGTAGGTGCTCATAACCAGGATTACATTTCTCTTTCCAAATTTCTGTACAATCTTAGGAACCAGGATAAAGCAGATAAGCATAATCGGGAAGGTTCCGATACTTGCCAGGGTCATCATGCTGGTATCCTGATAGAACTCTTTGTAAATGTAGCTTCTTAACTGGCTGCTTCCGGTAATGTAAAGCATACTTCCGATGGTTGCAACCATAACGCCGATTAATGGACGGTTATGGACAGCGGCTTTTAATACGTTGCCATAGTTGAATTTTTCCCCTTCCTGTTTTGGCTGGCGGACACGTTCCACGGTCAGGTTACATAACAGAAGGTAAGAAATAATGCACAGAACGCCGAAGATTACTGCAATCAGGGTAAAACGTTCTGGAATAATATTGGAATCCTTGTCAAAACAGAAAATCGGAACAAGGGAAAGAGCGCCCATTCCGACTATTGTACCGCCGATACTTCTGGCTCTGGAAAGCTTGGAACGGTCAATGGGATCCGCAGAAACAACGCTTGCCATAGCTCCGAACGGCATACTGGTGCCTATGTAAGACATTCCATAGAATACATAAGCAAACGCTACCCATGCATGAAGGGCAATTCCCTCAAATGGAACGTTGGCAAAACATAAGATGCCGGAAAGAGCCAGAGGGATCATAAACAGTTTTACCCATGGCTTAAATTTGTCTCCGCTTTTGCCAAGTCTCCAGCGGTCTGGGAAAGAACCCATAATCGGGTCGTTAATGGCGTCCCAGAGACGGGCAGCTAAAAACAGGCCAGCCATCCATTCTGGAGAAATACCCAGAACGTAGGTACAGAACGTAAGAAAATAGGCGTCTACGAACAGGTTTACGAAGCTTCCGGCCATATCCCCGAAGACATAACCGAGCTGGTCCTTTACCCCAAAGGGGCGTAAAGATTTGTCATTCATAACATTTTCCTCCTTGCTGCGGCAGACAACCGCAAACCATTGTCTTGTGTTGTATGTTAAGAATACTATACCATTATTACAATTACTATTACAAATATTGCATAATATATTGCAAATTCAGCCAATCTGGATTATGATTACAGAGAGGAAGGAACGAGAAAAGCAATGAAATTATCGGAAATGCAAAAATATAGAGAGCTGGTTTCTGCCCACCATAGATCGGAAATCAGCAATGAAGAAATGCAGAAAGCGTTTATTGCAGACGGAGCGATTCTGTCCAATCTTTATCAGGAAATAGAGATGGACTCAGATTCTGTAGACTGCCATGATGACGTGAATTATACGAAAGACAGCGTCCAGCTTCACAGCCATACGTTTTATGAGATGTTATATTGCTGCAGCGGAAACGTACAGTATCTGCTGGGGGCAGAACGGTATCGGGTCCACAGGGGGGATATTATTTTCATACCGCCAGGAATCAGCCACAGACCACTGTACTTAGACCAGCTTGCAGAACCCTATTCCCGTTATGTTATATGGATTCATCCGGAATTTATGAAGAATATCCAGCAGTTTTTAGGGTTTACTCCATTATCGGATCCGGTTTTGTTAAGAACCCAGGACAGTGGATGGGAGTACCTGGAACGGTATTTTCAATCTGCCTGCAAGGAAGCAGAAATCAGACAGGAGGGATTTGAAGCCTGTATGTCTTCCATAACGGTGCAGCTTTTAATCCATCTGACCAGGGCGTGCACGCACAGCAAGGCGATGGAGCCGCTGACCGAGAAAAAAGAGCTGCTGGATGAGCTGATTCGTTATATAGAAGATCACCTGGCTGAAAAAATAACGTTAAAATCAGCAGCCGCTAATTTTTACATCAGCGAACGGGCGGTATCCCGTTTGTTCAGCGAAAAAATGGACGTCAGCTTTTATCGGTACGTAACCCAGCGCCGGCTGATTGTAGCCAAAACCAGAATTATCAATGGGGAGTCCTTAGAAACCATAGGAGAACAGGTGGGGTTTTCCGATTACTCTACCTTTTACAGAGCGTTCAAACAGGCATTTTCCATATCGCCCCAGCAGTTTAAAAAATTGCAGAAGGTATAAAAAATACCCCGCCTGCTGCACGAAGCCAACAGGCGAGGTATTAAAAAGGGGAGGATAAGTAGTTAAATTTCTCTTTTGTGTACACCCATAGTATAGCCCTGGCTGAAAATTTTATACAGCAGAACCATTATTTTTTTTCCAGATTGGATAAAGTACGAATCAGTTCAATATCCGAAGCGTTTAATTTTAAGTTAGCAGACAGGGGTTCGCCGTCCGGAGTGGTAACGGTAACCTCCATAATGGTGCCTTCTGCAATATTTTTACGGGAAACGGCCTGAAGGAAGCTGATAAACTTGGGATGGTTTGCCTGGAAAGCCAGGAGGCGTTCTCTCAGTCCGAGAAAATCCATTGGATTCATTATGAAAAGTCTCCTTTCGTATTCTTGCTACGTTGCAGTATAGCATAGATTTGGGACTTGTCAATTAGAATCCTTTCCGCTACAATAAGGGATAGAGAGTAATAAAGGAGAAGATACCTATGAAGAAAAATATTATTGTCGGCCAGTCCGGCGGTCCGACCGCAGTAATCAACGCAAGTCTGTATGGGGTAATTAAAGAAGGAATCGCCCATGGGGACCAGATTGGGGCTGTATATGGGATGATTCACGGCATAGAAGGCTTTATGGCAGGGAGAGTGATGGAACTGTCTGCATTAGAAGAGGAAGAACTGGAGCTTTTAAAGCTGACTCCTGCCGCTTATTTAGGATCCTGCCGTTATAAGCTGCCAGAGGATTTAAGCGATATCTGCTATCAGGAATTATTTGAAAAATTCCGCCAGATGGATATTGGATATTTCTTTTATATCGGCGGCAATGATTCCATGGATACGGTAAGCAAGCTGGCAAGATACGCGGCTTCCAACGGCATTGACGTAAAGGTAATCGGCATTCCGAAGACTATTGATAACGACCTGATTATGACCGACCATACTCCTGGGTATGGCAGTGCAGCCAAATATGTAGCTTCTACAGTACGGGAGATTGTACTGGATTCTTCCGTCTATCAGCAGAAAGCCGTTACCATCGTGGAACTGATGGGACGCCATGCAGGATGGCTGACTGCTGCCAGCGTTTTAGCCAGAAAGCACAAAGATGACAATCCGCTGCTGGTTTATCTTCCAGAGACCAATTTTGACATGGAGCAGTTTGCCCATGACGTAGAAGCAGCTTTAAAGAAGCAGCCCAATGTGATTATCTGCATTTCCGAAGGGATTTCTGACGACAGAGGCCAGTTTATCTGTGAATACGCAGATGAGGCCAGACTGGATACCTTTGGCCACAAGATGCTGACCGGAAGCGGAAAAATCCTGGAAAATTTTGTACGCGACCGGTTTGGAGTGAAGGTACGCTCTGTTGAGTTAAATGTCAGCCAGCGCTGTTCCGGTATGGTAGCTTCCCAGACAGACATTGAAGAAGCAGCCCTGGCAGGCGCATGGGGGGTAAGAAAGGCTTTAGAGGGAGTAACCGGACAGATGATTGCGTTTAACCGCAAGTCCGACAGTCCATATGAGATGGAATGTGTAACCGTGGACGTCAATCAGGTCTGCAATCAGGAAAAGAAATTCCCGTCCCAGTGGATTACCAAAAACGGCACGGATGTAAGCGACGAGTTCTGGAACTATGCCCTTCCGCTGATTCAGGGAGAACCAGAGAGAAAAATGGAAAACGGCCTGCCTTTATATGCGCATCGGCGTTAGAAAAGACTTTACAACAAACATAGTTTTGTTATATACTATGGCCTAGAGGCATTTGCCCAGAAATACTGATAAAAAGGATGGATGATAGAATGGCTATTTTAGATACCTGGAGAAATCTGGCCTATGGTGACGGCTTAGATGATAAAAAGAGAGAAGAACTGTGGACTGGCTACTTTACCATTGAAAAAGGAATTTACGAGCAGATCCTTTCCAACCCAACAGAAGTGATTACCGGTACGGTAAAGGAACTGGCTGAAAAGTACAATACTGAGCTGTTAATTATGGTCGGCTTTTTAGACGGCATCAATGAGAGTTTAAAGGGTTATGAGAACCCAATTGATACCATGGAAGAAGATACGGAAGTCCGCATTGAGATTGATCCGGAAAAGCTTTATTACAACATGGTAGAAGCAAAGGCAAACTGGCTGTATGAGCTGCCCCAGTGGGATGCGATTCTTTCTGAAGAGCGCAGAAAAGAACTGTACAAGGAGCAGAAGGCTTCCGGCACGATCCGTAAGGGACACAAGGTATACCCCAACGATCCATGTCCTTGTGGAAGCGGCAAGAAGTATAAAAAGTGCTGCGGCAAGAACGCATAAAATCAGGTGTTATCCGCACTGTACTGCGGAAATCAGGATAAGGGGCTGCCTTTTGGCAGCCCTATCTCTTTGCTGCCAGTCAGATAGGAGGAAAACATGGACGCTTATACAAGTTTTGCGGCGGTATATGATCTGTTTATGGACAACATTCCTTATGGGGAATGGAGCAGATATGTAACCGGACTGTTAGAAGAACGGGGCGTAAAGGACGGCCTGGTACTGGATTTGGGCTGCGGAACCGGAAGCCTTACCGAACTTCTGGCTGCATCCGGATATGATATGATTGGCGTGGACAATGCAGAGGAAATGCTGGAAATTGCAATGGAAAAGAAGCTGGAAAGCGGCAGCGACATCCTGTATCTCCTTCAGGATATGAGGGAATTTGAACTTTATGGGACTGTTCGGGCAGTGGTCAGCATCTGCGATTCCATGAATTACATTCTGGATTATGAAGATCTGGTTCAGGTATTCTCCCTGGTCAATAATTACCTGGATCCAGGAGGAGTTTTTATTTTTGATTTGAATACCCGATACAAATATGAAGAAATCCTTGGGGAATCTACGATTGCGGAAAACAGGGAAGAAAGCAGTTTTATCTGGGACAATTATTTTGATGAAGAATCGGGGATTAACGAGTACGATCTGACGCTGTTTATCCGGCAGGATGGGGACAGTCCAACGAAAGAACCCTTGTACCGCAAGTTTGAAGAAACCCATTTCCAGAGGGCATACTCCATAGAAGAGGTAAAACAGGCTTTAGAAGAAGCCGGACTGGTATGGGAAGCCTGTTACGACGCCTTTACCAAAGAGGCGCCAAGGCCGGACAGCGACCGGATTTATATGATTGCCAGAGAACACGGAAAGGAATTCGAATAAGAAGAGAGGTTAAACTATGTCTGATTATATTATTCGTGCAACTGCAGCGGAAGGTCAGATTCGCGCATTTGCATCTACCACAAGAGAACTGGTAGAATATGCCCGCCAGGCCCACAATACCAGCCCTGTGGCAACCGCTGCCCTGGGACGGCTGCTGACTGCCGGCGGAATGATGGGAATTACCATGAAAGGAGAAAACGATCTGCTGACTTTAAAGATCCAGGGAGACGGCCCTATAGAAGGACTGACTGTAACGGCAGATTCGAAGGGACGGGTTAAAGGCTATGCCTATAATCCTTCCGTTATGCTTCCTCCCAATGACAAGGGAAAGCTGGATGTTGGCGGCGCATTGGGCGTAGGCGTGTTAAGCGTTATTAAGGATATTGGATTAAAAGAGCCTTATGTGGGACAGACTATTCTGGTAACCGGAGAAATTGCAGAAGATCTGACCTATTATTATGCCACCTCGGAACAGACCCCTTCGTCTGTTGCGTTAGGAGTGCTGATGAACAAAGACAATACGGTGCGTCAGGCTGGCGGATTTATGATTCAGCTGATGCCAGGCGCATCTGACGAAATCATCGACAAGCTGGAGACACGTCTGGGAGAGATTACTTCTATTACCTCTTTATTAGATGACGGAAATACTCCGGAGATGATTTTGGAGCATATTTTAGGAGAGTTTGGTCTGGAAATTAATGAGACGATAGAGACCAGCTTTTTCTGCAACTGCACCAAGCAGAGAGTAGAAAAAGCTCTGGTAAGTATTGGAAAGAAAGAACTTCAGGAGATGATTGACGAGGGAAAGGAAATCGAGGTAAACTGCCATTTCTGCAATCACAATTATAAATTCTCTGTGGAAGAATTGAAAGAACTGTTAAAAAGAGCTTCCTGACCGGTCGGATAACTAGCCGGACAGTTCCAAAAAGAGCCAGCGTCTTGCGACGTTGGCTCTTGTTTGTAATCATTGAATCCAATATAACTTTATTTCAATTACATAAATATGCTCTATATGATTGAAAAAGGTACACTGCTGACTAGATGATTAGAAATTATAACTTGGTAACATTGGTTGCCTGAGGTCCCTTTGCTCCGTTTACTACGTCGAACTCAACCTCTGCACCTTCGTCTAAGGACTTGAAGCCTTCCATGTTTAATCCGGAGTAATGTACGAATACGTCATTACCCTGCTCGTCGGAAATGAATCCGTAGCCCTTCTGGTTGTTGAACCACTTAACTGTACCTTTCATTATGATACCTCCAAAGAAATAAAAAAAATTACGCCGCAACTTATTTTGCGGATGTTCTAAGAATAGCACAGTTTTTATCAGGTGTCAAATGGTTTCGGTGTCAATTTTTGGAAATTTCAACAGGCAGAAAAACCCCATTTTATCAGGGAAAGAAGCATAAATAATTTGACGTTTCCTGAAAAACTGCTATACTGGAAAAAGAGTAAAGAAATGTGCCAAGGCAGAGGATGGTGGAAGAATGAAGATTTCAAATATTGTGAGGCATTTTAATACAATCACAGAGCATAAGCTTCTGGTTATGAAATACTGCTTTCAGGTAGGACTGTACCGTCAGGGACTGCTTCACGATTTGTCTAAATACAGTCCGGAAGAATTCTGGACCGGAGTGTATTTCTATCAGGGAACCAGAAGCCCCAATGCGGCTGAACGGGAGATTATGGGATTTTCTAAGGCATGGCTGCATCATAAGGGACGCAATAAACACCATTTTGAATATTGGATTGATGTTTCCAAAAATAAGGAAGCAGGGCTGGTTGGCAATAAAATGCCTCTCCAATATGTGATAGAGATGGTTATGGACCGGATTGCAGCCTGCAGAGTCTATAAAGGAAAGGACTATACCGATGGGGCGCCCTGGGAATACTATGAAAAAACCAGGCGGTTTATTACCATTCATCCGGAAACCAGGGCCCTTTTAGAGCGGCTTTTGTGGATGCTAAAAAAGAAAGGGGAAAAAAGAACCTTTGCTTATATCCGCAAGCTGCTGAAAAAGGGCGATTACTAGGCGGCTGTTTATTCTGGCCGGACGAGTCTGGGGCACAGGCGTTTTAAGACACTGTTTAAGAAGAAAACGGCAGTGTCTGGATGATCAAATAAATCAGGAGTATAAGGGAAAAAGGTCTGTTTATCTTGATAGCAGGCCTTTAATACTGGATCAAAAAGAGGCTGGGGCTGGGGAAAGAACCGGCCTTTTTTTCTGGTATAGCAGGTGGCTGCCGTGGCTTTTTTTCTGGCAGACCGGTCTACAAATTCTCCCAGACTTTTGTGAACCGCAGTGTCTTCCTGGGGCAGATAATAGTAATTTTTATAATCCGGATAAAAGTATTTCAGTTCTCCTTCCAGAATGGGAACGGTACAGGTCAGCCGGCTGCCTGTACAGGAAAGGGAAAACGTATCGTCAGAACAGGACCAGGCGACGGGAACGGAAACCGGACTTTCATAGGTCAGATCACAGAAACCTTCAGGAGTCCCGAATATATCGCATACGGTGCGGCATTCCTGACGGACAAATGAAAACGGGCCTTCCATCATATCGCAGTAGTTTAAGATGGGAAGAATCAGAGGCATTCCTTCCAAATCTTCTTGATTATGAAGCATCAGCATATCGTAAAGCCTGGAGTCCCTGGTCGTCAGATAATCCTGATAGACTTCAATCAGCTGTCCTCCGGAATAAGGATCGGTACGGAAAATACCTAAAAACCGTTCAATGGCCTTCTGTTTTAAGCTGTCCAGTCCTAAAAGGGATTTGTAGGGCTTGATTTTCCGGTAAATGTCTACGCTGGCAACGCCGGAAAAGTCATAGGGGAGCTGGTAATGACGGCAGCGCTTTAACAGATAGGGAATATCAAAGCCGTCTCCATTGAAATGAAGGACAAAGGAAAAGTCTTTGAGAAACGAAAAAAAGGCTTCCAGAAGCTTTGGTTCTTCCTCAACAGAGTCGGCAAACCATTGAACCAGCTCCCACCGTCCATGTCTGCAGCAGGTGCAGCCAATGAGGTACAAGGAAGAGGTGTCGCCGGAAAATCCAGTGGTTTCAATATCAAAAAACAGCAGGTCATCTAATCTGCCGATTCGTTCTAATGGATAGGTCTGGGGCAAATCAATGGGGCGGCGTACAGTAATCATAGGTAAGAAGCTCCTTTCTGCGTTTATTATACGGAAGGAAAAAAGGAAAGTCAACGAAAATAGAATATTTGTTCGATTCGGGTTGCATTGAAAACCGGTCTATGTTATGATGAAAATCAAACAATAAAAGGAGCAGCTATGATTTCTTATGTAAAAGGTCCTTTAGTAGAAGTAAGCGGGGACAGGATTGTAATAGAGACTGGGAATGTGGGACTGGAGATTCGGGTTCCCTTATCCCTTTTGGATGAACTGCCAAAGACGGGAGAGCAGATAAAGGTATATACGTATTTCCAGGTCAGGGAAGACGCCATGAGCCTGTATGGATTTCTTCACCGCCAGGACAGGGAAATGTTTCAGCAGCTTTTGGGAGTAAATGGAGTCGGCCCTAAAGGGGCGCTGGGGATTTTGTCTGCCCTGCGGCCGGACGATCTGCGCATGGCGATTATTTCCGGAGATGCAAAAGCGATTTCCAGAGCGCCTGGGATTGGAACAAAGACTGCCCAGAGAGTGATTCTGGATTTGAAGGATAAAGTCTCTCCGGAAGATTTATTTTCCAGCCTGGAAGAAGGACTGGATCCAGCAGGCGCATCTCTTCCTGCAGACGTCAGGGGAGATGCGGCCAAAGAGGCAATCCAGGCTCTGGTGGCATTGGGCTATTCCAACCTGGAGGCGGCAAGAGCGGTCCGCAAGACAGAGGTAACAGAGGACATGACGGCGGAAGATGTATTAAAGGCATCTCTGCGCCATCTGTCATTTTTATAAAGGGGATAGGCAATGGAGCGCAGAATCATTACCACTGAGGTAACGGAAGAAGATAAAAAAATAGAAACCAGTTTACGGCCCCAGCTTCTGGAGGAGTACATTGGCCAGGAAAAAATCAAAACAACCTTAAAGGTCTATATTGATGCGGCTAAATCCCGAAAGGAAGCCCTGGATCACGTGCTGTTTTACGGCCCGCCAGGTCTTGGAAAAACCACACTGGCCGGAATTATTGCCAAAGAGATGGGAACCAATATGAAGGTAACTTCTGGGCCTGCCATTGAAAAACCAGGAGAAATGGCAGCGATTTTGAATAACCTCCAGGAAGGGGACGTTCTGTTCGTGGACGAAATCCATCGGCTCAACCGCCAGGTAGAAGAAGTGCTGTACCCAGCTATGGAAGATTATGCCATTGATATTATGCTGGGAAAGGATTCCTCCGCCCGTTCTATTCGTCTGGATCTGCCGAAGTTTACCCTGGTTGGAGCCACTACCAGGGCAGGGCTGTTAACGGCGCCTTTGCGGGATCGGTTTGGCGTAATTCAGCGGCTGGAGTTTTATACGCCCAAGGAGCTGACTACGATTATACTCCGATCTGCAAAGGCTTTAGGCGTAGAGGTAGACGCTTCGGGAGCAGCGGAGATTGCCAAGCGCTCCAGGGGAACGCCCCGTCTTGCCAACCGTCTTTTAAAGAGGGTCAGGGATTTTGCCCAGGTAAAATACGATGGGCGGATTACCAGGGAGGTTGCAGACTTTGCTCTGGATATTCTGGATGTGGACAAGCTGGGACTCGATCAGAACGATAGGAACATCCTGCTGATGATGATTGAAAAGTTTGACGGAGGTCCGGTGGGACTGGATACGCTGGCTGCGGCCCTGGGAGAAGATCCTGGGACATTGGAAGACGTGTATGAGCCCTATCTTTTGATGAACGGCCTGATTAACCGGACGCCCAGAGGAAGGATGGCAACGGAACACGCATACCGGCATCTGGGCATTGCGAAAGAAATTTAAGTGTTTTGTAACTTTTCTTGCAGGCCGGAGTGTGGTATACTGATACTGGCATCAGTATGAGACGATGCTGTAAATTAACCAGAGAAACAGGAGAACAGCCCTTATGGATTCCAAAAATTATGCGGAAGTATTAATAGACGGCAGCGTATATACTCTGGCCGGAGCAGAGGAGAAAAGCTATTTCCAGAAAGTTGCCGCATATATCAATGATAAAATTGAACAGTTGCGATCACAGCCTGGTTTTACCAAACAAAATGATAATTACCAGACCGTTATGGTAGAACTGAATATTGCAGACGATTATTTTAAAGCGATTGACCGTCTGAAAGCCATGGAAGCCCAGAAAGCCGATATGGAACGGGAAACCTACAGCTTAAAACACGAGCTGGTCAGCACCCAGATGAAGCTGGAAGCAGCCCTTCGGAACTTAGAAGATCTCCAGAGAGAACTTGCTGCATCCGTATCGAAGCCAGAAAGTCCTGAAGTACAGCCAGAAGAGATCCAGACGGAGGTTCCTGCTTTCCAGGAGACAAAAGAAGAACGGGAGCAGAAAGAGGCCAGGGAAAAAGAGGCGGCAGTGGCGGCTGCTATCAGCGCGGCTCACAGCGCTGGATTTGTGCCTCCGGCATCCCATATTCCCTATTCTAATAAGGGAGGACATGGGACCAGAAAGGGAAAACGCTGATTGAGTTTAAGCCTGCTGCAAAATGAGAGCGTCGACGATTCATTTTTGTGGCAGTCTTTTTTTACGCTATAACTTGAGAAATTGATTACAGACGCAGAAGGGAGAACCGCAGTGACAACAGAAAAGAAGGTAGAAATTCTGGCTCCTGCCGGCAGCTTTGAGAGTATGAAAGCGGCGGTTGCAGCCGGTGCAGATGCAGTCTATATGGGAGGCAGCCGGTTCGGGGCCAGGGCCTATGCGGATAATCCGGAGCAGGATAAGCTTCTGGAAGCCATCGACTATGTCCATCTTCATGGGCGCAGTCTTTATATGACAGTCAATACCCTGTTTAAAGAGCAGGAGCTGGGCGAATTATATGAGTATTTACTGCCTTATTACCGGCAGGGATTAGATGCGGTTATCGTACAGGATATGGGGGCTTTTATGGAAATTCGCAAACGGTTTCCAGATCTTCCTGTCCATGCCAGCACCCAGATGACCATAACCGGCGTGTACGGAGCAAAAACCCTGTACGAATTGGGCGCCCAGAGAGTGGTAACGGCCAGGGAGCTGTCGTTAGAGGAAATCAATGAAATCCATCAGAACGTTCCGGTGGAAATCGAAAGCTTTGTTCACGGTGCTTTGTGCTACTGTTATTCCGGTCAGTGCCTCATGAGCAGTCTGATTGGCGGACGAAGCGGCAACAGGGGACGCTGCGCCCAGCCCTGCCGTCTTCCTTATGAAGTAAAACGAGAGGGAAAGGCGTTTCAGAAAAAAGAAGGCAGTTCTTACGTCCTCAATTTAAAGGATTTATGTACCTTAGACCTGATTCCGGATATGATTGAAGCCGGAGTATTTTCCATGAAGATAGAAGGACGTATGAAAAGTCCCCGATATACAGCTGGAGTGGTCAGTGTTTACCGGAAATATGTGGATCAGTATCTGGCTAAAGGCAGAGACGGCTATGCTGTCGATCCGAAAGACAAAAAGATGCTTCTGGATTTATTTGACAGAGGCGGTTTTTCAGACGGATATTATGAAAACCACAATGGCCGCCATATGGTGGCATTGAAAGAAAAGCCGGCCTTTCGGGAAGTCAACCAGGCTCTTTTTGACCACCTGGATCAGACTTATGTCAATGCAGAAATCAAAGAACCGGTTTCTGGCTTTGTGCTTCTGGAAGAAGGGCAGCCTTCCTGTCTGTCCCTGACCTGGGAAACAAAACGTCCGGAGCCGGTTACGGTTACTGTTTCCGGACAAGTACCGGAAATAGCGAAGAACCAGCCTATTACGGAAGAAAAAGTAGCAAAACAGATAAAAAAGACCGGCGGCACTCCGTTTTCCCTGGAACATCTGGACGTCCAGGTAAACGGACAGGTATTTTTGCCGGTTCAGGCGTTAAATGATTTGAGAAGAACCGGACTGGAAGAACTGGAACAGGCAGTTCTTGCGCCTTACCGGAGAGAGGTGCCAGAGGTACAGGAGGCTTTGGAGAAGGACGAAACAGGACAAAAAGCGTCCAAACAGAAGTCAGCAGGAACAAACAGACTTCCAAGGTTTCGGTTGTCTTTTGAAGAACCAGAACAATTGGAGGCAGCTCTGGCATATCCGCAGCTTAGTCAGTCGGCAGATGAACTTGCGGTAGACAGCACCGGATTTGCAGCAGAGATCTGGAAGGAGACTGCAGGAAAGGTTCAGGAAGCCGGACTTGCCTGTATGCTGATCCTTCCTCATATTTTCCGGACAGAGGCCAGAGCGTATTTTAAAAAGAATCTGGACAAATTAAAGTCAGCCGGATTTGACGGAGTGGTAGTCCGGACCATAGAAGAAATCCAGTGGTTAAAAGAAGCTAAAATCGGACTTCCCATGATATTTGACGATACCATGTACACCTGGAATCATGGAGCTGCAGAGGCTATGAAGGCTATGGGAGCCAGCCGGATTACCATGCCGTTAGAGCTAAACGGCAGGGAGCTGCAGAATACGGATTTTGGGCAGGTTCCGACAGAACTGGAAGTTTACGGATATCTTCCGATGATGGTTTCTGCTCAATGTATTAAGAAAACTACATCGGGATGCGATAAAAGGCAGGAAACAGTCCGGCTGAAAGACCGGACGGGAAAACTGCTTTCCGTAAAAAATCACTGCCGGTTCTGTTATAATACCATTTATAATCCAAGTCCCTTATCTCTTCTGGGATGCGCAAAGGAGATCCGAGGTCTGGAAGCAGACGGACTCCGCATGAAGTTTACCATTGAGACAAAAGAAGAGACTGCTGACATTTTAAGCCTCTTTTTAAAAGGCGGAATGGAAGAAAATTCCGGTTCAGCTGCTTTGAACGAGTTTACCAGAGGACATTTTCGACGGGGAGTTGAATAGAAAAAAGAATGACAAACCTGATTATTGAAATTTCAAAATATTTAATGATTCTTTTGATGGCATTTTATACGTATTTTAACTTTCGTTTTTTTTCATACCAGGATCCGGAAGATCAGAAAGTTGTGTGCCGTCATCAGAACCAGGCAATGTTTTTAATCCATCTTCTGGCCTTTTTGGTTATTTATTTAAAAAGCCAGGAAGAGTATGTAATTGCGTTTTATCTGGCCCAGGCGGCGTTTTTTGTCTGCTATATCGGAGGATTCCGCATTTTCTACCGCAATGTGTCCCGCCTGCTTCTAAATAATACCTCCATGCTGCTGTGCGTAGGATTTATTATCCAGACCAGGCTTTCCATTGAGAAAGGACAGAATCTGGCAATCAAACAGTTTGTGGTAGTAGCGGCAGCGGCGGCCATCTGTATGCTGATTCCGTTTATTATAGACCGAGTATGGCAGTTGGTAAAGATTCCGTGGATTTATGGAATCGGCGGTCTGGCGCTGTTAGCAGTGGTCTGGATTGGAGGAAGCACCAGCTACGGCGCCCAGCTTTCGTTGAATTTCGGCGGATTTTCCTTCCAGCCTTCGGAATTTGTAAAGATTACCTTTGTATTTTTTGTGGCGGCGATGTTTTATAAGTCGACAGATTTTAAGACGGTTTGTACCGTAACTGCGGTGGCGGCGGCCCACGTTCTGGTGCTGGTGGCTTCTAAAGATTTAGGCGGCGCTTTTATCTTTTTTATGACTTACCTCTGTATGCTGTTTGTGGCTACTTCCAACTGGTTTTATCTGGGAGCCGGACTGCTTGGGGGAAGCGGAGCCGCAGTTCTTGCTTACCACCTATTTGCTCATGTCCGCGTCAGGGTAGAAGCGTGGCAGAATCCCTGGGCGGATATTGACAACAGGGGATATCAGATTGCCCAGTCGCTGTTTGCCATCGGTACCGGAGGCTGGTTTGGAAGCGGATTGTTTCAGGGAATGCCCTATAAAATCCCAGTAGTAGAAAAGGACTTTATTTTTGCGGCGATTTTTGAAGAAATGGGAGGGATCTTTGCAGTCTGCGTACTGCTAATCTGTCTGGGCTGTTTTATCCAGTTTATGATGATTGCATCCAGGATGCAGGCGGCCTTTTATAAGCTGATTGCATTTGGACTGGGAATCGTTTATATTGTCCAGGTATTTTTAACAGTAGGCGGAGTGGTTAAGTTTATTCCGTCTACCGGCGTGACGTTGCCGTTTGTCAGCTACGGAGGCAGTTCGATTTTCAGTACGTTTATTTTATTTCACATTGTTCAGGGACTTTATATCCTGAAACGGAATGAGGAGGACTATGAGGAAGCGTAATTCAAAATCTCCGGATTCCAATAAAAACATTTTAAGACTTACCTATGCAATTACGGCAGTATTTGCCCTGATGATTGGATACATGGTCTGGTTTATGCAGGCGGAAAGCGAAAATGCCATTAACAACCCTTACAATGCCAGACTGGATCACTTGTCGGAACAGGTAATACGGGGAAAAATTTTAAGCAATGACGGCAGGGTACTGGCAGAAACTATAGTAGGAGAGGATGGAGCAGAAGTGCGCGGCTATCCATACGGCCCTCTGTTCTGCCATACGGTAGGATGGGCTACCAGGGGAAAGACAGGCATGGAAGAACTGGCTAATTTTTATCTGTTGACCTCCCATGACAGCCTTGCAGAAAAGGTAATTCGGGAAATGATGGATGAAAAGGATCCTGGAGACAATGTGGTTACCACTCTGGATGTGGACCTTCAGCAGGCCGCTTACGCTGCGTTAGGCGAGCGGAAAGGCGCAGTGGCAGTGATGGAAGTCGATACCGGAAAAATTCTGGCAATGGTTTCCAAACCGGATTTTGATCCCAATCAGGTCAATACGCTGTGGGACAGTCTGGTAAGCGGAGAACAGGGAGAAGGCCTGCTGTTAAACAGGGTGTCCCAGGGAGTTTATCCTCCAGGATCTACCTTTAAAATAGTAACGCTTCTGGAGTATATGAGACAATATCCAGATGAGTATCAGAATTTCCATTTTGACTGTGACGGTACTTACGAACAGGGAGAATACACCATCCGCTGCTACCATGGAAATGCCCATGGCAGCCAGGATATTGCCCAGTGCTTTGCCAATTCCTGCAATGGAGCGTTTGCTTATATGGGCACGCTGCTCAACCATGACAGCATGAAAAAGACGGCAGAAGAACTGCTGTTTAATAAAGAGCTGCCATTGCCTGTCCCTTACAGCAAAAGTACCTTTGCGCTGTCAGGAGAATCTTCGGACTGGGAGGTGCTTCAGACCTCTATTGGGCAGGGAGGAACCCAGATTACCCCCATTCACAGTCTGATGATTACATCAGCCATAGCCAACGGAGGAATTCTGATGAAACCGTATCTGATTGATCATGTGGAGAGTGAAAACGGAAAAGAAGGCACAAAATTTCTTCCAGAAGTTTATGGGAGTCTGATGAGCGCAGGCGAAGCCGGAGTTCTTTCCGGAATGATGGAGCGGGTGGTAACAGAAGGAACCGCTTCCGCCCTGCAGACAGAAGCTTATCGGGCAGCAGGAAAGACGGGATCAGCGGAGTTTGAGACCGGAAAAGAAAGTCATGCGTGGTTTACCGGCTTTGCTCCGGCAGATGATCCTAAGATTGCAGTGACCGTTATTGTAGAGGAGGGCGGTTCCGGAGGCAGGGAGGCTGCGCCCATTGCCAGGGCAGTGATGGACGCTTACTTTACGCCGTAAGCCCCCTTATTTCCAGACAGCAGAAGGCGAAACATCATCCATGCCCACAGTTTCCCTTGCAATACCTTCTGAAAAGAGTTATACTAGGCACAGACAGAAGTTACACACCAGCGACCAGGAGGGATTGCGATGATAGAAGCAACTAGCTGCGGCGGTGTGGTTATATTTCGTGGTAAGATACTCGTCCTATACAAGAATTATAAGAATAAGTATGAGGGCTGGGTCCTTCCCAAGGGAACTGTAGAGCCAGGAGAAGAGTTCAAAGAGACGGCGCTGCGTGAGGTAAAAGAGGAGACCGGAGTCAGCGCTTCCATTATTAAGTATATCGGAAAAAGTCAGTATTCCTTTAACACTCCTCAGGATGTAGTGGAGAAGGACGTACACTGGTATTTGATGATGGCAGACAGCTATTACAGTAAACCACAGCGGGAGGAATATTTCATTGATTCCGGATATTACAAGTTTTATGAGGCCTATCATCTGTTAAAGTTTTCCAACGAAAAACAGATTTTAGAGAAGGCATATAATGAGTACCTGGATCTTAAAAGGAGCAATCTCTGGGGCAATAAGAAATATTTCTGATGCAGAGACATTGAGACAGCGAAGCTGCAGCAGATGGACCAAAAAGTTCATTTGCTGCAGTTTTTGTTTTGAAAATTGTTGTAATCTTACAAAATTTATATTACAATACGAGAAAGAACAGTCAGAAAGGGGTACAGACAATGAAACAATGGAAGAAATCAGCAGTTTTGGCAGTACCAATGGCACTTTTATGTTCAGTCAGCGCATTTGCAGGCCAGTGGGAGGAAGAGGATGTTACATGGAAATACCTTCAGGACGACGGCAGCTATGCAGCAGACGTCTGGCAATGGATTGACGGTGATGGAGACGGACTTGCAGAGTGTTATCACTTTAACGAAGATGGATGGTTGGATTTAAATACCGTTGTGGATAACTGGATTGTCAACAGCAAGGGCCAGTGGACTATGGGCGGCAATGTCCAGCAGCTGGATTTAGGCGCAACGGCAGAAGAGATAGGAGCGTTTTTTGCTGCTGCCAATGCAAAGGCTTCCGGCCTGATGGATATGGATGCAGATATCGATGCAGTTATGAAATTTACAGTGGATCAGGAATCCATGGATATGCTGCTGGATATGAATATGAAGATGCAGGGAGTTTATTCTGGAAATATGAAAATCCTGTATGATATGGCGCTTCAGGCAGACGGGGAATCTATGACAATGACCATGTTCTATAAAGACGGTTATATGTATACAGAGATGGACGGCACAAAGATGAAAATGCCGATGGACATGGACGAGATGATGGCGCAGAGCATGGCCTTAAGTTCCAGTTTATCGTTCGCTGCAGATGAGACATACGGGATGACGAATCTGAAGCTGTACCACAATGGAGAAGCAAAGACGGTTACTTATGATATGGATATGGCAGAATTAAATACAGCTGTACAGGAAATGATGGGACTTATGGGGATGAGTGCTTCCGATCTTGGATATGAATATCAGGTAGACAGAGCCAGCGGAACGGTTCACATCAATGAAAACGGTTATGCAGACCGTTCAAGTGTTTCCATGGATATGTCAATGGAATTCCTGGGAATTCCAATGGGCATGGAGCTGGATATGGATGTGACGATTCAGAATCCAGGACAGCCGGTATCCATTACCCTTCCATCCACAGAAGGTTATATGGATATTACCAGTATGACGGAATGAAAACGAGATAGTTTGGGGACACTCCTTTCGTGAGTGTCCTCTTCCATTTTACAGAGAATATAAAGGAGAATCATACCATGAATGAAGCATTTAAGCAGTTAAAAACCTATCTGGATGAAGCAATGGCAGTTCAGACTGCCCTGGTATTGTTTGAGTGGGACGACGCTACGCTGGCTCCAAAGGCAGCAGGCGAAAATACATCCAGAGTAATTGAAATTTTGTCCGGACAGTATTTTAAAGCCATGACCGGAGACGAGACAAAAGCTCTGGTCAGACAGTGCCTCCAGGATCCGTCCGGCTTAAATGAAGTAGAACTGGCCCAGGTAAAAGAGATGGAGGAACAGATTGGACAGTTAGACTGTATTCCGAAAGAAGAGTACCAGGCTTTTGCCAAGCTGTCTTCTGAATCTGTGCGGATCTGGGAAGAAGCCAAAGAACAGAATGATTTTAAACGGTTTGCCCCAACCCTGAAAAAAGTGGTGGAGTATCAGAAAAAGTTTGCCTCTTATCGGGCAAAAGAAGGACAGAGCAAATACGACGCGTTGTTAAAGGACTATGAAAAGGGATTTACCACAACGGATCTGGATGAATTTTTTGGATTGTTAAAAGAAGAACTTGTCCCCTTCTTAAAAGAGGTAATGGAAAAAGGGAGACAGATTTGCGATGACTTTTTAACCGGAACGTTTCCGGAAGAAAAGCAGGAAGAACTGGGACGGTTTCTGGCAGATTATGTGGGCTTTGATTTTTCGAAAGGGGTTTTGTCTGTCAGCGCCCATCCGTTTACAACGAATCTCCACAATAAAGACGTGCGGATTACCACAAGTTATAACGACCATGTGGACAGTTCCCTGTTTTCTGTTATCCACGAAGCCGGACACGGCATTTATGAAATGGGAATTCGAGACGACTTAACCCAGACAGTAGTGGGACAGGGGGCGTCTATGGCAATGCATGAATCCCAGTCCCGTTTCTTTGAAAACATCATCGGAAGAAGCAAAGCGTTCTGGATTCCGATTTATGGAAAGCTTCAGGAACTGTTTCCAGACACGTTTGAAAACATCAGCGTGGAGCAGTTTACAGACGCGATTAACAAGGTGCATCCGGATCTGATCCGTACCGAGGCCGACGAGCTGACCTACAGTCTTCATGTGCTGATCCGGTATGAAATTGAAAAGATGCTGATCGAAGAAGATTTGGATGTAGAGAAGCTTCCGGAAATCTGGGCAGACAAATACGAAGAGTATTTAGGCGTGCGCCCTAAGGCCGATAAGGAAGGAGTTCTCCAGGACATTCACTGGTCCCAGGGATCTTTTGGATATTTTCCATCCTATGCGTTAGGAAGCGCATTTGGAGCGCAGCTTTATTTCCATATGAAGGAAGTTATGGATTTTGAAGGACTTCTCAGGGAAGGAAAAATCGATGAAATCAGAGAGTATTTAAGAGAGAATATCCATCAGTACGGCAAGTTAAAAACCAGCCGTCAGATTTTAAAAGATACGACAGGAGAAGATTTTAATCCCAGATATTATATCCGTTATCTGAAGGAAAAATATTCGGCACTGTATCACATCGGTTAGGTACTGCTGTTGGGGGGAAGACAGCGGCGAAGGCCGCCTGCAAAGGAGGAAATTACATGAAAATACGAGACATCCTGGCAGAGGAAAAACCAACTCTGTCCTTTGAGGTATTCCCGCCAAAGACGGCGGACAACTATCAGTCTGTAGAGACTGCCGCGCTGAAGATTGCCCAGGCAGAACCGGCATTTATGAGCGTTACCTACGGAGCCGGTGGCGGAACCAGCCAATATACGGTCCAGATTGCATCTACAATCAAGAACAAGGGGAATGTAACGCCTCTTGCCCATCTGACCTGCGTTTCTTCGACCAGGGAGAGCGTGAAGCAGATTTTACAGGAGTTAAAAGACAATCAGATTGAAAACGTCCTGGCTTTACGGGGAGATATTCCGGCAGAGGGGACGCCGGTTCACGATTACCGCTATGCTTCTGAACTGATTCACGAGATTAAGCAGGCGGGAGAGTTCTGTATTGGCGCGGCCTGCTATCCGGAAGGCCATGTAGAATCGGCCAACAAGACGGAAGATATTCTGCATTTAAAAGAAAAAGTAGACGCAGGCTGTGACTTTTTGACGACCCAGATGTTTTTTGATAACAACATTTTATATAATTTTTTATACCGGATCCGAGAAAAAGGGATCCAGGTACCGGTTCTTGCAGGAATCATGCCGGTTACCAATGCCAAACAGATTGCCCGTATCTGCAAAATGTCCGGAACCTATCTTCCAGCCCGTTTTAAGGCTATTGTAGACCGGTTTGGAGATAATCCGGCTGCCATGAAGCAGGCAGGAATCGCTTATGCAACCGAGCAGATTATTGATTTAATTGCCAATGGCGTCAATGGAATCCACGTGTACTCGATGAACAAACCGGATGTAGCGATGCAGATCAAGGAGAGTTTGTCGGAAATCGTATAAAAAGGGGACGCCATGGAAGTAAACAGAAGAGAAATTTTCCGGTATCTGGGTTATAAACGGGATGAGGCAGACGACAGAACCAGGGCGCTCGCCGAATCCTGTCTGAACGAATTGGAACAAGCTGCAGATCCAAGAACCATGGTTTTAGAATATCCTCTTACCTTGGGAGAAAACCATCAGATTGACGCGTCCTGTTTTCAGACCAGAAGCAGGAATTTGTGGAAAAATTTAAAAGACTGTGAAAAAATTGCAGTCTTTGCAGCAACCCTGGGAGCAGGTGCCGATCAGCTGATTCAAAAGTATTCCAGGCTTCAGATGAGCAGGGCTGTGGTGCTTCAGGCCGCGGCGACTGCCATGCTGGAGGATTACTGCGACAGTATCTGTCAGGGACTGAAAGAAGAATATGAAAAAAAAGGCTTGTATCTGCGTCCAAGATTCAGTCCTGGATATGGGGACTTTCCCCTGGAAGTCCAGAAAAACCTTCTGGATGGGCTGGAGGCAGGAAAACGGATCGGGATTAAGCTGACCGACAGTCTGTTAATGACACCTTCAAAATCCGTAACAGCGGTAATGGGAATCAGTAAGAAGCCTTACCGCTGTCAGGTGCGGGGATGTGAGGTCTGCCAGAAAACAGACTGTATGTACCGGCGTCAGTCGTAAATATAGAAAAGGAAAAGGGGAATTTGGCCATGTATAGATTATTGGAAGAAATGAAAAAGCGCCGGCTGTTTTTTGACGGTGGTACGGGAAGTATTCTTCAGGAAAAGGGGCTGGCAGCCGGAGAACTTCCAGAGACCTGGAATATCCTTCATCCGGAAATCCTGATTACCCTTCATCGGGATTATCTGGAAGCAGGGGCGGATATTATTAATACCAACACATTTGGAGCCAATGGGCTGAAATTCCATGACGGCACCAGATTCAGCCTGGAACAGGTAATAAAAGCAGCGGCAGCCAATGCAAAAGAGGCAGTCCGCCAGTCGGGAAAGGATGCGTTTGTCGTTCTGGATCTGGGGCCTACAGGAAAACTGTTAAAGCCTCTGGGAGATTTGGAGTTTGAGGATGCAGTAACTCTGTACCGAGATGCGGCAAAGATTGGTTTCAGGGAAGGAGTGGACGGCGTTCTTATTGAAACCATGAGCGACAGCTATGAGATCAAAGCGGCAGTCCTGGGCGTAAAAGAAGCCTGCAGCCTTCCGGTTTTTGTTACCATGGTATTTGATGAAAAAGGGAAACTGCTGACCGGAGGGACAGTCGAATCCATGACCGCTATGCTGGAAGGACTGGGGGTAGACGGAATCGGCGTTAACTGCGGACTGGGACCGGTGCAGATGAAACCTATTGTAGAGCAGCTGCTGAAGGTAACCAGCCTTCCGGTAATTGTAAATCCCAATGCAGGTCTGCCAAGAAGCGAAGGCGGCAGGACGGTATATGATATTGACAGCGATACGTTCGCAGAAGAGATGGCAGACATTGCCGCTATGGGAGCTGTTGTAGTAGGCGGATGCTGCGGAACTACGCCGGACCATATCCGGAAAACGGTTTCCCTTTGCAGAACCATTCCAGTACAGTGGCCGGAAGATAAGGGGCGGACAGTGGTGTCGTCCTATAGCAAGGCAGTGGTAATAGGCCAGGATCCGGTTATCATTGGAGAACGAATTAATCCTACGGGCAAATCCAAATTTAAACAGGCGCTTCGGGAACACGACTTAAATTATATCCTGAGAGAAGGCGCAGCCCAGCAGGATAACGGAGCCCATATATTGGATGTAAACGTAGGCCTTCCAGAAATTGACGAGCCTTCTATGATGGAAGAGGTTATGAAAGAACTCCAGAGCATTACCGATCTGCCCCTTCAGATTGATACGGCAGATATCAGGGCAATGGAGCGGGGAATGCGGGTTTACAACGGAAAGCCTCTGATCAATTCGGTAAATGGCAAAGAAGAAGTCATGGAAGCCGTTTTTCCGTTGGTAAAAAAATATGGCGGAACCGTAGTCGCCTTGTGTCTGGATGAAGATGGAATTCCAGATACGGCAGAAGGGCGAATCCGTATTGCCAGAAAAATTTATGAAAAAGCCGCCCAGTATGGAATCCAGGCAAAGGATCTGTTAATCGATGGTCTTTGTATGACGGTAAGTTCTGACAGCAAAGGGGCTTTGACCACCCTGGAAACTCTTCGGAGAATCCGGCAGGAACTGGGTGGAAAAAGCATTCTGGGCGTATCCAATATTTCCTTTGGTCTGCCTCAGAGAGAGAATATCAACGCTGCATTTTTTACCATGGCGCTGCAGAGCGGATTGAATGCGGCAATTATCAACCCTAATTCTGAAGCCATGATGAGAGCGTATTACTGCTATCGGGCGCTGGCCAATTTAGATCCCCAGTGCGGGGATTATATCGGGATCTACAGCGGGCAAAGCGCGGGACTGGGAGAAACCGTAAAGAAAAAAGCGGCGGACAAAGAAGCAAAAGAAGGGCGCAGCAATGGGTTATTTGACGCTGTTTTAAGAGGATTTCGGGAGGAAGCCGGACGATTTGCCTTTGATTTATTAAGTGAAAAGCAGCCGTTGGAGATCATTAATGAAGTGATGATTCCAGCCCTGGATGTTGTAGGGAAGGGCTTTGAAAAAGGTACGATTTTCCTGCCTCAGCTTTTAATGAGCGCCGAAGCGGCAGGGGTGGCCTTTGAGGTTTTGAAAACAGAGATGCTGAAGAACGGCCAGACCCAGGAGAAGAAGGGAAAAGTAATTTTAGCTACCGTCAAAGGCGATATCCACGATATTGGCAAAAACATTGTGAAAGTATTGCTGGAAAATTACGGTTACCAGGTTTTGGATTTGGGAAGGGATGTGGCGCCGGAAGTAATTGCAGACTGCGCAGTGAAGGAACAGGTTCCGGTGGTAGGCTTAAGCGCCTTAATGACCACTACGGTGCCTAGTATGGAAGCGACCATCCGTCTTTTGAGAGAAAAAGCGCCATGGGTAAAAATCATGGCAGGCGGAGCGGTTCTGACAAAAGAGTACGCAGAGTCCATAGGGGCGGACTGCTACTGCAAAGACGCCATGGCTTCCGTTAATTTTGCGGAAGCGGTTATTTGTCTGGAAGGGAAGGGCAAAGAAAACGAAAGAGAATGTTAAGAAAAAGGAGCAGGCGCTGTGTTATTTTCCAGTATGTCATTTTTAATCTTATTTCTGCCAATTGCTCTGGCCGGATATTTTCTTTTGCCAAAGGTTGTGAAAAACCTTTGGCTGTTAGTCGTCAGCATGGTGTTTTATGCATGGGGAGAACCGGAATTTGTCAAAGTAATGGCAGTCTCGATTGGAATGAATTATGGATTTGGCCTGGCAGTGGATCGGCTTCGGGACCATAAGCATGGATGCCGCTTGTGCCTGATTGTCATGGTGGGCTGCAACCTGGCGCTGCTGGGATATTTTAAATACATGAATTTTTTTGTAGAGACCGTAAACAGGGCAGCTGGACAGGAGATATTTGCACCAACTAAGATTGCCCTTCCCATTGGAATTTCCTTTTTTACCTTTCAGGCCATGTCTTATGTGATTGACGTGTACCGGAAACATGGAAAGGTTCAGAAAAATATCTTAAATGTAGGGCTTTATATTGCGTTTTTCCCCCAGCTGATTGCAGGGCCTATTGTCCGGTACGAGACGTTTTCCGACCAGATTTACAACCGGAAAGTAACGGCAGAGGGATTTACGGCAGGTATCCATCGGTTTTTGTATGGATTTATCAAAAAAGTGCTGGTTGCCAACACCATGGCGGTAATTGCAGATTATATCTTTACCCTTCCGGCAGCCGGAGAACTGACGACAGGGGGTGCCTGGCTGGGAGCGATTGCCTACACCTTCCAGATTTATTTTGATTTTTCCGCTTATTCCGATATGGCCATTGGCTTAGGCCGGCTATTTGGATTTTATTTTCCGGAAAACTTCCGTTATCCTTATATGGCAGAATCCATTACCGACTTCTGGAGGCGGTGGCACATTTCGTTAAGCACCTGGTTCAGGGACTATGTCTATATTCCGCTAGGCGGATCCAGAGTGGATTCTAGGTGGAAGCTGGTAAGGAACCTGTTTACAGTCTGGTTTTTAACCGGAGTCTGGCATGGAGCCAACTGGACGTTTATCTGCTGGGGACTGTTCTACTTTGTCCTTCTGACCGGTGAAAAGCTGTTCCAGATACCGGAACGGGCAAAAAAATGGGGCTTTGGATGGCTGTACCGGATGGTGACTTTGCTTCTTGTCATCTGCGGCTGGGTACTGTTCCGATCTGCAAGTCTTGGAGAAGCAGCGCTGTACTTAAAAACCATGTTTGGACTGGAAACGGCTCATCCGGACGTATCCTGGACGCTTTATTATGTGTGGGAGTACCGGTGGTATTTCCTTGCGGCAATAGCAGGAAGTACGCCGGTTGTCGGCCGCCTTCTGGCATGGGCAGACGGGGAATCCGGATCGGATTTGGGCCGTCTGGCTGTCCGCATTGCGGTGTTTCTGCTGTTTTTACTGGCAGTTTCTGAACTGGTAATGGGAGCCCATAATCCATTTATTTATTTTAACTTTTAGAAGGAGAAAAGGGCGATATGCGGATATGGAAAATGATAAGCAGATACGGACTGACTGCTGCGTTTCTGCTTTTTATCTACGGTATGGCGGTATGGAATCTGCCGGAAGCAAAGGCGGCTGTAGAAAACAGCCAGGAGAAGACCTGGGCGGCAGTTTCCGGATCGATGGAACAGTATTACAGCGAAGAGCTAAAAGGCCGGTATCGGTTTGTTGAGGGAAATGGACTGGCAAAGCGCCTGGCTTTTCTGCGCACCTGCAACGACACGGTGCGTTTAGACAATGGAGATCTGGAACGTCTCAGCAATCACTTTGACTGGGAAGATACTGCAGACAGCCTGATAAAGCTTAGTGAATACTGCAGGAAACTGGAAATCCCATTTCTTTGTGTGTTTGCGCCGTCGAAAGTGTGCCAGTACGATACCGGACTGCCTCTTGGAGTGCCGGATGAGGTCAATCCGGCAGCGAATCAGGTCATAGAACGTCTGGAAAATGCAGAAGTTTCCGTGCTGGATTTGCGGAGAAACCTTCACGAAGAAGGACGTTCCCATGAAGAATTGTTTTTCCATACGGATCACCACTGGAATTCGGAAGGGGCGTTCTGGGGGTATCAGAAACTGACGGAACGATTAAATGCAGATTTTGGCTATGAGATTGACGATACCTTGAGAGAACGGGAAAATTTCCGTCAGAAGGATTTCCCAGAAGGCTTTTTAGGTTCCTATGGAAAGAGAACGGGAAAATATTTCGGGGGAGTAGACGATATTTCCGTAATTCTGCCGGATTTTGAGGTCAGCCTCCGGATGGAAGTGCCGGACAGGGGAATTGTGCGGGAAGGGGATTTTTCTCAGGCTCTTCTGGATTTTAGCCAGATTACAGACGCCTGGTATTACGATGACAGTCACATTCCCTATGCGGTTTATACAGGGGACGATTACAACCTGATGCGGATTATAAATGAAAACGCGGAAAATGATAAGAAGCTTTTGCTGCTAAAAGACTCCTTTGTCCGTCCGGTAGCCAGCTTTTTAAGCCTGGGCATCCGCCAGGTAGAAGCCATTGATTTGCGGATAGAACCGAAGATTTCCGTAAAAGAATATCTGAATGCCCATAAACCGGATACGGTCGTCTTTATGTGCAGCATCTGGGCGCTGAAGGACTACAATCTGATTGATTTTGGATTGTAAAATGTGCTATAGTAATATGGAATGTTTGAATGAGGCAAAAATGTTTATCCTGGCCTCAACATAAGAGAAAAGAGGAAGTAATCATGATTGATTTGGTTCAAAGACCGAGAAGGCTGCGTACTACCCCCCTTCTAAGAAAAATGGTTCGGGAAACCCGAATGGATAAATCTTCTTTGATTTATCCCATGTTTGTAAAAGAAGGTACAAATATTAAAGAAGAAATCCCTACAATGCCAGGACAGTTCCGCTACAGTGTGGACCGTCTGCCACAGGCGCTGGAAGAGGTTGCAAAGGCAGGAGTTCCAAGCGTTATGCTGTTTGGGATTCCGGAGCATAAGGATGCCTGCGGAAGCGGTGCTTATGCAGAGGACGGCATTATCCAGAAAGCGTTCCGAAAAGCCAAGGAAAGCGTACCGGATCTGTACTACATCGGCGACGTGTGTATGTGCGAATATACCTCCCATGGACACTGCGGCATTTTAGACGGACACTATGTAGATAACGATAAAACATTGGAATATCTGGCAAAAATTGCCTTGTCCCAGGTTCAGGCAGGAGCGGATATGGTAGCGCCTTCTGATATGATGGACGGACGGGTAGCCGCGATTCGGGAAATATTAGACGACAACGGATATGAGACCACTCCGATTATGGCCTATTCCGCGAAATATGCATCCGGTTTTTATGGCCCGTTTCGGGATGCAGCCGGATCAGCTCCGTCTTTTGGCGATAGAAAGAGCTATCAGATGGACTACCATAACCGGAAAGAGGCATTAAAAGAAGTCTTTTCTGACATCGAAGAGGGGGCGGACATTATTATGATTAAGCCGGCCTTGTCTTACCTGGATATTATCAGAGAGACTGCCGATGCCATCGACCTTCCGGTTGCTGCTTACAGCGTCAGCGGCGAGTATGCCATGATCAAGGCAGGAGGAACGTTAGGCTATATTGATGAAGATAATTTAATCTGTGAAACTGCCGCCAGCATTTATCGGGCAGGATGCAATATCCTTCTGACTTACTTTGCAAAGGAACTGGCCAGATTTATGGATGAGGGGAGAATTGGGTAATGACAAAATCAGAGCAGTTATTCAGCGAAGCAGTGAATTTGATGCCAGGCGGCGTAAATAGTCCGGTTCGGGCATTTCGGGCAGTAGGAAGCCATCCCAGGTTTATTGATCGGGCAAGAGGCCCTTACGTATGGGATGTAGACGGCAACCGTTATATTGATTACATCGGTTCCTGGGGGCCCATGATTTTAGGACACAATCATCCGGCCGTATATGAAGCAGTGGTAAAGGCAGCAGAAAAAGGACTGAGTTTCGGAGCTGCAACCGGAATTGAAGTCCAGGTAGCCGAGCTGGTAAAACAGATGGTTCCGTCTATGGAAATGATGCGTATGGTCAATTCCGGAACCGAGGCCGTTATGTCAGCAGTCCGTCTTGCAAGAGGATTTACAGGACGCAGTAAGATTTTAAAATTTGCAGGATGCTACCACGGCCATTCGGATTCCATGCTGGTAAAGGCCGGTTCCGGAGCCATGACCAGCGGGATTCCGGACAGCTTAGGCGTACCGGCAGGAAGCGCCCAGGACACTTTGACAGCGGTTTACAATGATGTGTCCAGTGTAGAAGCGCTGTTTGCCCAGTATCCAGGCCAGATTGCAGCTGTGATTTTAGAGCCGGTGGCCTGCAACATGGGTACAGTCGTTCCCAAGGAAGGATTCTTACAGGCAATGCGGGACATCTGTACCAGAGAAGGCGCCTTGTTGATCTTTGATGAAGTGATTACCGGTTTCCGGTTAAGCAGAGGCGGCGCCCAGGAACGGTTTGGAGTGACTCCTGATCTAAGCACATTTGGAAAGATTATCGGCGGCGGTATGCCGGTAGGATGCTACGGCGGACGAAAAGAGCTGATGGAACTGGTAGCGCCTTTAGGCGGCGTATACCAGGCAGGTACGTTAAGCGGCAATCCGGTAGCCATGTCCGCCGGACTGGCAGAGCTTACCATATTAAATGAGCATCCGGAGATTTACGATTATATCAACGGTTTAGGCGAGTATTACAGGGAGAGCGCAAGAAAGCTGTTTGAAAAGTATCAAAAACCGTGGCAGGTAACGGGAGTCGGTTCCTTAAGCTGCATCTATTTTACGAATCATCCGGTTTCCAATTATGAAGATGCCAAGACTGCCGATACTGCAGAATTCGGCCGCTATTTCAATCACATGATTACCAACGGCGTCAGCATGGCTCCTTCCCAGTTTGAGTCTATTTTCATTTCCAATGCCCATACAAAGGAACTGATAGACATTACCATGGACATTTTAGGAGAGTATCTGGAAGAACGGCAGTAACAGCCAGACGGTCAGAAAAAAGGACTTCAGAATTCAGAGTGTTGAATCAGAAGTCCTTTTTTGACGAACGCATTTCGTAGAAATAATTGATTTCCGCCCCTAAAAACAGGGCGCAGATACAGAAATACAGCCACAGCATTAAGAGCACTACGGCAGTCAAACTTCCGTATGTATAAGAAAACTTATTAAAGAAACGGAAGTAAATGGAAAATCCCAGGGAAATGCCAATCCAGCAGACCGTTGAAAACAGCGCGCCTGGAATCTGTTCCCGCCAGCTTAAGTCCCTGTTGGGAACAAAGGTATAAAGGCCGGTAAAGCAGAAGATTAAAGTCCCCAGGGATAGCAGAGTCCGGACATTTATGATATACTGGGTAATGGACGCCAGAAATGGAAGTTTTCTTAAAATAAAATGACTGAGCGTATCGCCGAATACCAGAAGCACCAGGGAGAGGATCAGAACCAGAATAAAAACAATGGTATATCCAGAGCAGATGATTCTGGTTATAATATAGCCGCGGTGGGAATGGTCTCCCTGAATCCGGTTTAACCCTTTTGCAATTCCAAGCATCCCTTTTGACGCAGACCACAAAGCGGCCAGAGCAGACAGGGAGAGCAGGGCAGCCGGCGATTCGGTGTAAAGGCTGTTGATCAGACTGAACAGGATCTGGCTGAACTGACGGGGAATAATGGGACCGAACAGCTGCAGAAGATCATTCTGGCTGACGCTGGGAATGACCTGGATAATGGACAGCATCAGCATGGTAAAGGGAAATGCTGCCATGATGATAAAGAAAGAGGCCTGGGCAGCATAAACGGTAATTTCGTCAGAAGTATATTTTTTCATAAGCCGCTGTACAAACAGCAGGAAAGTCAGCATAAAAGACGCTCCTTTATTCAGATTTTGCTGGCATAGACGCTTTTTGCGCCAGGGACTGGTAAGAATATACCATGACAAACAGAAAATAACAAGGCCTAACGATAGGAACCAGGTTTGGAGGAAGAAAATATGAAACGGCTTTTGGGTTATCTGAAACAATACCAGAAGGAAAGCATAATTGCTCCGCTGTTTAAAATGCTGGAGGCCAGCTTTGAATTGCTGGTGCCTCTAGTAGTGGCCAGCATGATTGATATGGGAATCCGCAGCCAGGACAGCGTGCATATTTTAAAAATGGGAGGTCTGCTGGTGCTTTTAGCGGTAATCGGAATTGCCTGCTCCTTGACTGCCCAATACTTTGCGGCAAAAGCCGCCATCGGAGCAGGAACGGCTCTTCGGAATGATTTGTTTGCCCATATCCATAAGCTTTCCTATGCAGAAATCGATACCATAGGTACGGCAACGCTGATTACCCGCATGACTGGAGATATTAATACGGTTCAGAACGGCGTCAACATGGTGCTCCGCCTGTTCCTCAGATCCCCCTTTGTAGTGTTTGGCGCTATGGTTATGGCATTTACAGTAGATATCAAAGGAGCCATGGTATTTGTCTGCGCCATTCCCCTTCTTTCAATCGTGGTATTCGGCATTCTGCTGATCAGTATGCCGCTGTATAAAAAGGTGCAGAAGCAGCTGGATCAGGTGACCCTTTCTACCAGGGAAAATTTGCTGGGCGTAAGGGTAATCCGCGCGTTTAACCGCCAGGACAGCGAAACAAAGCGGTTTCAGGAAGAAAACAGCCTGCTGGTAAAATCACAGGTATTTGTGGGAAAAATTGCGGCCCTTTTAAATCCTGTGACCTATGTAATCATTAATCTGGCAATCGTGGTTCTGATCTGGACAGGAGCCAGACAGGCAGACGCTGGTATTTTATCCCAGGGAAAAGTGGTAGCGTTAGTAAATTATATGTCTCAGATTCTGGTAGAATTAATCAAACTGGCAAATTTGATGATTCTGATTTCTAAGGCTATGGCCAGCATGAAGCGGGTGGACGGCATATTTGAAATCGAGCCTGGGATAAAAGAACCGGAACAGACAGAAAAGCAGGAAAGCTGCAGAAAGCCCCAGAAAGGAGAAACGGTTCCGAAAGTAAGATTTTCCCATGTGACCTTTACCTATGAAGGAGCAAAAGAACCGTCCCTTACGGACATTTCTTTTACAGCAATGGCAGGAGAAACCATTGGGATTATCGGCGGAACCGGTTCTGGAAAATCTACCCTGGTAAATTTAATCCCAAGATTTTATGATGTGACCGGAGGAAAGGTTGAGATAGATGGAACCGACGTGCGGAAAGGACGGCTGGATAACATCCGGAATCAGATAGGCGTAGTACCGCAAAAAGCAGTTCTGTTTAAAGGAACGTTAAGGGAAAATATGCGGTGGGGAAAAAAGAATGCTGCCGATGAGGAAATCTGGCAGGCATTACAGACTGCCCAGGCCAGAGACTTTGTAGAAGAAAAAGGAAGCGGACTGGATCTGGAGATTCATCAGGGCGGACGCAATCTGTCAGGCGGACAGAGGCAGAGACTGACCATTGCAAGGGCCCTGGTGCGAAGGCCGGATATCCTGATTATGGATGACAGCGCTTCTGCCCTGGACTTTGCGACAGACGCCAGACTTCGTCAGGCGATCAAAGAAGATACAGAAGATATGACCGTATTTCTGGTTTCCCAGAGAGCAGCAACCATAAAAAATGCAGACCGGATTCTGGTGCTGGACGATGGGCATCTGGCAGGGATTGGAACCCATAAGGAGCTGTTTCTGTCCTGTCAGGTGTATCGGGAAATTTGCCTGTCCCAGCTTTCTAAGGAGGAGGTACAGCAGTATGAGAGATAAAAAGAACCGAGAAACCATTAGGCGTATTCTTCTTTCCATCCGCCAATACAAGTGGAAAGTGGGCTGTTCCCTGATTCTGGCCCTTGTCATTGTTGCGCTGACCCTGTATGTGCCCATTCTGATTGGGCAGGCAGTGGATCTGATTATAGGTCCAGGACAGGTGGAATTTGCCGGACTGGGAAGGATCCTGATAAAAATTGGGGCAGCTGTGGCGGCAACCGCCCTGGCCCAGTGGCTGATGAACCATATCAACAACCAGATTACTTACCAGGTAGTTATGGATATCCGTACCCAGGCATTTGAGCGTTTGGAGCATCTTCCGATCCGCTATCTGGACAGCCATACGTCCGGAGACGTCTTAAGTCGGGTAATTACCGACGTAGATCAGTTTTCCGAGGGACTTTTAATGGGATTTACCCAGCTGTTTACCGGAGTGATGACCATAGTGGGAACCCTGCTGTTTATGCTCTCTGTCAATCCGTGGATTACGGCAGTAGTGGTAATCCTTACCCCTTTGTCTCTGGTAGTAGCGGGATTTATCGCAAAAAAGAGCTATGTCATGTTTAAACACCAGTCGGAAACCAGAGGAGAGCTGACCGGACTGGTAGACGAGATGTTAGGAAATTTAAAAGTAGTACAGGCATTTGGATATGGAGAAGAAGCTCAGAAAAGGTTTGAAGAAATAAACGGCCGCCTGGCTGGATATAGCTTAAAGGCAACGTTTTTTTCCTCGATTACCAATCCGGCTACCCGTTTTGTCAACAGCATGGTTTATGCGGCAGTGGGATTAAGCGGATCCTATGCAGCCATTGGCGGCATGATTTCCATTGGCCAGCTGACCAGCTTTTTAAGCTATGCAAACCAGTATACCAAGCCGTTTAATGAAATTTCCGGTGTTGTGACAGAACTTCAGAATGCTCTGGTATCGGCATCCCGCGTCTTTGATTTAATTGATCAGGAGCCGGAGAAAAAAGATAAGGCGGATGCAGCAGAGTTAAAGCAGGCAGAGGGAAGAGTAGAACTTCACAATGTGGACTTTTCCTATACGCCGGAGAAAAAGCTGATTGAGCAGTTTAACCTGCAGGTGGAAAAAGGAAAGCGGGTAGCCATCGTAGGGCCTACCGGATGTGGAAAAACTACGATTATTAATCTGCTTATGAGGTTTTATGATGTAAACAGCGGAAGTATCGAGGTAGACGGACGGGATATTCGGGACATTACCAGAAAGAGCCTGCGTTCTAATTACGGCATGGTGCTCCAGGAAACGTGGCTGAAAGCCGGCACTATCCGAGAAAATATTGCCTATGGAAAGCCGGATGCTTCTATGGAAGAGATTGTAAAGGCAGCCAAAGAAGCCCATGCAGACAGTTTCATCCGGAAGATGCCCAAGGGGTATGATACGGTAATCAGCGAAGACGGCGGCAACCTTTCCCAGGGCCAGAAGCAGCTTCTCTGTATTGCCAGGGTAATGCTGTGTCTGCCGCCGATGCTGATTTTAGATGAAGCAACTTCGTCTATTGATACCCGTACGGAGATACGGATCCAGAAGGCGTTTTCCAAGATGATGGAAGGGCGTACCAGTTTTATTGTGGCGCACCGGCTGTCCACGATTAAGGAAGCGGATATGATCTTAGTGATGGAAGACGGCCATATTGTAGAACAGGGAAAACATGAGGAATTGCTGGCAAAGGGCGGATGTTACGCCAGACTTTATAACAGCCAGTTTGCAGTTTCCTAAAAGGTTAAGGTCCCACGTGTTCTTTTAATAACTGGATTTCTCTGCCATGTCCGTTCAGGTCCTGAGGGGTTTCCAGGATAAAGGGAAGGTGCATAAGCTTTGGGTGGTTTAAGATGGCGCAGATGCCTTCCAGGCCCAGATACCCTTCTCCAATGGAAGCGTGCCGGTCTTTTCTGCTGCCAATGGGATTTTGGCTGTCATTTAAATGAAAGGCTTTGACTCTGTGCAGACCGATGACGGAATCCAGTTCATTTAGGACGTTGTCTAAAGACTCCAGCAGGTCATAGCCTGCGTCCCAGATGTGGCAGGAATCCATACAGATGCCGAGTTTTGGGGCAAGAGCCGGATCGGTCTTGTCTAAGATGATGGCCAGTTCTTCAAAGGTGCGTCCGATTTCCGTTCCTTTTCCGGCCATGGTTTCTAACAGCACTGTAGTAGGCTGGTCGGGAGTCATACAGGCATTGAGCATCTGGACAATATAATCGGCGCCCGTGTCAAATCCCTGACCTAAATGGCTTCCTGGATGAAAGTTATAGTAGTTTCCAGGAATGTAGCTCATAAGCGTCAAATCTTCGGCAAACATCTGGGCAGCCAGTTCCCGTAATCCAGGATCCTTGGAGCAGGCATTTAAGGTATAGGGAGCATGGCCTACAATGGGAGCAAAGCGGTGTTCCTGCAAAAAGGTGTGAAATGCTGTTAAATCCGGAATATTTAACGGCTTTGATTTGCTGCCTCTGGGATTGCGGGCAAAAAACTGCAGGGTATTGGCGCCTATGGAGAGAGCGTCCTGCCCCATACGCAGATAGCCTTTGGAAGAAGAAACATGAGTACCAATCGAAAACATAAAGACTCCTTTCAATCTTATTAAGTAGCTTTAGTATAGGCAGTTTGGAAGGGGATGTCAACAAGCAGGAAGGAGAAGGAGATGGATAAGGAATTAAAAATAGCGATTTTGATTGATGCAGATAATATTTCCGACAAATATGTAAAAATTATTTTAGACGAGACCGCAACCAAGGGGGTAGCGACGTATAAAAGAATTTATGGAGACTGGACCAGTACCAAACTGGGATCGTGGAAGAAGGTATTGCTGGAAAATTCCATTATTCCGATTCAGCAGTACAGCTATACAACTGGAAAAAACGCAACCGATTCAGCCATGATCATTGACGCCATGGATATTCTGTATTCTGGAACTGTAGACGGATTCTGCATCGCTTCTTCAGACAGCGATTTTACCCGTCTGGTGGCCAGACTTCGGGAGTCTGGTATGTATGTGCTGGGAATGGGAGAGAGCAAGACGCCTCTTCCGTTTGTTTCGGCCTGTAATGAATTTAAGTATCTGGATCTGCTGCTGAATGCCATTTTAAAAGAAGAAAAGGAGCAGGCAGCATCGGTCAAAGAACTGGAGACTGCAGTGTCAGAAAAAAAGAAAGCGCTGGATACCAGCCCGACAGCGGCTTTAAAGACGAAAAAGCAGGCAAAGGAGATAAAAGAGTCTCCAGGCTCAAGAAATACCCTGAGCCTGAAGAAGTTTAAGAAGGAGGTCCGGAGTATTGCAGAAAGCTGTTCCGACGATGACGGATGGATTTTTTCCGGAGAACTCCGCAACCAGCTTGCCAAGAGGTTTCCGGATTTTGACGTGCGTAACTTTGGACATTCCAAATTCACGCCGTTTATGGAATCACTAGGCATTTTTGACGTGCGTCGGGAGGCGACTACAGCGGGAAATCGGGTAAAACTGGTATACTTCCGCTGCAGATCCTGCTCGGACGTTTCCTGAGAATTTCTATAAAACCTTATAATAAGAACCGGAACGGCTGCATGATAAATCCTACGATTGCCCATGCGGCCTTTTTCCATGCCGGAACAGAGGCAACCGTAATATGATCCGGAATTTCATAGCTTCCGTCTTCCAGGAGGCGCCGGCAGTCTTTGTGGTATTCTTCCATATATCCGGTCAGCTGTCTGGCCAGATCCGGACTTTCGATGGCTAACATCAGTTCCGTATCCATATAGGTGCTTCTAAGGTCCAGATTGTAGGAGCCGATCAGGGAAAGGGTATCGTCGATAACCAGGGATTTCCCATGGTAGGAAGTTCCGCCGTCATATTCATAGATGGGAATTCCTAAGCCGGCCATCCATTTTTTGCGCCGTATGTAGTCGCTGGATGCAAAAAAATTATCTCCGTTTTCTACGGAATTAATCATAATCCGGATGTCGGGAACCTTGCTTCCGGCCGTCTTTAAGGTATCGTACATATAGTCGTTCAGAACGATATAAGGCGTATGGAAAATTACAGAGGACTTGGCGTTTTCAATCAGATGGGTAATGGTGGAGAAAACAACCGGCTCTTTTCCATATAAATGGGTCGGATTGCTGAGCAGGGTAATCTTTCCGGCTTCCAGGGTGTTGTCCTGATAATACTGGCGGATTTCGTCTTTTTCTATCTGGAACAGATCCGGACGGGATGCAGATAAGGTCTCATAGCGCTCCATCAGGTTCTGCCGTTCCTTCTGGACGCGTGTCCGTCCGGCCAGCTTTTCTGAATCGTGGAAAATTTTGCACTCCGGCAGATTCCATACGGATTCAAAGTAGGCTCTTACCTGGGAGAGGCCTTCTCCAGGGCCGTTTTCAAAGTCTGTGTTGTAAACCAGGACTTCTCGGTCGTAGCTGCGGCTGTTGGTGGGATAGTCGCCGATAAAATAATCGAAGGTGTTGCGCCCGCCCAAGATAAACACCGAATCGTCAACAATTACGTACTTATCGTGCATACGGCCCTGGGTTTTCCAGGGAAGGAGAAGATTCATAGGATTGTAAATCTTAATTTCTGCGTTTGGATGGCTGGATAAGGCGTAAAACAGGCTGCGGCCTTCCATCCGGACCAGGCCGGAAAATCCGTCTACCAGGATTTTGATTTTTACGCCCTCATCCGCCTTGTGAAGAAGAAGGGAGAGAATGTCTCTTGGAGCTTCTCCGTCGCGGAAATCAAAGGTGGAAAGAATGATTTCTTTTTCCGCAAGCTGCATCATACGCATACGCTCTTCCCAGGCGCTTATATTGGTTTCCAAAAGCATTACCCGCTCGCAGCCAGACGTTCCCTGCACATATGCGGCAGAAGAAATATCCTCTTCAGCTTTTTTGGAAAGGGGTTTGTAACGGAAGAACGGCGCGCAGGCGCCGATAATCAGATACAGCAGGAAGAAAATGAAAAAAATTGGAATAACATGGTACTGTTTTAAGAAATTTATCAGCTTCATTTTATCACACTCCATACGCACAAGTATAGCGGAGACAAGGGATTTTGTCTATAGGAGCAGAGGGCAGAAAGAATAAAGAAAAAATAAAGAAATCGTAAACAAAAAAGTTTGATGCGAAATTTAGGGAAAAAAGTTGGAAAAGGTATAGACGAAAAGACGATTTTGTGAGAAAATAGGAATAAGTATGATGTCAAAAAATAAACAATCCATACTACTGCTTTTTACGAAACTACATATTTGAAAGGAGTTTTAACATGATTTATTCACATGAAGTAGAAAAGATGTGTACAGTAGCACAGGGCGTTAACCATGGCGCCGCTCCGATTCCGGAAGAAGCAAAGTGGGTACAGTCTAAGCAGATCTCTGACATCTCTGGTTTAACCCATGGTGTAGGCTGGTGTGCTCCTCAGCAGGGCGCCTGCAAACTGACCTTAAACGTTAAGGAAGGTATCATTCAGGAGGCTTTAGTTGAGACATTAGGCTGCTCTGGCATGACTCATTCTGCAGCTATGGCAGCAGAGATTCTTCCTGGCAGAACTTTACTGGAGGCATTGAACACTGACTTAGTATGTGATGCAATCAATACTGCTATGAGAGAGCTGTTCTTACAGATTGTATACGGCAGAACTCAGAGTGCATTCTCCGAAGACGGTCTGCCAATCGGCGCAGGCCTGGAAGATTTAGGAAAGGGCTTACGTTCCCAGGTAGGTACTATGTACGGAACCTTAAAGAAAGGTCCTCGTTATCTGGAAATGGCAGAAGGATATGTAACTGGTATTGCTCTTGACAAAGACGATCAGATTATCGGCTATCAGTTCGTAAACCTTGGCAAGATGACCGATTTCATTAAGAAAGGCGACGACGCAAACACCGCATACGAGAAGGCAAAAGGTCAGTATGGCCGTGTTGCTGATGCAGTGAAGATCATCGACCCTAGAGTAGAATAATAGTTACGGGAAACAACAATTGATAGACGAATTAAAGGAGGATCATTGAGTCATGGCATTATTTGAATCTTATGAGAGACGAATTGACAAGATCAATTCCGTATTAAATAGCTACGGTATCGCTTCTCTGGAAGAAGCTGAGAAAATCACAAAAGACGCAGGCCTGGATGTATACAACCAGATCAAAGGCATTCAGCCAATCTGTTTCGAGAATGCTTGCTGGGCATACATTGTAGGCGCAGCTATCGCAATCAAGAAGGGCTGCACCAGAGCAGCAGATGCAGCAGCAGCAATCGGAGAAGGCCTTCAGGCATTCTGTATTCCAGGTTCCGTTGCTGATCAGCGTAAGGTTGGTTTAGGCCACGGCAACTTAGGTAAGATGCTTCTGGAAGAAGAGACCGACTGCTTCTGTTTCTTAGCAGGCCATGAGTCCTTTGCAGCAGCAGAGGGCGCTATCGGTATTGCAGAGAAGGCAAACAAAGTACGTCAGAAACCTCTGCGCGTTATCTTAAACGGTTTAGGAAAAGACGCAGCTCAGATTATCGCAAGAATCAACGGATTTACCTTCGTTGAGACCCAGTATGACTACTATACCGGCGAGTTAAAAGAAGTAAACCGTATCGCTTACTCTGATGGCCCGCGTGCAAAGGTAAACTGCTACGGCGCTAACGACGTTCGTGAAGGCGTAGCGATCATGTGGAAAGAGAACGTAGACGTTTCCATTACTGGTAACTCTACCAACCCAACCAGATTCCAGCATCCGGTAGCAGGTACCTACAAGAAGGAATGTATCGAAGCTGGCAAGAAGTACTTCTCCGTAGCATCTGGCGGCGGTACCGGACGTACCCTGCATCCAGACAACATGGCAGCAGGTCCGGCTTCCTATGGTATGACCGATACGTTAGGACGTATGCATTCTGATGCACAGTTTGCAGGTTCTTCTTCCGTTCCGGCTCACGTTGAGATGATGGGTCTGATCGGTGCAGGCAACAATCCAATGGTTGGTATGACCGTTGCAGTTGCAGTTTCCATCGAGGAAGCAGCAAAGGCTGGTAAGTTCTAAGAAATGCCCATTTTATAAGGAATTTAAGGGTACTCGGTTTTACTGAAATGTACTCAAAATGGTGTGATTAGTACACCATTAGTACAGTATTAGTACAGTAGACTAGTACATTTAAGGAGAGCGTAAAGTAGGGTTAGAAATAGCCCTACTTTATTTTTTCAATATCTGCCCTTAACCATTCCAGGTCTCTCAACGTATACGTTGATTCTGTAATATCTTGAATTTTGTGCCCGACCATTGCTTTTAGTGCATATTCATCTACTTTAGCTTTTTTAGCAGCAGTAACGAAAGTAATTCTTGGATCGTGAGGGCGATGAAGTGGGTTGAGCTCCAATACATTTATAACATTTGTAAATCGGTGGCGGTATTTGTCGTAACTTATTTTCCAGGATCCAGAGTGAGTTTGTCCTTTGTCATTGAAAAGATAATCACTGCCAATGGATAAAGCAAAATCATAATTTTTTTGCACCAGATACCGGATGCGCTTGTGAATGGGAACGATACGCTGTTTTCCGGTCTCAGTTTTCATTCCCGCCTGCATATACCATTTCTCTAAATCTACTTCATCCAGCCGAAGCGTGGCCAACTCCTGTGGACGCCAGCCCATATAACATTGGATTAATATCCAGTCTACAAATTGTACTGTATCTACATTTTCCCATAATATCTTCATTTCTTGTGGTGTAAAGGGGATGTGGTCTCGTTTGCTTTCTTCCTTTTCTTTCACAATATCATCTGCAATGTCGAAAGTTCTTGCATAGTTCCGATCTACAATTTCATATTCCAGAGCATAATCAAGCATTAAATTAAACAGTGATTTAATACGGCACTTTGTATTGGCAGAGGGAAAAACTTTTTCTCCCTTATTTTTTCCACGAGTTTCAATTCGATAACCATCTTCCATAATACCTTTGATGTGTCGGGCTCTTACATCTTTTGCCCGCATATGTTTTATGGAAGAACAATAAGACCATGCAGATGTAATGGTGCGAATAGAGTTATTAGTAATACCATTAAAATAAGAATTAGACCATTTTTCATATAATTCATCTAAGGTCAGATCATCATCTAAGTCATAGGGATTTTGATGGTATTCAAGCAAGGCAGCGTAAGCTTTTTCATAAGTTTCAAAATATGCTTCCGGTTTTAACGCCTTTCCAATGGGACGTCCAAATTCATTTCTCCCAACGGTAACCATGGCGCGAAACGGTTTTCGGAGGTTCTGATTTTTAATTTCCGTAATTCTTCCAAATCCATTGGGGAGTCGTTTACGCTTAGAAGAGGAGTATCGTCTTTGTTTTCCCTCCACTTTTACTAATGGATAACCACAGTGTGGGCAGGATAATGCCTTATCACTTACCTGTAATTGGCATTCGGGGCAGTTAATGAGTGCCATAATATCATTCCTTTCATAAATGCGTGCGACGTCGCACAAAAATGAGTATAAAAATAACGCCCCTTGCCAGGACGCTCCAGAAATGATATAATTCAGGTGTTCAAGCTGATATATCTTCCGGAGCATCCGGCAAGAGAATCTATGTAAAAGCCGTTCCTGGTTGCAGCAAGGGGCGGTTTTTCACATTTGACAAATAATTTAGTTTGGCATATAATATACTTAACAAGAGGGCTGTTGGTCAGCGTACACCTGACCGCCGGCAAAACAGGTTTTACAAAAAATAGTGCCTTATCTTACCAGGACGAGGGCGCTATTTTTTGTGTGTAAAATAAGCAACAAGAGTTATCACAGCACAAAGCATAATTACAAACTGAAATAAATCCAGAGTATGTAACCATCAGCACCAGCCTCCTTTCGCATAGCGTCCGGCGACTGACATAACGCCCCAACAGTCCTCTGGGTAAGTATATTATATTGTCAAGGTAGGCCCCTGCGGTGTGCAGGGGCTGAAAAAATTAAATCAGATTATTGATTTTTAAACAATTATTATAGGCAAGTTCTTGTAGTATTTTGTACAAAGCTTGGACATTATACTTTTTTGGAAATTCCAATTTGTGGGATGCATAGGTTACGTGATGTCCTCTCAATTCTGGAGAACTAATATAAGTAAATGTTAGTTCACTATCATCAAATCCAAAACCAGAGGTTTCCATCCTTACATCAATAATAGAAAACAGATTGATGGATGTTACGCTCATTTTAGTTCCAGTAGCTCCTTGTTTGTCAGTTAGAATGATGCGCTTATCTGTAAATATTAGAGCATCCCTGACAAGTTTAAATCCCATGGTAATGGTTTCATTGTCCATAAGATACATTCCATACTCTTTGCTAAGTTCTTCGGCAGATACCTCACTGTAGTTTCCACCTAATCCTCCTTGCAGAATACCTTTCATTCCAAATGCCATAATAAAACCCTCCTCTTTTCTTTTGATTTTTATTAAAACGCCTATGGCGTTTTTTTTAGAACTTTTCAAGTATTGTTAGGATTATTGTATTTTTCTTTCCACTCTTCCCACGTCATATCTGCCGGCACTTCATAGGTTTTCCCTGTTTCTGGGTCTCTGGCTGCTCTAGTTAAATCCTCGGCGGGCATGTCATCATAATACGGGACCGTCGTACACCGACACAGTGGATGGAATGGCGGAAAAGTTATTCCTATAACAGCATTTTCCACAAGAAATATTTTCCCATCTAATTTTCCGCAAGATTCACAGGTTCGAGTATCCAGCGCAGATAAAACTTGATATTTTTCTACCCCATCCCTTTCATAACAATCTATATCGAAACGTCCACATTCCAGAGAAATGACATCATCACATTTTGACAAAAATTCAAACGCTTTCGGGGATAAATAGTATTCGTTTTGATTTTTGTCAAGCAATTCAATTGACGTTAAGTCCGCGCGTTCCAATATGCGGTTAACCAATTCTTGTTTCTTCCCGCTTACCGGCAGTTTCTGTTCTCTTAAAATATTTTTTAAATCAGCGACCTTTAAGTGCTTAATTTTTTGTTCCAAATCCATTTCAATCAGATAGCCTTCCTGGATTAACTGCTTGTGAAACTGCATTGGATTTTTTATCTCCCAGCTATAATTCATATAGGCAGGGTATTGTTCTGAGGGTAAGATGTACGTGTGTTTTTTACACCATCTTAAAAATAATGATAAGGTTCTGACATTGCTGATATGTTCTATTTTGGAGTCGCTATAATTATCTTTTTGCTCCATAGGAATTACTTCTTCCGTATCAGCAGATGGCTGCGGAATTTGGTGCGGAAGAAGATTTTCGCTTTTGTCAGAAGTATTTTCTTTTTTTCTAAGAGAGAAGAAAATCAGTAAAGCTAGAAACAAGCAAATGACACCCATATAAATGTTATTTTCTCCCCCAGGCACATTGCGTTGAGTGATACCAACAAATGCCAAGCTTCCAAACATGAAGATTCCGATGATTTTAAATATTTTCATACCCGTCTCCCCTATATACAAATTAAGTTATCCCATGTGCATGAAGTTCTACTAAATCAGCAGATCTCCTTTCATAATCGCCATTTTGAATGTGAAATAGTTCGTGACGATAAGACTGCATCCGGCGTTCAAAGGTCATTCGACTGTTTAGTACGATGGTAAAAGATGCATCCGGATTCGCAACTACATAGGCTGGAATAGTAGTTGGCAAAGCTGCTTCTATTGTATTAACATCCGGTGTCATTATCATCACCCCTTACACGGTCAATCATTTCCTTGACAAATGCAATATCTTCTTTTTTTACCTTTCTGGAAGCATCAAACAAAACCTTGTACTCAGGATTCTCAAACATAAACTGGGCAAGTTCGCGTGCCTCATTATTGAGATAGTAATGCCCAACTGTTTCTGGTAATAGGGTGGTTTGCTCAGTTCTTCCCAACAGATAATCTGTGTCAACGTTGAAAAAGTCTGCGATTTTTTCTAATGTTTCGAAATCAGGTTCTCTGGCACCTGTTTCATACATTCCTATGGTACTTCTTGAGATTCCGAGCTTTTCGGCCATCTCTACTTGAGTTAATCCACTTGAAGAACGCAATCTTTTAAATATATTTTGAAAATTTCCCATTGTGTTACCTCCTATAAGTGTATGTTATCACAAAATGTGATAAAAGTAAACACAAAAATGTCACAAAATGTGGTTGACAGATATGTGAGGTTGTGATAGGATAAGAGAGTCACGAATAGTGACTAGAAAGAAGGTGGAAGAAATGGGGTCTTACGGAAAAAATCTTGCCAAACTTCGTGGTAACAAAAGTCAGTCAGAGGTCGCAAAAGCTATTGGAATTGCAACTTCTACACTTGGAATGTATGAGACAGAACAGAGGATTCCAAGAGATTCTATAAAAGTAAAATTAGCAAAGTATTATGGGACCACTGTACAGAAGATTTTTTTTGACGCTGAATGTCACGAAAAGGGACAAATAGAGTAGGAGGTGAGAGGAATGACGGAAACGATTAAAGATTTAACCGAAGCAAAAGAGATAGCAGCACACATCTGCCGTATGCTTACAACTCAAGCGGCGATGCCTGAATTTGGTGAAGGCGGCGTTCCGGTAAGTGTGGCTGCTAGAGTAATGGGAAAGGATGTCTGTTACATAAGACAGGGGATTGAAGATGGATGGCTGCCTATCGGAGTAATGAAACCAGTAGAGGGTAGCGGAGCAAGACGCAATTTCTATATAAGTCCTAAATTGTTTTGGGAACTTACTGGATATGTGTGGAGAGGAGGTGTTTCAGATGCAACAGATCTATGACCCAGAAGAGCCGACATACGAGGACGTGCTTCGGGAGAACGGCCGGCTGCGTGGCAGACTGGCCGAGAAGCACAGTGCCCTTGGCTGGACAGTAGCGCTGAATCTGGCCATGCTGTGCGCGAATATCTATATGTTCGGCGTAATGCTGGATTTCTTGATGCGCTAGAAAAGGCCTGCCGGATAGCCGCCGGACAGGCCAAAATAAAAAAACAATTACACCCTCATTATAGAGGGGAACAGGAGGAAAAGTCAATGGTAAAAGTAATAGTAGTACAGGATGGAAAGAAAGTTTTTGAGCGAGAAGGAGAGTTCTTCGCGGGCACTGTGATTATAAACAGTGATGAAGACATAGTCGCTGCATCAGGGGTTGCATTTGGCGAAGCAAATGCGAGAGACGTTACTATCGCTTTGGCGAAACTTGCTGCGGATACGGTCAGAGAAGCATCTCTAAACCGGATGGAATGTATTATTAACCTGGCAGCGCTGAAAGGAATTTTGCACAGCCATATTGCAGAGGAATTAGCAGGACTTCCCCAGGGATTAGCAGAGAAGATGCAGAAGATAATGGAGGATTGACAATGAATAACCGTAAAAGGAAAATTGCACAGGCCAAAAGACAGGCCAGAAGAGATATCCACCGGATTCTGGATGCTGTATTAGATATTAACGGATTGCAGGAAAGCGAAGAGCCGCATCCGGCCGTATTTTTGATTTTTTCAGGTCATGTAGGGGTAATTGAGATAGATTTTTACGAGGATGGATGGAGAGCCGGAAAATTTCACGTAACCAAAAAAGCCCCAGTACACAGAAAGCCTTTTTACAAGGAAATATCCCTTTCAGAGATGGCAGACTGGCTGGAAGAAGAAAGGGAGCGGCTGGTATGAACTACGTAGGATTCGGACCAGAGGAAGGCCACGTAGTACCCGAAGATGTAGCATATGATTATGCCCTGGAGAGATGCCTGCATGGGACAATCCAGGACCAGGAGGATTTTCGGAAAATGTTGGTAGAGTGGTTTTATTCGGGCAATTGGATTAAGGAGGATGAAGACGATGATGTACCGTTGTGATTCATGCGGCTGCTATCTGGATCCAAACGAAGGCAGCCTTTGCGATGAGTGCAGGGAAGGAATTGAGCGTAGAAGCCGGAAAACGAAGGCTGTCGCAGAAATACTGTCGCTTGGAAAAGACGGTCAGTATGGAATCAGAATGGAGGAACTGGCAGGTGTGTAAGGAAATCAGAGCAGAGATAGAGAGAAAACTTTTAAACACAGGAAGAGATGGAATGGGTAAGCTGCTTGATTGCATGAGAAACATCGGATTTTATGAAGCGCCATGCAGCACCAGATACCACCTTGCAAAAGAGGGAGGACTGGCCGAACACAGTTTAAACGTATGCGTATTAGCTGAGAAGCTGGCAGGTCTTCTCTATCCGGAGATTGATATGGATGCTGTTATCATTACGGCGCTGCTGCATGACTTAGGAAAGGCCGGACAGTTTGGAAAGTCCTGTTATATTCCAAATTATAAGAAGGGAAGGGCAACGAAGGCGAATCCCAATCCGGAACCGGTCCGTTCAGAGGACAAGCCGTTTGTGAGCAATCCGGAACTAAGACGTATGGATCATGAAATCCGCTCTATCCAGATAGCTTCAAAGTATATTGAATTGACCGAGGATGAGAGCTGGGCGATTCTGATGCACAACGGTATGTACGGGACGTTCCGTTATCAGATTCCAGGGAAAGAGACGCCACTGTATCTGCTGTTACATATGGCGGATATGTGGGCCTCTCACGTTGTAGAAGCGGAGGGACGAAAGGATGAAGAAATTTCGGACGCTGAGGGCTGATGAGATTGACTGCCGGTTAGCAACTGTAACAAAAAAAGGGGTATCCCTTCTGCTCTACAAGGACGCCCGCTGTGATATGAACATTCTGGACGAGACAGTTGGTCCGGAGAACTGGCAGCGGCGTCATACTAGAGATAATGCCAACTGTATTGTATCCATCTGGGATTATGAAAAGGAACAGTGGGTTGAAAAAGAGGATACTGGTACAGAGAGTAATGCAGAAAAGGAGAAGGGGCTTGCTTCTGACTCTTTCAAACGGGCTTGTTTTAACTGGGGAATCGGGCGGGAATTGTATACCGCCCCGTTCATCTGGATTCCAGCTGGACAATGCAGCATCGAAGAAACAACTTACAATGGAAAAGCAAAGTATAACTGCAGAGATAAATTCTATGTAAGTCAGATTGGATATGGGGAAAATGGGAGTATTAATGCATTAGAAATCAAATGTAAAAACCGGACGGTGTACGCACTGGGCAAGGATGTTCCAGAACCTTCTCATCCTGCGCCGGATGAACCGAAACGAATCAAACCGGAACACGCTAATGCGATATACATCCAATTACAGCGTACCGGAATCGGTATAAAAGACGTTCTGAGACAGTACGGTCTGGATGATATCAGAGAAATGACGATTACCCAGTTTGATGAAGCGATAGATATTTTGAAAGGTAAACCGGATAAGCCACTGGATCCGGCAACGATTCCTCCAGATGATGATGCAGATGGGGAACTGCCATGGAATACGCCGGAGAGGTAACCGCTTATGGAATTTACAGGAAGGTTTGTGGGAGGTCTGCGAATTGATGTGGACTCGCGCAGGATGGAAATGACGGTGCAATGCGACAGGGATGACATAGGAGGAGAATGGGACGATCTGCGAAAGAATGAAAGACTGGTATTTTCAGTAAAGGAATATAAGAGAAAGCGCAGCCTGGACGCCAATGCATATTACTGGGTGCTTGTGACAAAGCTGGCCAAAGTATTAAATCTGTCCAAGCCGCATCTGCATAATATTCTTTTGCGGCGATATGGACAACCGGAGATTATTGACGGGCAGATGGTTTTTCTGGTGCTTCCAGACAGCGAATCCGGAACCAGGAAGGCAGATGAAGCAGAGACCTATCATATCCGTCCAACTTCCCAGGTAAAAACAGGTGTGGACGGAAAGATGTACCGGACTTATGTCATGCTTCGAGGTTCCAGCACTTACAATACCGCAGAAATGAGTGAGCTGATTGACGGCCTGGTGTCGGAATGTAAGGAGCAGGGGATTGAAACGCTGCCGGAAGAAGAACTGAAAAGGATGATGCAGATGTATGAGCAGAACTGGAGGAAACACCATGAAGAGACTGTTTAGCGTATTAACAGACGATTTAGAGCACTGTATCATAACCGGAGATTTCAATATACAGATACACCATGTGTTTAATGGGCCGAACCATGACCTGTCGGAGAAGTATGGTTTTTTGGTTCCACTGCGTCCGGATTGGCATAACTTCACGCCGTACAGCATCCACATGGATCAGAAATTTGATGAAAGCATGAAGAGAAAAGCACAGAGATACTATGAAAGCCATTATGGAACCAGGGAACAGTTTCAGAAAGAATTTGGAAAGAGCTATTTATGATTAGGGGGTGGTACAGAAAAAGTACTTAAAAGCAGCAGCTAACCAGAAAGAACATCTTGAATACCTTAAGGCTATGATATGTCACGATATTTTGCCAGGAAGTGTGTCTTTCGGGCGTCTGGAAATCTGACCGTACCAGGCGCCTTTTGTAAAAACAAAGGAATAGAACTATGAACAACAGACAAAAGGGAGCCAGGGGAGAGAGGGAACTGGCTGGGATATTCAGAGATTATGGCTATCCCGCCAGAAGAGGCCAGCAGTATTGCGGAGCCAATGGGGATGCAGACGTCGTTGGCCTTCCAGGCATCCACGTGGAGTGTAAGCGAGTAGAACGTTTAAATCTGATTGATGCCATAAAGCAGGCAGTCAGGGATGCGAAAAAAGGAGAACTGCCAGCAGTGTTCCATCGGCGTGACCGGTGCGAATGGCTGGTAACGATGAGATTAGAGGACTGGTTTTCACTCTACAGAGAGTGGGAAGCCGGACAGGAAACAGAAGGGTAGGTGAGGGCCTACATGAATTATATTGCTATTATCAATTCATTCTGGGATTCGGCCACAACAAATCCGTTGTCTACAGGGCAGGTGTCGTTATATTTTGCGTTACTGCATATATGCAACAGGAGCAACTGGACAGAGTGGTTTGCAGCGCCAAATCAAGTGCTTTCGGTACTGACAGGACTTTCGAGGTCAGGAATACTGAAGGCGAGAAACGAATTGAAGCAGAGAGGGCTGATTGATTTCAGGGAAAAAGGAACGAAAGCGACCTTGTACAAAGTCCTCACTATAGCAAATAGTACGCAAGTTAGTGTGCAAGATAGTACGCAAAATGGTGTGCAAATTGGTACGCAAGATAGTACGCAAGATGGTGTGCAAAAAAGTAACACATTATATAAACATAAACAAAAACTAAAACAAAAGAGTGTATCTGACGATACACCAGAAAAGTGCGCCCTAAATTCCCTTTCTGGGGAGGTGCTGGAAGCCTTTCGGGGGTACATGGACTACCGGAAATCCATAGGAGCAGCTATGACGGACAGGGCAGTCCAGCTGGCTGTCAGTAAGCTTAATGAGCTGGCTCCAGGAAATCCGTCCGTCCAGGTGGCCATTATCAACCAGTCGGTGCTTAACGGCTGGAAAGGGCTGTTTGCGCTTAAGGATGTGGAGCAGAAATCCCCACAGAAAGGCGGTAAATCCAATACTTTCCACAATTTCCACCAACGGGAAGTGGATTATGACGCACTGTTAGCTGCCAGGATGCAGCAGGAGGGAAAAACATGAAGTTATCCAGAGAAAAAATTGATTTAAAGCGTGCCAACAAGTGTATGACGGTTGCTGATTTTCCGGAATATATGCCGGATCCGGCGGAAAGCACCAGCTTGCCGGAAATCGTGGTTCCAGACATTGAGATACCCCTAAGCGACCTAACAGCCATGACTGCAGAAGAACCGGAAGATAATCCGGAAGTTTGTGCGACGTCGCACACAGAAGCGGACACAGAAGAGTCAAAACCCAAAATCAAAAATGCAATGGAGCCGGAAATCCAAAAACAGTATTGTGAGGCCTTTGCCCGTAAGTTGGTAACAGAGTTTAGAAACTGGTTTTTACAGGACTTTTATGGCAGGGTAACAGATGTATGCAGTTCAGAGTCTGAACTTAAAAAGAGATTCACTGGCACCTGGTATTTTCCAGATCCGGTAACTGGCGGTAATGCACACATCAACCTGTTTCCGGATTACATCCAGATATGGAGCAGGGACGGGAAGTGCCTTGGCAATACAGAATGGTTCTGGCTGTGTGTAGACATACAGGCAATGTGGAATGTAACGGCCATGGAAAACGCTGCGAAAGTGCAGCAGAATGAGCCGGAGCGCTGCGAAAACAGCAGCGAAGAAGAGACCCCAATGACTCCGGAAGAACCAGAAGAAACGCCAGATACAGAGACGGAAGTCTTACAGCCGGCAGAGTATGACCGTCAGACCCTTGTCCGGATGATTGGAGATACAGAAGAGTTCTTGGAGCAGATGAGGGATTACTGGATTCAGAATCAGCCATACACCTACACCGAGTATGCTATGCAGTTACAGGCATATAAGAATCTCCTGGCCGATATGGATAAGGCAGACCAGGAGTCGAAAGCGGAACAGCCAGAGCTTCCTATCATGCGGAACAATGATCAGCGGAAAGAATGGCTGAGAGATTATAAGTCCTGGGGCCTGTGGTATACGGATGAGCATATCGGCTGCCGGTACTATAAGTACGATTTTGACAATGGTGCAAGGCTGATTGTCGAAGAATATGACATATGCAGCTCTTATTCTGGCAGCTATACATCTTCTTACTTACATCTGGTAGATGGTCCGGAGCCGCCAAAGCATCCAGGATACGGGTGTGGTAAGTGGACAAGGCATGAGACATACAGCCGGTATCCAAACTCAGAAACGGAACTGGTGGAGTTTTTGAAAGAGATTCAGAAAGGCGAGAGGACCGAGAAGGGAGACAGGACAGCATGAATAGACTAACGCAAAAAGATGATCAGGGGAATTGGAGCTTAAAAGGCGTAGCGTGGGAAAGCCTGTATGAAGGGCAGGTAGTCACGAAGGAATTACGAGAACGACTGTACGGCGCACTCTGGAAGCTGATGGAGTACGAGGATACTGGATTAACACCGGAAGAGGTGGAACAGCTGAAAGAGAGCAAGAAATGGATTCCGGTGGAGGGGAGACTTCCAGAGGAAGATGAAAGAGTGATGATAAGTACAAAAAACGAAGTGGTAAAAGAGGGAACCTATACGGAAAGATATGGCTACGCAATGCGAAAGGGATTTTTTACAGAAGTCTGTTTTGAAGAGCTATGTGACGTTATCGCCTGGATGCCGTTGCCGAGACCGTATCGGGAGGATTAAGATTGAAAGAAGGGAGAAAGAAATGAAAAATATTGAACGTATAAAAACAATGAGCGAAAAAGAATTGATAGAGCTGTTTCACGAAATTCCATTCGATTGCGCTAACCAATGTCCGGATTTCGGGTATGAATGTTTGGAAACGTGTACGCATGATTGCGGTAGGGAATTCATACGGAACTGGCTGAATGAAGAAAATTAGTATTGAAAGAAGGGGAAGAAATGACAGAAGCGCAGAGGAGAGCATTGAACCTTAAGCAGGAAATAGAAGAGGCGTGTATTCGAAATGACCTTAATATGACAATCTATGACGGAATGATTGGGTTTGTAGACCAAAAGCAACGAAAAATAGTGATGGTTTGGAATCCGGAATATGGAGGAAGAGATGACAGAAAAGCAAAGAAACATGATTGAAGGTATGAACCTGTTACTTCAAAAATTGAACAAATATGGAGACAGTACATTGCTTGAAGTTCAAAAGATAATCAGAATATCTAACGAGGTTCACAAAGAGATTCTGGAAGAAAATTAGGATTTAGAGGAGGAAATGACCATGCAAAAGATTACTGTATCGACAACAGGAAAGAGAATCAGCGTTGACATGGATGAAATAAAAGCTGAGAAAGCATTTTGGAACCTCGCAGAAAAACTGATGCTTTTAGTAAAAGAGAAAGAACCAGCCAGGCCGAAAATTGTAGAGCCTGCATCATCACAATTTGAAGAGGTGGTGGATCTGGAAGAATTAGAAGAATGTGAGCTAGAACCGGAAAAACGAGGGTACACAGGTTTTTTGCTTATTAAATGCGAACACTGCGGAAAAACAAAAGCATTTTGCTCAAAGGGTGAACTTACTTATTATCGTTGCGAATGTGGCGGAAAGACAGAAATGGAGGATTTGAGACGCCTATATGTTAATTGTGAGTGCGGCAGAAAATCAGTATATTTTACCAACATTGAAGACGCAGCAGTAGACGTCAACTGTATTGACTGTGGACAACCCGTAGCTGTCCAATGGAACTCAAAGAAAAAAGTTTATGAGACAATGAGGTAAACTGACAGAGGAGGAGCCCAATGAAAAACAGTGAAGGCTACCCAGACCCGACAGCAGGAAAGGCTATTAAAAGGGCAGACAGGCCGCCGGAGAACGTCATACACTTCCGGCGGGCTATGAAGCTGATGTGCACCATCTGCCATGTACGGGTTCTGGGAAAAGTTACAGTGATAGACGAAAAGGGGAGACAGTGGTAAAACACCAAATTGACAGCGGGAGGTGAGACCAGTGGACAAAGAAATATTAGAGCAGTACATAGACGCCTGTGCCTTAGTCGATGAGGCCAAGAAAGAACTCGACAGGCTAAAGCGGCAGAGAAAGAGGATAGAGCAGGATATTGTAAAAGGCTCTTCACCAGAGTTCCCATATATAGCCAAGAACTTTCACGTTGAAGGTATCGCTTATAGCGTTTTGAGAGACCCTAGAAGTGTAGAAGAACAGGAAAAAATATTGCAGCAGCGAATAGACAACGCCACGAGGATTAAGCTGGAAGTGGAAGCCTGGATGCTTACGATTTCACCAAGGATGCAGCGGATTATCCGGTACAAGATATTTGATGAACTGACTTGGGCGCAGGTGGCTGTTAGGATGGGGCGGAAAGCGACAGCAGATAGTATAAAAATGGAATTTAGAAGATTTATGGAAAATAAATAAGATTTGTTCTATTTGTTCTATATGTTCTGTTCTAAAGTGTTATAGTGTAAACTGGAATCCAAAGGTGGACAGGCCATTGACTTTCCCTCCTATTTTCACAGTATTACCCAAGAAAGTCCTTACCAGAGTGGTAGGGACTTTTCTTTTGGCAGATTTTGGGGTATCATAGAAAGAAAAATCGGAGGGGTAAGATGGTAGAAATTAAGCATAGGAAGCAGGTTAATGATGGAGTAAATTGGAAATGTGGTGTTGCTTGTCTTGAAATGATTTTCGAATATTATGGAATTGAGTATGATTCGGATGATATTTGGGAAAAGATTAAAACTCCTAGACCAAATACTTGGAATCATTTTTATGCACATACACATAGTTTAGTAAAATATGTGATTGAAAAAGGATTAAATGCAACAGCGTACAAAGCAAAGTCAGATACATGCTTAGAAGTACTGAAAAAACTTGATGAAATTTCTATACCAGCTATTTTAGCAATCAGGGAACCTAAGTCAGGACAAAGTCATTTCGTTGTGTATACTGGAATTAAAAATAAAATGTATTATTATTGCGATCCTAATTCTAATAGAGCGTTTAGTTATTTCAAACAGGGAGAGTTGGAAGATGTGTGGTCTCCACAACCTGAAATTGGTGTAACGGGGTATTTTTTGGTGTTGTTTGATCATAAAAATGATGATACAGTATTCTGCAAACAATGCGGAAGTCCTGTACCCATTGTATATAATGAATTACAGACTAAAATGGAGGGTATTGCTTGTCCATATTGCGGAAGTGCGGCGCTTATATATGACTGATGAACAAAATAACGCAAAGTTTCTGGGCCGTCATTGTACGGCTCTTTTTGTACTTAAAATCAGGGATAGCTTCGGCTATCTCTTTTTCTATACATGAAAACAAACACGAATGAGAGGTGGTGAGGCTTGGCAAGGGCACCAGATGAACGTCAGGAGCAGGCAAAGGAGCTGTTCCTGCAAGGCATGAAACTAATTGATATTTCTAAGGCTTTGGAGGTTCCTGTGGGGACGATCCGGAGCTGGAAGAATCGATATAACTGGGATGAGAAATCCAATGCAACGTTGCATAAGCGCAAACGCAACGTTGCGAAAGCAAAGGGCGGTCAACCAGGCAACCAAAACGCTATTGGAAACCATGGCGGCGCTGCCCCAGAAGGCAATAAAAACGCAGTCACCACAGGAGAGTTTGAAACTCTCTTTTTTGATTGTCTGGATCCAGAAGAGAAAGGACTGGCTGCGGCCGTTCCGTTGGACAAGGAACAGTTACTCCTTCAAGAGATACAGCTTCTTACTGTCAGAGAGCGCCGAATGCTGAAACGTATTGAAAATCTGAGACAGGCTGAGGGAACGTCTGAAACTGCGAGTAGATATGGGATTGCGGTACCGCCAGGAATGACAGTAACGGGACATAAGGCTGGAATCGAAAAAGGTAAGATTACTGACCTGGGAGAATATAAAGGCGCTCTGGGGCAGATCCAAAATATAGAGGACGCCCTGACACGGGTCCAAGCTCGGAAACAGGCGGCTATTGATTCCCTGCACCGGTACGGTGTTGACGATGCTAAGCTGGAAATAGAGCTAATGCGGCTTGAGCTTCAAGCACTTAAACTGGGTGGCCAGGAGACAGAGATAGAAGACGATGGATTTCTGGAAGCATTAAATGCAGAGGCTGGAGAACTGTGGGGTGATTCCGATGATTCGGGACAGGATTAGGCAGCTTAAAAAGAAGCTGGAAAACCTAAAAGGGCAGCGCGGCGTTCTTACCAAGGTACAAGTTTTCAAATTCCAGCCGTTTTCCGGGAAGCAGAAGCAGGTACTTACTTGGTGGGTGCCGGACAGTCCGGTAAAGGATTATGACGGTATTATCGCAGATGGAGCTATCCGTTCTGGAAAGACCGTCTGTATGTCTCTGTCTTTCGTGATGTGGGCTATGAGCACCTTTTCCGGTCAGAACTTCGCTATGTGCGGCAAGACTATCGGGTCATTCCGTAGAAACGTGCTCTTCTGGCTCAAGCTGATGCTTAGGAGCCGAGGGTATCATGTTACAGACCACCGAGCGGATAATCTGGTAGAGATAAGCAGGGGACAGGTAACCAACTATTTTTACATCTTCGGCGGCAAGGATGAGCGCAGCCAGGACTTAATTCAGGGTATTACTCTGGCAGGTCTTTTTTGTGATGAGGTCGCTCTAATGCCGGAGAGCTTCGTCAACCAGGCAACCGGACGATGTTCTGTTGATGGCTCTAAGTACTGGTTTAACTGTAACCCGGATGGACCATATCACTGGTTTAAGGTAGGCTGGATTGATAAGGCTATCGGGTATCTGGGAAGGAAGAAGGTTGCTAAGATAAAAGCGGAAGCAGAGGCCGCAGGAAAAGAAGCAGACCTCAAAAAGCTTTTATATGTTCATTTTACCATGGACGATAACCTAAGCCTGTCAGAAGCGATTAAGAAGCGTTACCGTAGTATGTATACGGGTGTATTCTTTAAGCGCTACATCATGGGACTTTGGGCGATGGCCGAGGGTGTTATCTATGATATGTTTGACCCAGATAAACACACTGTTGATACAGAGGCTCTGGCGGCTGCATATAAGGCCAGGACAGGGCATGATTTCTGGACTGGTGATAAGTATGTAAGTTGTGACTATGGTACCCAGAATCCAACAGCCTTTCTGCTCTGGCAGCAGGGGGCTGATAAGAAATGGTACTGCCGGCGGGAATATTATTATTCTGGCAGAGATAAGGGACGGCAGAAGACGGACGCTGAGTTTTCCGCAGATCTGAAAAATTGGCTGGGAAATACAGAAATCAGAGCTGTAATTCTGGATCCTGCTGCTGCATCCTTCAAGGCCCAGCTTGAGAAGGACGGTTTTAAGGTCAAAAAAGCGAAAAATGACGTGTTGGATGGCATCCGGTTTGTGGCTACATTGCTGCTTACGGGTGCTATTTTGATTGATAAGAACTGCGACAATCTGATTAAGGAGTTTGCTTCCTATATCTGGGATGCTAAAGCAGCAGAGAAGGGCGAAGATAAGCCGGTCAAAGAACATGACCACGCACTTGATGCCCTTAGGTATTTCTGCATGACGATCATCCGGATGCGGCCAGGAATCCGGATTTTGAAGTGAGGTGGATTAGATGGACATATTATTTGACCCGAGCAAAAATCAAATGACCAATATGCAGCTGTGCCGGTTGTACATGGATGAGTTCGTGCGTTCTCCAGAGCGCAAGTGGATGCTGGATGGCGAGGCATATTATCGTGTGGATAATCCAGAGATTATGAACCGGAAAATGTATCGGTATCGGGAAAACAAGGCGACCGGACAAGTAGAACGGATATTGGACAATGCTAAACCGAACAATAAGCGCGCACATGGTTTCATGTATTTGCTGGTTGAGGACAAGGTTAATTACCTGCTTTCTAAGCCATATACTCTGACCTGTGAGGAATCTAAGGAGTATCTGGAACAGGTTCAGACCGTCTTAGGAGAACAATTCCAGACTAAGCGGCTGATGCGTTTGGGAGTATATGCTAGTAATGGTGGTATTTCTTGGCTGTATCCATACATTAATGAGCTGGGAGAGTTTCGAACCATGATTATTCCACCAGAACAGGGAATCCCGCTCTGGCGGAATAATGACCACGAGGAGCTGGACGGATTTATCTGGTTCTACGATGTTCAGGTCATCGAGGGGCAGGAGCAGAAGACAGTCACGAAGGTAGAATTCTGGATGCCGGAAGGAGTGGCTTATTACATCTCTGATTCCGAGGGAGAAGGATGGGATTTGCGGCTTGATTCGGAACGCTATCTGGATGCGGCGGCAGATGAGGACAGTGAGTTCATGGAACACTTCCGCATCGGGAGTGTTCCCGGAACATGGGGAAAGGTTCCGTTTATACCGTTTAAAAACAATGACTATGAGCTGCCGGATCTTAAGTTTGTCAAAACATTGGTTGACGGGTATGATAAATCACGCTCTGATGTAGCCAACTTCCTTGATGAGGTACGCTCTATCGTGTATGCCCTAAAAGGTTACGGCGGGAATGATCTGGGTGAGTTTATGCGGGATCTAAATTACTTCCGAGCCATTTCCTTAGATGATGACGGTGGAGCAGAGGCGATTACTGCACCAGTAGATATTGCGGCGGCTAAGGATGACTTTGACACGCTGCGGAAAGATATCTATGACTTTGGACAAGGGGTAGACAAGAATAGCGACAAGTTGGGAAACAGCCCTTCTGGAATTGCTCTTAAATTCATTTACTCCGGACTTGATTTGAAGTGTAACCGAATGGAGAATGCGTTTAAGGCAGGTATGGAGGAATTGTTCTGGTTTATCCGCAGGTACTTAGAGCTGACTGGATCCGGCAGTTATCCGGATTGCGAGATTGATATTACGTTTAATCGTGATGTTGCCATTAATGAGAGCCAGGCAATTGCCGACTGCGCTGCATCCAAAGGAATTATTTCCGATGAGACCATTGTTAAGAACCATCCTTGGGTGGAAGATGCCACGGAAGAACTTGCCCTCTTGAACGCCCAGCGGGAAGCTGAGAAGGCCGAACTATCGGATATGTTCCCCAAGCAGATTCAGGGCGGTGATGAGTGATGGGATACTGGGAAGAACGCCAGGAGGATATGTACAAGGCCGGCGAGATGAAGGTAAACCAATATTTTTCCAGACTGGAAAAAGCCTTTAACCAGACGCGCAGGGAGCTTCAGAAGACCATTGACGCGTTTTATTTTCGGTATGCCGAAGAGAATGGATTGAACTTTGCGGCCGCTCAGAAGAAGCTGGATGCGGCAGAGCTGGGAGAACTAAAGGACTATATTGACCTGGTTATGCAGAATATTGGCAGATACAATCAGCAGGTCAATAATATGTCTATTAAGGCCAGAATCACGCGCTATCAGGCACTGGAAGCACAGATAGATGCTATGCTCCGGCAGCTGTATGCTATTGATTATCAGGCAGAGGCAGAAAAGACCATGCAGGAAGTCTACGAGGATACCTACTACCGCACTTGGTATAACGTAGACCAGCACCATGGAGTGCATATGGCATTTGCCCAGGTAGATCCTACGGTTGTGGAAACACTCTTGGAGTACCCTTTTAACGGCGCCGCATTTTCCAGCCGGCTGTGGAAACAGAAAGACCATTTGCAAGCTCAGCTGATGGAAGCAGTCACAACCATGATGATCCAGGGCAGACACCCATCTACACTGGCAAAGGATTTTGCTAAGAAGATGAATTCCAAAAAGTTTGATGCTTACCGGCTTCTGCATACGGAAAGCTCCTTCCTGATGAGTGAGGCTACTCATGCAGGTTACAAAGAGGATGGCGTGGAAAAATATGAGATTCTGGCGACACTCGACAGTAAGACCTGCGGTGTCTGCGGGGAACTGGATGGAAAAGTATATGAGGTTGGAAAAGAAGTGGTAGGCGTCGATATGCCGCCGTTCCATCCACTGTGTCGGTGTACGACGGTCCCGTATTATGATGACATGCCCGCCGAGGATTTAACTAGAGCAGCCAGAGACCCAGAAACAGGGAAAACCTATGAAGTGCCGGCAGATATGACGTGGAAAGAGTGGAGGAAGGTTGTAGACGAAGGTGGAGATTTTGCATCATGGAAGAAGCCAGAAAAGCCAGATGATTCCGAAAACCAGAAACGCTATGCAGCCAGAAGGGAAGAATGGAAGAAGCGAAAGAAACCAGAATCATCTAAAACATCTTCAAGTAAAGATGCAGAACAGAAGGATGAAAGACCGATTCTAAATAGGGATGAGATTGTAGAGCAGGCGAAAGTGTACGGAGCAGAGTTAGAAAAAGATATCAGTCTATTAAAATATGATAACGGTTATCCGATAAGCAATTATTTAAATGAAAAACTCGGTTATGATGAAAAACCAAGAATTGTTTCTGCACAAGAATTTGAACGACTTAAGGAAAAAGGAAAAACTGTATTATACCGAGGTGTAACGGATTATAAGGAGATTACGGCACACGATATGGCGGAACAGTTTAAACATGGAAAGTTCTATTGCGGTCGCGGTATATATGGGTATGGTACATATACAGATACTAACAAGGCTGTAGCAAATTACTATGCATACGATTCTGGTATAACAGATAATGGGGAAGTCATGGAGATGATTTTATCAGACGATGCGAAAGTAGTTGATTATTTGGAGATTTTTACGGAATATGAAAAAACAGGAATTCCCCAAATTGTTGGAGAAAAGCCGGAATCATATCAGGATGTATTAGATAATGTGGGAGCATATGCGTCCATAAAGGGATATGATGCAATTTCCTTAAACGGTTTCCAGAATAAGAATCATGTGGTAATATTGAATAGAGGAAAAGTCATTGTAAAGGAGTAGACTATGACATTAGGCGAAGTGAAATGGAGTAGATTTGCTACAGGATTATTCAGTTATATTTCAGACGGACGCAATAGATTTATTCAGACTGATTATGAAATACATTTAGATATGTCAGATGGCCAAATTCTTCAGGAATTGCAAGCATGTACGAGCATAGAGCAACTATCTCCAGAATTGCGAGAACTCGCAAATACATATAAAGAGAAGCTGCAAGCCCAATTGGGCATTGCAGATAGTAATATCTGATGCTTTGGGAGGTGCATATGGCAAGAGATGATTATTTTGTGATAGCCGCAAAGGTACTTGATTATTTATACAAATGTATAAAAAAGGGAATTATTCCAGATCCAGAACTGCTTTCTCCGGAAGCACTTGGTATCAATGAATCATACTGGAACTATATTTTTCAGAACTTATCGGAGTATGGTTACATTACAGGTGTGATAACCAGAAAACTTATGGGAAACCCTGAGATACAGGTAAAGATTCAATACGGCAGTTTGAAAATAACTCCGTTAGGAATCGAATATCTGGCTGAGAATTCAACCATGAAGAAAGCATTGGAAACCTTGCAAACAATAAAAGATTTGATACCGTTTGTTTAAGCCAGAGAGTTTTTCTCTGGTATTTTTGTACCTAATTTTTGTGCGACGTCGCACGAAGGAGAGATATGATTGATTTATATTGTACAGGCGGCGCCTATTTGGGGGCGATGATAAAGTATGAGACAATGGTACAGCTAATGAGGGATGATTTTATCAGAGACCAGGATTTTATAGAGTTCAGATTCGAGGATGGAGCTAAGGGAGCTGTAAGAAAAGGTCAGATAAATGGCTTTGTTGAGAGTTCAGAGAATGTAGAATTATAGTCATAGAAAGTCATAGGATTAGTCATAGACACGCAGGTTTTACCTGGGTGTTATTTTTTCGCCTTTCCGGTACCGCAGGCGAAAAAGAACGGGACATCACCGGACGCGACCGGGACAACAAGCGAAGATGAAAGGAGCAATTGAGCATGAAAAAAGAAGAGTTAGTTGCAAAAGGTTTGACAGAGGAACAGGCCAAGACGGTCATCGACATCTATACCGAGGAAATGAAGGGGCTTATCCCAAAGAGCCGTTTTGATGAAGTGAATACAGCGAAGGCTGATCTGGAAAAACAGGTGGCCGACAGGGACAAACAGCTTAAGACCTTGAAGGATGAGGCTAAGGACAGCGAGGCCCTTCAGACCAAGATTACAGAACTGGAGGATGCAAACAAGGCTACTAAGAAAGCGTATGAGGATAAAATCCGCGATATGAAGCTGACCAGTGCCATTAAAGACCAGCTGACGGACTGCAAGTATCCTGAACTGGTAGCGGATAAATTTGACCGGTCTAAACTGATATTAGCGGATGATGGCAGCGTGTCCGGTCTTGCAGAGCAGTTAAAAACTGTAAAGGAGACCTATAAGGAACTGTTTGTTCCTCCAGTATCAGGGAAGACCCCTCCAAACAATGGAAAAACTCCACCGCAGGTTACAGACGATGGAACGAGAAAGGAGCAGCTTGAAAAGCTGCTGAATGACCCGAAGACCCGTCTGATAGACCGCATTGCAGCACGAAATGAATTATTTAGCCTGGAGCAGGCAGAAAGTGAGGAATAACATATGCCAAAAGGAACAGGTACAACCTGGAATTTACCAAACTATGCGGGGGATCTGTTTACCGCAGATACCACCAACACCCCGATTCTTTCCGCTATCGGCGGATTAACCGGCGGCGTACAGACAGAAAACTTCGAGTTTCCGACGGATTCTCAGTACAGTCTTCCGGAGGCGACACAGCCGGAGATTACAGAAACAGCTTCCCTTACAGCGCCGGAGGCAGAGGAAACGGAGAGAAAGCAGAACACCAACGTGACCCAGATCTTCCATGAAAAGGTGTCTATCTCCTATGTTAAGGAGAGCAACCGCGGACGGATGAGCGGGCTTAACACTGCTGGACAGCAGAACAATGTACAGTCCACTGAGAAGGACTGGCAGATTGCAAGAAAGCTGGAGAAGATTGCCCGCGATATTGAGTACACCATTATTAATGGTGTATATCAGAAAGCGGACAGTGCAGCAACCGCCAATAAGACTCGCGGCCTTCTGGCACTTTGCGGCGGAGAAGGAGGTACAAAGATTGACGGTAAGAGTGCGGCTCTGACAAAGGCACTTATGCAACAGCTTTTTAAGGCGATGTATGATGCTGGCGCTGTGTTCTCTAACATGGTTTTGTATGTAGGAAGCACCCAGAAACAGATTATTACAGACATCTATTCTTATGCTCCAACAGACAGAAACGTAGGCGGCACTAACATCAAGCAGATTGAGACCGATTTTGGAAATATCGGTATCGCTCTTGACCGGTTCATGCCACAGACGGCTGTTCTCGCGGCAGAGCTGTCCGTACTTGCTCCCGTATTCCAGCCAGTACCTGGAAAAGGTAACTTCTTCTATGAAGAACTGGCAAAGACTGGCGCATCTGAGGAAGGCCAGATTTTCGGTCAGTTTGGTCTGGATCATGGTCCTGCGTTTATGCATGGCGCGATTACTGGCCTGAAAGGATAAGGTGAGCGTATGAAAGCGAATTTTGATATGTCCGGAATCCCTCCGAAGGTGCGGGAAATTCTGGAAGACCTAGATGGAAGAATTCCGGCTGTAGGTATGAAGCAGGGCGTGGCGGTAAAAGATGCCGCTGCTGCCCCTACTCAGGAGGAATTTAACGCCTTACTTAAATCCCTTCGGGATGCCGGCGTTATTGCGAAATAAGGAGGGCTGCCATGACATTTTCTGAGATGATGGAGACGGTAGAAGAGAACCTGGGACTCATAGTCGGAGAACATAGACTTATTATTTCAGATGTAATCCTGATGATATGTGATTATTGTAATCTGAATCAAAACTGTATACCGGATATTTTAGAGCCATTTGTCCGGAAAAAAGTCAAAGGTATCATGGATTATGAAGCGGCCAATGGAACCGGCTATCATCCGGAAGTTGCAAGCATCAAAGAAGGAGACGGTACGATTACCTGGGCTCAGACAGATGGGAACACCAAGTCAAGTATCTATGGGTTGTCTGAGAGTGATAAGGCAGCCTTGCGCCGGAACAGGAGGCTGAGAAGGTATGTATAATCCATATGCAGTGACGTATGATGCCAGGATGACCGTATGGCGATTTAAAGATATACAGGTGGGAGGGTATACCAGGCAGGAGCTTTATACTGTGGCAAAGGGGGTACCCTGCCGCTACAGTTCTTCTGGCCAGGTTCCGACTGGCTCGCCCAATCCATCTATCCAGAACAGCCATAAATTGTTTTGCGGCCTGGATGCAGATGTACAGGAGGGTGACCGGATTACTGTCACCCTCAGAACAGGAAAAACTATAGAGCTGTCCTTGGGAGAGTGTCACCCGTATACGTACCAGTGGCAGTGCGAGGTGAAAAGGGATGATAACGCATGAGCAGCAGTAATTACAGACGGAATAAGGCAGCGGTTGACCAGTTCCGGAAGGAACTTATGGCAATGGTGGAGGATATCCAGGAAATTGATAAAAATGTATTAAATCAGGCTGTCAATGAAGGAGTAGCTTATGCAAAGCGAATAACTCCAGTAGGATTACACCCCAATCCCGTAGTATTTACGATCAGAAATGGACCAAAAGCAGGAAAGGTTGTCAGTTTCAAAGTTTCCAATCCTGGTGTGGGTGGAAAACTCAAGGAAAATTGGCATAAGCTGCCTACAAAACGTACAGCGAATGGATTGGAAACAGAGATGGTCAATACAATGGAATATTCGTCTTATTGGAATTATGGACACCGGATTGTAACAAAGAGAGATGGACCAACTAAAGGCTTTGTAAAAGGTACCCACGTACTTGAAAAAACGCAAAACTATGTAAACAGACGGATGATTGCTCTGTTCAAGAAAGAAGTGGAGGCGGTACAGAAAAAGCATGATAAATGAGTTATACAAGGCTGTAGCCGTTGGATTAAAGGAAGTAAAAGCCTGTAAGGTGTATCGGGAAGACGTGCCACAAAGATTCAGCCGTCCCTGCTTTATGGTAACGATTTATGACCAGAATCCTTCTCGCGGTATCAATGGGCGGATGAAAAACTCTGTAAGCCTGGATGTACTTTATTTTCCAGAGAACCAGGTAGAACTCCAGGAAGAATGTTGGAATACGGGCCAGGAACTGACAAGGGAATTTGCGGCTCCTGGCTTTAAAATTAAAAATAGAAACTTAAAAATTGAGGATAATGTGCTACATTTTTTGTTTGATGTAGATTATCGGGAATATCTGGAAACTACAGACGCAAAGATGCAGACTATGTCCCAGAATATGGATATTAAGGAGGTATGACACCATGGGTGGAACATGGGAATCTCAGAACAAGGTGCTTCCAGGCGCCTATATCAATATCAAGACCAATGCTCCTCTGTCCATTACGCCAGGGGATAGAGGAATCGTGGTTATCTTGCAGGAGATGTCTGTTGGAGAAGATGGGGAAATGTATACCATTACTGCAACTGATCAGGCATATCCGGAGAAAGCTACAGCAGAGGATAAGAAACTGGCTACAGAGGCTCTTAAAAAGGCCAAAACAGTCATCATCTATAAACTTCCAGACGGGCATGATACAGAAGCCGTAAATGCAGCACTGGCAAAGCTTAAGACAGTACAGTTTCATACGCTGTGTTATCCGTTTGACGGTTCTACACCTGCTACGGCGACCGCTAATAAGACAGCTATCGCAACCTGGATTAAGGCAATGAGAAACGATGAGGGAGTCAAGTGTCAGGCAGTGCTTGCAAATCACGTTGCAGACGATGAGGGCGTGATTAACGTTGCTCAGGGGATTGTTCTTACAGGAAATGTAACGTTGACGCCGGCGGAAACAACCGCCTGGGTAGCCGGAGCAACAGCAGGAGCCAGCATCACAACTTCCAACACCGGAACGAAATATGTTGGTGCAATCGACGTAAGTCCCCGTATGACTAAATCGGAGATGGAGGCGGCCGTAAAGGCTGGCAAATTCATTTTTAAGGTGGATGCGGCTCAGAATGTGACGGCAGTGCATGACATTAACTCCCTTACTTCGGTTACTGTGGAGAAAGGGAAGATGTTCACTAAAAACAGGATAATCCGGACGTTGGATAATATCGTTAATGATATTACCACGATTTTTGAAAGCAATTATGTGGGAAAGGTTAACAACAATGCAGATGGCCGTTCTCTTTTAAAAGCCGCATTGGTAGATTATTTTGTTACCTTGCAGAGTATGTCTGCTATCCAGAATTTTGAGCCGGATGACGTGACAGTTGATGCCGGAACGGATACAGATGCAGTTGTTGTAAATGCATACATCCAACCGGTTGACAGCATCGAAAAGATTTATGTCACTGTAAACTTATCTTAGGAGGTGGAACAAAATGGCTGGAAAAAACTATACAAAAATCAAGGATCTTGTGAATGCGTCCGAGGGCTCAGCTTACATTACAGTAGACGGTCAGAACCGGTATTTTTTTGAACTTTCCAAGTTGGAAGCAGGGATTGAATTTACTGTAGTCGCAAAGAAGCTTCTGGGACACAGGATGAAGCAACATAAGGTGGTGGCAGCAGAGGGCAAAGGAAGTATTACTATGTACAATGTAAGTCCGGCCACGCTGGCTATCTATCAGCAGTACGTCAAGGAAGGAAAGACGCCGTCCGTCAGCATCCAGACAACCAATGAGGATCCATCTTCCACCATTGGAAGAAGAGTGGTTGTGATGCGTGACTGTGTGCTTGCCAAAGTTCCGGTAGCCCAGTTGGAAGATGACAGCGAGGAATTAAGTACCACAGACACAGACTTTACTTTTGATGATTTGGATGAACTGGAAAGCTACGTGCTTCCGGAGAATATGAGATAGTGGGAGGGAGAAATAAAGAAAAGTATGTGATACAATTTGATTTCACGAGGTAGGCGTGAAAAAGTGAGTTCCTAGGGGGCGCTATTTTGATGTATAATACAGAAAAGCCACCTACTCGGTGGTGGGTGGCTCTTTGAGAAGTATAGCAGTTGCAATAATTATTCCTATTTCCTCATCGGAATAACTATAGTGGGTTAATTCGCTTAGACATTGAGACAAGCGTTTTCGTAATTCTGCTTCACGTTGCTTTAATCGCTCTGCTTCGTATAGGCGATATTGTAATAATTCTAACTCCCTATGCGTGTTATCGATTTCTTGGCGTAAAGTTTGAATTAATTCATCACTGGTAATTTGCAAAGCATTAGCAATTTTTTCCAAGGTTTCTGGGCGAACATTTACAGAATCCCGTTTAGTGATGGAGTATAAGGTATTCAAAGGAATACCAGTAACTTCTGATAGGTCTTTAATAGACATATTTTTTTCTGAAAGTAGACTTTTTAAAACAGATCCAAATCCCATAATAGTTCCTCCTTGCACTAATTATTGCACATATAGTGATAAAAATCAATTATTTTAATAAAAGCATTGACTAAAATACTAATTAGTGCTATTATACAAAATAAATTAGTGCAAAAAGCACTAGAAAGGAGACGTTTATGAAAAAAATAGGAGTTATTATGGAAGATGATTTACATAAGCAATTAAAACTTTATGCGGTAAATCAAGACAGAACAGTAACAGACATCATAGTTGAGCTTGTAAAAAAGGAGCTTGAAACAAAAAAAGAGCAATCACGCTGACTTTGACGAGTGACGTGATTACTCAAATCACAAATTCCAGAAAGGACTTTGTATACACAGTATAGCAATTTCTTTCTGGAAAATCAACAGATTTTGAAGAAAGGAAGATTTTGTTATGAATGATTTAATGATTTTCGAAGGCCATGAAGTAGAAGTATTTGAACTGAATGGAACGGTACTTTTTAACCCGTATCATGTTGGAGAGTGTTTGGAACTTTCAGATAGTGCGGTAAGGAATTATCTGGCTAAGATGAATGAAAAGCAGGCAGTAATGTTGAAAAATTCGGATGTCCGAGATAAGGACATCCGAAAATTAAACAACGCCGGAGAAAAATTTATTACTGAGAGTGGTGTGTATAAACTGGTCTTTAAGAGCCGCAAGCCAAATGCAGAAGCCTTTACCGATTGGGTAACGGATGAAGTTCTCCCTACTCTCCGCAAGACCGGTTCCTACGAGATGCCAAAGCAGAAGCAGGAAAAAAAGAAAAAGAATCTCTCCGCCGCCAATATGCTTGTAAAGACAGTCAGTGGTATATTTAAAGATGCAGGCGTTGACCCGATGTTCATTGCAGCAGAGGCAAAGCGTCTTTACAAAGAACAGGCTGACATTGATATTCAGATTCCATTGATTACAGATGATACAACACAGGCATTATGGGACTGCACCAGTATTGCAAAAGAACTGGGGATTTACTCGGAATCCGGCAGGCCACACGATAAAGCAGTGAGCGCCATTATTCAGAAGATTGACCTCTTTACCGATGAAATCGTAAAGACAGCTTACAGCCGAAACGGCCACGACGGCGTAACAGTCCAGTATAAAGAAAGCGTCCTTGAAAAGGTAAAGGAATGGCTGGAAGAAAACGGCTACCCTTCATTGATAGAGCTCCGGCTTGCAAATGGCAGTGTCAATAAGTGTCGGGTTTGTTATCAGGAGGTAGCGTAAAATGAATAGAGAGAAGATTAGTAAATACTACGACGTCTTTCTTGAAGAAGTACAGGAAAGTGCTAGTGAAAAAGTAAGAACAGCATATAAGGCATATAACAGGGCACTTGATGATTACATATCTGCGATACAAGAGGATTTATTTCATCAGGCATTTCGATATGGCTATGAACAAGGATTAAGGACAGCAAATAATACAAAAACAGCATAACGATAATCAGAACGTCTTTCTTTGGAGGGGCGTTCTTTTTATACAAAAAAACCAAGAAAGTGAGGAAACAGATATGGCATCATTAAGCGCATTTTTACACCCAGAACAGGCAGAAAATAAAGAGGTAATTGTCTCAGAACGCTTTAAGGAGAACGGAAATACGGTTCCTTTTGTCATTCGCCCCATTACCCAGAGGGAAAACGAAGAACTGTTAAAGAAACACCGCAAGGTAGACAAGCAGGGCGTGGAAGTATTTAACAGAGTACTCTACAACCAGGAATTAACCGCCCTTGCAGTAGTAGAGCCGGATTTAAACAATGCAGAGCTCCAGAAAGCATATAGTACGTTAGGCGCATCCAGAACACTGTCTGCTATGTTGTATGTTGGAGAATACGCGGCTCTGATGGAGGCAGTCACGGAACTGTCAGGGCTTGATAGGGATATTAATGAGGACATTGAAGAAGCAAAAAACTGATAAGGCAGGGTGATCCGGAGCTGTGTTATGCTCATTTTGCCCTGCAAAAATTACACATACGCCCGTCCGAGCTGGAAGCTATGACCCAGAGGGAACGGGCGTATATTTATGCCAGCATTAGCCTGCGGGTAGAAGAGGAAAAGAAGTTGGCTGCAAAAATAGGTTAGGAGGTGGCCAGGATGCCGACATTAAGTGCAATGTTTAAGCTGATGGATGGGTACAGCAGCCAGATTAATAAAATCATTGACCGTACTGACAGGGCCATGGCAAAAATGCTGGGGGCTTCCAAGGCCGCTGACAAAGTGAATGATTCCCTAGGAAAAACTGGGAAGAAATCCAGGGAAGCCATACCAGGATTAAACGGGTACGGAAATGGCCTGGATAGAATATCACAAAAAGCCCAGAAGGCAAACAGTGGGCTAAAAACCCTGATTGGAACCATAGCCAGCGCAGCAGCAATTCAAAAGGGTATGGGGATTACAGATACCTATACCAATGCACAGGCACGTCTTGGCATGATAACTGGCTCTGATGAAGAGAGGAATGCTCTTCAAAGGGATGTTTTTGCAGCCGCAAACCGTTCCAGAGGAAACTATGCAGACATGGCCAACGCCACGGCAAAGATGCGGTTACTGGCTGGGGATAATTTTACCAGTAATCAGGAAGCTCTTGGCTTTACGGAGCTTTTGCAGAAGTCCCTAAAGGTATCCGGCGCAAGCCAGACAGAACAGGATTCGGCTTTCCTTCAGCTTACCCAGGCAATGGCCGCAGGAAAGCTGCAAGGGGATGAATTTCGCTCTGTTATGGAAAATGCTCCCATGGTGGCGGATGCCATTGCAAAGTATACCGGAAGGACGAAAGGAGAATTAAAAGAGCTGTCTTCGCAAGGCCTAATTACGTCAGACATCATCAAAAACGCCTTGTTTATGGCAGCGGATGATATTAATGACAAGTTTGGCAGTATGCCTATGACTTTTGCGGATGTCTGGGACCGGATTAAAAATGCCGGAATGGAGGCGTTCGGGGGTGTCTTCAACCGGATAAACAGTATGCTAAACTCGGATATGGGGCAGTCGGCATTAAATAGCCTTACCGGAGCCATTTACATGGCAGCAGAAGCAGCTGATTATCTGTTAGACGGCATAGAGTTTATCGGGCAGCATATGGATGTTTTAGCACCGATTGTATTAGGGGTGGCTTCTGGATTCATGGCGTATCGTCTTGCCACAGGGCTGGCGGCAACTGGACAAATGCTGCTAAATTCCGCTATGCTTGCAAGTCCCGTTTTTTGGATTGTTACGGGTGTAATAGCAGGCGCAGTTGCTTTATATAACCTGGCTTCTGCTATTGCAGATACTACCGGAGTAGCATCCAGCGGTTTTGGAGTAATAGCGGGCAGTGTGAATGTTGCAATTCATTTTTTTAAGAACCTTTTCTTTTTGGCGGTTAATATTATGCTTGGAATTGGCACAGCTACAATGGCGTTAGGTACAAACATCTTAGTGGCGTTCGGCAATGCAATATCCGGAACAAAAGCATGGTTTTATGATTTGCTTTCTACCGCTGTTTCTGTGATTTCCAGAATTGCAGCAGAATTAAATAAGCTGCCCTTTGTGGAGTTTGATTATTCTGGACTTATATCAGCAGCAGATGATTATGCGGCAAAATCAGCAGCGGCCGCAGCAGAGAAAAATGAGTATGTCTCGATTAGCGACAGCTTTAAAAGTGGAATGAATGCTTTTGATTCTTTCGAGGACGGATGGGCAAAAGACGCATTTCAGGCCGGTGCATCCTGGGGCGATGGTGTAACAGACAAGGTGACTGGCTTCTTTTCCGGTTCAGGAAAAGGGTTTAATCTGGAAGGTTTTTCCGGAGGCGGCGGTTACAGCTACGAGCCATACGGCGGCGCAGGCAATCCGGCTACAGTCAAAGGTTCTGGAAAAAATGGCAGTGTAAACGTATCTCTGGAAGATGAGGACGTTGATTATCTGCGTCAGCTTGCAGAGCGCGACTATGTGGCCAGAATCTCTCAAAACACTTTAGCACCTAATATCCATGTCGAATTTACAGGAGATATTAACCAGACGGCTGACGTGGATGCAGTGGCGGGGCGCATCACGCAGATTATGAGAGATGAGATTGAGACAGCACCGGAAGGAGCATACTGATGGGATACAGTGTCTATTTAAAGAGCAATGGAGAAACCTATAAACTTCCGGTGAATCCGGAGGAAATCAAGAAGATTAAAAAAATGAATATCGAGAAATACCAGGTGCTTGGAACTGGACAGGTAAGCCTTCCGGCGTATAAGGAACTGGCACAATACTCCTTTGAATGTGAGCTGCCCCATCAGGTGATGCACTACATGGAACGGGGTACAAGGGCCGATCCGGATTACTATATTTCCGTGCTGAAACAGGCACAGGATGATATGGAACCTATCCGGCTAATCTATTCTAATAATATTACAGAGGATGAGTCTGTAGAGGTCTTATTGGAGAGCATGGAGATAGTAGAAAAGGCCGGAGAAGAGGGGGATAAGTACCTGACCCTGTCGTTTCTGGAATTTCGGGCTCCATCCAAGAAGTACATGGCTGTAGTGACTCCGGAAGCGGTTGTAAAGCAGCCGGAAGAGCCACAGCCTGCTAATCCTGCAGTAACTCCGAATAAGACTTATACGGTTAAAAAAGGAGATTCCCTCTGGAAAATAGCAAAGCAGTTTTATGGAAACGGGGCGCAGTATCCGAAATTATTCCAGGCAAATTCAGGCCAGATTAAAAATCCCAACCTAATCTATCCTGGACAGGTTCTGACGATTCCGGCATAGGAGGGACAGATATGCAGTTGTGTGTAGAAAACAAGGGTAAGATCTGGGAAATCTCTGAAATGTGTACAGAGATTAGCTGGAAGGATGAACTAAATAATGGCTGCTCTGTGCTGGAATTTTCCTACCTGTTTGATAATGACCTGCAGCTTGAAAACGGGGATGTAGTGAGGCTGTCCAATACCAGCGAAAAGGACGGAATCTTTTTCGGGAAAATATTTAAAGTGGGAATGGATGAAACCCACAAGGTGACCATAAAAGCCTATGACCAGCTGCGCTATGGGAAGGCAAAGGATATTATTACAATTAAAGCCGGTCAGGATAGCATTGTAACATTGGCACAGGCCATGTGCCGGTACTTGAATCTGACGGCCGGAAACATGGCTCCTGTGAGTTATATGGCACCGTTAGACAAAGTAAAGTATCAGGATACCTGGCTGGATGTAATCTACGGAATGATAGCCGATACCCTGTTATATACCGGCGGCAATGGCACTGTTGGCGAATGGTACCGGCTGGCAGATGTATATGGAAAGGTTCAGATAGATAATTTAAGGGATTTGCAGCTTCCCCTGGTAATTGGGGATGAGAGCCTTGCAACCGGTTACAGCTGGGAACGGAGTATTGATGAGGACTTTTATAACATCGTAAAGCTGTCTTGGATGGATGAGGCAGGAGGAAAAGCGCAGACAGTTCAGTCAGTAAATCAGGAATCCGTAAATCGGTATGGAAACCTGTTGTATTACGAACATATGTTGGAGAAACAAAGTGACGTGGGAAAGCTGCAGCAAAAATCTCAGAAGCTGCTGCAGCTGTATAACCAGGAGAAAGAGACAATTAAGATATCCTGTCTGGGTGATCATTCGGTTCGGGCCGGATGCAGTATCTACGGCAGCATTGCAGATATTGCGCTAAACCGCAGGGTTATCTGTAAAACGGTCACACATAAGTATCTTCCGGTGCACACAATGGAATTGGAGGTAATTGCCAGATGATTAATGAGATTAAAAGGATTGTAGAAGGATGCCTGAACAACAAGAAACTGCCTGCAATCCTGATAGGAACCTATCAGGGCGGAGCAGTTGTAATTAATGACCGGTTTTCCGTTCCTGTGTCCATGATGTCTGGAAATGCAAAGGAAAAACTGCAGCCTGGCGATAAGGTCCGGTTGTTAGCTCCAACCGGATGGGAAGAATACTACATCCTGGAGATTATCGGGAAACAGTATGCCCTTCGGGAGGACATCAGAACGGAGGCGCTGCTAAAATGATAACATTAACCACGAATACCAGTATTCAGGAACCGGTATATTCCAATCGGGACTATCACACAACAGAAACCCAGATACAGGGGTTCGTGACAGACCTTCTGGCTCTGAAACAGAGCATCCATAAACGTTTGGAGACTCAGCAGTTTGATTATCCGATATACTCTTTCCATTACGGGGTAAATTGGAGGGATCTGATAGGAAGAGAACCGGAGTATATCCGGCCGGAGCTGATACGTATGGTGCGGGAAACATTGTCCAGGGATGACCGCATTACGCAAGTGAGTGGCTTTGAGTTTGAGTTTCAAGGCGACGTTTGCAACTGTAGTTTTCACGTACAGAGTATTTTTGGAGAGTTTCAGGACAATGTGGAGGTGGAAATCTGATGTTTGAAAAAATGACCTACGAAGCAATCCTTCAAGATATGTTAAACAGAGTTACCAGTGATGTAGATAAACGAGAAGGCAGTATTATCTATGATGCACTGGCTCCATGCGCTTATTATCTGGCAGACCAGTATTTCCGACTAGATAATTTTTTAGACCTGCTATTTGCAGATACAGCGGTTGGGGAATATCTGGACCGTTGTGTGGGCGATATGGGCATGACAAGAAACCCTGCCACCTATGCAGTACGAAAGGTAGTAACCAGCGGAGAGATTCCTATCGGGTCTATCTGGGGGATTAAGGAAGTGACCTACATAATCCAGAAAAATTTATCTCAAAACCAGTATAGAGCCGTTTGTGGGGTTGCAGGAGTTATCGGAAACCAGCATAGCGGAGCGCTTACTCTTGTAAGCGGAAGTACATCGGAAACAGCAGAACTAACAGACATTCTGGAAGCCGGCGCAGATGAAGAGTCCGATGAGTTGTTAAGGGCGAGATATTACAACCGCGTAAGGCTGCCGGCTACCTCTGGAAATGAGGCTCATTATCTGCAGTGGGCTGGGGAAGTGCCAGGAGTAGGAAAAGCGAAAGTATTCCCTCTCTGGAATGGAAACGGAACCGTTAAGGTACTGATTGTTGATTCAGAGGGGAAAATTAATTCAGGACTGGAAGCACCAGTGGCTGCTTACATCGAGAAAGAGCGTCCTATTGGGGCTACAGTAACAGTAGGAAGCCCAACAGGAAAATCGATTAACATCACTGCTAAGGTCCTGCTGGATGGCAGCCAGTCGTTGGATAACGTTAAGGCGGCGTATGAAAAGCGAGTAAAGGAGTATCTGAAAGGCCTGATATTTTCTTCGGCCAGAGTATCTTATGGTATGGTAGGCAGCCTCCTGATTGATACAGATGGGGTCCTGGACTATGAACTGTTGCAGCTTAATGGTTCAAGCGCTAACATTCCCATCGAAGCGGAGGAAATTCCAGTGTTTGGCACTTGCAATCTGGTGGAGGTGATGAGCCTTGGATCTTAAAACCGTATTACCGCCCTACTATGATGATAATAAGACCATGATAGAACTGCAGGACATTTTGTCCGAATATTCCGATGATGGGGAAGCAGCACTGCAGGAAGTCATAGATGAATCTTTTGTCAATACGGCAGCAGAAACGTTGACCAGAATGGAAGAGATTCTAGGGTTGCCCTATCAGGCTGCGACGGAAACCCAATACCGTAGGGAACGGATTCGAGCAAAGCTGCTTGGAAGAGGAACCACAACGGTTGCACTGGTTAAACAAGTAGCAGAACAGTTTACGAATGGGGCTGTGGATGTAGAAGAGGAAAATGATAAGTATAACGTAATTATTACGTTTACCGGAACGATTGGAATGCCGCCGGAGTTGGAATCCTTAAAGACAGTTCTGAGAGAGATTATTCCGGCTCACTTGGCTATTAACTATGTAATTATCTACAACACGTATGGCGATTTGGAGCCATATACCTATGGGTACTTGGAAAAGTATACGTACCAGCAGTGTGCAAATGTAAAAATGCAGTAGGAGGAAAATATGGCTGAATACACGAAAAACTACAATTTTAAAAAGCCGGATAAAACAGACTATTTCAACATTAATGACCAAAACGAGAACTGGGATTTGTTGGACGAAACTTTGAAGGAACAAAAACAAGAATCACAAAATTCTATCAACAAACTGCAACATACGATAACCGTTAATCTGCCGGCAGCTAATTGGTCATCTGGTTCGCCGTATACACAATCCGTAAGGGTAGAAGGAGTTACAGAAGATATGGTACTGGATGGATGTCTCTACATCCCAAGAGGAACCACAGCTGAACAGGAAAAGGCACTTGTAAAAGCCGCAGTCTGTGTAAGCTATTTTGATACTGGGGCAGGGGAAGTAGCGGTAACGTGTATTGGAAAAAAGCCAAATGCAGATTTTGCGATAATGCTAAAAGGGGTGTAAATGTGGCGAGAGGATTATGGCATTTAAGAGGCGGAGGCGGTACAACCTCTGACGAGCTGACGGCGACAAGAGATGATGTAATTGCTGGAAAGACCGCCGTAACAAGCGACAGTGACGATGAGCCTGTTCAAGGAACCATGGCAAATCATGGAGCAAAGAATGCATCTTTGAATTGCGGACAGGTTTACCAAATACCTAAAGGGTTCCATAATGGAGCTGGTACGATTTCGGCAAATAGTCTTGCCAGCCAGACAGGCGGTGCAACAGCTACCGATGACAAAGTAGTGTCTGGATATAAATACTGGAAGGACGGAATCCTTCGGACGGGAACAATGAATGTCCAGTCTGCGTATTCTTTTAACGCCGCCGCCGTTGACTGTCAACATATAAATATTACATGGACAAATCCTTCAAAAGGACCCTATAGCGGGGTGTTCATCCAGATGTCAACCGGCGGCTATCCAGGAGCTACTGGAGGAACCAGAGTATATACAGGACTTGGGTGGAATACAAATCCTGGGGGCGTAAGCGGATGCCAGATACCGGATTTAACTCCCAATACTTCTTACTATTTTACAATTGTCTCTTATTGTACCGTAGATGGAGGTACCAGGGATATGTGGTCAGATCCAATTAACATTATGGTTCACACACCAGCCAGGCCTATCGGCAGTCAGAATTTTACAACATCAGGAGTGTTTACCGTACCCACGGGCGTATATTTTGTGGATGTATGCCTTGTTGGTGGAGGTGGCGCAGGAGGCTGTTCAGGAATCCACGCTGGTGGAGGCGGTGCAGGATACGTAAATAACTACTATGGTATTGCAGTCACACCTGGCCAGCAGATAAATGTTAGTGTTGGTGGAGGCGGTACCTCTTTTTCTGGTGGCGTAGGAGCAAACGGAGGAACCAGCTACTTTGGAGCATATGCGGCAGGCGGAGGATTCGGAGGAACTGGAGGTAATAGAGGAGGTTCTCCAGCAACGAGTTTCTATTATCATGGCGGCAATGGAGGTTCTGGTGGAGGTAATCCGTATACACCTGGAAGCGGAGGTTCCGATGGTTCTGACGGCGGTGGAACAGGGGTTAATTTTGGAATTGGTCAGCATTCTACCACAAGAGCATTTGGCGGTACATTATATGCCGGCGGCGGAGCTGGAGAAAACAACAGATCATGGAAAGCATCCGGAGGCCCTGGAGGCGGTGGAGATTCTGGAAATTCTGGAACGCCGAATACCGGAGGCGGTGGAGGAGGCAAGTCTTATGCAGATACTGCCGGACATGGAGGAAGCGGTATTGTTTTGATAAAATGGGGATAGCCAGGAAGGAGAACCTATGTGGTGTAATCAGATTTTTTCGCAGATTAGCGAAAATGTAATTAAAAACATAATTGTATGTGATAACTTTGAGATGGCAAACTATCTGGCCAGATGTACTTATGGAGACGCAGCGTTTGCGGTAGATACTACCTTATATCCCATACGTATAGGCGATACTTATGATAATGGGAAATTCTACCGGATTTCAGAGGATGGAATCAGAACAGAAATTCCAAAAAATCCCACTCAGGAAGAATTAATCACGCAGTTAATGGCACAGATGGAGCCAGTGCGTACACTGGCTGTTATGCAAGCTAAGGCACTTCCAGATGAGCAGGCACTACAGGTCCCAGAATTATACGATGAATGGTCTGGAAAAGGTGTATCTTATACCTCAGGAGAGAGAGTCCGCTATAATGGAGCTTTGTATAAGGTGTTACAGAACCATACTTCCCAGGAAGACTGGACACCGGATACCGCCCATTCTTTATTTGCCAAGGTTTTGAATCCTAATCCTGAGGTAATACCGAACTGGGAACAGCCAGAGAGTACCAATGGATATGCCAAGGGAGATAAAGTAAAACACAAAGAAAAAGTATGGGAATCTCTTGTCGATAATAATGTCTGGGAGCCTGGTGCAGTTGGCACAGAGAGTGTGTGGAAGGAGGCAGAAGGCTGATGGAAGAATTGGATGTTGCTGTAGCGGTTGCTGAATTAAAAAAAGAAGTAGGGTCCCTAAAACACCGGATGGACAGTATGGAAAAGATTGTGGATGCAGTCCATAGCCTGGCACTGGAGATGACGAAACAGACCGAGGAAATCAAACATATGAATCAGTCTATTCAGCAGCTAAATGCAGATGTGGCAGGATTGAAAGAAAAGCCGGCTAACCGCTGGGAAAATGTAGTAACAACGTTTATTGGGGCAGTTGCCGGAGCGGCAGCAGCCCTGTTTTTAAAGTAGGAGAACGGCATATGTGTGAAAGATTAGCGAAACTGATTGATGTAAAGTCTATTATGACACTGACGCTTACAACAGGATTCGTGGCCTTAACGTGCGGCGGAGAGATTACTGGAGAGCAGTTTTTGACCATCTATACTATGATTGTAGGGTTTTACTTCGGTACCCAGGCACAGAAAAAATAATGTGCGACGTCGCACAGGGAGGTTATACGGATGATTATCGTAAACTTTGACAGAAATGAACTTTGCAAAAAGGCCTACGGTCTCTGGCAGTACGATTATGGCCAGGTGCTGCGTATTCAGGGGTTGAACCTCCCGACTGCGGCAGAAATCCACTTTGCACTACAGGAGACCGGCGGCGAGGCTGTAACCAGGATTGGCGTCACAAAGGACGGAGTGACAGATGTAACCATTCCGGACAGTCTTCTGGAAGCGGATGGAACAAGCCAGGATTACCAGATATACGTGTTTGTATATTTGACCACTCCTGACAGTGGGGAAACTACCAGGAAGATTACTCTTGGGGTTAAATCCAGACCAAGGCCGGAAGCGTTTGAAGCACCAGGGGATGGGGAACTCTTTAAGGAAGCCATTCAGGCAGTCAATGATGCGGCCAAACGGGCAGAGGACGCCGGAAAAGAAGCTACAGCAGCGGCTGGGGAAGCCAGGGAGTCAGCTTCCCTTGCTAGAAAGCATCTGACAGATACACAGGCCCTGGCCGAACAGGTGGAAATTAATGCAGACACAGTGGCACAGGGAGCGGAGAAGGCTAAGGAGTTATTGGCTCAGACCCAGGAGGTGGCCAGTAATGCGGTTATATCGGCTCAGGCGGCCAAACAGGCGGAGATGGCTGCAAGGGAAGCCCAGACGGCTGCTGAGTCTGCGGAGGACGCGGCCAGGCAGTATGCTGCTGGCATTGAAGCAGACCGGCAGGAGGTAGCAGACGGCAAGCAGTCTGTTGCTCAGATGCAGAGTAATGTGGCAAGGATGCAAGCGGATGTGCAGGCGGACAGAGAGGCAGTGGAACAGACAGTAAGTGAGTTTGGACAGACCGCAGAAAACGCCCTGGAAGCTGTTGGACAGGCACAAAATGCCGCAGTATTGGTAGTGCAGACAGAGGGGCAGAAACAGGCCACGGCTGTACAGGAGGCTGGCGCACAGGCTGTAAACGAGGTTGAATCAGCTAAGACGGCGGCGCAAGCAGCGGTTACCGCCGAGGGAGATAAGCAAGTTGTCAGAGTGCAGGAAGCTGCGGCGGAGATTGTGGCCGACAGGGAACAGATCAACCAGAATCAGACTGACATAGCTGCCATGACCGATAAAACCAATACTCTCGCTCCTGGCATTGTATTAGGCGCTAAAGGTGAGCAGATTGCGGTATCTAATGCATCTGAGCAGCCATTTGTAGGATTAAAGGTGTATGGAAAGTCTACACAGGAGGTGGAGCCGAGTATAGATAGCCCGCAGGAGATTGTGAATGCGGGAGGGGATGGAAAGATTGAGGCTCAGATTAGCGGAAAAAATTTGCTTACCGGTCAAATGTACTATTCCAATTATTCAAAAGGAATAGCTTATATTGAAAGCTTTACTAATGAAGTTGTTTTACCATATATGCCTTTGGTTTGCACACAAGGGATTTGTTATGTCTTTCCTTGTGTATCCGGTAAAACATATACCTTTTCTGTTACAAATCCAAATCCTAATTTAACAGTCAGAATATCAGAATATAAGTGTTTAAATGATACCTCGGCTTATTCTAAGGCAATTGGCTATACAAATTCGCCGAACATTAATACTTTTAATACTTATACTGCAAAAGGAAATGGAGTAATAGTCTGCGCACTTGGAGGAGTGTGGAGTAGTGAAAACCCTTTAATTCATAAATGTACGGAATCTGAATTATTGCAATTAGAAATCGGTTCCGCAGCAACCTCTTACGAAGCCTACAAGCAACTGCAAACTCTAACCCTAGCAACCCCAGACGGTCTGCCAGGAATTCCTGTGAAATCTGGTGGTAACTATACCGATGAGAAAGGCCAGCAGTGGATTTGTGATGAAATTGATTTGGGACGTGGAAAGTACGTACAGAGAATAAAAGAAGTCATTATCAACCAGGATACTAAGATATCAACCACACTTGGCAATTATGGAGCATTAGAAAAAGATAGCATTTTGACTCGTTATTTAGACAGGCAAATTAAAAAAAATGGTTCTGTTTTATGCAGGGAGTTGCCATGTGCTCCAAACTGGAATTACGAAAATGAGTCGGTATATACAACAGAAACCAGCATTGATTTTAGGTTTTCAAGACAGAGACTGGGATTGGGAACGGAGACAACGGCTGAGGAAAATAAAATAGCGGTTCTTAAATTTTTGGAAACAACTCCGCTTCATTGCCTTGTAGAATTGAACGACCCTATAGAGCGTGTCCTTACCCCAGAAGAAATCGCTGCCTATAAGTCCTTGCATACGTACAGCCCGAACACCACTGTTGTCAATAATGCTGGTGCAGGAATGGCTGTAGAGTACGTAGCTGACACCAAGACCTACATCAAGTCAGTAGAGGATAAGATAACTGCTATTCAGGCAGCATTGATTAGCCAGAATATTTCGGGGGGGGTATAACAGTAGATGACGCGGCAGAATTGCCATTAAAAGGCTTAACGGTATATGGTAGGTCGGAGCAGTTAGTAACGGCTGGGGCGCAGTTATTGGATATTCGCGGAGAAATTGTTGCAAGTAAAGGGAATTTCAAAATAGAAGAGGATTCTATTGATTGTACGTTATCTGATACCTATGGTGGAAGCTATATTATGTTCAATTATGAATATCCACCAGGAAAATATACTTTTTCCGCAGATAAATCAAAGAACAATATAGTCCAAAAAATGGCGGTACTTATATCAAAAGAACCAATATCACACACAGGTGCTGTAGGAAAATACAATGCTTTCTATAAACAGTATCTGTTAATGAATGACAGCAAAGATACAAAACATTATATCACTTTTGAAATGGGAGAACCATTTAAAGTTGGAATTCCGTTGTCCGGTACAGATGATGCGATTGGAGAAATTTTGAGGGTAAAAAATCCTATGCTAAATACAGGCGACACCACACTTCCCTGGGAACCCTACACCGGCGGAAAACCGTCCCCGAGTCCAGAATATCCACAGGAGATTGAGACTGCTGGGGATAATGGCGAGATTAACGTTAATGTGTTGGGGAAGAATTTGGCAGATGTATCACGAGTAACGAATACAACAGGAGCAGGTATTTTTGAAAAAATACAAAATGGATATATTTTAACTTCACGAGGAGCGTCGGACAGAGTTTCGTATATTCCATGCAAATTGAAAAAAGGTGTAAAGTATACTGCTTCGTTTGATGTACAATACAGCGATAATGTTCCAGGCGATGTTAGGGTTAATTTTTATCTTCCAGAGACTCAACAATACTCAGCTAAAACATTTGTCCCCACATCAGATTGCACAAAAATAGGAATATATTTCTATGATATAGACATTGGTAAGGGATATACTGCACAGATTACAAATGTACAAGTAGAAATCGGTTCCTCAGCAACCTCTTACGAACCCTACAAGCGAGCTCAAACTCTTACTCTTCAAACCCCAGATGGCTTGCCAGGGATTCCTGTTAAGTCTGGTGGAAATTATACGGACAGCACAGGTCAGCAGTGGGTATGTGATGAGATTGATTTGAGTAGAGGAGAAAAGGTGAAGAGAGTTGAGAAAACAATATTTGATGGAAGTGACGATGAAGAATGGGGCTTTATCCAAGATGGACTAAAATCAAGAGCAGTTATTGCGATACAAAATATTAATTCTGGAGCCAGGTGTAATTCTTTTAGATACTGTGAAAATTTAGAATCTGAATCAGAACCTAGTGGTATGTTTGATTTAGGTAGCGGACGATATTTTAGATTCGGAATTTATGGTTTATGCAATTCCGTTGAAGAATGGAGAACACTTCTGCAAACCAAACCTGTTGAGGTATTATACATTTTACCAGACTCTATCATTCCCCCACTTTCTCCGGAAGAAATCGCCGCTTACAAGGCGCTCCATACTTACGCACCGAATACCACTATAACCAATGACGCGGGATGTGAAATGTCCCTAACATACACTGTAGACACACAGAAATATGTAGATAAAAAAATAGCGGCAGTAAGCGCTGCAATGATTGGAGGTTAATATGTATGAGATTATTAAAAATGTGATTCAATCCGGCAGATATGAACTGTCGGATATGCTGAAAAAGATTGATGTAATCTGGCTGCAGGGAGATATTACGGATGAACAGAAAGCGGAGCTTGTGTCTCTGGCGCAGTCCAATGCAGACCCAGAAAACAGCTATGCATCCGTGCAGAAGCAGGTTGATAACCTGTACGTCAATATGACAGAGATGGGTAAGGCCATTCTGGAACTTACCAGGCGAGTTACCACATTAGAGGGTGGCGAGGTTCCGGAGATTCCAGAAGAGGAATGGCCGGAGTGGAAAGCACCCATCGGTGCCCATGACGCTTATAATACCGGCGATAAGGTTACATATAAGGGTAAGCATTACATCTGTAAGATGGATGGCTGCGTATGGTCTCCGGAGGTATATCCGGATGGATGGGAAGCAGCAGAGTAAGGAGGTGATCCGACTATCTCTGGGCCGGACAGTATTCCGGCGCCCGAAAGGGTATCTAAAACTGCGCGACGTCGCACATTAAAAATAATCAAAAAAGGAGAATAAAACTATGAGAGAGCATGACGAAAGAAACTGTAACATTAACGACCAGGTACACGATACCCCTCCGGAGCACGACTGTGGGCATCCAGTGATGGAAGGTCCTGGCATTAATCCAGATGGAACTGTTAAGCCTAACCCAGACGGCCAGACTATCCGCAAGGACCTGGGGAGGTTTGGTCCAGGCATGAAGGATGAAAAGCCGATTCCAAAGGCAGACGGCAAGACATTAAAAGGGTCTGGAAAAGTAATTAGAAGCAAAAACTAACCGTTTAGGCCTGGCATATGCTGGGCCTTTTTTCTTTTGCGAAAGAGAGGGTAATATGAATATCCAAAAACAATACCTTACAATAAGCAACTACAATCGCCCAGGAAGCATCAGACCCCGAACTACGGCCGTAGCTTGCCACTATATTGGAAACCCAAATACAAGCGCCAAGGCCAACCGGAACTGGTTCGAGAGCCTTTCTAAGACGCACGATACAAAAGCCAGTTGTCATTATATCATTGGCCTTGAGGGGGAGATATTACAGTTAATCCCAGAAGAGGAAATAAGCTGGTGCACCAACAGCGCTAACAGCTATACCATTAGTATAGAGGCCTGTCATCCGGACAAATCTGGTAAATTTACAGATGCTACCTATAAATCCTATGTGGAATTATGTGCGGGCATCTGCAAACGCTGGAGACTTGACCCGTTAAATGGCGGCCTTATCCGGCACTATGACGTAACCAGGAAACATTGCCCCAAATGGTTTGTAGACCATCCGGATGATTGGGAACAGTTTAAATTGGACGTAGATGCTGCTATGCATTACAATAAGTCCGGCTGGCACCAGGAGGACGGTGGATGGCGATACTACTTAGGCAACACCGGCGAGCCCATCCGCAATGACTGGCACCAGGAAGACAACGGAGACTGGTACTGGTTCGACGGCGCTGGCATGAAGGTCTGCAATGCCTGGAAGACCGGAAAGGACGGTAAATGGTATTACCTGGGGCCAGATGGCAAGATGCTGAAAGATACCTGGTTGCTTCTCGGACAGGAGTTATTCCGGCTGAATCCAGACGGCAGTATGTTCGAGGGACAGATGGTTTTGCAGACAGACGGCAGGGGTGCGTTAGTCTAAATACTCAATCAACAAATCCGGTAAGATGCATATTACAGGATACAGACTGTACTAATTCATATAATATTTATATAAGAAAGTCTGACAAGCCTATGAAATCAAACTTTCCTGTTTCCATCGAGGAAGCAGCTAAGGCTGGCAAGTTCTAAGGAATGCCCATTTTATAAGGGTTTTAGAAATAATTAAGAGTAATTGGGAGTGGCTTTTTATGGCAAATAAGGAGTCACTCCTATACTATTTAGGCTCTTTGTCAAGAGTTGAGGTAAATGTATTTTGAGGCACAGGAATGATGTTTCTGTGCCTCTTTACGTTAAGGCTAGAAAGATTCGATTCCTAAAATTTTCAAAGTTCTGATATCCAAAGGCATTTCGTTTGATTACTTTAATGGCATTGTTTGCTCCCTCTGTAAAACCATTCGTATAGGGACAATCGAATGCATTCAAAATGTATTTTGACCAGTTTCCCAGCATGGTTAAGCAGGCGTGAAATTCTTTCAGCTGACTGGCCTGGGCTACAAGCAGAAAGAACTTCAGCTTTTTTGTGGCTTCTGCACGAGACATTGATTTCATAAAATCATAAAATAGTTCTTTCAGGTGGTAAGCAACTGCGAGATCTTCCGATTCTCGATAAACCTTATTCATATCCATGACAATAAACTGGACTTCTTTTTTATTCTGGAAGCCTTGAAAATACTGCTGGAGTGAGACCTGTGAACGGGAAGGAAGAATATGAATTTCTGTATTAGAAGAAGTAAAATCAGAGATAATTAACTCTTCCAATTCCAGGAGTTTTGCGGTAAAATTAGAAGTAGGCATAGAGTTCAATCCTTTCTATATGTTTGGTGTGGTAACTATAATTATATAGGAAAAGAATCTCTATGCCTATTTCTTTTTTACTTTACCTCCAAGTAAAGTGTACAACCGAGAAATCTTCTCCACTTTTTGACTAAGGAGAAATACGGCTGAATTTGCATTCGCAGAAAGGCAACGTTATGACAATTACAGAGAAACAAAACGCATTGTTTGAAGAACTTCGTAAAACGGTTCCGGAGGCGGTTTTAGACGGCGTAGTGGAAGAGGGAGAATATTGCTCCGCTCCAATCCGCTTGATGTTTGTTTTAAAAGAAGTAAACGGAAAAACAGTTCCGGATTTGTGTGATTTTTTAAAAAAGGGCGGAAGACCGCAGACCTGGGACAATATTGCCAGATGGACAGAAGGGATTCTTCATTTGGAAGCAGACAGGCCGTGGAAATACTGGGAGCAGAACAATCAGTCCCGCAGGGAACGGATGCTGAAACAAATATGTGCAGTAAATGTGAAAAAAACGGCGGGCGGACATACCTCAGACAGAAAACAGGTACAGAAAGCGGCGGCAGACAATGGGGAGATTCTTTGCAGGCAGCTGAAACTTTATAATCCAGATCTGATTATCTGCTGCGGAACCGATGGGGAATTTGTCAAAGCGTGTTATCCAGCTCAGTCTTTGGAGTGGAAGCAGACAACCCGAGGAATCTGGTATTTTATAAAGGATGGAAAAACGGTCCTCTCATTTGTCCATCCGGAGGCGCGGGTAAAAGACAGCATTCTGCACTATGCCCTGATGGATGCGGTGCGGGAAATGATGCAAAAAAGTTCTCTGAATTGACACAGAGGGCTTTCTGGTAGTATAGTTACAGGAGAATGACAGAGCTGATATTGTAGGGGCAAAGAAGAATTTGTCAGAAAAACAGAAGCAACCGCATTGCAAAACTATAAAATGTAAAACAGCGAGGGTGTTATGGAAAAAAATGAAGAAGATAAGCGCCGTTATGGCCTATACTGTGAAATGATTGATCAATTGGATGAGGGGTGCCGTCTGATTAATGAATACGATGCGATTCCCCACGATTACGGTACAGCCACTTTGTACCAGGCGGAATCCCAATTGATTCATCTGGTGGGGGAACATCCTGGGATTACGGCAGTGGAGATTGCCTCTATGCTGAAAAAGACGCCCAGCGCCTGTTCCCAGTTAATCCGGAAACTTCGGAAAAAAGAATGGATGGAGCAGGTACGAAATGAAGAAAATAATCGGGAATACCGATTGTATCTGACAGAAAGCGGCTGGGAGATTTTTAAAGGGCATAACCGGTTTGAACAGGCTTGTTACCGGAGAAGCTATGGAAGTCTGGCGGAATTTAGCGAAAAGGATTTTCAAACTTACATTGAGATTCAAAAATGTTTGAATAAAACATTTGCCCTGGATGTGGAAGAAAGCAGAAATATTGCAGGACAGTCTGAGTGAAGTTAAAAAAACCAGCTTATAGCCAGTATACAGCCAATAATATAAGAGATAAGGTGACACTTCAGATTCCAGGGCGGATCTGCAGTGTCATTTTTTCTGCTTTCTGAATACAATAAAGAGAAGGTTTTCAGGAGGCAGGTAATGGAACAGCAAAAAACAGTGATCCTGGATCCAGGCCACGGGGGAGCAGAACCTGGAGCAATTTATGAAGGAAGAAAAGAAAAAGATGATAACCTAAGGCTTGCATTGGCAGTTGGAAGGATTCTGGAACGAAATGGAGTGAACGTACTTCTGACCAGGATTCGGGATGTATATGACAACCCATATGAAAAAGCGGAGATTGGCAACCGATCGGGAGCAGATTTTTTTGTATCCCTGCACCGGAATGCCATGCCCCAGCCCAATACTGCATCGGGCATAGAATCTCTGGTATATGAAAACAGCGGAATCCGTCATCAGCTAGCTCAGAATATCAATGAAGCCCTTCACAATATGACGGGATACCAGAACCTGGGAATCCAGGAAAGGCCAGGGCTTGCTGTTCTTAGAAAGACTCAGATGCCGGCTGTTCTGGTAGAAGCCGGATTTATAGATAATGAGGAAGACAATCAGACGTTTGACGAAAAATTCGACGCAGTAGCCAGCGCCATTGCCCAGGGGATTTTAAAGACCATCCGAGAGGAAGAAGCGGCAGTACCGGAATATTACCAGATTCAGACAGGCGCTTATCGGGACAGAAGGCTTGCCAGGCAACTGGAAGAGCGGCTGAAGACCCAGGGATTTCCGGCGTTCCTTGTCTATCAGGAACCCTGGTACCAGGTGCGGGTCGGAGCATTTCTGAATATGGATAATGCGGCGGCAATGGAACAGAAACTTCGTCAGTACGGTTATCCGACTATGATGGTAAAGGAGAGGGCTGTGTACTAGCCCTTTCCTTTTTTGCAATAAAATGTTATAATTATGCACTGACAGAATGGAAAGGGAAAGACAAGAAAGGTAGGAAACTATGACGGAACAGGAATTGTTTACACTCCTGCAGCAGGAAATGCATTCTGTAACAGTCAGCATTGCCGGCCAGGAAGGCATACCCTGGAGTACCATAATGGATGTGATGCTTGCCGAAGAAGGAGGCCTGTATGTTCTGGCAGCAAAGGGCAGTGATATTTATGACAAACTGAAACAATCGCCGGCTGCCGCAATCAGCGGTATTTTAGGAAAAAGTCCAGAAAATATGAGGGCCGTTACCCTTAAGGGAAATCTGAGGCCTATCGGAAAAGACAGGCTGGATGAGATCTTTGAAAAGAATGCATACCTGCAGGAAATTTATCCAAATGAAAAGAGCAGAAGGGTACTGGAAGTTTTTTGCATGGACAAGGGAGAAGGGGAGTATATAACGCTTCATGGAGCGGAGTTTCGAAGAGAACTGGTTTCATTTGGCGGTGCGCAGGTTATCCCGAAAGGATACCGGATTGATGAAAAAAGATGCATTGGCTGTCAGGGATGCCGGAGTATTTGTCCGGTTTCCTGTATCCGCAATACGTTTCCCAGATTCATTGATGAACAACGGTGTATCCGCTGCGGAAACTGTTTTCAGATTTGTCTTCGCAGGGCCATAGAAAAGCTGGGATAACAAAAGGCGGCAAGGAGGAAAGGAAAATGGAGTGGAGCGATGGAAAATGCCGCTGTGTCTGGGCAAACCCCAGAAATCAGCGCTATGTGGATTACCATGACAATGAATGGGGCGTTCCCTGCCACGAGGATGGAAAATTATTTGAAATGCTGGTTTTAGAGTCCTTTCAGGCAGGATTGTCCTGGGAATGCGTTTTGAATAAACGGGAAGCGTTTAGAAAGGCTTTTGACGGTTTTGAATTAGAAAAAGTCTGTGAATATGGGGATGAAAAGAAAAAAGAACTGCAGAACAATCCCGATATTATCCGCAACCGGTTAAAAATCCAGGCGGCAGTGACCAATGCGGGAATTTTCCGGAATATTCAGAAAGAATATGGCAGCTTTTCTGCCTATTTGTGGCATTGGACAGATGGAAAAGTCCTTTACGAAAAAGGAATGACCAGATCCTCTTTGTCAGATGCAGTATCAGAAGATTTAAAAAAGCGGGGGATGAAGTTTGTGGGAACCACCATAATTTATTCCTATCTGCAGGCAGTAGGGCTTATCAATTCCCACGAAAAGGGATGCTTTTTAGAGAAAAAATAACTTAGCAGGAGTAAGGAGAAACATATGCCAGTATTTGATTTTAGCGGTGCAGCAGAAGAACCAAAGCAGGGAGAATGCACCTACACAATAATTCGTTCCAATGAAAAGAGCGCGTCGCCGGAAAAGCCGATTCTGGTACTGGATGGAAGAGGAAGAAACTGGGAACGCCATTGCTGCGGATTTTTTACTAATCCCAGCAAGAAGACTGCCTTTGAAATAAAAGAAGAACAGGGAAAAACAGAGGCGGATATTTTAAAAATAGATGCCCGTTTTGTCAGCCTGATCCGGTGGCTGGGAGAAAACCATATCCATGTCAGCCTGTCCGGAGAATACAGGGCAGAAGGGTATGCTGTTTATAAAATCAGGGAAACGTCCTCAGGAGGCGGATCCAAGCTGTCTGCAGAAGACGGGTTTTTACAGTTTATGATTGAACGGCTTTTAGCAGGCGCAGCTCCGGAAGAAGGAGAGATTGACGAGGAAGAGGAAGAATCTGGGGACGATATGAAACTTACCAGTCTGCAGAGCATTACGGATTTTATGACCTGCGCAGGCCGGACCCTGCCGGATCACATCCGCCTCTGGGCCAGAAGGAACCTGGCGGTGGCCAGATCTCACGAGGTATCTCCGGAAGAACGGCGTCATGCCCAGAGAGCGCTTTCTATTATGATGAATGTACAGTGGAAAAACCAGTATTTTGAAGCCATTGACCCAGTGGAAGCCAGACGGATTCTGGACGAAGAACTGTATGGACTGGACAGGGTAAAACAACGGATCATGGAGACCATTATCCAGATTAACCGTACTCACACATTGCCGGCTTATGGACTTTTGTTGGTGGGTCCTGCCGGAACGGGAAAATCCCAGATAGCCTATGCGGTGGCCAGAATTTTAAAACTTCCGTGGACTACCCTGGATATGAGTTCCATTAATGATCCGGAACAGCTGACTGGAAGCTCCCGTATTTATTCCAACGCAAAGCCAGGAATTATTATGGAAGCCTTTTCTATGGCAGGAGAATCCAATCTGGTATTCATTATCAACGAGTTGGACAAGGCTTCTTCTGGAAAAGGAAACGGCAATCCGGCCGACGTTTTGCTGACACTTTTAGACAATTTAGGATTTACAGACAACTATATGGAATGTATGGTTCCTACCGCCGGCGTTTACCCCATTGCAACAGCCAACGACAAGAGCCAGATCAGCGCGCCGTTAATGTCTCGTTTTGCAGTGATTGATATTCCAGACTATACGGCAGAGGAAAAACGGATTATTTTCTTAAAATATGCCCTTCCAAAAGTCCTGAAACGGATGGGAATGAAGGAACATGAATGTCTGCTGACTCCGGAAGCAGTGGAACAGGTAATTGAGATTTTTTCTAATACCAGCGGAATCCGCGATTTGGAGCAGGCAGCAGAACACATTGCAGCCAATGCCCTTTACCAAATTGAAGTAAGCGGCATAGAAGAAGTGGTGTTTGATGAAAACATGGTGCGGGAACTGTTGGGATAAGGATACTTCTGTCGAAACTTGCGGCTGATTCTCGTTGCGAAAAGGAAATGACCAGGGCTATAATACATAGTACAGCACAAAGCGCTGGGAATGATCAAAAAACGAGGAGGATTTTCACATGGCTGATTTGAATGTGGCGATTGCAGATGATAACCCGCAGACTTTATGTCTGCTGCAGGATATTGTAGAGGGAGAAAGGGGATTTCATGTAGTCGGAAAGGCTGACAATGGGGAAGATGCCTATGCCATGATCGTGGAAACGAATCCGGATATTGTGCTTTTGGATGTAATTATGCCAGGAATGGATGGAATCTCCGTCATGGAACGGGTCAAACAGAACGTTTCTTCTGACAAGGTGCCTTCGTTTATTATGGTTACAGCCGCAGGAAGCGAAAATGTGACAACAGACGCATTTTCTATGGGCGCCAGTTATTACGTCATGAAACCGATTAACCGAGAAATAGTAGTAGATAAAATGCGCCGCGCCCGTATGCACCAGAATCCGGATTCCTCTTTCCAGGAAGCGAAAAAGGTACGTCCTTACATAGATAAAGAAGCATATATGGAACAGAACCTGGAAAATGATGTGACCCATATTCTGCATGAAATTGGAATTCCTGCTCATATTAAAGGATATCAGTATTTGCGGGATGCGATTACCATGTCTGTAAAAGACCACGAAATGCTGGCTTCCGTTACTAAGATTTTGTATCCTACGATTGGAAAGCGCCATCAGACTACGCCAAGTCGGGTAGAACGGGCTATCCGCCATGCGATTGAAGTTGCATGGAGCAGAGGCAGAATGGATACGATTAACGAATTGTTCGGGTATACAGTCAGCAATGGCAAGGGAAAACCTACCAATTCAGAGTTTATAGCCCTTATTGCAGATAAAATCAGACTGGATTATAAACGAATTTCATAACAGTTAAATTTCATAAAAAAATACAGATAATACTTCCTAAAACCAGAAAAGTATTGTATACTGTTAATAATTGAGATGGCAAAGCCGCTATAGGGTGAGGGAGGTTTTCGTGATGAAAAAGATATTATTTGTGGCATCAGAAGCAGTGCCTTTTATTAAAACCGGAGGTCTTGCAGACGTAGTCGGATCGCTTCCGAAATGCTTTGATAAAAAATATTTTGATGTCCGCGTTATGATTCCCAAATATCTGTGCATCAAAGAAGAACTGCGCAATCAGATGACCTATGTAAATCATTTTTACATGGATTATCTTGGCCAGAGCAAATACGTTGGAATCATGCAGTATGTCCAGGATGGCATTACCTTCTATTTTATTGATAACGAAGGATATTTCTGTGGGGATAAGCCTTATGGAGATTGGTACAACGACCTGGAAAAGTTTGCATTCTTCTCGAAGGCTGCGTTATCTGCCCTTCCGGTTATCGGATGGCAGCCGGACGTGGTACACTGTCATGACTGGCAGACAGGCCTGATTCCGGTTCATTTAAAGGATCGGTTCCATGACGGGGAATTTTTCCGCAATATGAAGTCGGTATTTACGATTCACAATTTAAAGTTTCAGGGCGTCTGGGATGTCAAGACGATTCAGAGACTATCCGGACTGCCGGATTACTATTTCACGCCGGACAAACTGGAAGCTTATAAAGACGGCAATATGCTAAAAGGCGGCGTAGTTTATGCAGACGCGATCACTACCGTAAGCGATACCTATGCGGAAGAGATTAAGATGCCGTTTTATGGGGAAGGCTTAGACGGCTTGATGCGGGCTCGTTCCAACAGTCTGAGAGGAATTGTCAATGGCATTGATTACGACGAATTTAATCCAGAGACCGATTCCTATATTGCACAAAACTATAATGCAAAGAATTTCCGTAAGGAAAAAGCTAAAAATAAAGCGGCCCTTCAGGAAGAATTAGGATTAACCAGAGATCCCAATAAGTTTATGATAGGAATTGTATCCCGTCTGACGGATCAGAAGGGGCTGGATTTGATTCAATGCGTAATGGATGAGATTTGCAGCGACGATCTGCAGTTCGTAATTCTGGGAACCGGAGACGAGCGGTATGAAAATATGTTCCGCCACTATGACTGGAAATACAACGAACGGGTATCTGCGAATATTTATTATTCCAATGCGATGTCCCATAAGATTTATGCAGCGTGCGATGCTTATCTGATGCCGTCTTTATTTGAGCCTTGCGGTTTAAGCCAGCTGATTGCCCTTCGTTACGGTACGGTCCCCATTGTCCGTGAGACCGGCGGCTTAAAAGATACGGTAGAGCCTTATAATGAGTATGATGGAACTGGAACCGGATTCTCGTTTGCAAACTACAATGCCCATGAGATGTTAAGCAGCATCCAGTATGCAAAATATGTATATTACAATAAAAAACGGGAATGGAATAAGATTATTGACAGAGGAATGGCCAAGGACTATTCCTGGAATACATCCGCTCTTAAGTATCAGGAGCTGTATGACTGGCTGATAGGATATTAAGATTTGGGAAAACCTGCCGTCGGCAGGTTTTCTTGACTTGACAGAGGAGAAATGAAAAGATGTGGAAAGAACTGTTGGAAAATCAGGTGCTGATAAGTTCTGTAATCGGCTGGACGGTGGCACAGGTATTAAAAACCATTATTGACTGCGCGTTAAATAAGAGCTTTAATGCAGAAAGGCTGACGGGTTCGGGAGGAATGCCCAGTTCCCATTCGGCTACTGTCTGTGCTCTCACAATGTCTGCAGCCCTGTGCTATGGTCTGGGCTCCTTTGAATTTGCAGTCAGTTTTGTGGTGGCGATGGTCGTGATGTATGATGCGGTAGGAGTGCGCAGGGAAACAGGCAAGCAGGCAAAGCTTTTAAACTGGATGATGACAGAAAATCCATTTAAACTAAAGCTGAATGAGCTGAATGCAGAAATTGTGCAGGAAACGCTGAAAGAGTATGTAGGCCATACGCCTTTGCAGGTAGTAGCCGGCGCGATTCTGGGAATTATCATTGCGCTTCTGGTAAACTTACAGTATGTATGATGAAAACGGCGGGGTAAGATGTCCGATAAAAAATGTCGGAAGCATTTTACAACCGCCGATTTTTGTGCTATTGTGGATAACAGCAGCAGAAAGGTCTGCTGCACGGAAAGGATAAGAGAGATATGATAAAAACAATTGTTTTAGCGTCCGCGTCTCCAAGGAGAAGGGAGCTGCTGTCACAGATTGGTCTGTGTCCGGAAATCATTCCCAGTACCATAGAAGAAAAAATCTCTGATACAGAACCAGAAAAAGTAGTGATGAGCCTGTCTTTGCAGAAAGCCAGAGATGTGGCAGATAAATTAAAAGCCCAGAAAAGAGCCGAAGCAGCTGTAATTGGAGCCGATACGGTAGTAGCGGCAGATGGAATGATTCTTGGAAAACCGAAAAACAGGGAAGACGCTGTCCGCATGATTCAGATGCTTCAGGGAAACGTCCACCAGGTTTATACAGGCGTGACCATAATTATATGGGAGAATGGCATAGAACGCGTAAAAACTTTTTTTGAAGAAACCCATGTAACCGTGTACCCAATGGACAAAGAAGAAATAAAACGGTACGTTTCTTCCGGAGAGCCGGATGACAAGGCAGGCGCGTATGGAATCCAGGGGCTTTTTGCGGCGTATATTCAAAAGATAGATGGAGATTACAACAACGTAGTAGGACTTCCGGCGGGAAGAGTATATCAGGAGTTAAAAACGCTGGAACAAGATCTGGAAAAGGAGAAAAACAATGATTAAGCTGATTGCATCCGATATTGACGGTACTCTGGTAGCAGATGGATCCAGCCAGATAAATCCGGAGATTTATACAGAAATTCTGCGCCTTCGTTCAAAAGGAATCCAGTTTGCAGCGGCCAGCGGCAGGCAGTGGTTCAGTATTGACAGATTGTTTGCACCAATCAGGGAAAAAATATTTTACCTTTCTGATAATGGAGCTTATATTGGATGCCATGCCCGCAACCTGTTTTTAACAGAGATAGACCGAACGCTGATTATGGAAATGATTGAAGATGCACGAAAGGAGAACGAGCTGGAAATTGTTCTCAGCGGTCCGGATGTGGTGTATCTGGATACCAAAAATGACGAATTGTGTCATTGGCTGACAGACAGTTACCATTTTGCTATTAAGAGGGTAGACGATCTGACAAAGGTAGAGGACAAATTTATTAAAATTGCATTCTATCGAAAGAACCAGGTGGAGACATACGGGAGAGAATTGCGGGAAAAATACCAGGAACAGCTAAAGATTACCATTTCCGGAGAAATGTGGATGGACTGTATGGCACATGGAGTAAATAAGGGCCAGGCCATTAAAACTCTGCAGGAAAGCCTGGAAATCCGCCCAGAAGAAACCATGGTGTTTGGAGACCAGCTGAATGATATCGAAATGCTGAATCAGGCGTATTACAGCTTTGCAGTGGGAAATGCCAGGCCGGAGGTAAAGAAGGCAGCCAGGTTTCTGGCAGATACCAATGTCAATGACGGGGTATTAAAAATTTTGCGCCTTTTGTAAAGATAAAGGAGTTGGAAATGAAAAGATTGAAATGGCCGAAGAGAGCGGCGGCAGCTGTGAGGGCAGTATGGAATCCAGTCTTTCTGGCAGTCCTTTTGACAGTATCAGTCTTCCCCCTTTCCGGATGCAGCCAGATCCGTCAGGGAGAAGAAACGAAAAAAGAAGAAATGTATACGCTGCCGCAGGTAATGACCATTGCGGCAACGGAACGGAACCGCTACCAGAAGGTATATACCAGTCAGATCTGGGAGGCAGTTACAGATGAAAAAGGGACGACCATGAAGGATATGCTGCTGTCTCAAATCCGCACGTTTTTAGAGGATCTGGAGACCATGAACCAGCTGGCAGAATCCAGGGAAATTATAATTTCGGGAGCAGAGCAGGATCGGATTCAGAAATTGACAGACGCCTATTATGAAGGACTGACAGAAGGAGATCTGAATTATATACAGGTTTCAAAACAAGAGGTTGAGCGTCTGTATGAAAAATATTATATGGCCAATAAGCTGGTAAATGAGCTGACAAAAGAAGTGGATTTGGAAATCAGCGACAGTGAGGCAAAAGTAATTGACCTTCAGCAGATTGTACTGGATTCCCTGGAAACCGCCAATCAGGTTTATAACCAGGCGACAGCAGAAAATGCGGATTTTGAAGCCATAGCAAAAGCCAATACGGTTTCAGAGGAAATGAAACGTTCTCTGGGAAGAGGGCAGGAAACCGAGAATTATGAAGAAGCGGCATTCGCACTGGAGGAAGGACAAATTAGCGCTCCAGTAGAATCAGAAGGAAAGTATTATATTATCAAGTGCATAGACTCGTACAATGAAGAAGAGACTGCAAAAAGGAAGAGTGAACTTTCTCTGGCCAGAAAGGATCAGGCATTTCGGAGTATTTATGATGAGTTCCGGAAACAAAATCCGGTAACGCTTCCAGACAGCCTCTGGAATCAGGTAAGTTTTGAAGGCGGAGAAGAATGCACAACAACCAATTTTTTTGAGCTGTATCAGGAGTATTTCCAGCAGTAAGGAAATCAGCGAAAGAAAAAGCCAAAGAAAAGAGCCGAAGAGATCAGCCAAAGGAGGCAAACATGATGCAGGACTTGGACAGACAGCAGACAGAAGAATATGAAAGAGGAAACCGTATTCAGGCAGATCGTTCCAGAAGAAGGAGCAGAAAAAGGAAAAAGAAAAAACATGGAATGATAAGAATGCTGCTGATACTGGCTTTCTGCGCGATGTTGGGCGGGGTATCCTGGATGACGTTCCGGCTGGTCCGGTCTGCATCTGGAAATAACCAGGAAATCGTGATGGAAAGCAGCCGTCCGGTGGTGCCCCAGACCATTCCGGAAAGCGGAGCGGAGACCTTTTAGCAGCCAGATGGTTCCAGTAAGGACTCCGCCCTTTCCAATCTTTTAAAGACTATTCAAAGAAGGCGCAGGTCAGATCATTTAATGCTTTTTGATCCTGCACGTGCATTAACTCCCTGGAAGAATGCATAGCCAGAATGGGAACGCCGGCGTCGACAGCGGCCATATTTAAAAAGGCAGAGGAAATACTGCCCAGGGTGGAGCCGCCCCGTATGTCAGAACGGTTGGAGAATTTCCGGTATGGAATCTGATGGTTCCGGCACAGTCCTTCTATGACGCTGGCGCAGGAAGCGTCGGTTGCATAAGCCTGACTTGCCGCCAGCTTTATGGCAACTCCGTCTCCCATAGTAATCTGATTTTTGATGTCGCATTTCTCAGGATGGTTGGGATGGATGGCGTGAGCCACGTCTAAGGAAAGCAGAAATCCTCCCATCAGCCCGTCTAAAAATTCAGCGCGGCTGTAGCCGAGACTTAAATAAATCTTTTCCAGAATCCGTTCGGTCAGATTGGAGGCTGCGCCCTGCTTGGTGCTGCTTCCAATTTCTTCATTGTCATAAAGGGCGATAACCCGTATAAGCGATCTGATGCTGGATTTTCCATTACTCCGTTTTTTAGCGTCAATCAGACCAGTCAGGCAGGCTTCTACAGAGGTCAGATTATCAAGGCGTGGGGAAGAAAACAATTCGTTCTCCAGTCCTAACAGACATCCTTTTTCCCAGTTATAGAGATAAATTTCATAATCCAGAATATCTTTTGGATCCACATCCAGTTCCTTTGCCAGGAAATTGACAAAATAGCTGTCTTTTTCCAGGGAATCGCTTAAAACAGAAGCCAGAGGAAGCATATCAACCTGTGGATTTAATTCGACGCCTTTGTTGACGTCGCGATTCATGTGGATTGCAAGATTGGGAACCGTAAAAAGCGGTCTGTCACAGCTTAGAAAACGGGTCTCAGGGTGGAATGGATCCTGAGAGGAAATACATACCTTTCCGGCAGCCGACAGGGGTCTGTCCAGCCAGGAAGAGAGAATGGGGCCTCCGTAGACTTCGACATTTAATTTAGCGTATCCGTGAACGGACACTTCGGGAGACGGCTTTACTTTTAAACATGGCCAGTCTGTATGGGCGGCTGCAATACGAAGAAGAGGGGCCGCGATTTTGTCTGAATCGTCATCCACAGTAAAGGCCAGTAAGGTAGAATCATAGGCTGGAACAAAGTAAGCGCCGCCTGTTTTAAGATCCCAGGGTTTATGCAGCTGCAGCTCTGTGAATCCGGCTTCAGACAGCCTCCTGGAAGCTTCTTTGATGCAGTGATAAGGGGATACACCAGCCTGGATCAGTGAGTTTAAAGAATCTATTTCTGTCATAATAACGTCCTTTCCTGATTGTTTTTGTCTGGAAATAGTGTACCACATTTTACGGAAAAAGAGAAGAGAGCATCCAGGTACACAGATGCCAGGGCCTGTATTGACAGGGGAGTAAAATCCGGTGTATCATGTTAGAAGTCAGCACCCGCGTACACGGATGCTGCAGTTAGAAAATGGAGGATGGTATGGTAGCATTAAAAATCGAAGATATTAAGACGTGTACAGAAAAATTATTTTTGGGGGAAGACTTTGACTCATTTTTAATAAGAGAAGCCAATATTGTGACTTTTAACAGCTTTACTATCAATGGGCATATCCGAAAAGGTTATTATACCAGCCAGGAATTAGAGGAAAAGCAGATGGAGCACTTATCTTATTGGAAAATGCTTCGGCCGTTCTGTTTTTCTCTCATTAAGGGAAAGCGGCTTCCGGAGAGCTTTTCCATTACCCTTCAGATGCCGGAACGTGGAATCAGCAGATTCTTAGAAAGCAGCGGGCTTGCGGCTTCGGCAGATACGGTACAGGCTCTGTGTATGAACATCCGGTACGAAGAAGGCACAATGTCAGTAATAACCGCTGCATCTTTGAGCATTTTTACGCTGGATAAAAGTATTGATATGGAATGGGATCGGTTTGTCCAGGAGTTTTTAAAGAAAAAAGGCATTGCATTTACTCAATAACAGAATGGGAGAGAAACAAATCATGGCAAAACTGCATTTTCGATATGGAGCGATGGGAAGCTCTAAAACTGCCAACGCATTGATGGTAGAATATAATTACAGAGAGCGGGGAAAGAACGCTCTGTTGGTAAAACCTAAAATTGATTCCAGGGATGGGGATCGCACCATCCGTTCTCGGATTGGTCTGGAAAAACAGGGGATTTTTCTGGAAGAACTGGTAAAAATGAGCGACGAAGAACTGAAGGAATACGATTGCGTCATTGTAGACGAGGCTCAGTTTGCTACCAAAGCGCAGGTACAATTTATGGTGCACATCGTGGACGATCTGGACATTCCTGTGATTTGCTACGGGCTTCGCACCGATTTCCGAGAAGAGTTTTTTGAAGGCAGTATGTGGCTCATGGCATGGGCAGACAAAATTGAGGAAGTACGGACGGTCTGCTGGTGCGGCAGGTCTGCAAGCTGCAACGCCAGGTTTGGCGCAGACGGAAAAATTGTCCGAACCGGTGAACAGGTGGTCCTAGGCAGCAATGATAAATATGCAGCCCTGTGCAGAAAACATTACCATGAGGGAAAATTCGAGTAAGATGGGAAGACCTTGCATCCTCCGAATAGATAGCTCATTTATGTAGTAGCTTGTTATCTTCAAAAAGAAATCTTGATAAGATAAGGGTTTCTGGTTGCGATTTTTATAGCTTTCTTCTATACAATGCCCCTCTTGCCTTTCCGGTAAGAGGGGCAAAATCTATTCCCGCTGTATGTGTTCTTTGAATGGCTGGAAGAGAGTCACTTGTTTGAAAGTTTACTGAAAAAATAGTTGACAAAATCATGGAGTTAGTGTAAACTTACCCCACAAGGTTAGCTTAAGCTAACCAAATAGGAAAACGCTGAATAACAGGCGGCAAAGAGAAAGAGGAGTACATATGAGTGTTGTGATTGTAGGCGGAAATGAATGTATGGTATGTCAATATGAAAAAATCTGCAGGGAATATGGCTGTAAAGCGAAAGTATTAGTAAAAGAAAAAGGAAATATCAAGAAAAAATTGGGAAATCCAGATCTAATGATTTTATTTACCAATACGGTGTCTCACAAGATGGTTAACAGCGCAGTTTCCGAGGCGAAGAGAAACCAGATCCAGATAGCCCGTGCCCATTCCAGCAGCGCATCTGCTCTTACCAGCCTGTTACAGCAGTATTGTGTGGGATGAATGGGAAAGAACGGAAAAATTGTAAAGAAAAGAATTGATTTTTTACTAAAAATCGTTCATACTAGAAAAAACAAATATGGAGGAGGCAGAGGGGTATGGAGTATAGAAGATTTCAAAATACGATTGTGGCAAGAATCGATAAGGGTGAGGAAATCCTGGAACAGGTAAAGAGGATTGCACGAAAAGAGCAGATCAAACTGGCCAGCGTACAGGCGTTAGGAGCAGTCAGCCAATTTACGGCAGGGGTATTCAAAACAGAAGAAAAAGAATATATTGCCAATGAATTTAACGGAAGCTTTGAAATTGTATCCTTAACGGGAACCATCAATACGATGAATGGAGAATTTTACTGTCATCTCCATATGAGTGCGGGAAATCACAAGGGAGAAGTCTTTGGCGGCCATTTAAATAAGGCGCTGGTAAGCGCTACCTGTGAAATGATAATTACAGTAATTGACGGAACCGTAGATCGGTACTTTGATGAAGAAATCGGATTGAATTTATTTCGGTTTTAATCTATAAAGAAAGAGACAGAAGGGGCGTTAAATCTCTGGCGAAGAGAGACAGCGCCCCTGTTTTTTTGTGGCAGGCTAAGACGATGCCTGTGAAAAATAGCGCAAGGCTTCATCTTTAGAAATCATCAGTTTGGTCTGGAGCTTCTCTAAAATCCGATCGTCCTCCCAACCGCTTTCCCGTCCGATTTCGATAATGCCCAGGGCGCCTTTTTGCATCCCCTTTTGCATCCCTTCCTCTAATCCTTCCAGACGGGCATACTTCCGTTCTGTCTGTAAAAGCTTTTTCTTTTCCCGTTTTTCATCATATTCAAAAATACTCATGGCAATTACCTCCGATTTCCAGGAAGTCAGAAACTCTGTCAGAACCCCTTTCTGAATGCAGTCATCTACAGCTTTGCTGACAGCCTGGTCTAAATGCATGGTTTTCGTATAGTGTCTGACCTTTTCTACATACTGCATATATTCTCCCAGCAGGGTACAGGTTTCCTTTAGCTGTTCGTTGTATCCGGAATTAATATTTAACATGGTAACAGAAAGCTCTAAGTCTGGCTTTTCTACAGGCTTTTCATAGGCATCGGAAAGCCTTAATACCGTCCGTTCCGGTATATCCAGCTCCCCGTTATAAAAGACTACAAAGTGGGGAGCGGGAAGCTTTAAAAGTGTGGACGCATAAAGAGAATCGTCTTTTATTAACTTCTGATACTCCCTTGCAGCATATAGGAGAATCCGCA
>OGZI01000088.1_pt1 | contig 126902 bp, 132 predicted proteins | sample 1576711 | NCBI WGS metagenome assembly OGZI01 (sample SAMEA3541482, study PRJEB24748) | human gut metagenome | biome: human gut; feature: human-associated habitat; material: faeces | place: China | collected 2012
CTTCTTTTGTTGTTATTTCTTTTCTACCCATACAAAGTCTCCTTTACAACTTCTATATAATTGTTTAGTTAAGTCAATATCAATATCTAATTGCCAAGGCTCAAAATCAAAAATCATGGTCATCACACTCCTTTTTAAAATTCTAATTTATTGTTCTCTTTATATCAAATTATATCATGCTGTTATAAGCATTGTCATTTCTTTTCTTGCTTTTGAAAAGTTACTCATCAGCCTATGATTTGTAAAGAGTGCTGTTTTACGGTATAGAATAAGAGACTCTGTTTCAAGTGTCGTTTTTTCACAACTTTCTATAAGTCGTTAAATAAGGCTCTTTCATTTGTTGTAAAATCGTTGTAAATTTCTTGATGTTTTCTCTTTCAAATCTCTCTAAATGCTTTATTTGTGCGATAATTTGCATTTTATCACTGTTTTGCACAAAAAAGAAGGACTGCTCTTTTGCATATCCTTCTTATACTTTTCCTTTTCTTTCGATTTTTTCCCTACACCTTTTCCAGATATTCCGGTGGTATGCGCTTCGTCAGCCACACTCCATTGGCCGATCTCCAGAATTTGTGTCCATCTCTTGCCATTGCTCTGGCTGCCACCTTATACACAACTGGCTCCCCATGGCGCTTCCCGACTTTCGTAGCCGTCTCCTGATCTCTGGACAAATGGACATACAGCCGGCTCTTTGGGATTAATCCCGTCTGATCGATGGATTCCACATACTTTCTCCCAGTACCATGAAACAGATACTCCGGCGGCTTTGCTTCTTCCAGTTCCACATCCACCTGTATGGAGTGTCCCTGATTTGCTCTGATACGGGTATGATCCTCGTTAAATGTGTATCGTTGTTTCTCATCCGTGCGGACAATTTCCTCCAGGATTTCCATGGTAATTGGTCTGGTTCGCCCGATACCGGCAAGCAGTTCATCTACATTGGCCCAGCCGTGTTCGTCCAGGCTGAGCCCGATTACTTCCGGCTTGTGCCGTAAAATCAGGCTGATAAATCTGCTTAAATCTTTGTAATTTGCCAATAGGTATCACTCCTCCGTATAAAAAAATATCATGTAATCTTATTGAATGTTAAACTGCGCAAAATAAACTGCTTTGTCATAATTACCACTGGCTCTGAAATCCATAATCTCTTTACCTATTCTATATTTTCCTGTTGGAAGTTCTCCATATAGCCATTCCCAGTTGACTTCCCATTCCACTGTATCCTCTTTTGGAATTATCCATGCTTCAGCTGTCCAGCCTATTTCACCGTCTATCACATATGGCATTTCTTTCCAGCCATTTTCCTGCGTCCAATTTTCTACAATATACCCGCTGCCTGTTTGTAATTCTCCTGTAGGTTTTCCGCTTGATTGCGTACATTTGATTGTTGCCCCCGTTGGAGTAATGTTTTCTGCCGTTAAAGTGATGCCCCAGTTTTCATCAATTATCACAAATTCTGGTGGGAAATAGGATGATAACATCTTTTCTTCTTTGGATAATTCTAACCATTTTAATGTAGCATTACACAATTCGGATTTTTTATATTCTTTTCCGTTGTATGTAATGATTTCATCGGTTGTTTCTGGCTCTATTATCATTTGACTACTAGCTAAAACTTTTTCAGTTGCAAATACCCACCATTTGTCATTCATAAAAATCTCAATTAGACCTTCTTGTGAACCATATTGATATCCAAAACCTGTACCAAAGTTGGATTGATCATTTTCAGTTGGCTGTTCACTTCCATCTACTGATGATGTAATCTCTCCATCCATCATTTCACAACGAGCTTCCACTGAACTTTCATGACCTGTATCCAGATATAATTCGCCGTTTACCATAACCATTGGAATTAAATCCCATTTCTCTGCTTCTTTCATAACTTTGATATCATAAACTTCTGTTATCTGGGCTGGATAACTTTCAGCAATTTTACCGTTATATTTGATTTCAATAACATCTCCAACTTCTGGTTCTAAAGATTGATCAAGCTTCTTTATTGGAACAGTGATTTTATCTGCACTTTTTAATTCTTGACTACCTTCAACTGGCTCTACTAAATAGCAGGTATCTTTAATTTCAAGAATGGTTGCTTGGAATGTTACTTCTGCTTTATCTGCAGTTCTAACTTCAACACCTTCTACTTCAACTGATACTGCAATCGGAAACCTGTCAGAGTCATTTTGTTCTGATACACCAATCACAAACCACTCGTCTTTTACATTATGTGTATCAAATTCAACTGGCATACTATGCGTTAAATAGGTTGCTACATAACCAGTTTCCACATTTTCATTAACTGGTTTTAATATAACTTCTGTATCTCCTAAACCAGCACCAGACCATATGGTAATTTTGTTTCCAGTTGGGCGGATTTCCTCATCTGAGTACACAAATGCTTCTGTACTGCCAGCTGGTACTAAAATCCCAATTTCATATTTTTCTTTATGTCCACATCCTATGAATAATAACATGCACATAGTTGATAAAATGATGAATATGTATTTTTTCATAATTAAACCACCTCGTAACATAAAACTACATCTTGGTTATTTTGAGTTTATCATGACGCAATTCCTTTGAAAATATACTTCATGAAATTTTAAAAATAAATTTCACTATTATATACCTATATGCAGAAAAATAGGCTTATTCCGTTTTTGAAACAAGCCTAATTGAAAAGTTTGGAAATAAAGGCGGAAATTTTCCATCTTGTATTTTTCAAGGATTTTTCATATAATAAGGGAAGGAAAGTGGAGGACATTCCGCTCGTGTGGCTGACACGCAAAATCCGAAAGACGGTGTCGGACAATGGGCCGGACGGTTGGCAGACAACGGAAAAATCAGTCATTAAGGGAGGCAGCTCAACGCTACGACGTTGGCAAGGCCTCCCTTTAAATTTGAATAGCTCTTTGTAATGGCTGCTTGCATAGTGATGACCGCGAGTATTCAGAAATCATGTCACAAAAAATGAAATATTGGATTCGCTCAATCGTTGTTCAGCTCATTTAGAAATAGGCGAAACTATTTCTGAAGATGTAAGGATGGAGTTAGAAAAAATCTGAATCAATGACATGTAGGCTCAATCCATATCTTTGAGGAGCAAACTGTAAACTATGCAGAAACTGTTAAAGCTGCACTGGAAAATGCGGGATGCTCCCGCCACGAATGGCGCAATTCATCCTGGCTACAAATCTGGTAATCCGCAAAAGCTACTGTAATTTTCTTTTATCTTTTCCAGATTCATTACCCCAAATAGAATAATCCCCATCTGATTCCAGTCAGGCGTGAGCGGTTCAAGCTATTTTCTCAAGCTGCTCTTTCCTAAGCCTATATATAGGAAAATCCCCGTCATAGACGAGGATTTTTTCCATATTTGTATGCAGGATCCGACTCAGAATTAAAAGATTGTCCACAGTGGGAAGGCTGTCTCCGGCAAGCCATTTGTAGACTGCCCGTGGACTTTCAAATCCCATCAGCTCTTGGATGTCCCTGACGGAATAACCATGTTCCCCTATCAGCTTCCGAATCTTTTCTCCTGTTTCCTTTTGTTTGATCGCAACACAGACTGTTTCTCTCATATAGGTCTCCTTTCAAAGCTAAAAGATTCCCATCCAACTATACATATCCGTATTGTAGCACAGTATTTCGGAAAATGCTAAGGACAAATTTCTTACATTTTCACATTAACCAACTTGTCCTGCAAGCTCATAATTTTCATGCAGAGTTCTGGATAATCGGTATGTCCCATTAACAGCATCTTTCTTTTCAGTTTTTCCATCGCTTCCAAAAAGGCTGCTTCTTGTTTCCTTCGAAGTTTCACTTCGATTACCACATAAGGTGAATCCTTTTTTACGAATTCCCGTCCAAAATAAACGGGTATTTTCTTTTCTATGAAAAGCTGGTCTGCCAGATAGTCTTCTGTGTCCACAATAAAATAGGTTCTTCTCCACGGAACCCAACTGCGAAGTCTAACATAATTCTGATACTCCATATTTCTCCTCAAATGCGGCCTGAAACCATGCCATTGCCGCCGTCCGGAACCCATAAGTTCCAGATAATAGCTTTCGCGGACGGAAAAATGAAATTTTCGCTAAAATATCTTTTACAATCCAAAACTCTGAACCTTAACCAATACAGGATAACAAAGAAAAATAACGGAAAACTTTCACATTAAACCTTAACTACTTTCATCAATAAGTAGTTCCGCCCGTCTGGAAAAAGATCAATCGATCTCGATTTCCATTTCCATTGTTGTATTTACCAGATCCAGCGCTGTTTGAGCCTTTGCCAGCTCGTCGGATACGCTTTGATAATCAGCTTTTACAGCTTCAATATCATAATTGGCATACCGGTAGTCGATAATCTGGCTTCCAAATCCAGATACGTTTGCCCGTTCTTTTGGGAGGCAACTACTCATCATAGCCAGTTTTTGTTTTCTCCTACTCAGCTGCGGAATATAAACCAAAAGCTGATCAATGGTCATGCCGAATCCTGGTACTTCCGTAGTGGAGTTGAAACAATTCAGCGTATGCTTAACCATGCGGATTTTTTTCTCCAGATCTTTCAGCTTTCTCTGAGTATCTGCATAATCGTATGCGGGCCGTACCGTTTCGATATCCTCGCCGATTGCAGCATTAAATTCACGGCGTTTCGCCTCCTGTGCTTCCAGGTTTTCCACTTCTTCGTTCAGTTTTCGAAGCAGCTTTGCAGCTTCTGCCGATGTATATTTCATGACTTCCTACCTCCTTTTTTCGTGCCTTATGCTTTTAATCATACACCATTCATCCCATGGCGTCCATGAACCTGTAGTTCAATCAGTAATCAGTTTTTTGGTTAAATCTGTTGTTTTCAATTTTAATAGGAAAAAGTCGGAAATTCCAATTGACAAAGTTTTCTTGGTATTTATACTCATCATGCTCCTTTCAAGTACCTCTATTTTATCAATAAGCAGGATAAAAGTCATGCAACCGACAGGTGCAAAAAAGAATTAAACTGTTTCAACATCTGCACTTATTTTCCCCTGTAACAAATTTTACGAAACATTCGTACTGGCTTTGTACCAGTTCCGATACATCAGCATCCGAATGCCTGCAGTGGTAAAGTTCTTGCATCTCTCCAGCTGCCTTTCAGGCTATATTAACTTCTTTTTATTGCATCCGTCAACTCGCCCATGGGCATGACTGTCTTTCGGATCTCTTCTTCCGTAAATCCGTCAAAATGCCATCCTTCATAATGTTTTCCGCATGGTCTTCTATTTTCCTTATAAATTGTTCTTTTAGATACTTCCGCTTTCAAAAGTTGAAAATTTTTTATTTTTCGAAAACGACTATATGATTGCAAAAGCACTCCCTGTTTCCGATACAATAGGAATCCGAAAATCGCAATTTTACCCTTTTGTTTCCGGTATAATGGGAATTGAGTTTTTTCGATTTCGGCCTCCTGTTTCCATTGCAATAGGAAAATATTTCGAAATTTTACACCCTTGTTTCTGATACAATGGGAAATTTTTCAAAAATGCCAATTTTCGTCCTTTTCCCATTTCAAACGGAAATAAGACGCATTTTTTGAAAAAATCGCATTTCCATTTCAAAAGGAAACAGGCGTTTTCTGAATTTTCGACTTTTCCTATTAGAAAAGAAACAAGCGGCTGTCTAAAAACACTTTTCCCATTTTTCGTACCTGCTGCGGCACAATATATTTTTTTGCTGTAGAAAAGAGAAAGACCACAGCCAGTCAGGGTTTTCCGACTGTCCATGGTCTTTTCCGATTTGTTATGACATATGTGTTTTTGCTCTTTATTTCCGATATAATGGGAATTACGGCCCGGAGTTTTTCGCTGCATTGTTTCCGATTGAAATAGGAAAAGTTTCCTTAAAACTGCCTTTTTTCAAATTTTCTGTTTCCGAAAAATATCCCTGTTTCCGATTGAAATAGGACCGAACACCTACTCCTACTTTTCTCCAACCGCATCGATGGCCTTGCCGATGTCATGGCGCATATACTTATTGGAAAAATCAATCCAGTTGGTTGCTTCATAGGCATTTTTTCTGGCTTCTTTTAAGTCTCTGCCAGTGGCGGTAACGCCTAACACTCTGCCGCCGTTTGTTACCAGACGGCCGTTTTCGTCAAATCTGGTTCCTGCGTGGAACACATAGTAGCCGTCTTTCTCTTTGAAGGTTTCCAGGCCTTTTACTTCAAAGCCCTTTTCATATTTTACCGGATACCCCTCAGAAGCCAGCACCACGCAGACTGCCGCATTGTCTTCAAATTCCAGGTCAATCTGATCAAGCGTGCCGTCTACACAGGCTTCAAAGACTTCCACAATATCGTTTTTCATGCGCGGAAGAACTACCTGGGTCTCCGGATCGCCAAATCTGGCATTATATTCCAGAACCTTCGGGCCTTTTTCCGTCAGCATCAGGCCAAAGAAAATAATTCCCTGAAAGGTTCTTCCTTCTGCCTTCATGGCATCTACAGTCTTCTGGTAAATGTGTTCTTTGCAGAATGCGTCGATTTCTACTGTATAGAAGGGGCTTGGAGAGAAGGTTCCCATACCGCCTGTATTTAATCCGGTATCTCCGTCTCCCGCTCTCTTATGATCCTGGGCAGAAGTCATAATTTTAATGGTAGTTCCGTCTACAAAAGACAGAACGGACACCTCGCGGCCAGTCATAAACTCTTCTACCACAATCCGGTCGCCTGCAGATCCAAACTGCTTATCTAACATTAAGGTTTTAACGCCCTCTTTTGCCTCTTCCCTGGTATTGCAGATTAACACGCCTTTTCCAAGCGCCAGGCCGTCTGCCTTTAACACGATTGGCATATCGGCAGTTTCCAGGTATGCAAGAGCGTCTTCCGGACTGTTAAACGTCTCGTATGCTGCTGTGGGAATGTTGTACTTTTTCATTAAATCCTTAGAAAACGCCTTGGAGCCTTCCAGAATCGCCGCATTTTTTCTTGGGCCGAACACTCTTAAGCCCTCTGCTTCAAATACGTCTACAATGCCGCCAACCAACGGATCGTCCATCCCGATAACCGTCAGGTCGATTCCTTTTTCTTTGGCAAAGGCTGCCAGCTTTTCAAACTCCATAGCGCCAATGGACACGCATTCGGCAAATTCTGCAATGCCGGCATTTCCAGGAGCGCAATAAATTTTATCTACCTTCGGACTCTGGGCTACTTTCCATGCAATTGCGTGTTCCCGTCCGCCGCTTCCTACGATTAATACCTTCATAATGAACTCTCCTTATGGACTGTTTACTGATTGGCAATCATGTTGATAGCCTGGGGCAGAATGATCCACTCTGCTTCTTCCATGACCCGACGCTGCAGGATCTCAGGAGTATCTCCTTCTTTGACCTCTACTGCTTTCTGAAGGATAATAGGGCCGGAATCCACGCCTTCATCGACATAATGGACCGTTGCGCCGGTTACCTTTACCCCGCGCTTTAAAGCTGCTTCGTGAACCTTTAATCCGTAATACCCCACTCCGCAGAAAGATGGAATCAGGGACGGATGGATGTTGATAATCCGGCTGCGGTATTTTTCAATCATAGCGGCCGGAATAGTTACCAGAAATCCTGCCAGAACAATCAGATCCAGGTCGTATTCCTCTACTTTTTCCAGAAAAGCCTCATTAAACGCCCCTCTGTCCGGAAAATCTTTTGGAGACAGGCATACTGCCTCGATTCCGGCCTTTCTCGCCCGCTCTAATGCGTAAGCGTTCTGATTGTTGCTGAGCACAACCCGAATTTCGGTATTGGTAATTTTTCCGGTTTCAATGGCGTCTATAATCGCCTGAAGGTTGGTGCCGCCTCCGGACACCATTACGCCGATTTTCAGCATAATGTCACTCCCTTTTCTCCTGCCTCAATAGAACCGATTACATAAGGAGTATCTCCTGCTTTTCTCATGGCTTCCATAGCGGTCTCCACATCTGCTGGATCAACCGCTACAATCATGCCGATGCCCATGTTATAGGTGTTGTACATCATCTGCTCTTCAATCTGGCCTTTTTCTGCCAGCATCTTAAAGATAGGAGGAACTGGATAGCTGTCTTTCTTGATTACCGCTCTGGTGCCGTCTTTTAACATACGGGGAACGTTCTCATAGAAACCGCCGCCGGTAATGTGGCTGCAGGCCTTTACCTTTACGCCTGCTTCTTTTACGTGTTTCAGAGCTTTTACATAGATACGGGTCGGAGCAATCAGAGCTTCGCCAAGGGTTTTGCCAAGCTCGTCATAGTAAGTATTTAATCCCTCTTTCGTCAGTTCCTTTTCAAATACTTTACGGACTAATGAAAAGCCGTTGCTGTGGACGCCGGTAGATGCCATACCGATGAGAACGTCTCCGGCAGCCAGGTTTTCGCCGGTAATTAAGTCTTTCTTATCGACAATTCCCACTGCAAATCCAGCCAGATCGTACTCGTCTTCCGGATAGAAGCCAGGCATTTCTGCAGTCTCGCCGCCGATTAACGCCGCTCCTGACTGCTTGCATCCGTCCGCTACGCCGCTTACGATGGTTGCAATTTTTTCCGGATAATTTTTGCCGCAGGCAATATAGTCCAGGAAGAATAACGGCTCGCCGCCTGCGCAGGCTACATCGTTGACGCACATTGCCACGCAGTCGATTCCGACAGTATCATGCTTATCCATAAGAAAAGCCAGTTTTAATTTGGTTCCCACGCCGTCTGTTCCGGATAATAAGGTCGGCTCTTCCATATCTTTAAAAGAATTTAAAGAAAACGCGCCGGAAAATCCGCCCAGTCCGCCTAATACTTCTGGACGCATGGTTCCCTGAACAAATTTTTTCATTAATTCTACTGATTTGTATCCTGCCTCAATATCAACTCCAGATTTCTTGTAATCCATAACTTCCTCCATTGTAAATTCCTGATACGATTGACGGTTCTGTTTTCATTACTTTATTACTTCTTCATCTGTGCCAGATACTCTTTATATCCGATTTCATCCAGTTTTTCCGCCTTCTTTTCTACATCGCTTTTTAACTTTGCAGAATACTCTTTCAGTCTGCCAAGCAGCGCTGCGTCGGAAGTTGCCAGAATCTTTGCTGCCAGAATACCGGCATTGGCGCCGCCATTGATTGCGACGGTTGCCACCGGAATGCCAGACGGCATCTGAACGATGGAATATAAAGAATCTACGCCGCCCAGATCAGAAGTCTTCATCGGGATTCCAATTACCGGCATAGGGAAAATAGCGGCGCACATACCTGGAAGATGGGCTGCCTTTCCTGCTCCTGCAATAATAACCTGAAAGCCTTTGCTCTCTGCTGATTTTGCATATTCGAAAAATACGTCCGGCTCTCTGTGGGCAGAAATAACCGTCATTTCAAACTCTACGCCCAACTCTTCTAATACCTCTGCCGCTTTTGCCATAACCGGCATATCTGAGTCACTTCCCATTACAATTCCAACTTTTGCCATGTGTGCTCCTCCTTTTTCTGGTGCTTGACCTGGATTCATAATTTCCATGAATGTTTTTAATAAGTTCTTCTTATAAGTATGTTTTATGAATTAAATATCACTTATTAATTATAATACTAGGTTTTAAATCTGCCGTCAATAGGATTTTTAAGCTTCCAATGGTTCATTTAATTTTTCTGCTCCTGCCAGGGCAAAACGTCCGTTTTTAATAATTACGGTTTTGGTTCCGTCTGGTCCGATGGCCGCAATCTCTCCCAGCTCGTCATAGGGAATGGTAATATCGCAGTGGCAGTTAAAGTACGCCTGGGAAACGTCGGTTTTTCTTAAAATAGATACTTCATTGTCCCTGGCAATGACTTCTTTTCCATCTGGATTGTACATAGGCGCATCTTCGGACCAGCTGTAGCAGGTATCCCCAACTGCAAAATGAGGCCCCATTTTTTCTACAATCAGAATCGGAAGCTTGTCAATGATTCCGTATTTTTCTGCCATTGCATAGGCGGTGGTATTGGTTCCGATGGCAAATTCGCCCAGAGGCAGATTGTCATGGTTTCTCATAATGACCTGCTTTATCAGGGCTTTATTTTCCTCCGGATCTGCAAAATTATCGCACATATAGCCGGTTACCCGTCCGTTTTCAAACTGAACCGATAAATTTTTAAACTGGATGTCTCCGATGTATACGTTTTCCACAAACAGCTCCCCATCTGTGCCGGAAAGCAGCGGGGAGGTAAAGACTTCACCGACTGGAATGTTTACGTCTGCTACGCAGTTTTCAAAATTGGTCTGGGAAGCCGGATCCGTCAGGGTATGAAGATGCACCCGAATATCCGTCCGGTTGTTTCCCCTTCCCTTTACCGTCACATATTCTGCCTTATCTAAGGCGTCGATAATTACCTGCTGCATATCTCGGTACCGTTCATAGTCCAGGGTGTTGATTTTAATGATTTCCTCAAAAATCTCCGGAAACTGGTTTCCAATCTCCGGCTTTGGAAATGCAATAATGGTAAAGCTGGTTTCTTCGCCAGGCTGATACTGATCCAGAATCTGCATATATTCGTTGGAGTAGGTAATGTTTACCTCTTCCTGGTGGCGGCTCAGCAAAAGCGCCTCTTTTTTGTTAATTGGCGTAAATCCCGCTTCTCCAAAGGTCTCCACCACAGCCGGACCTGCATTTAATCTGGCCAGATCCTTATACTCTTCCAGGGCGCTCTTGATGACCGAAAGCTTCCGCTCTTTTAACGCAGTCCCCATATAAATGGCGCTGTCATAGCGGTGGTCATACTCATACTGCTTATTGGGAGAAGTCCCGTAAAATCCCAGTTTCCGGTTGGGATTGCGGTTAATGGACTCTACTGCGGCCCGCAGGATGATTACGTCTTTTCCCATCTCTTTAAAATTGGAAATGGCCTTTTTTAACATCCGCTCAAATCCCAGTTCATAGCGGATGGATACGGTTTTCTTAATGGAAAGATCTCTTCCCATTACCTCAAAGCCTTTAGAAAACCCTTCTGTATAAGTATCGGCCATTTTATCAATGGTTTCCTGAGGAAGGCTGTTTAAAAATCCGGCTATCTGAAGTTCGGTATCAGAAATATACTCGCCGAACTGATACAGATACCTGAGATCGGAAAGGTCTTCGCCTGTAATAATATCTGCCGCAAAGGATAAAGAAGGATCCAGGGATTCCCTGGTGCGGTAAGACACAGTCTGATCCGCATAATCGCTGACAAACCAGTACAGCACGTCTTTTACTTCCTGGGCTTTCGGAATCCCTTCTTCAAATAAATTGTAAATTTCAATAAACGTCTCGTTTAAGACGGTAATGTTCCACAGACGGCTCTCAAACGCATATACGATCTGCCCTCTGATTTCTGTATATAAAAACGCCAGAAGCGGGCCATACTCTTCGCCCAGCTTCTTTACCGCATAAGCAGGATTGGCGTAGCTTTCTTCGTAATGATCCGGTAAAATATCTGCATAGAAAGACTTATTTTCTTCTGCCAGTTCCTCCAGGCTGAATGAATGAATATACTTGCTGACTCCGTTCCGGTTCAGCTTTTCTGCCAGGTCCCCAATCCGGCTGATAAATCCGGAAACGCCTGCAAAATAGTCTCTGAACGGTTCTGTTACCGCCTGTTCGTCTTTTATCTGGCGGATTCTCTCCAATGACAGTTCATATCGTTCTAATACAGACTCATTTTCTTCTTTCCATAATTCGCGGTAATCCATTGTCTCAGCTCCTTATTCCAATTATAATCATAACCAGCCATGCAAGAACCAGAATTCCGCTTATCAGCAGGCTGATTCTGGCCAGTATATATTTTTTTTCCTTTTCCCGAAACGCGTGGACGCTGTACCACAATCCCAATATGGAAAACACCATACTGGAAAATCCCAGCGCGCCTGCATACATACCGCTTTGCCCCTGTTCTTTTACTGCAATATACATAGTTCCGGCAAATAAAAGCAGCCCTGCGGCTGAAAGCCCCAGGGACCATTTGCTGTGTTTTGCCAAAGGCTTCCGGATATATGACACCTTTTTGGGCTTATCTGGCTGTCCTTTTTTTCTTTTTCCTAACACGATGCTTACTCCTTACCATCTGCACAATCTGATACAGAATATAGCCAAGAACTGCTCCTGACACATTCAGCATAATATCATCCACATCAAAGCTTCCCACTTTAAACACAAGCTGAACCGTTTCCACTGATAAGCTGAAAAAAAAGCAAATCAAAAAGGTATTGTACCATTTTTTGCTTCTGCGGCTGACTATGGGAAGAAAAAAGCCAGCCGGCAGAAACCCTGCAATATTGCCGATGACATTCAGCAGAAAACTTTTGATTCCCACCACGTCCCGATATGTCCAGAATCTGCGGATTTCTTTAAACAATTCCAGATTATAGGCATAGGTATCCTGAGGCCTGGTGGTTCTTCCAAACTCTTCCGCAAAGAACAGGAAATAAACCAGTAGGATCAGGTAGGAAAGAAACAATACCCAACCCAGTTTCTGGTTCTTTGTCGTATTCTTAATCATGTAATGCCCCGCTTAAAACTCAATTTCTGATTTGCGCTTTAATAACAGCGCCCCATTGACAATGGCAACAACTCCAACTGCCAGGCCGGTAATGGCGATAATGATTCCAATGGCAATATTTCCTGCTCCTACATTGCGCATGGTCTTATAGACTCGCTCCATAATTTCTCTCCTTCCGGTATTTCGCGGCTGTTTTATTTTGCCCCGTACTGCTCATAATAAGCGTCAATCGCAGCTTTAATGGTATCGTCAATTACTACTTTGCCGCCGCACTCCCTGTTGTACAGATATTCGGTAACTTCCTGCATATTGACGATGGCAGCAGTTGGGAAACCATATAAATCCTGGATTTCTTCCAGAGCGCACTTTTCTCCCTTTCCTCTTTCCATACGGTTTAAGGAAACGATTAATCCCTTAATTTCAACATTTCCCTGTGCCTTTAAGATCGGGAAGGTCTCTTCGATGGATTTGCCGGAAGTGGTAACGTCTTCAATGACTACCACTCTGTCGCCGTCCTTAATCGGGCTTCCCAAAAGGATTCCGGTATCGCCGTGATCTTTTACTTCTTTCCGGTTGGAGCAGTACTTTACATCCTTTCCGTACAGCTCGCTGATTGCCATAGCGGTTGCAACGCTTAACGGGATTCCCTTGTAAGCCGGTCCGAATAAAACGTCAAAATCCAGACCGTAGTTATCGTGAATGGCTTTTGCGTAGTATTCGCCCAGCTTGCGAAGCTGGGTTCCGGTTACGTAAGCTCCTGCATTCATAAAGAACGGGGACTTGCGTCCGCTCTTTAATGTAAAATCTCCAAACTTTAAGACATTGCTGTCTACCATGAACTCTATAAATTCCTGTTTATACTGTTCCATATCTAAACCTCCATCTGTAAGGACATGATTTTTTATCTCACCGCTCCGATTAATTCTCGGATGTCTTCAATCTGGTGCTTTCTCATGTAGCGTTCGATGCCCGCCGCAATCTCTTCCGTTGCGTAAGGATTGTGGAAATTGGCGGTTCCTACTGCTACTGCGGAAGCGCCCGCTAAAATAAACTCCATGGCGTCGTCAGCATTCATAATGCCGCCCATGCCGATAATCGGCAGTTTGACCGCCTGGGCTACCTGGTAGACCATCCGCACCGCTACCGGCTTTACGGCAGGTCCGGACATACCGCCGGTACGGTTTGCCACTGCAAAGGTTCTCTTATTGATGTCAATCTTCATACCGGTCAGGGTATTAATCAGGGAAAGCACATCTGCGCCGCCGGCTTCCGCTGCCTTTGCCATTACGGTAATATCCGTAACATTGGGGCTTAACTTCATAATTACCGGCTGTTTTGCGTATTTCTTCACTTCCCTGGTAATGGCCTCAACTGCCTTGGGATCCTGGCCGAAGGCAATTCCGCCTTCTTTTACATTGGGGCAGGAAATGTTGATTTCCAGCATATCCACCGGCTCATCTCCCAAGCGCTCTACTACTTCGATGTAATCTTCTGTGGTCTTTCCGCAGACATTGACAATAATCCTGGTATCATACTGCTTTAAAAACGGAATGTCTCTTTTTACAAACACATCAATGCCTGGATTCTGTAATCCGATGGCATTGATCATGCCGCCGTAAGTCTCTGCAATACGGGGCGTCGGATTGCCTGGCCAGGGCACGTTGGCAACGCCTTTGGTTACCACTGCTCCCAGCTTGTTTAAATCTACCATCTCTCCATATTCCGCGCCGGAACCAAAGGTTCCGGAAGCTGTCATGACCGGATTTTTTAATTCGACTCCAGCCAGGCTGACTCTGGTATTCATTACAGCTCCACCTCCTCTGCCCGAAAAACAGGACCGTCTTTGCAGATTCTCTTGTTATGGACGTGGGAATGCTCGTCTACGTCTTTGGACTTGCAGACGCAGGCCAGGCACGCCCCGATGCCGCAGGCCATCTTCTCCTCCAGGGATAAGTAACACTCTATGTTGTGTTCTAATGCGTAAGCCTTAATTGCCCGAAGCATCGGGGTTGGGCCGCAGGCAAATATTACGTCTGCTTCCAGGCCGTTTTCCCTGATTGCATCCATAACGTTTCCTTTTGTACCCACGCTGCCGTCTTCTGTAGCAACGTATACGGCTGCATATGGTTCAAACTCTTCCTTTAAAAACATAGCCGCGTCCCGATAGCCGAGAACCGCCTGTTTTTCACAGTCCAGTGCTTTTGCCAGTTCCAGCATCGGAGGCACGCCAATGCCTCCGCCGATTAAAAACGCTTTTTTTCCAGCCATCTGCTCCAACGGGAATCCATTTCCCAGAGGGCCTAAAATATCAATGGAATCTCCTGGCTGATAATGGGAAAATTCTTCGGTTCCAGCGCCCGCCACCCGATAAACCAGGCGGATTTTGCCCTGTTCTTTGTCTACTTCACAGAGACTGATGGGTCTTGGAAGCAGTTTTGCGCCGTCTTTGGAATATACGGAAACAAATTGTCCGGCCTTTGCCTGGGAAGCTACCGGCTCTGCGTCAATCCACATACTGTAAATGCCGTCTGCCAGTTTTTCCTGACTGGCTACGGATGCTGTTAATTTTACCTGTGCCATGTTTCCTCCTGGTCAATTATAATACGCTGTTAATGTCTGCTGCCATGTCGATAACTGCCTGTCTGGAAGCGTCCGCAAAATGTGTTGGACCAAACTTCTCGTAAGAAGCGCTCTTATAAGCAGCAATAATGCCTCTGGAAGAGTTGACAATGGCGCCTAAGCCGTCTTCATTAAAGCAGTATTTTAAATCTTTAGCCGTACCGCCCTGAGCGCCGTAGCCAGGTACTAAGAAATAGGTGTTCGGCATTAATTTTCTTAAGATGCGGCTCATTTCCGGATAGGTTGCGCCCACTACTGCGCCTACGTTGCTGTAGGTTCCGTCCATGGACTCTCTGCCCCACTCTACTACCTTATCTGCTACCAGTTCATACACCGGACGTCCGTCTACTAACTTGTCCTGGAATTCGCCGCTGGAAGGATTGGAGGTCTTAACCAGAATAAACAGCCCCTTATCATTCTCCTTGCAGGCGTCTACAAATGGCTGAATGCCGTCTGTTCCAAAGTATGGATTAACGGTTACAAAATCTGTGCCGAAACCGGAACATACGTTGGAGCCTACTTTTACGTTTCCGATGTGAGCGGTTGCATATGCGGCAGAAGTCGAACCGATGTCGCCTCTCTTGGCGTCGCCGATTACCACCAGGCCCTTTTCCTGACAGTACTCAACGGTTTTCTTATATACTTTTAATCCTTCAATGCCAAACTGCTCATACATGGCGATCTGAGGCTTTACAGATGGAATCAAATCATAGGTAGCGTCTACAATCGCTTTATTAAACTGCCAGATTGCGTCAGCTGCACCTTCTAACGTCTCGCCGTACTCGGAAAAAGACTTCTGCAGCAAGTGCTCTGGAAGGTAAGACAGCATTGGATCCAGTCCAACACAGATAGGCGCTTTGGTTTTTTGAATTTTTTCAATTAATTTCTGAATCATAGGGAATTCCTCCTTAATCTCTCTATAGGCATACTGAGTATAGTTTATCATAATTTTACTAAATAGAACACCCCTATTTTCTCTGAAAAACAGCAGCCGTGATATTTTTCTGTTTTTTTCTTTAAAATCCTTGATAAACCGATGACATTTTGGAAACTTTATAGTATAATATTGAATTTGGAGCACTTAAGTAAGTTACAACTAATCCCCCATTCCATATATCGATTCACAGAAAGGTGGTATTTCATGTATTGTACCAGAAAAATAACAGACAGTATTCATTGGGTAGGCGGAAATGATCGCCGTCTTGCATTATTTGAAAATCTGTTTCCGATCCCCAATGGCGTCTCCTATAACTCCTATGTCATCCTGGATGAAAAAACAGTTCTTATGGACACAGCAGATCCTTCTATCCGCTCACAGTTTCTGGAAAACGTCCAGCACGTTTTAAACGGCCGTTCTCTGGATTACCTGGTCATCAACCACATGGAGCCGGATCACTGCTCCGCAATTGCCGATATCCTCGCCCTGCATCCAGAAGTTAAGCTGGTAGGAAATGCAAAAACGTTTCAGATCATGGGACAGTTTTATGAGATTTCCGACCTGTCCGACCGTTCCGTTATTGTAAAAGAAGGCGATACCTTAGAGCTGGGAAGCCACACGTTAACTTTTGCCATGACTCCTATGGTACATTGGCCGGAAGTAATGGTAACCTACGAAACCTCCGAAAAAGTGCTGTTTTCTGCAGATGCGTTCGGTACCTTCGGCGCATTAAACGGCAATATTTTTAATGATGAAATCAATTTTGACAGAGACTGGTTAAATGATGCCAGACGGTATTATACCAACATTGTCGGCAAATTCGGCCTGCAGGTTCAGAATGCCATTAAAAAGTTAAGCACCTTTGATATCGAAATCATCTGCCCGCTGCATGGACCAATCTGGAGAACTAATATTTCCTATCTGCTGGACAAGTATCAGCTGTGGAGTACCTATACGCCGGAAGAAAAGTCTGTTGTGATCCTTTACGGTTCTATGTACGGCAATACAGAAAATGCTGCCAACGTCCTGGCTGCCATGCTGGCTGACAAGGGAATCAAAAACATCGCGGTATACGACGTTTCTTCTACCCATGTTTCCCAGTGTATTTCCGAGTCCTTCCGGACCAGTCACATTGTCCTGGCTGCCCCTACTTATAACGGCGGGTTATATCCGGCTATGGAACACGTGCTTTTAGATATGAAAGCTCTGAACCTGCAGAACCGCACCGTCGCTTTATTAGACAACGGTTCCTGGGCAAGCACCGCTTCCAAACAGATGAAGGCGATTCTGGAAACCATGAAAAATATGACGGTCTTAGAGACCAGCGTAAGCTTAAAATCTTCTTTAAAAGACGGCCAGTTAGAAGTTCTGGAAACTCTGGCTGGAAAAATTGCAGAAGAAATAGAGGCATAAAAAACAGCTGCAGAGAATCCGATCCGGAATGTCCCTGCAGCTTTTCTTTTATAAAAATTCCTTTAATTTTTCTAAACTTTTCTCCTCAAACTTCTGGAGCTCTTCCATCAGCTTTACAGACTTTGGATCCGCGTCCGGATACTCTCTCACTTTTTTAATAGCGTCATTGATTCCCATTGTGCTTCCCTGAATCAGCATTTCTGCCATATGGGAAACGCTCTTGTCTGCCATGGTCTGCACGTTAATCATCAGGTAGGTCCGGAGTTTTTCAAATGTTCCCAGTCCCTTTTCATCAAATCCGTTTTCACAAAGCATCTGTTTGGCCTTTTTGTGAAAATTCCGGTAACCTTCCTGCTGCTTTCCCAGAAAACCAAGGAACTCCTCATCCTTGGTCATTCCCATGAACTGTTCCATGGTTTCTGCTCCCATCTGGGAATTCTGATAAATAAAATTCAGCAGTTCTGCATTTCCATTCATATCCGTATACTCCTCTCATCAGCAAAACTTTCCTTTTTATATCTGTAGATAGAATGTACGGATTTTCCCAAAATATTCTTTTGCACCATTTTAAAAGAACTGAAGATACCAGGCCGGCGGCAGAAACCATCGGATGGTTCCTATGACGTCCAGCCATTTTCCAATATCTATAAAAATCGGGCATATCAGGAAAAGTCCCAGAGCCAGAACCGGAATACACATGGCTATCCATTCTGGTTTTGGAACCGCCATACAGGCCAGACCGGCATAAAAAACGGCTCCCGCCCCGCAGACAGTAAGAGCTGCCATCTCCATAATCGCATTCTGGACTTCGCCGGCTGCCCACAAACCAGCCAGTCCGGACAGACCCGCCAGGAAGACCGGCGCCGCCAAAGCTCCGATTCTGCAAACTGTCCGTTCTCCATAGGGAACTGCCAGAAACAGCCCGTTTCTTTCATCCTCTTTTACACTGCAGGCTGCAAAAAAAGCCGATAAAAACACAAAAATCCCAATCAGCCCCCGTACTGGGAATACGCTCTTTTTTTCCAGTACAGGCTCTTCCAGCGAAGTACGAAACTCAAATCCAAAGGTGCTTCCATTTTCCTGATACACCTGATACCAGGAAAGGGCCTCTTCTTTCAAAAGCTCTCCCTCTTTTCCCTGGTTTCCAATATAATCTGCAAACATCATCCCATCGTATCTGGCTGCTAAAACCGATATTACCACCTCTCCTGCCAGAGGTTCCAAAATGGTAGACGGCGCCGTATATACGAGAATAGATCGCCTATATCTGCCCTCATTCATTTTTTCTTCAAATCCTTCCGGAAACAGATAAGCGCATTCCGCCTGTCTGGTCCGGACGGCCTGTTTTAATTCTTCTTCCGTGTGATAGAGGACGAACTCAAACATACTTCCTTCTGTCCCCATGCGTACCAGATCTTCTGCCACTTCTCTTCCAAGTCCTGGATCCTCTGACGCTACCCCAATCCGGATCCGTTCTGTTTCCTCCGGCTCCAACCTGGAAATCCCCCACAAAAGGATGGGCATAACAAGCAGCATGACCGTAAATCCAGGATGCAGAAGCCATCTTTTTATAGAAAGACAAAACCAGACTGCCATTCTTCTCATGCCCGTCCTCCTTTCCTGACTCCGGCAATCACAAGGGAACCGGCGCTGACTGCCCACAGCCTGACAACCAGGCTCCAGTTTTCCCCGCTCTGGAAAAATCCTTTTATTCCGGAAAGCAAAGCAGTAGTCGGGAGATACTCCGACAGTTTTTGAAAGCTTTGAGGCAGAAAGACTTCCGGCAAAAATCCGCCGGAAATTACCATCATTCCGCAAGTTCCCAAAAACAGCGCCATCATCCCGCCAATCAACGTTCCTGACAGGCTATAGCAAAGGACAATGAGGGATGCCGACGCAGCAAAGACAGCGGCTACCAGCCCTATCCGGAAAAATACGGTTCCTCTGCTTTTTTCTCCTATTTCCGCCAAGATCGAAGACAGCGCTTCTGACAAACCAGCATCTTTCAAAAAGAAACCTGCCATTGCCGCCGCTATCGCTAAAAATCCTGTCAATAAGAACAGCAATACTGTCATTGCCGCCGCTTTTGCCACGATCCGGCTTCCAGTTCCAATCCCTAAAAGTTTCAGTTTTTCCTGCCTGGAACGGCTGTCTTCCGCAAAAAGGCGGCCTGCCGGAATACCGGACAGCAGCAGAAAAAACACTGCTGCCGCCGCCATATAATGAACCTCTGTCGAAACATCTCCTGCCGAAGAAACCTGGCGTCTCCTGAAATATCCTTCCCGATCCAGGCTGTAAGATAAGTATTTTGTATTCAGATACCGCTCTGCTTCCTGGATATTTGCCGGTATTCCATAAAGCCCGTTCATATGTCCGGCTGCATAGATCCCCGCCTGGGCGCTGGACAGGGTTCTGGCTCCCGCTTCTGCCAGTTCTTTAAACACCTGCTCTTCCACGCCTAATGGCCTTGGAAACCAGATGGTAACCGGATGGTTGCTTCCGTCTATAATGCTTCCTACAAAATCTTCCGGCACTTCCATCAGACAGGCAAATTCTCCTGCTTCTGTCCGTTTTTTTCCATCCGCTTCTTCTGTAAAGACAAACTGGCAGATACTTTCTACACTGTCCAGCGTTCCCAACATAGATACTGCTTTTTTTGCCAGCCCATCTTCTTCTGGTACAACAACGCCTACCTTCAGTTTATCCAGCTTTGCTCCGCTTTCCACCGTACGGAAGGCAAAAAGGGCAATGGAGCCCAGCAGTCCTGCCAGTACCATTGCCCCCGCAGCTATCCATGGAAGGAATCGCAGAGCCCTTTTCAGTTCTAATTTCACATATACCAAAAATGTCCGCATATTCCCTCCTGTTGCTTATTCAGACAAACCGCCTCCTAAAATCAGGGAGTACAGATTCATCATAATCTCATTCAGCAGCTCTTCCCAGTCTTCTTCCGAAGCTGCCAGCACATCCATCTCTTCTCCTTTTGGAGCCGCAATCTCACTCTGAAGCTCTCCCACATAAAATGCGCCGGAAACTTCATAGAATACGCCGCTAGCCGGTTCTTTTACTACAAGGGAATCCATTGTATAATGAATCTTTTTGCCCTTTTCCAGCTCGTCTACGACTCCGTTAATGGTAATTTCCGTTTCATTTATGCCAAGTCCTTCGCTGCCGCCCAGGGTAATCTGTACCACAGAGTCTCCGGTAGTACGGTCATACGTATTTTCATACCCGATTCCCATGGTTTCCCCGCCGTATTCAATCTGGCCATCTAAACGGCTGTGGTAAGATGCGTCGGTATATTCTCCATTTTTTGTAAGACCGGCAACTATCGTATCGGTTCCGTCTGTAGTGGTAATGGTCAGGGTTCCATTCTGGGTCGGATAGCTTCCGCCTTCTAAAGCCGCCTTTACATTCATATCCAGAGTGGTCTCTTCTTCTGTAAACTTACAGGAAGCGTCCATGGTGGCAAGCTGTCCTTTTTTGGTTATATACACCCGCATGGTAATGTCGCCGTCCAGTATCTGATCCAGCTGCGCAATCGCCTGGTCGCAGGCAGTTCCCAGTTCTTCCCAGTCTGCAGCATCAAAAGAAATTTCGTCCATGACGCTCAGAGCCATTACGTATTCCATCACGTCATTTTTCAGGCTTTCGTCCTCCAGAAAGAAGCTGGATGTGGTTTTTAAAAACTCAATTAACGCGGCCTTGGGAACTACCACATCGTATCCGGTACACTTCTGTTCGCTTCCATTGTACAAAAGCTGGGCGCTGTCTGCCTTTGTTACGGTCAGCGCTTCCTTAAAACTCTCCATGGCCTGGCTTCCTTCTTTGTACCGCTGCCACAGCCCCTTCAAATCAAACGGCTTCTTTTCTCCGCTGTAGATGCTGGTCAGATAGGATACATAATTGTCGATGGCCTGTTTCTCTTCCTCTCCTATCTCGTATCCGCTCATTGCCATCAGCGGGGAATTTGCAATCTGCTCTGACAAATCCTCTGCATAATGTATCGTTAATACCTTTGTCGTCAGATCCGGAAGGGCGGCCATCAGGTCATTCTCGTCCCCATAAATTGTAAGATTTCCTAATTCCATTCCGCTGTAAAGAATTCCGATCTGCTCAGAAAATTTCCTATTTACAACGTCAGAAGCTGCCTTGACTGTAATTCCGCTTCCAGTAAGCATATCCAATATCTCGTCATTTGCCCCTGTATAGGTAAACTCCAGCCCCATTTCCCCGCCAGTGGTCTCAAACTGTTCGAAAAGCTGTCCAAGTCCGAACATTTCTTCTGACGGATTGACCCGATCTGCTGCATATACGCCTTTAAACGCATCGGTTACAACTGTCTTTGGATCCTTGGAAGCAACAGCAAAAACACCAATCCCCACTACTGCCGCTGCCGCAATGGCAGCGCCTCCAATTATCATCCCCTTTTTTGTTTTTAACTCCTTCATACTGCTTCTCCTTCCTCTCGACAGCGGATGCTGTCAGAATGTTTATTGTAAAACATCCGGAAAAGCTGCCTGTAACAGATTTTCCGGTATTAAAATCTGGCAGTAAGCTGTGCTACCGTCAGGCCGCAGGGAATTTCTTCTGTCATGCCGTTTTTTAACACATACATTTTGGAGCAGACTGCCAACTCCGCCAGCTCATGGGATGCTAAAATGATGATTCCCCCATCCTTTATGTACTGCTTCATATATTCCTGGATGATTTCCTTGCATACTAAATCCAGAGCAGCCCCTGGCTCATCCATAATCAGAATCTTCTCATGGCCTGCCAAAGCAGACGCAATTGATAAGCGTTTCTTCATGCCTCCGGAAAGCTTTCCCACCGGAGTGGTTAAAAACTGGTTAATTCCCAGCATGGCAGCCGGACCGTCTTCTAAATCCCTTTTCATGGCAGACCGGTCGCCTTTATACCACAGGCTTAAATTATCCTTTACGCTTAACTCGTCCATAAATGGATTCTCCTGAGGTACATAGGCAATCTTTGCCGCCTGGAGAGCCGGCTTTCCCAGAATTTCCATTCCATCTGCCTTTACGCTCCCCTTGTCCGCTTTTCTGGCGCCCGCTAAAATCGACAAAAGCGTCGTCTTCCCGCAGCCGTTTCCCCCAACAATCCCTACGCACTGTCCAGGTCCGGCAGTCAGAGAAACCCCTGACAACACCTGCTTTTTCCGATAGGTTTTACAAATTCCGTCTACTTCTAACATCTTGTACTCCTTAGTAGGACAACACAAACTCTGCAGTAACTGCCCAGCCTGTCCGGTTTTCTGCCCATATGCTTTCAAACTCCGAAACAGGCATTGGACAATCCATTTTTCCAGTTTCTACTGTAATGCTCGGTACTGGATTTTCCTTTAACTGAACCCAGTCTTTAAAACCGCCTCCGCCCCCGCTGTACAGCATCTGGTAGCCGCCAGTTGCTGCTGACATCAGCTGAGCCAGCTGCTGGGATTTTTCCTTCTCTTTGTTTCCTTCAATGTCCCAGTAGATTACCTTTCCCATGGAATGGTAATTCAATACCGCTGCCCACGGATAATTGCTGTTCATCAGATTGACCAGCGCCTGTGATTCCGGCTCTGATACCGGCGTCAGTCCCTTATATCCGGAAAATGAAGGAAGCATCCAGTTGCTGGAAGTATTGGTCCACAGCGCATCAAAATTGTGGTTCAAATCTACGCCTCTTGCATTGGATTTCCAGCGTTCCAGATATCTGGAAAACTCCTGGGTAGTCCGCCCTGCCGCCAGATCCGATGTATAAGCCGTCTGGACTGTCTGTTTTAACTGCTGGGAGTGAAGCGCATCCAGGCCAAACTGGCTTAACGCGACTCCGTCCGGATTTGCCATGGGTACAAAATGAATTGCTACCTGATTTAACAAATCTGAAATCGCTCTGCCATGGTAGGAACCCGTATCGTAAAAAGCCAGAATATCTTCTATCTGCTTCATCATCAGAAGCGGATTGGCGTATTCCCTGGCATGAATTGCCCCCTGAATTAAAATGTGTTTTCCGGCGTTGGGATTTCCGACCAGTATATCATAAATTTTCCGGCCGTCTGCAGAAGTGCCAATCACGGTTACCTGCATATGCGCGGTTCCATACCGCTTCTGCAAATCCTGAATATCTGCTTCCATCTGCTCATAAGAATATTTTTCTGCTACCTGCACAACAGGATTTTCCACTGTCATAGATGTAAATTCCTGGATGGACGACTGTGACGAACCGCCGCCAGAAGGCATTTCCATCCCTGGACCAATCTGGGAATAGTCCTTTGGGACTTCTCCTGTATGGGAGATCGTTCCCCCTTCTGTTTCTGACATTCCCTGTCCTGGTCCCTCTGTCTGCGGTGCGGACAGCGTCTCTGATTCCTTCTGAGCATCTGTTGCGGGCGGTGCTTCGGTCTCTGCTGGTAATTCTGATTCTGACGGTGCTTCGGTCTCCGACGGCGCCTGTGTTTCCGCTGAAGCCTCCGTTTCTGACGGCGCTTCCAGTTCGGGAAGCTGCGCCTCCGTTTCTGCAAATGACGGGATACAAGGGGATGCAAGTCCTAATACCAATCCCAGTCCTATCGCATATAATTTGTTTTTTCTCATGGATGTCTTCCTCTGCTGCAATCTGTTCTATGGGTGCAAAAAGGCCGCCGTCCATCAAGGACAGCGGCCCTGTCTATTATTTATTCTGCATCAACCGCATGTTCTTCCTTGGCTTCTTCATTTTTTGCTAAGTCACTTGGACGCATGCTTAAATTGATTCTACCCATCTTGTCAACTTCAATTACTTTTACAGTAACTTCATCTCCAATATTTACCACATCTTCTACTTTTGCAACACGGCGGTCTGCCAGTTTAGAAATGTGGATCATACCGTCTTTATTTGGAGCCAGTTCTACAAAAGCGCCGAAATTCATAATACGGGCAACTTTTCCAGTAAAGATCATACCAGCTTCAATTTCGGTTACAATGCTGTTGATGATATTGACAGCTTTTTCAATCATCGCAGCGTCTGTGCCGCATACGCTGACTGCTCCGGTATCTTCAATGTCAATCTTTACTCCGGTTTCTTCAATAATTTTGTTAATTACTTTGCCCTGTTTTCCGACTACATCGCCAATCTTCTGTGGATCGATGGTAATCTGACGAATCTTAGGAGCGTATTTGCTTAATTCTTTTCTCGGTTCGGAAATAACCGGAGCCATAACCTCATCCATGATGTAAAGTCTGGCTTCCCGACATCTTGCGATTGCCTCTTCGATAATCGGACGGGTCAGTCCGTGAATCTTAATATCCATCTGGATTGCAGTAATACCCTTATGAGTACCGCCTACTTTAAAGTCCATATCGCCGAAGAAGTCTTCCAGCCCCTGAATATCCGTTAATACAATGTAATCGTCATCCGTTTCTCCGGTAACCAGGCCACAGGAAATGCCGGCTACCATGCTCTTAATCGGAACGCCTGCTGCCATTAAAGACAGAGTAGACGCACAGATACTTGCCTGGGAAGTAGAACCATTCGACTCCATAGTCTCAGATACTGTACGGATCGCATATGGGAACTCTTCCTCGCTTGGAAGTACCGGAACTAACGCTCTCTCAGCCAGTGCGCCATGACCAATTTCACGGCGTCCAGGTCCTCTGGACGGCTTGGTCTCGCCTACGGAGTAGGACGGGAAGTTGTAGTGGTGCATATATCTCTTAGCCGTCTCATTTTCATCTAAGCCGTCTAACTTCTGTGCCTCGGATAATGGAGCCAGGGTGCAGGCATTTAAAATCTGGGTCTGTCCGCGGGTAAACATACCGGAACCATGTACTCTTGGAAGCAGATCCACTTCTGCTGCCAAAGGACGGATTTCCTTAATTCCGCGGCCGTCAGGACGCTTGTGATCCTTTAAGATCATCTTGCGGACTGTCTTTTTCTGATACTGGTAAATGGCGTCTCCAAGAAGAGGAAGCCATTCTTCATTTTCTGCAAACGCTTCTTCCAGACGCTCGGTAATTGCGCGGATATTTTCTTCTCTTTTCTGCTTTTCATCAGTAAAGACTGCTGCTTCCATCTCCTCCGGAGTTACAATCTCTCTGATTGCAGCAAACAGCTCTTCCGGAACTGCACAGCTCTCGTAGGAGTGTTTTTCCTTGCCGCATTCTGCAACAATCGTATCAATAAATTTGATGATTTCCTGGTTTACTTCGTGAGCCTTGAAAATCGCGTCAATCATAACCTGCTCTGGAACTTCCTTAGCCCCAGCCTCGATCATGATAACCTTTTCTCTGGTAGAAGCTACGGTCAGCGCCATATCCGAAACCTTCTTCTGGGCGTTGGTCGGGTTGACAATAAACTCTCCGTCAATTAAGCCAATCTGCGTAGTTGCACACGGGCCGTCAAATGGAATATCGGAGATGGTAGCCGCAATTGCAGATCCTAACATAGCGGTCAGTTCCGGACTGCAGTCTGGATCAACGGACATTACCAGGTTGTTTAAGGTAACGTCATTGCGGTAATCCTTCGGGAACAGAGGACGCATCGGTCTGTCGATAACACGGGAAGTTAAAATCGCATTTTCAGATGCCTTTCCCTCTCTCTTGTTAAATCCGCCTGGAATCTTTCCTACGGAATACAGCTTTTCCTCATATTCAACGCTTAAAGGGAAAAAATCAATCCCTTCTCTTGGCTTATCGGATGCAGTTGCAGTGGAAAGAACGACGGTATCGCCGTAATGCATAAATGCGGCTCCGTTTGCCTGTGCTGCCACTCTGCCAACGTCTACGGTCAGAGTACGGCCTGCTAATTCCATACTAAAACTCTTATACATAGTGTGTCTCCTTTTTACTCTTAAATAATCACTCTTTGTCTGCGGTAAAAGATCCGAAACTACTGACCTGTACATGATTGGCAAAGTCCTGCCTGTCTGGGAATCATATATACGTCAGCGGTCTCGGTGTATCCTTCTGCCGCAGCGCGCCTGCCTGCGCAAAATTCCTTATGAAATAGAACAAATATAGGGCGGAGAAATCTCTCCACCCTAACAGCAGCAAAATTACTTTCTGATGCCTAACTTCTCGATCAGTGTACGATAGCCTTCCAGATCGGTCTTCTTTAAGTAGTCTAACAGACCACGTCTCTGACCTACCATCATCAGCAGACCACGTCTGGAGTGATGATCCTTTGGATTGCTCTTTAAGTGCTCGGTTAATTCAGTAATTCTTGCAGTTAAGATAGCGATCTGAACTTCTGGAGAACCGGTATCTCCTGGCTTTCTGCCATACTCTGCGATAATAGCTGCTTTCTTTTCCTTAGAAATCATGGTAAATATCCTCCTTAAAATAAATTGAAACCTTACCGTAAACCAAGCCGCGGTTGGAGTGTTCCTGCCGGCTGAGTTTCGGCGTTTACTCATACTCAGTAATGATAGCATAGGAATAAATTACTGTCAACGGGATTTTTCCTCTGCTTCTCTAATTTGCTTCCTTAATTTCTGCGCCTTCGTAAAAGAAGTTTAAAATTGCCTGGTAATCTTTTCCATCTTTTGCCATTTCCTGAGCGCCGTTCTGGCTCATGCCGGCTCCATGTCCATAGCCGCCGCCGTAAATATAAAACGACAGAATTCCATCGGCGCCGGTTCTTTTTTCAATGGAAATATAAGCGCTTGGCAAAATAGAAAATCCCGTCTGGGTACTTCCGTCTTTTTTGGCAATCTCTAAAGCAGAATCCCCCAGTATACTCCGGATTTGGTTCTGTCCCTCTATCTTCTTTTCTCCCGAAGTCCCATAAAGCGTCAGCTTCTGGGCCACTCCGCCAGGGCCGCGTTCTGTGATTTCCACATCTGTGACAGTCCCCAGCTCCGGTATCTTTTTCTCCAAATCAGAAGCCTGGATCCTGGTTTCCCACCGGTACATCGGATAGCTCTGGTCATAAGCCGGATAGTCCTTGTTTTTAATAAACTCGGAAAAAGCCGCATTGCTGGACAAATCCAACTGCTCCTTCCGGTCTCTTAGCTCTCTGGCCTTGAGATAAGGGGTTTTCTCTCCGCTTCCGCCCCAGGCGCTTCCGTCTGTGGTATGACCGCAGGAAGTAGAGAAATAAAAGGCCTCGATTGCATTTCCCTCGTAAAACAGCATCTGACCGTACGTTTCATTGACTGCTTCCGTTGTCCGTGTCGATTCTTCTGTATTGTTGTAGACCTGGAAATTGGTACTGTCATCCACGTGAGCTCCGTACTGGCTGTAGCTGTTGCCCAGAATCTGGCGGTAAGCATAGGTTCTGGCGCAGACTGCCTGAGCTTTTAACGCCTCCAGTTCATAGCTTGCCGGCATTTCGCTGGAAACTACTGTTTTCAGGTAATCTTCCAGATATAAATCATTGACAATGGTCAGGCCTTCCGTCTCTTCCTTAATTTCAATCGTGCCGCAATACGCAGGAGTGCCCTGGTTTCTGGAAATAGAAGAAATCAGGATACGCCCGTCTTCTGTTTCCGGCTGAACCTTTAAACGTCCTTCTTTCAGATATTTGCTTCCTGGCTCAATGGTCAAACTTTCTCCTGCCTCCAGCCTTTTTTCCTTTTTCCCATACGTAAGTACCGCACCTGTATCCGCAGTAAACGTCACAGAAGGATGAAAAATGGATTGAAATCCTGTATTCATCAGCAGAACTCTGATTTTCTCCGCGTCGAACTCTCTGGTAATCAGAGCCGCGCACAGCTTTCCGTTGCTGGTCACAAATTCCTGGTTATCATATCCTACTAAAATATCCGAAAGTTCCAGTTCTTGATACTCTCCATACACTTTATGGACCCTGAAATTTTTCTCTAATGGAATCAGACCGTAACCTTCGATCTCAATTCCATTTTTGCCAGCTGACAGCACCTTTCCGGTAATCCGGTCATTCTGGACAGAAATTTTTACCAGGTTTCCGGAATTTAATTCCAGATCAACCAGATTATTCCGGAATTCTTCCAGATTTTCGATTCCTTTTCCGGAAAACGTCCGGCAGATACTTCCCAGATGAACCTGGAAGGTTTCGCTGCCGCTGTCGTCCAGCCATACGTTTTCATACACGACATCTTCTGAAATCACCTTGCGGACAGCAATCATTTCCTCGTTCCGTACCATAATTTCCAGTTTGCAGTCTATGTATGCATCCAGAGCCAGCCCTTCAAACCGGAAATCTCCTTCACTGGTATAAGCCGTCCAGCTTTCTGACGGCTGAACGTTGGCAGGAGTTCCATACAGCAGGACTTCCAGTGTCCTGACGCCGTCTTCCGTCTCTGCCGCCCCTGTTTCTTCCAGCAATTTGTCATAAAACTGCCAGAAATCCTCTTCCGGATAAGGATGGCTCCGGTTTTTCCTCACCAATCCTACAGAAGCTTCCAGAGGTTTGGAAAAAGCCGCCGCTATATGGCTGACCTCTTCATAAGTAATCTCTTTCTGAGCCTCTGCTGCAGAAGGTTTTGTCAAATCTTCTGATAAAATTTTCTTTTCATACAGGTAATCCATATACGGTACATACCAGTTATTCTGCTCTTTCTGGGAAAAATAGGAACGTCCGCTCTCTTCTTCATATTGAAGAATCTCTTCTCTGGATTCCATCATAAGCGCCACTGCTTTCGCAGCCCGCGCCCTGGTAATCCCCTCATCCTTCCGTTCCGGTTCCAGAACAACAATAACGGTTATCAGTACCAGAATCAGGGACAATATCGCTGTGATCCGCGCAACGAATGCCTTTTTGCTCATAATTTCTTATAGCTCCCGTCTGTTTCCTCTACATAATCCAGTTCCTGATAGTCTTCTGTCCGCACAGACAGCTTCCGTTTTTTCAGTTTGCTGTTGATGAAGTCTCCGGTAAGGCGATAAATCACAGCAAAGGTCGGCACGCCAATAATCATACCTACAAATCCAAACAATCCGCCAAACAGCAGGATGGAAAACAGTACCCAGAAGCTGGAAACACCGGTCGAGTCTCCTAAGATCTTTGGCCCCAGGATGTTTCCGTCAAACTGCTGCAGAAGCAGGATGAAAATCAGGAAGTACAGACACTGGATCGGACTTACCAGCAAAATCAAAAACGCACTTGGAATGGCTCCGATAAACGGGCCAAAAAATGGAATGACGTTGGTAACGCCTACAATGACGCTGACTAACAGCGTGTACGGCATCTTCATAAAAGACAGGCACACAAAACACATAATTCCGATAATCAGGGAATCTACTATTTTCCCAATAATAAATCCGCCGAATACTTTGTGAATGAACCGAGCTTCTCTTACAATCCGGTTCGCCCATTCTACTGAAAAGAGACCGTAGGTAATTTTCTTTGCCAGCGCCACAAACTGATCTTTAATATTCAGAAGGTAAATCATAACGATGACGCCGATCAGCAGATTTTTCAGCCAGACCAACAGACTGATTACCCCTAAAGAGAGATTTCCTAAAATCCCTAAAATCTTATCTAAATTAGGTTCCAACACGCCCTGCGCCCACTCGGACAGGCGGTTTAAGGAATTAATTGCGATTGTCTCCGCTTCTGGATTATTTTCCAGAACCTGGGATACCCAGATTGACAAGTTTCTCATGTTTTCCGGAAGAGCAGCCACTGCATTCTGGATGCTTCGGATCACTTCTGGAATGACCATGGAAAATAATCCTACTACAATCACAATCAGAACGACCAGGCTGACAACGGTTCCCAGTCCCTTTGCCACAGCTTTTCCGCTTTTTTCCTTTTTTAACCATTTTTTTAATACCGGCTCAGCCGCTGCCACGCACCGGTTGTAAATAGGCGTTAAAAGATATGCCATGACTGCGCCGTAAATAACCGGAGCCATAATATCCGCCAGCAAAGAAAATCCGCCCTTTACCGTATCGAATTTTAGTATTACAAAACAAAATGCAATACTGGCTGCAATTACCAGAAATGCAGTGATCCCCCAGCAGATGTAGTGATAAAATTTTTGTCTGTTCATAAATGTTTTCCCCTTAACTTCCAACAGGCATTTTTGGTCTCTGTTTGGCCTATTTTTTGTATATATGCAGATAAAGCAGCGATTGCTCGCTGCTTTCCTCTTTTGTAACCCCAAAATGCCGGTTCTTACTAATTGACCCCTAGCAAAGCTAGGTGGGCAACCTCACTCAAACTTCTGCCATCCACTCAAAAGGAGGCCCGACATCCGTTTGAAAATATTGGAATCCCGATGTCATAGTGTAGGTTCAAATACGTAAGAGTGTCGAACATTCCAGGTGTTACAAGTTCACATAATTTTTACATAAGTAAGTATACAATAAAAGTATCATAATTTCAAGATACTTTTTCTCCCAAATGTAATCTTTTCTACATCCCATATCCCAGCAGAAACGCTTTTTTATTTAACTCAACCGTTTTAGGCGGAACGGTTTTTTCAATTACTTCCAGCCATTGTTCTTTTGCAAAATCCATGTGTTTTGCAGCTGCGCCCAGGACAATGACGTTAAACGCCCTGCTGTTGCCCAGCTCCATCGCTTTCTTCTCTGCCTCTACTGCATAAACGGTATGGGTTTTTCTCAAGGTTTCTAAAATCCCGTCCGGATATCCCGCTGCTCCGGTTACAACCGTAATGGGATCAATCCGCTGATCATTGACTACAATTACGCCGTCAGGCTTTAAAAACTGGATATACCGAAGCGCTTCCAACCGTTCAAATGCAATCAGCACATCTGCCTGTCCCTCTTCTACAATAGGTTCTGCCACCTTTTCGCCATATCGCACAAAGGTTACGACGCTTCCGCCCCGCTGTGCCATACCGTGTACTTCTGACAGTTTTACGTCATATCCTCCTGCTGTGGCAAGACCTCCTAAAATCCGGCTGGTAAGCAGCGTTCCCTGGCCTCCCACGCCTACAATCATTATATTTTTTGTCATCACGCTTTTACCTCCTCAATGGCGCCGAATTTGCACAACTTCATACACAGTCCACAGCCGTTGCACATGGATGGATGAATGGTAATGGTTCCATCTTCTTTTTTTGTAAGGGCCGGACATCCTGGCTTTAAGCACTGTCCGCACTTTTTGCATTTATCAGAAATTTCCCTGCACTTGTTCGGGAATGTCACTCCCTTTAACAGAACACATGGAGATTTGGTAATGATAACGGAAACCTCGTCCCGCTCTACTTCTCTCTTTACCGTTTCTGCCAGCGCATCAATGTCAAAGGCATTCACTTCGTATACGTGCTCAATTCCCATGGCTTTGCACAGATGATACAGGCTGATGGCATAGGTAGGTTCTCCTTTTAAGGTTTTTCCTGTAGCCGCATGATCCTGGTGTCCTGTCATGCCAGTGGTAGAGTTATCCAGAATCATAACCGTTCCGGCAGATTTGTTATATACCATATTCATCAGGGAATTGACTCCTGTATGTAAGAACGTGGAATCTCCAATAACTGCCACCCAGTTTTTGATATACTCTCTTCCCTTTGCCTTTTCCATGCCATGGAGAGAGGAAATACTGGCCCCCATGCAGATTGTGGTATCCACTACATTTAAGGGGGCGACTGCTCCCAGAGTATAGCAGCCAATGTCTCCGGCTGCATGAATCTTTAACCGGTTTAATACAGAATAAACGCTTCTGTGAGGACATCCTGGACAAAGAATCGGAGGTCTTGCCGGAACCTTTGCCGGTTCTGCCGCTTCAATCTTCTGTCCCAGCACCCTGGTCCGGATTAAATTGGCGCTGTATTCGCCCTGACGGGTAAAGAGGTCTTTTCCGATTACCTCAATCCCCCAGGATTTGATCTGCTCCTCAAATACCGGCTCCAGTTCTTCAAACACATATAGCTTTTCTACTTTTGACGCAAATTCTTCAATTAGTTTTCTGGGAAGAGGATGCACCATGCCAAGTTTTAATACAGAAGCCTCCGGCATAGCTTCCTTTACATATTGATAAGGGATTCCGCTGGTAATAAATCCAACCGACAAATCCCCATATTCTGCCTTGTTAACCGGAAGCGTCGACGCATCTTCTGCCAGTCTGTTCATCCTGTCCTCTACTGCCAGATGGCGTCCCTTTGCATTTCCAGGCATCATTACGTACTTTGCCGGATTTCTGGTATACGCTTTATCTTCCGGAACCACTCTGTCTTCCAGCAGGACAACTCCCTGGGAATGGGATAATCGGGTGGTGCTTCGGACAATTACCGGAGTATCATAATCTTCGCTTATCTGATAAGCCAGTTTGACAAAATCTTTTGCTTCCTGGCTGTCTGACGGCTCCAGCACCGGAATGTTGGCAGCCCGTCCAATCATTCTGGTATCCTGCTCATTCTGGGAACTGTACATACCAGGATCATCTGCCACAATCAAAACCATGCCGCCCCCTACTCCGGTATAGGCTGCCGTGTATAGCGGATCCGCCGCTACATTTAATCCCACGTGCTTCATACACGCCAGGGAGCGGACTCCGCTGATAGAAGCGCCAATGGCTACTTCTGCAGCTACTTTTTCATTGGGAGACCATTCTGCATAAACCTCTTCATATTTGGCAAGATTTTCGCTGATTTCTGTACTGGGGGTTCCTGGATAAGCGGCAGAGACTTTTACGCCTGCCTCCCATGCTCCTCTGGCAAACGCTTCGTTTCCCAGCATAATGTTCTTTTCGCTCAATTTCATATCCTCCTTCGCAGGGTTTTCTTAAAATCTGAAAAACTATTTTTATTATATCACATCAACGCGTTAAACACCAGAAGAAAAAAAAACGGCCTGCCTATTTATTCTGACAGGCCAGTTTTCTTATCTTTACTGGATATTACCGCTTAAAATGCGGGCCAATTCACTATCTGCATCCAGTACAATGGTTTTATTATCTCCTACCAGAGAAGCTTTTAACGCATCCAAAGAACGGACAAAATTATAGAAATCTGCCTTTGATTCATCATTATATGCTTCTGACAGGATTCTCATGTATTCAGCTTCGCCTTCTGCTTTAATCTTTTCAGCGTCTGCGTCTGCTTTTGCAATCGTTTCCCTGACAGTACGATCCGTTTTATTCATAATCAGTTTGGATTCGTACTCTCCATCTGCCTTATAACCGGCTGCAATGTTATTCCGTTCAGAAATCATTCTGGCGTAAACGCTCTCTTTGTTGGAATCCGGAAGATCCAGCTTTTTGGTCTCTACCGAGTAAATACGGATTCCATAGCTGTCCAGGGAGTCTCCGATATTTTCGGTAATGGTAAGCGCCAGTTTTCCATCCCTTCCAGTAATAATGTCTTCCTGATTGGTTGCCGCCAGAACATTTTTAATGGAGTTGTATACGACATTGCTGATACGGACCTCCGCATTTTCTTTGCTGGCATTTAAGGTCGTAAGGTATTTTAACGGATCCACAATGTCCCAGATTACGAAACTGTCTACCGTCATGACCTTTTTATCTTTTGTCGTAACGTCGCTGGGAACCAGATCCGAAATCATCTTGTATTTGGGAACGCTTTGTACTTCCTGAATAAACGGAATTTTAAAGCTGAGTCCTGGCTCGGAAGAAATCCGCACTACCTTTCCAAACTGGGTAATTAGTTTGTATTCTTTTGCTGTTGTGGTTACCATGCTGGAACCTAATACGACTACGGCTGCAATCAGAAGCAGCGGAGTGACAATCCATTTTACCGTCTTCTTCATAAACTAATTACCTCCATTCTGTGCGGCCTGGCCATCTGGCGCTGCTGTCTGTCCGGAAACGTCAGGCTGGCTGGACGCGCCTGCTCCTGATGGAATCTCTGCAAACGGCTCTAAAGGCAGAAGACTCTGGGTTCCGTCAGAAGCGTTGATGATAACCTTCAACTCCGGAAGGACGTCTTCCATCGCCTCGTAGAACATCCGTTTTTTGGTAATCAGCGGATATTTGCTGTATTCCTGATACAAATCGTTAAATCGGGCTGCCTGACCAGTAGCCTCGCTGATTTTTTCCTGCTTATAGGCTTCTGCATCCTGAATGACCTTATCTGCCTTTGCATTGGCTGTAGGAATCTGCTCAGACTGGTATTTCTTTGCCTGGTTAATTGCCGTATCCATACCCTGTTTTGCGTCTTCGACTGCTTTAAATGCATTGGTTACTTCTACAGTCGGCGGCTCTGCATCCTGGATTGTTACATTATAAATGCCATATCCGATGTTTTCCTGTTCCAGACGGTTAGACAGCTTTTCCTTTACCTTGGACTGAATCTCGCTTTTTCCTGTCGTAATTACATCATCTACATTATAAGTGCCGACAGTGTCCCTGATATAGGACTGGGCTAAATTTTTGATAATCTCCTGATAGGTATCTGCATGGATAAATGCCTGAATCGGATCCACTACCTGATATTCAATGTAGAAATCCACTTCTACAAAGTTAAAGTCTTTGGTAATCATCTCTGATTCTTTCGAAACGCTGACTGGGTTGTCTTCGCTTACCTCCGGATCTGCAGCGTCTTCCACGGAATATCCGATTGGCATCCCCATAATATTTTTTGTAATCATGTGGACTCTCTGGATAAACGGAATCTTAAAATGAAGGCCTGCCGTCTTTACTACAGACGGACTGCCAAAAGTCGTTACGACTGCATAGGTATTTTCATTCAGCATATAGAAGGAATCCCATGCACAGGACGCTACAATCAGAACTGCCGCTGCAATCCCTGCAACCCGTAAGATGGATCCGGCTTTTTCTTTCTTCTTTCCGTTTTCCTTCATTCTGGCGCCTCCTTTTTTCTTATTCTGAGAACCAGATTCTTTTTTCTCCTTCTTATCTATATCAGAAACTCCTTCTGCAAAAGAGTCTCCAGCTTTTTCTTCTCCCTGCTCCGGACGCACATTACTATAGTCGGCGTCTGGCCGCAGCCTCCCTGTACTGCTTTTTTTCTTATCAAACGTACGCTTAATCTTTTCGCCTAATTCTCCGCTTTGAGAGGCAAAGATCATAATGATGATAATGATAATTAGTAAATCCATTCTGTTCCCCCTTATCTTTTTTGTAATTCCAATTGAGTTTGTGAATAATGGATTGTTGTTCATTATATCATCCTTTTTATCTTTGTGCAATATTACCAGTTTTCTTTTTTGAACCAACCGTTAAATTTTCGTAAAAATACATTGTTAAAAATAAAACTTTTTTATTGCTTTTCTTTATGAATGATGTATAATACAATCAGAAGAATCGCTTTTTTGATTACTTCTGAGTAAAGCGTCTGATACTGGGCGTGATTTCACTATGAAAGAAAAGAGGTAAATGTATGATGTCAAAGATCGATTTAACCAAGTACGGCATTACCGGCACCACAGAGATCGTGTACAATCCTTCTTATGAGCTGTTATTCGAAGAAGAGACCAAGCCAGAACTGGAAGGTTTTGAAAAAGGCCAGGTCAGTGAGCTGGGCGCAGTAAACGTAATGACTGGTATCTATACCGGCCGTTCCCCAAAAGACAAATTTATCGTTATGGACGAGAATTCCAAAGATACTGTATGGTGGACTTCTGATGAATACAAAAACGATAACCATCCAGCTTCCAAAGAAGCTTGGGACGCTGTAAAAGAAATTGCATTAAAAGAGCTGTCTGATAAGAGACTGTTCGTTGTAGATGCATTCTGCGGCGCAAATAAAGACACCCGTATGGCAATCCGTTTCATTATGGAAGTTGCATGGCAGGCTCATTTCGTTAAGAATATGTTTATCCAGCCAACTGACGAAGAATTAGCAAACTTTGAGCCAGATTTCATTGTTTACAATGCTTCCAAGGCAAAAGTTGAAAACTACAAAGAGCTGGGCTTAAACTCTGAGACCGCTGCTATGTTCAACATTACCTCCCGCGAGCAGGTTATTGTAAACACCTGGTACGGCGGCGAGATGAAGAAGGGTATGTTCTCCATGATGAACTACTACCTTCCATTAAAGGGCATCGCTTCCATGCACTGCTCTGCAAACACCGATATGAACGGCGAAAATACCGCTATTTTCTTCGGTCTGTCCGGAACCGGCAAGACCACCCTGTCTACCGACCCGAAGCGTCTGCTGATTGGCGATGACGAACACGGCTGGGACGACAACGGCGTATTTAACTTTGAAGGCGGATGCTATGCAAAAGTTATCAACCTGGACAAGGATTCCGAGCCGGATATCTACAATGCAATCAAGCGCAACGCTCTTCTGGAGAACGTTACCTTAGACAAAGACGGCAAGATCGACTTTGCTGACAAGAGCGTAACGGAGAACACCCGTGTATCTTACCCAATCGACCACATTGAGAAGATTGTTCGTCCAGTTTCTGCTGCTCCAGCTGCTAAGAACGTAATCTTCCTGTCTGCAGATGCTTTCGGCGTACTGCCTCCAGTATCTGTTTTAACTCCTGAGCAGACCCAGTACTACTTCTTATCCGGTTTTACCGCTAAGTTAGCTGGTACAGAGCGCGGCATTACCGAGCCTACTCCTACCTTCTCCGCTTGCTTTGGACAGGCATTCTTAGAGCTGCACCCAACCAAGTACGCAGAAGAACTGGTTAAGAAGATGGAAAAGAGCGGCGCTAAGGCATACTTAGTAAACACCGGCTGGAACGGAACCGGCAAGCGTATCTCCATCCGCGATACCCGCGGCATTATCGACGCTATCTTAAACGGCGATATTTTAAACGCACCAACCAAGAAGCTTCCATACTTCAACTTCGAGATTCCAACCGAACTTCCAGGCGTAGATACCGGCATTCTGGATCCACGCGACACTTACGCAGATGCTGCTGAGTGGGAAGCAAAGGCTAAGGATCTGGCAGCAAGATTTATCAAGAACTTTGCTAAATACGAAGGCAACGAAGCCGGCAAGGCTTTAGTTCCTGCTGGTCCTCAGTTATAATTTCCATAATAACAGCGGCCGCCCCAGGTATTTACCTGGGGCGGTTTCTTAATCAATGACTTTTGAAAAATATGCCCGAAGCGCCTCTTCTATCCTCTCTCATTCCGTCGTTCCCAGATAGTTTATCCCATCCTCGCTAATCACATTCCGGCCGATAAATTCATCTGTTTCCTGGTTATACACAAAATCTGTAATCTGGTATCTGGCGGTCCGGCTGTCCCGAAGCGCCACATGGAGCCTGTCGTCTGCATCAATCCAGACATCTGCCTGAGGTTCTCCAAGCTGGACTGTCTCGTCAAAAAGCCAATACTCGCTTTCTCCTGAAGTCAGAGAAACTGCGAAACGGCACCTGTCATCCATTGCCAGCTCCCCATCTATCAGCATATCTTTCTGGACAAATTTCTGAAGTTCCCATTCCTTCTCTCCATAAGAAAACGGATACGAAACGTAAAGCGCCATATCATTTAACGGCTCTAAGCGTTCTGGCCCAACCCGTTTCTCCTGCTCTGACTGGCCAGGCTGCCTGCTGTCTGTCAGAAATACATACTGCGCTTCTCCGGAAAATCCCCGTCGCTCTTCCTCTTCTTTTTCCCACACAGCCGTCAGCGCATAGACCTTTCCTGCTTTCAATTCAATCAATGCCTCATGTTCATAGACAACTATTTCTTCTGCAGAATTCTCTACATCTCCCAGGGCAGAACGATCCCAACTGGTCAGCCGGATCTGATCCGGCATTACTGGACAGGATACCAGATACGGGTTTTGGGTTATCTGGTGATAGTCTGTCACATACAGCGGCAAAGCGTCTGCGTTCATTTCCAGCGGATGAGCGCCGCAGGCCACAACTCCCTCAAAATCCTCATTGCCCTTCATATTCCAGGTATAAGAACTGCACGAAACCAAAAACGGCTGATAACTGCTGGAAAGGGAATCTGACAGCCAAATGTCGGGAGGCGCTGTCAGAACTTCTTCCGTTTCGTCTCCAGCCGGTTTTTCTTCGGCTTCCAAAGACGGCTTCTGGCTGGCGTCTGGTTCCCTGTTTTCTGTCTCCTCGTTTTCCTCTCCGTTGCTTTCTGTCCCGTTAGTTTCTTCTGCACTGGTTTCTGTTTTTTCCGGAATCTTCTGGTTTTCCCTCTGGCATCCGCCCAGTCCCAGCGCTGCACAAACCGTCAGGATTCCTATTCCGGCCCAAAAATTCTTTTTTCTCATATCCAGCCCTCCTGTCCCTATCCGCATATCGCGTTTTCTTTTATCTTACCACAGAGACCTTACAGGAAATGCTGTTTTTTTCTTACAATTTTCCTTACAAATTTTCTAGCATCCGTGTACAGGGGCAACACGCCTCAAAGAGGGATACTTTCCCCATGTTCTGCGTTATCCTCAATCAGCGTACGCAAAAAAGGCAGCTGTTCCTATCATCTGACCAACTGCCTTTTCCTTTCCAGAAAGCTGTGTCACTCTTTTCACTGCCTGCGCAGATTAAAACCGTTCCACCTGATCCTTGGTAACTCTTGCGTAAATTAATTTCTTTTCAAGGGGCATCTCTGCTCCCAGGACATAAGCTTCTTTCAGCTTCCCAGCTGCATCTGCAAACAGGGATTCTTTGGAAGCGTACAGCACTGCCAACGCCTCCCCCTTCTTTACAGAGTCTCCGTATTTTTTCTTTAACAGAATTCCAGCTGACGGGTCGATTACATCGTCTTTCTTACTGCGTCCAGCCCCTAACATAACAGAGGCGATTCCCACGGATTCTGTGTCCATATGGGTAATAAAGCCGTCTTTTTCTGCCAGGACTTCAAACGAATAAGGCGCTTTGGGAAGTTTTTCAGGATGCTCTGCATAGCTCTTATCGCCTCCCTGGCCTTCCACCATGCGCAGCAGGGCCTCGAATGCGCTGCCGTCCTGAATCGCTGATTCTGCCAGGTTCCGGCACTCTTCAATCGTTCCTTTTTCCGCCATATAGAGCATATTAGCTGCCAGCCCCAGAGAAACCTCCCGAAGATCGGAGGGGCCGCCGCCCTTTAATACCTCTATGGACTCTTTTATCTCCAAAGCATTTCCTACCGCATGGCCTAACGGTACGTCCATATCTGTAATCAGGGCGCAGCATCGTCTGCCAGCCCTGGTTCCAATGGCCACCATCTTCTGAGCCAGGGTAATGGAATCTTCCAGCGTCTTCATAAACGCGCCGCTTCCAGTCTTGACATCCAGCACGATTCCGTCGCTTCCCGCCGCCAGTTTCTTGCTCATAATGGAAGACGCTATCAGCGGAATGCTGTCTACCGTCGCTGTTACATCCCGAAGCGCATAAATTTTCTTATCTGCCGGAACCATGTTGCCGGACTGTCCAATGACGGCAATTCCAGTACGGTTTACAATATCGAAAAATTCTTCTCTGGGAATGGAAGTAGAAAATCCAGGGATACTCTCCAGCTTATCAATGGTTCCTCCCGTATGTCCCAGGCCTCTTCCAGACATTTTGGCTACTTTTACGCCGCAGGCCGCCACAATAGGGCCGATAATTAATGTAGTCTTATCTCCAACGCCTCCTGTACTGTGTTTATCCACCTTGATTCCTTTGATGGCGCTTAAATCCACCATGTCTCCGGACTTTGCCATCTCCATGGTCATCGTTGTGATTTCTTCATCATTCATTCCTTTGAAATAAATGGCCATCAGCATCGCTGCCATCTGATAATCCGGAATGTCCCCAGCAGTAAATCCCTGGATCATGTAAGCAATCTCGTCCTCTGAAAGAGCGTCTCCCCGTTTTTTCTCCTCAATCAGGTCATACATCCTCATAAGCTGCGCCTCCTTGCCGTTCAAACTGCGGATTAATAGCTTCCCTCTTCGATGGTCTCTGCCTTGGCAAGTTTGACAATCCGGCTGGTTCCCAGTCTGGACGCCCCAAGTTCGATAAACTTTTCTGCATCGTCAAAGGATTTAATCCCGCCTGCGGCCTTCATCTTTACATCCGGCCCTACGTGCTTTGCAAACAGCGCAATATCGTCAAAGGTTGCGCCGGCTGTGGAAAATCCCGTAGAAGTCTTAATGTAGTCTGCTCCCGCATCGGTAACTATCTGGCACATCTTAATCTTTTCTTCCTCTGTCAGCAGGCAGGTCTCGATGATTACTTTTAAAATCTTGTCGCCGCAGGCCTCTTTGATTTCCCGTATCTCGGCCTCAATCTTATCGTAATTCTGATCTTTCAGATCTCCGATATTAATAACCATATCGATTTCTTCGGCGCCGTTTTCAATGGCATCTCTGGTCTCAAATACCTTGGTTTTGGTGGTATTATAGCCATTTGGAAATCCGATTACGGTGCAGACCGGCATCTTATCTCCCAGATAGTCTGCCGCCCGTTTTACAAAAGACGGAGGAATGCAGACTGAAGCGGTACCATAAGCGACTGCATCGTCGCAGATTTCCTTAATCTCTGCCCAGGTAGCTCCCTGAGTCAGCAGCGTATGATCGACTGTTTTAAAAATTTCTTTCTTATCCATGTGTGTTCCTCGATTCTTTTTTATTTTTTCTGCTTATCTGCAGATTTCTTTTAAAAAGCTTTCTCCGGCAATCTCTCCCTTTACTCCCAGATAGTCCAGAATCGTTGCCGCCGTATCTGCAAAGGAAGATCTGGTTCCCAGATTTACACCTGCTTTTACCCTGGCGCCAGCTATGACTAACGGGGTATATTCCCTGGAATGGTCGGTAGACGGCGTAATGGGATCGCATCCATGATCCGCGGTAATCATCAGCAGGTCATCTTCTCTCATAGCGGCTAAAATCTCCGGAAGCCGCTCATCAAAATAGGTCAGCGCCTTCGCATAGCCATCTACGTCATTGCGGTGGCCATAGAGCATATCGTAATCTACCAGGTTAATGAAGCACAGTCCCTCAAAATCCTGTCCCAGGTATTCGATAGTCCGGTCGATTCCCTCTGCATTTCCTGCGGTTCTTACCATCCCGCTGATGCCCTGTCCGGCAAAAATATCGTTAATCTTGCCTACTGCCAGTACCTTCTGTCCGGCAGCGCAGATTGCATCCAGCATGGTTTCCTTTGGGGGAACCAGGGAATAATCGTGGCGGCGGGACGTTCTCTTATAAGGCCATTCCCCCTCAAACGGACGGGCGATGACACGTCCAACTCCATATCTGCCTGTACACAGGCGGCGGGCAATCTCACAGTAACGATACAATTCTTCAATGGGAACCACATCCTCATGGGCAGCAATCTGGAATACGCTGTCTGCGGAAGTATACACAATCAGCGCTCCGGTCTCTACGTGTTCCCTGCCGTAATCTTTGATTACCTCTGTACCGGAATAAGGTTTGTTGCAGATAACCTTTCTGCCCGTCTCTTTCTCAAATTCATCCAGAAGTTCTCTTGGAAATCCTTCCGGAAATGTTGGCAGCGGTTTTGGCGAAATCACGCCGGCAATCTCCCAATGGCCGATGGTCGTATCCTTTCCTTTGGATACTTCTGTCATTCTGGCAACTGCCCCTGCTGGATCTGCCTCTTTTTCCCCGCAGGTTACTCCTTCTATATTAAATAAGCCCAGCTTTTTCATATTCGGCATAGAAAAATAAGAACTGGTGGCCGCAGCCGCCAGGGTATTGCTCCCCTCATCCCCAAAATCTGCAGCGTCCGGCATCTCGCCGATTCCCACACTGTCCAATACCATTAAAAATACTCGTTTCATACACAAACTCCTTTCCGTACAGCAGTTCAAACTAGCTCATCAAGAACTGACGTTCCCCAGGTTTTACCGGAATTTCTGTAATGTCCAGATCTTCCACTTCCATATAGCCGTTGCCTTTGCGGATAACGTCTAAAAGCTCCGATAACTGAACCGGATCTCCCTGAAGTTCCATCTGAACCGTACCGTCATAGAGATTTTCTACATATCCGGTAATCCCCATAGGCCTGGCTTCCATACACACGAAAAAGCGGCATCCTACATTCTGGACACGCCCTCTGGCAATCACATGATAGCGAATGGTTCTTGCCATGGAAACACCTCCCCAGTTTATGATGGTATTAGTCTACCATATTTTGACCGAAATAACCAGAGACACTTGGAAAGAATTCCCTCTATCTGGCACTTTATAAAAAAATTTAATGAAGACATTTCGCCGTTCCATCCGTTATAATAAATAGAACGACACCAAGAAGGGGGAGAACTTTGCTTGAATGATGAAGAAACGCTGGAACGGCTGATTCGGCAGTATCAGAACTTAATCTATTCCATCTGCTACCGCCTTACCGGCGATTATTTTGATGCAGAAGATTTAGCTCAGGACACCTTTCTTTCTGCTTACAAAAATCTGGATCATTTTGACGGGGCCAACGAACGGGCATGGCTGTGCCGCATTGCCACCAACAAATGCATCGATTATTTAAAACGCGCCGGCAGACGCAGCGTACCTACGGCAGACGATTATTTTACTGCGATTGCAGACAGCCATTCCTCCCCCGAAGACGAATGTCTGGAACGGGATGTAAAAAAACGGCTTTATGACTGCTGCTGCCAGCTTTCTCCTCCTTACAGGGACGTCGCTTTAGACTATTACTGCCATGAAATTGAAATCAGCGAGATTGCGGCCAGAACCGGCAAAAATATCAAAACGCTTCAGACCCAGATTTATCGTGCCAAAGGGATGCTGAAAAAACTCTACCGAAGGGAGGATCTGAAATGAGAAACAGCCCCAAATCCAGAATTTATCTCGAAACACTGGAAGAGATTGCAGATTCAGACCAGCTGATGGATGCATTTGCAGATGAAACGGAGCGGTATTATTTTATTCCTGCTCCAAATGGATTTTCTGAATCGGTATTAAAGAAAAGCCGCAGTCTGGATGTCCAGGTCACTGTGAAAACCCGTCAGGCATCCAGAAAACTGCAGCTTCTCCGTTACAGCCTCCAGGTAGGAACCGCTGTCGCCGGAGCTTTATTCCTGCTATTTTCTCTTTCAGAAAGTTCTCTGAAATCCATGCTTGATCTTTCTTATTATCTATTTAAGTGGAGGTAAGTTACTATGACAAAAAAGAAAAACCGCCTATTTACTTTTTTTTGCTCCCTGATTCCTGGAGCCGGAGAGATGTATCTTGGCTTCTTTAAACACGGAATCAGCGTAATGAGCCTGTTTTTCCTGCTTCTGTTCTGCAGCGGCATCCTGTTTCCTCCGCTGATGTTTCTTTCACCGGTTTTGTGGTTTTACAGCTTTTTCCATGTAAACCACCTGATTACCCTTCCGGATGAGGAATTCTATATGATCGAGGATGATTACTGCTTCCATCTGGATGTTCTGGTCAAAAATCGAAGCCTGCTGTTTACCAGATACCGGAAAGCCACCTCCTGCACCTTGATTTTTTTAGGCGCCGTTATGTTGTGGCGAATCTTCAGCGACTTTATTCAGACCTTTCTTGGACGCTACCTGGTAATTCCGGAGCCTGTAAACGATCTTCTCTTCTGGTTTAGCCGCCGGATTCCCCAGCTGGCAGTTGCTGCCGGAATTATTTTCCTGGGAATCTGGCTTATCCGGCAAAAGAAAACCGACCTGTTCCTGACAGATGGAAATGGGGGGGGTATTTCCGGAGAGTCTGATACCAGAAGGTAACAAAACCGCTGCAAATCTGTGCAGCAAACGCAAAAGACGGGAAATCCGCGCAACCGCTTTTTTCCCGTCTTTTTCTATGGATTAGTCTTCTTTAATCTTTACAATTACCTTTTTAATCGGAGCTGGTTCTCCATTGGCTGCCTTCGGCTTATGAGCGTCCCATGGGAAGAAGATCATGTACTGATCGTCTTTTGCTGCAACCTGCAGACCTGGATTGGAATTGTCAAAAAATACAACGTCCTTTTCCGGATTGTAAGGGGTCTTAACTGTCATCTCTCCTACCGGAGCATAGGTCATAATCTCAGTACCCTTAATGACATACTGGATATCGGTATAATGCTCGTGGGCTTCAAACTTTGCCTCTTCCCACGGAATCGTCGTGTATTCTACCACATTCGCATATACGTTCTTTCCATCAATCTCATGTTTGCCAGTCTCTAATGCAGCCAGATCCGTATTTAACAGGAAATCAACTGCCTTTGCATAGCGGCCCTCAATTCCTAAATTTCTGTAAAAATTTAAATTCTTCTTCTCGTCAAAAATCATATGGCGCTCTCCTTTTCTATGTAGATACTACATCTTTTTACAGACAGTATACGCCATACCTTCTAAAAACTCAATCCTTTTTATTTATAAAACTCATGTCCATCGTGGGCAAACAGATAGGTAAGCCTGGAATCAAAAAAGCTGACCGCTTTTGACTGGGAACGTCCTCTGTTCATAAAATACAAGGCGCCCTGGGAATAATCTTCCCCATCTAATGCGCGGTTTACGCATTCAACTGTCAAATCCGTTACCTCTACCTGATTAATCCGTCCATCGGATACTGGGGAAAACTGCCCTCTCTGATAAACCACTTCTGTGACTGAATTAGGGAAACGCTTGTCCCGTACCCGATTCATAATCACATTGGCTACCAGAATCCGGCCCCGTTCATCGCAGATTCCGGCCTCAGCCTGTACAATTTTCAAAAGCACCTGATAATCGGACTGGGAATAAGAAATCCGTCTGGCGGCTCTTCTTTCTTCCTCTGCCTTTTTTCTGGCCTCTTCTTCTGCAATCCGTCTGGCTTCTGCTTCTTTTTCCTCCTGTATCTTTGCCTGCTTAGCCGCAAGTTCCGCTTTTGCCCGCTCTGACTGTTCTATCTTTTTTTCTGTATTTTTTACCAGGTTCTGGCCTATCAGGCTGCTCTCCTGTCTGAAAGCGGCGAATTCGGCTTGTATTTTAGCTTCTGTAATCAAATCCAAATCTTCAGCGTCCGTTTCCTCTAAAGCATCGCTGCTCTCCTGGTAACGTCCCTCTGCAAATGCAGTCAGCGCACTTTTTCCTCCCGCTCCAAATCCGGCGGCGGTAAATACGACGACGGCCACTACCATGCAGCCGGATGTTAAAACAGCGGCCTGGCGGTGCATTCTTTTACTTACCTGAATCGCAGGTCTCATAAATTCCCGAACAAACTGCAGTGCTGCCTGAAGAAAAGAATAAAATGGAAACATAGATACTCTCCTTTTTCTCCCTCTTTTTGGCGCAGAAACAGGATTCATCTCCCACTTTCTGCTCGTTTTTCTGGTTAACATGGCAAATTATATGGGAATACGCACCACAATGTCAATGGAAACCGGACAACTTTGTCACTTATTCCAGGGCGAAAAAAAACGCTATCTCCATTTTTGTGCAGATAGCGCAAGTTTCCGGTCTATTTCTCCTCTTTTTTTAGCCAGACTGACCTCCTTATTTTTACGATTTTATTACATTTTTGTTAATTATTTTGTGTCATATTCTTTGTCGAAATTTACTGTCGAATCCTTATGTCAACTCTTTTGCTAAATAAGAGGCGCAAAACTGCCTTCTGTATAGGCGCACAGATCGTTGGGAGACAGAAGAATCTGAACGCCTCTCTGGCCTGCGCTGACGGCAATTTTGTCAAACAGAATCGCTGTTTCTTCTATATATAAAGGAAACTTTTTCTTCATTCCAATGGGAGAACATCCTCCCCGAATATAACCGGTCAGCGGCAGCAAATCCTTCATGGGAATCAACTCTACTTTCTTATCGTGGGCCGCTTTTGCCACCTTTTTTAAGTCCAATTCTTCGTCCACCGGAATGCAGCAGACCAGGTATCCGGTTTTTTCGCCTTTTAATACCAGGGTCTTAAAAATCGTGTCGTGATCAGCTCCCATCATGTCCGCCGCATGGCTGCCGGACAGATCCTTTTCATCTACCTCATATTCCTTGGATTCATATGAAATGTTCGCTGCATCCAGCAGACGCATTACGTTTGTCTTTACCATGTTGTCTTCTCTCCTTCCGGAACCTGTTACCGTTCCACCGGCCCGTGATAATCCATGATTCCGCCGATATTGACCGCCTTTTCATAACCGGCTTTCTTTAAAAATTCTACGCCTCTTCCGCTGCGGGCGCCGCTTCTGCAATATACAAACAACGGCACCGACTTGTCATAATGAATGGTTTCCAACTGATCTAAGGGCAGATTTACGCTTCCTGGCACATGGCCTTCTGCATACTCTTCCCTGGTACGTACATCCAGCAAAACAGACCCTTCAACTGTTTTTGCCTCTTCCACTCCCTGATCCATGGTCATACCATTTGATAAATTAAACAATGAAAATAATCCCATTTTATTTCTCCTTTTTTGTCATCTTTCTTAACTTCATTCTACCATTTTTGCATTTGGGTAAATCCGGTTCATCCGCTCGTCGTCAAACCGCTCGTCCATAATTTCCTGCCAGTGGTACTGAGCCGGAATCCCCTGGCTTCTCTGGCTGCTTCTGGAAAGCGCCATGCAGGAAACTCCCATATCTGCGCACATAAATAAAATCAGGAACCAGATAATTGGTTTTCCTGGCTTCTCCGGAATCTTCTCGATCCATCTGGAGAATACCGGATAAAGGCCTTTAAACCAGACCACGGCTGCGATTCCCCAGAAAAAGCAGTACAGCAAATTAATACGGCCGCCCAGATTAAAAGGGATTTTGCTGTAATCCCAGAATATGGTTCCAAACATTATCTCTGTAAATACGCTGCACAGGTATTCGTAAGCTCCTCCCAATACCGTTCCCATCAGAAAGAGAAACCGGTCGGACCGATCTCGGTACCGGTATAAAAGGACGGTTACTGCGGCAATGGCCAGTCCCCAGACAATGCTGAACTGCCCCCACACTAAGCTGCTGCGGCTCATCCATACACCTGCGCTGATGCGGCAGAAAATGGTTTCTGTCACATCTCCTAAAAATGCTCCGATAATAAACAGCAATACGATTTTGTAGAAACTGCATCCCTTTGCGAATCCCTTTTCCTGCTCTGCCGCTTTTTCAGTTTCTTTTTCTCCGGCCTTCGGGTAAGCCTTCTGGATTCGCCCATTGATCCAGCCGGAAAGCCATTTTTCCAGGCGGACGCTTAATGACGCAAACCAGGAATCCATCGATTCCCACCGCTCGATTCTCTGGCTTTTTCCGCTGAGAACCACCAGGGTTGCCAGAATATCTGCAGACAGCGCGGCAAGCAGCGTCCAGATCAGAATCTTTCCCAGACTGGCTGGCATGAGATGATAAACCATTACCAGAATATGATTCCCCCATTTCAGGGTAACAAATCCCAAAAATCCCCACAGCAAAGAGATCGGAAGGCAGATATAACCGTCCAGGTTCCATTTTACATGAGAATAGTCCCACCATCTTTCTTTGCAGAGCCACTCTAAAAGATGGCCGCCAATCCACTCTACTACCGTAGCCAGAACCGCAGAACCGATAAACAGCCAGATTCCGGAAAGCTCCTGACCAAATACTGCAATCGCAACGGCTGTAATGCCGTAAATCAAACAGAAGGGGCTGTTGACCAGACCTCTGTTCACAAAACGCTTCTGGCGGATTGCTCCGTTGACGCTTTCTAACACCCATCCCAGAAAAGAATATACAAGCAAAAGCCACAACAGTTCATAACCGGTGTCGTTCACTCCTATGACCTCCTTTTTTCTGCCAAATCTGACTTATTTCTACTATTATATCAGTCCCCTGCCAATCTTGCAATTTTTTTCTATGATGGGTATAATGGATAGAAAAGAAGGAGGTCTTACTTTATGAAAGTATTGATGTTAAACGGCAGCTGCAATTTGCATGGATGTACCTATACTGCTCTTACAGAGATTGGAAACGTTTTAAATGAACATGGAATTGAATACGAAATCTTCCAGTTAGGCAGCGCGCCTGTCATGGACTGCATCGGATGCGGACAGTGCAGAAACGGAAACGGATGTGCATTTTCTGACAATGATGTCAATGAATTTACCAAAAAGGCCATGGAAGCCGACGGATTTATATTTGGATCCCCTGTCTACTACGCCCACCCCAGCGGACGGGTTCTTTCGTTCCTGGACAGAGCCTTCTACTCCGGCAAAAAAGCATTCCAGGGAAAACCAGGCGCTGCAGTCGTTTCTGCCAGAAGAGGCGGAACCACCGCTTCTTTTGATGTGTTAAACAAATATTTTACCATCTCTTCTATGCCAGTGGTTTCTTCGACCTACTGGAATCAGGTTCACGGTTCCTACGCAGAAGACGTATTAAAAGATGCAGAAGGCCTTCAGACTATGAGAAATCTTGGACGAAATATGGCCTGGATGTTAAAATCCCTGGAAGCTGCAAAAGCTGCGGGAATTTCATTTCCAGAGCAGGAAAGCGGAAACCGGACCAACTTTATCCGATAACCCAGAAACGCACACTTGCCGCAGGCGCCTGTTCCAGCGCCTGCGGCAAGTTTTAAATCAACGCCTCTATTTTTGATTGATATAGTTGACCAGGCCGCCTGCCTCAATGATCTTCTGCATAAACGGCGGGAATGCCTGCCCCTGGTAGGTCTCATTTTTGGTCTTATTCGTGATAATTCCGCTGTCAAAATCAATCTCTACCACATCTCCGGCTTCAATGGACTTTGCCGCCTTAGGACATTCAATAATGGGCAGTCCGATGTTGATGGCATTGCGGTAAAAAATCCTTGCAAAGGTCTCTGCAATGACGCAGCTTACCCCTGCGCATTTAATTGCCAGAGGCGCGTGTTCCCTGGAAGAACCACAGCCAAAGTTCTTATTGGCTACAATCATGTCGCCCTTCTGCACGTTATGAATAAAATCCTTGTCTATATCTTCCATACAATGCTTTGCCAGTTCTTCTCCCTTTGTAGCATTTAAGTAGCGGGCTGGAATAATCACATCCGTATCTACGTTGTCTCCATATTTAAATACCGTTCCATATGCTTTCATAGCTGCCTCCTTATAATCCCAGTTCACAGGGACAGGAAATTTTTCCAGTCACAGCGCTGGCTGCCGCTACTGCCGGACTTGCCAGGTATACTTCCGAATCCACATGGCCCATGCGGCCTACAAAGTTGCGGTTGGTAGTCGAAATGCACCGCTCTCCTGCAGCCAGGATTCCCATATATCCTCCTAAACAGGGGCCGCAGGTAGGCGTGCTGACAATGGCTCCTGCCTCAATAAAAATCTCTAACAGTCCTTCCCGCAATGCCTGCAGATAAATGGCCTGGGTTGCCGGAATCACAATGCAGCGCACCCCTTTTGCCACCTTGCGGCCTTTCATTACCTGGGCGGCAATGCGGATATCGTCTATGCGTCCATTGGTGCAGGATCCGATAACTGCCTGCTGGATTTTTACCTCCCCTACCTGATCGATGGTTCTGGTGTTTTCCGGAAGGTGTGGGAACGCAACCGTCGGCTTTAGCGCGGATAAATCAATGGTAATAACCTGATCATACTCTGCGTCGTCATCTGCCTCGTATACGGTAAATTCTTTCTGGGAATGTTCCTTCATATAAGCTTTTGCCAGATCGTCTACTGGAAAAATACCGTTTTTTCCGCCTGCTTCGATGGCCATGTTGCAGATGGTAAACCGGTCGTCCATAGACAGATTGGCGATGCCGTCTCCCGCAAATTCCATGGATTTATAAAGGGCGCCGTCTACGCCGATCATACCGATAATATGGAGAATCACGTCTTTTCCGCTGACCCATCTGCCTGGTTTTCCCGTAAGGATAAACTTGATGGCAGAAGGAACCTTAAACCACGCTTTTCCGGTTACCATTCCGGCTGCCATATCCGTACTTCCTACTCCAGTGGAAAACGCGCCCAGCGCGCCGTAGGTACAGGTATGGGAATCGGCTCCGATTACCGCGTCACCTGCTACCACCAGTCCTTTTTCCGGAAGAAGGGCGTGTTCAATCCCCATCTCTCCCACGTCAAAGTAATTGGTAATGTCATGGCTGCTGGCAAAATCTCTGCAGCATTTGCAGTTTTCTGCAGATTTAATGTCTTTATTGGGGATAAAATGGTCCATAACCAGGGCGATCTTGTCTTTATCAAATACAGTCTGGTTATTCATCTTTTTCATCTCGTGAATCGCAACCGGCGAGGTAATGTCGTTGCCAAGCACCAGATCCAAATCTGCCTCTATCAGCTGGCCAGCCTTTACTTCGGCAAGGCCGGCATGAACTGCCAATATCTTCTGGGTCATTGTCATTCCCATAGCGATACTCCTCCTTTTACAGCAAATAATTTTTATCAAAAGGTCTTGCTTTGCATTTTACCATATTTTTTGCTATACTAACAATACATATGAGGTATACTCACTATAAAATACAGTTATGGAGAATTTTTATGGAACAGCATCTTTCCCAGTACAAAATCTTTTACGAAGTAGCCCGAACCGGCAACATTTCCAAAGCCGCCAAAGAGCTTTACATCAGCCAGCCGGCTATCAGCAAAGCCATCGGAAAATTAGAAGAAAGTTTAAATACCACTCTGTTTTTCAGAAGTTCCAGAGGAGTACAGCTTACAGAAGAAGGGGAAATTCTTTACGAATACGTCCGGTCTGCTTTTGATTCCCTGACCAGGGGAGAAGAAGAATTAAAACGGGTTCACGAATTCCACATCGGACATCTGCGAATCGGGGTCAGCAATACCCTGTGCAAATATATACTGCTTCCTTATTTAAAGGGATTTGTAGAGCAATACCCCCATGTGCAGATCTCCATTGAAAGCCAGTCCAGCAGCCAGACCCTGGCTATGCTGGATCAGTCCAGAATTGACCTGGGACTGGTGGCTGAACCAAAAAGCAAAAAAGGTCTTACCTTCACGCCGGTGCTGGACATTAAAGACGCCTTTGTTACTACTCCCCAATATTTAAAAAACCTCCGCCTGCGCGAAGGAGAAGATGTCAATGTATTCCAAAAGGGAACCATTATGCTGCTGGATGGTAAAAATATGTCCCGCACTTATATTGATCAGTACCTTTCCGCCCACGATATTGAGCCAAAGCAGATTCTGGAAGTAACGACTATGGATTTAATTATCGAATTTGCCAAGATTGGTTTGGGGATTGGCTGCGTCATCCGAGACTTTGTCCAGGACGAGCTGGATGCCAACGAACTGGTAGAAATCCCATTGGCATCCCCAATCCCCAAACGAACCATTGGATTTGCCTGCAGAAGTGACGGACATTCCAAAGCCCTTTCGATGTTTCTCCAATTCTGCAGACAACAGGTATCTAATCAGCTTACTTTTTAAATTTAGAAACCAGCCATTTTAAGGCCTGAATAATCGGAAGCGTCAGCGCTGCCAGACCGTATACGGTAAAGAGCTGCTGCCAGGTCAGTGTCTGAACCTGGAAGAATCCTTCCAGAGCCGGTGCGGACAGAACCAGGTTTAATAACAAAAATCCTGCCAGAAACGCGCCCTGCATATAAATATTGTTGAAAAATCCTTTCTTTCCAACAACCGGTTCTACAGACTTGCAGTTATATCCATGAACCAGACGGGACAGGCACAGAGTTCCAAATGCCATGGTACTGGCAAGAACGGTTCCGTTTTCGCCTCCCTGGTTGAAACCGATTAAGAATGCGGCAAATGTTAAAGCTCCGATTACCAGTCCTTCTATTCCAACTCTTGCCAAAAATGATTTGGTCAGCAAAGATTCTCCGGCTGGACGGGGCTTTTCTTTCATCACAGAACTCTTATGGGGTTCTAAGCCTAAGGCGATTGCCGGAAGGCTGTCGGTCAACAGGTTGATAAACAGCAGATGAACTGGTGCAAACGGTACTGGGAGACTTAACAGGGAAGCTGCCAGTACTACCAGGATTCCGCCGAAGTTGCCGGACAGCAGAAACTGGATAGATCCCTTAATATTGGCGTAAACGTTTCGTCCGTTTTCCACTGCTTTTACGATGGTTGCAAAGTTATCGTCTGTCAGAACCATGGAAGCTGCGTCTTTCGATACCTGGCTTCCGGTAATACCCATGGCTACGCCGATGTCCGCCTGTTTTAAAGCCGGAGCGTCGTTGACGCCGTCGCCGGTCATGGCAACCACATTTCCTTTGTTCTGCCATGCTTTTACGATTCGGATCTTGTGTTCCGGAGATACTCTTGCATAAACAGAAATGCCTTCTACAAATTTCTCCAGTTCTTCATCGCTCATATTGTCAATCACTGCGCCTTCGCAGGCTTCGCTCTCATTTTCCAGGATTCCAATCCGCTTTGCAATGGCTGCCGCAGTCACCTTGTGATCGCCGGTAATCATAATCGGCCGGATTCCTGCGCTCTTGCAGGCTTTGACTGCTTCCATACTCTCTTCTCTTGGCGGATCCATCATGGCGATAAGGCCAAAGAAGGTCAAATCATTTTCGTCTTCCAATGTCAGCTGGCGGCTGCCGTCAAATTTCCGGTAAGCCACTGCCAGCACACGAAGGCCATTTTCAGAATAATGACGGTTCCACTGCTCCACCAGTTTTCTGTCTTCGTCTGTAATCGGCTCTGCTTTTCCATGTTTCTGGATGCTGGTTACCCGATCCATCATCACGTCTACCGCGCCTTTTGTAATCATGGTCCAGCCATCTTTTAGCTGATGGAAGGTGGACATCATCTTCCGGTCGCTGTCAAATGGAAGCTCGCTGATTCTTGGATAGGCGGCTCTTAATCTGGACGGCGGGACTCCTACAAACGAGCTTAAATCAATCATAGCCGTTTCTGTCGGATCTCCTAATCTCTGCCCATTTTCATTGGTGGAATCGTTGCACAATACAGAAAGACGAATCATTTCTTTATGAAGGGGATTTAATGGATTGACGGATTTGGCGTCTACATTTTCTCCTTCCATAAAATAATGCTCTACGGTCATCTTATTCTGAGTCAAAGTACCGGTCTTATCAGAACAGATAATGGATACGCTTCCCAGTCCCTCTACTGCCTGGAGTTTCCGGATAATGGCGCCTTCTTTTGCCATTCTGGACGTTCCAAATGCCAGCACAATGGTTACAATGGAACTTAATGCTTCCGGAATCGCAGCCACTGCTAACGCAACTGCAAACAGGAATGCATCGGCTGCATTTCCGCCCCTGAACACCTGGACGCCAAACAGGATTCCGCAGAAAATCAGAATCAGAATAGATAAGCTTTTTCCAAACTGGTCCAGACTTATCTGGAGAGGAGTCTTTTTCTCAGATGCATTTTTTAACAGCCCTGCAATCTTTCCAACCTCTGTCTCCATACCGATTCCAGTTACCAGGAAAGATCCTCTGCCGTAGGTAATAAAGCTGCCGGAATATACCATGTTTTTCCGGTCTCCCAGAGGAAGTTCCCCAGAAAGGGCCTGGTCTGTTTTTTCGACTCCAAGGCTTTCGCCGGTCAGGGCGCTTTCATCTGCCTTCATGCTGGCGCATTCCATAATTCGTCCGTCTGCCGGAACGCAGTCTCCAGCTTCCAGGTAGACCAAATCTCCAATGGTTACTTCCTTACTTGGAATCTCTGTCACATGGCCGTCTCTGAATACTTTACAGACCGGCGCCGACAAAGCCTTTAATCCATTTAAGGACTGTTCCGCCTTAACGGTCTGGACGGTTCCTAACACCGCGTTCATAGTAATGACGATTAGGATTACCACTGCGCTTTCGGTTTCTCCCAAAAACAGGGAAACCACTGCAGCCGCAATCAGAATCAATACCAGGAAATCTTTAAACTGCTCAAAGAAGATCTGCAGCGTCGTCTTTTTCTTTCCCTCGTCTAATTCATTTGGACCATGTTTTTCCTGGTTTTTCCGGATTTCTTCTGCAGACAATGGCGTTTCTTTGCCATTTACCTGTTTTCTTGCTTCTTCCGGTGTCAGATTATAAAATTCTCTGCTCATCCTCATGTCTCCTTTCCTCTTTTCGAGTTTTTTAGACAGCAAAAAGGCGAGGCCTTTTTGCATTCTAAGATGCAATAAAAGTCTCGCCATTTCATTACGATACGGATGAGCAATCTCATCGTGCTGACATATCGCAAACGCCTCCTACCTGGCTTTTAAACCCGATATTCTGACGCCAGCTACTCCCTCTTATCTTATGACAGATACTATACGCGATAAAAAAGAATCTGTCAAGAGTAAATTTTATTAATGGAACCATTTCCATTAATTGTTAATCAGCTTGTCTCCCTCGCTCCAGCTGTACAGCTTGCGCAGTTCTTTGCCTACGGTCTCCAGCGGATGTTCGGCCTCTCTCTTTCTCATGGCATTGAAGTGAGGCGCGCCAATCTGGTTTTCTAACATCCAGTCTTTTGCAAAGGTGCCGTCCTGGATATCGGACAGGATCTTCTTCATTGCCTTCTTGGTATCGTCTGTAATGATCTTCGGGCCAGTGATATAATCACCGTACTCTGCCGTATTGGAAATGGAATATCTCATGCCTGCAAAACCGCTCTCGTAAATCAGATCTACGATCAGCTTCATCTCATGGATGCACTCAAAGTATGCATTTTCCGGAGCATATCCTGCTTCAACTAAGGTCTCAAATCCAGCTTTCATCAATGCGCAGACACCGCCGCATAAAACTGCCTGCTCGCCAAACAGATCGGTCTCTGTTTCAACACGGAAGGTAGTCTCTAAGATACCCGCTCTGGCTCCGCCAATTGCAAGGCCGTATGCCAGCGCTTTTTCTTTGGCTTTGCCGGTAGCATCCTGATAAACCGCAACCAGGCATGGGGTTCCTCTGCCTCTCTGGTACTCGCTTCTTACCGTATGGCCTGGAGCCTTTGGAGCAATCATGGTAACGTCTACGTTCTTTGGCGGTACAATCTGGCCGAAATGGATTGCAAAACCATGAGCAAACATGAGCATATCGCCGTCTTTTAAGTTTGGCTCAATGGACTCTTTGTAGAGCTTGCCCTGCTTTTCATCATTGATTAAAATCATAATGATGTCTGCTCTCTTTGCTGCCTCTGCTGCGGTATAAACCTCGAATCCGGCTGCCTCTGCCTTTGCCCAGGATTTGCTTCCCTCATACAGGCCGACAATTACCTTCTGTCCGGATTCTTTTAAATTCAGAGCATGAGCGTGTCCCTGGCTGCCGTAACCGATAATCGCGATGGTTTTGCCCTCTAACAGCGCCATATTACAATCTTCCTGATAATAAATCTTTGCCATAACTTTTTCCTCCTCTAGTCCAGGTTTGTCCTGATATTTGAAACCTTAACCCTTGTACCTGTTCCGGTCAGGGAAGGTAACGGACGTCGTCCACACCTCTGGAAAGTCCGGTCAGACCGGTTCTTGCTACTTCTAAAATCTCGTAGTCTTCCAAAAGGTTTAAAAGCGCCTCCAGCTTTGACTGATCGCCGGTCAGCATAACCGTCAGGGACTCTTTTCCCACATCTACAATGGTTGCGCGGAAAATATTGGAAATCGCATTGACCGCCTGACGATCTGCGGCATTGGCCTTGACCTTTACCATAATCAGCTCTCTGTAAACCGAATGTCCCATCTTTAACTCTTTAATGTCCCTGACGTCTTCCAGCTTGCGCAGCTGCTTTTCAATCTGCTCTAAAACCTGCTGATCGCCAAATGAAACCACCGTCATTCTGGAATACCGTTCATCTGCTGTCACGCCTACGGTAAGGCTTTCAATGTTGTATCCCCGACGGCTGAACAGTGATGCCACCCTTGCCAGCACACCTGCCGTATTGTCTACCAGCAATGATAATACGATTCTATCCATAGCGTCCCCCTGTCTTTCATATTTAGCTTTAATCATAACAATCTATCCCTTCTTTGTCAATTAATTAAAAGGAATGGGTTCTATGAATATTGGTTATGGACTGGCATCAATTTTTCCCATTTTTATATATTAATAGTAATTGAAAACAGGAGGGTTTTGTATGAATCTTCTCCATGCAGCCCAGACAACCCCATCTCTTACTTCCCGCGGGCTTTTACAGGTCAATGTGGTCTCTATTCAAAATAATTTTCCGGTTACAGATGCAACCATTTCTATTTCTTCCAAAAACAATCCGGAAACCATTATCGAACAAGTTTCCGTCAATTCTTCCGGTCAGACAGAGCAAATTTCCCTTCCTGCTCCTCCCCTGGATTACAGCTTTGATCCCAATGCCCCAACTCCTTACTCCGAATATGTGGTTTCTGTAGAAGCTCCTGGTTTTCGCCCTCTTACTGTAAGCGGCACGGAAATTCTTCCCGACTCTACCGCCATCCAGCCGATCCGTATGACGCCGGAAAGCCAGCCTGGGGAACAGTCCCTCATTACCATCCCTGAACACACCCTGGTAGGCGATTATCCGCCGAAAATTGCAGAGTCCGAAATCAAGCCCGTACGGGAAAGCGGCGAGATTGTGTTAAGCCGAGTAGTCATTCCCCAGACCATTGTGGTCCACGATGGCCCCCCGTCTAATGAAAGCGCACCTAATTATTATGTGCCTTACCGAGACTATATTAAAAACGTAGCTTCCAGTGAAATTTACTCTACCTGGCCCAGATCGACCATAACCGCAAACGTGCTTGCCATCATGTCCTTTACCTTAAACCGTGTCTATACCGAATGGTACCGCAACCAGGGCCATGATTTTACCATTACTTCCTCTACTGCGTTTGATCATAAGTGGATTTTTGAGCGAAATATTTTTGAAACCATTTCTGTAATTGTCGATGAAATCTTTGACAGCTACTTATCAAGGCCAGGCGTCCGGCAGCCGATTTTAACCCAGTACTGCGACGGAAAACAGGTTCGCTGCCCCAATTGGATGGCCTTTGGGAGTATGGGTATTCATTTCCCAGTGACATGGGAGAAATTGGTATTTCATTGAAAAATTTAAATTTTTTAATTTTTTTGAAAAAGTGCTTGCATTTTTCTGCAATCCATGTTATTATAACCGAGGTTTGAATACGGCCTCATGGTCAAGCGGTTAAGACGACGCCCTCTCACGGCGTAAACTCGGGTTCGATTCCCGATGAGGTCACTTTAGAACTGTCGCATTTGGTGCGGCAGTTTTTTTATTTCATGGGAAATGGCTTCCCATAAAATAAAAAACGCTCTGCGAGGATTGCCATGCGGCGGAAGGAAACTTTGTCACAGAAGCGACCCACCGCAGGCAGAGAAGCTCGCAAGCGAGCTTCTTTCTTGTTTCATAGGAAACGGCTTCCCATCATAAGGATTAATAAATCCTTATGGGAAGGTGATTCTTTGTCTCTTCTCTCCCCTACCAAAAAAGCCGCTTTGTACATCCGCGTCTCTACTCACAGCCAGGAAGAGCTTTCCCCTGATTCCCAAAAACGGCTGCTTCTGGACTATGCGGATAAACACCAGTTTTTAGTAGAAGAACCCTGGATTTTTCAGGAAAACGGCATTTCCGGAAGAACAGCCCAAAAACGCCCCCAATTTCAGCAGATGATTGCCTGTGCCAAATCGGAATCACACCCTTTTGACGCTATTTTGGTATGGAAATTTTCCCGCTTTGCCCGAAATCAGGAGGAAAGCATTGTATACAAATCCATGCTCCGCGGAAAATACGGGGTTGATGTAATCAGCATTTCTGAGCCAATCATTGACGGCCCCTTTGGCAGCCTGATTGAGAGAATCATTGAATGGATGGATGAATTTTACTCCATCCGCCTGTCCGGAGACGTATGCCGCGGCATGACAGAGAAAGCGCTCCGCGGCGGCTACCAGAGCCGTCCTCCGTTTGGATACCGGATTTCCAGTGTAAACGGCCAGTTAGAACTTGATCCGCCAGAAGCCCAGACAGTCCAAAAAATCTTTTCCTGGTATGGCTCTGAATCTTTAAATCCTTTTGAAATTGCCAGAAAACTGAATGCCCAGGGAATCTGTACCGCTCTGGGAAATCCTTTTGAAACCCGAGCTGTGAAGTATATTCTCCAAAACCCCCTTTACGCTGGAATTATCCGTTGGAACCGGACAGACAGCAAAACCGGACTTGTGCGGGACGCTTCTGACTGGATTCTGGCCGACGGGCACCATCCGGCCATTGTTTCCAGGGATTTTTTTGAAAATGTCCAGAAACGACTGGCAGAAGAAACTTCCCGCTCTCTCCCTTACGCAAAACCCAGCCAGCTGGTCCATCACTGGCTGGGCGGCATATTAAAATGTCCCCGCTGCGGAAAAAGCCTTTCTTCCTGCAGACGCAGGCGAAAAACCATGCCGGATACCTTTTCCTTTCAGTGCAGCGGCTATCTGAAAGGGTCTTGTTCCAAAAATTGTTACGTATCCGAACGTGTAATCGTCCCTATGGTGCTAAAAGAACTGGAACCTGCCCTTCCTTCTCTTTACAGCCAGCTGATTGCTCCGGATTTTACCACGGAAGAAAAAAACACCGCCCTAAAACAGTCGGTAGAAAAAATCGTATATAAAAAAGAAGAAAACCAAATCCAGATTTATTACCATACGCAGATGCCATTTGGATGACCCAGTGGGGCTCTATGTCTTTGGGCGAACAGGGATACAGTCCCATTGAAATTATCCGGCACTTTTACGGGGATAATATGTATGTCAATACAGCGGAACAAATCTCCGGCATTCCGGCATCCTGGCCAGGTTACGACCTGACCATTGGTTCTTCCGGAAGCAAGGTACGGCAGCTGCAGGAACAGTTAGACGCCATTGCCACCGTTTATACTGCGATTCCGGATGTTACCGTTGACGGCATCTACGGCCCTGCTACAGCCCGAGCCGTCCGAGAATTCCAGTCAATTTTTGGTATGCCTCAGACCGGCGTCGTGGATTTTGCCACCTGGTACCGGATTTCCCATATTTATGTGGCGGTTACGGGAATTGCGGAACTGAATCCGTAAACTCATCTAAGTCAAAATCCCCCAGGCAAAATCATCCATCGAACTTTTTCTGATTTTGTTGGGGGATTTTTGAAAAATAATTATTTATATACTCTTTATGTGCTCTCTCTTACTATCAATTTAACCGGAAGCATTACCTTTGTTGGAATTACTTCCCCCTGAGCACTTTTAATCAGAAGGTCTACTGCCATATCTGCAATTTCCTTAACTGGCTGACGAATCGTTGTGATAGTCGGAGTAGTCAATGCTGCTACATTCACATCATCAAATCCCACCAGCTTCATTTTATCAGGTATACCGATCTCCAAGCGGGTGCAGACTTGAATTACCTGGGCTGCAATAATATCACTGCTGGCAAAAATCCCATCTACTTCTGGATGTTCTTTCAGAATTTTCTCTATATAATCGTGATATTCCATCATGTAATACTCATTTGCTTTGCTTTTCACAGAAAGTCCAATCACATTCCGTTGTTCGCAAGTCCGAAGAAATCCTTCCTCTCTTTCATCTGCTGGCATAGAGTTATTCTCTACTCCACCGAAATTAATAAGATACCGGCACCCCCTATCAATCAAATGGTTTGCTGCCATAACTCCACCTTGAAAATTATCGCACACAATAGATGCTGTCCCCTGTCCCAAATATCTCTCAATTGTAATAATGGGAATATTCAATTTTATTAGCGCTTCTGGTTCTAGTACCGGACTTCCTAAAATCACTCCCATCAACCGGTTACTAACACACATATCCAGATATTCCTGCTCTCTTTCATGTTCTTCTCTTGTATTGCAAAGAAGTATTTTATACTTTCTGTCAGAAGCTGCTTTCTCGATATTACTAATAAGTTTTGCAAAATACGGGTGTTCAATATGTGGCACAATAATTCCAATCGTATTATTCTTCTGCTTTGACAATGAACGAGCCAGCTCATTTGGCCTATAATTTAGTTTTTCTGCCGCCGCTTCTACCTTTCTTCTAGCTTCCTCACTAATATATCCCCTATTATTCATGATTCTGGATACAGTTGCCACTGCTAGTCCTGCTTCTTTTGCTACATCACTAATTGTTGCCATATTTTTCACTCCCAAACATCTTGTAAAACTTTCTTATAGTTTAACCTTTTATTCCCGTAGACGCAAGGGATTCTACAAATTGTTTTTGAAATGTAAGGAATAACAAAAAAACCGGAACAGTTGCTAATGTACCAAAAGCAAATACCTGCCCCCATAATGTCTGGTCGCTTTGAAACAATGAACGCAACGCCTGCGGAAGCGTTCTTAAGGAGTCATCTCTTGTTACCATCGTTGGCCACAATAAATCTCCCCATGCATGAATATAAATCATAATAGCTACTGTTGCACAAATAGGTTTTGATAAAGGCAACATAATTTTCCAAAAAATTCCTATATAGCTTTCCCCATCTACTACCGCTGCATCAACCAGTTCATACGGCATTCTTCTAAAATGATTATAAAACAAATAAATATACATAGGCATTGCCAGCCAGGGAACCATTAAACCAAACAGCGTATTTACCATATTTAAGTTATTTACCACTAAAAAGCGATTAATGATGATAGACTCATTTGGCACAATCATAAAGGCTAAAATAGCAGCAAACAATAACTTTTTCCCCTTAAACTGCAGCATTCCCAAAACGTATCCCATCATGGCATTTATAATGGTTCCAATCGCAACAGAGCAAAGTGAAATGGTCATAGAATTTGTAAAATATTTAAAAAAGTTTAGTTTTTCAAATACATCCTGATAATTTTGAACCGATAATTCTCCATATGGGATAAATGCCGCAATACTAGACATATCTTTCACTATCTGATCATCTGTTTTAAAAGAAGAAACTACCATATAGACAAGCGGGAAGATGAATACAATTGACAAAGCTATGCACAGGATATAAAATAGGACTTGTTTTGCTTTCTTTCTCTGCTTGATTTCCATACTATTTCCCATTTTAATCCTCACCTCCCAGATATTTATTCTGAAGAATGGAAATAATCAAAACTGCACCGCAGAAGACTACTGCCATTGCAGATGCATATCCTACTTGATTGTTATTAAATCCCGTCTTGTACATTTGAAATACAATAGAATTTGTAGCACCCATAGGGCCTCCGTTCGTTAATACATATACCTGTGTAAATAGTCTTAAAGAACTAATCGTATTTGTTACAATCACATATGTAATTGTATTACGTAATAGTGGCAGGGTAATGTAAAAGAACTCCTGAACAGAGTTACATCCATCTACTTTTCCTGCCTCATATAAATCTGGAGAAATATATTGGAGCCCCCCCAGAACGATAACTGCCTGCATCCCCAGCGCCTGCCAGATAGACATGACTGCAATGGAAGGCATTGCCTGATTCGGACTTTTAATCCAAAGCTGGGGTTCTATACCAAACAATCCTAAAAAAGAATTCAAAAGTCCGTTTTCTCCTGGCGAATAAATAAACGCCCATACAACTGCTACAACTGTCATAGTCACAACTTGCGGGCTGAAATAAATCATCCGAAATAATGCAATCCCTTTCATTTTCCGATTAATCAGCACTGCTAAAAGTACTGCCAAAACCAGAATTGATGGAACTATCATAACTGTATAAAATACAGTATTGAAACACGCCTGTCGAAAGGTCTCAGAAGTAAACAGTTTTATATAATTACCGAATCCCACAAAGTTCACTGTATTATCTTTTCCCGATACCAGCATCTTATCTGTAAAAGAATAACCAATCGACATAATAAATGGTAGTAGCATAAAGACAAACATTAAAATCAGCGCTGGTGCACCTAAAACCAGGGCAGCAAACCCCTGGCGTCTAACAGATTTGCTGCCTTTTTTATTTCCTACTTGTTTAACCATTCATTCCACCCATTTTCCTTAATGATAGCATCTACAGATGCTGCTGCATTATCAAGTTCGCTTTTAACATCTGCGCCTAACAGAATATTCGAAACCGCACTTTCTACTGCATCATAATTTGTCTGATGAGCCGGAGTTAATGGTCTTAAATAACTGATTCCAGCTTCCAGCTGTTCTCTATATAAATAAAGCTGTCCGCCTTCCACAAAACGCTCATCTTTTTCTAAAACAGATTTTCTCGCTGGAATTCCGCCATTGGCCTTTGTTATCTCAGCAATATTTTCCGGTGATACTGCTTCCTCAATAATACTCCAGGTCTCCTCTGCATTTCCATTCTCTACAGCAGCAGTTGTCATTGTCCATACAGTAGAGCCAGAACCTGTATATACGCCATTTCCAAAGTCTGGAATTGGAATCAAAACTGCATCTTCTCCTAACGCATTTGTAATATCAGTAGTAGCCCAGTGTCCAACTAAAGAAAGTGCATTTTCTTTCTTATTGTAAAATCCATCCTCATAATCACACAATGGATCAATATACTGATTATCAATCAGCCAAGTAATATAAGAAAATGCTTCTATAGTTTCCTGACTATTCAGCGTTCCCTCTGTAAGCATGGTTTCCCGATTCATAACGTCACCACCAAAGCTTTTTACTACAGGCAAGTAAGTATAATACAAGGTTCTAGGTGAATTCTGTCGAATATATAAAGGATATTCAACTCCATTTGCTTTTAATTTCGCTAAGGCATCCTCAAATTCCATTTTTGTCCACGCTTCTGTATAACTAGCAGGAATCCTTACTCCCGCATCTTCCAACATAGACTTATTCCCCCATAAGGATAATCCTGCATCAAACTGAGCAACTCCATAAAGCTGTTCTCCGTATGTGCATTCTGCTAATACAGAAGGAAGCAAATCATTTTTCAATTCATCGCTAATGTAGCCGTCAATCGGTGCAATCATATCCTGTGTCATAAATAGTGGAACCCTAAGTCCATCCACAACTACCGCATCTGGAGTATCCCCTACCGAAGGAGCCAGCTGTAGTTTATTAATTAGTTCATCATTTGGATAAATCTCATATTCAATAGTAAATTCTGAATGTTTTTCATCAATTTCTGCAAGCATAGTTTTATAAAATTCTGCCTCCGCGCCATCTGCCAGCCAAATCCGAATATTTTTTGTTTCTCCAGAACCTTCCACATTATTAACAGTACTTTCTGTCCCTGTGCTTACAGATACTTCTGCATCTTTGGAGCATCCCGCAAGAGTTGTTCCAATTACCACTGCTGTAGCTGTCCCGAGAAATAATTTCGCATTCTTTTTCATAAATTTTAAATCCTCCTTTATCATGATTATATTTTCATGCCATCATAGGCAATACAAACCTTGAATGGAAATTCTGTCCAGTTATTTACCAATTTTTCCAATTCTTCATGCGAACGGGTATGGCTGTGACTAATATGGGTAAGATATACCTCTGAAAACCTGCCTAATGTTCCCTGTTCTTCCAAAACTCCCAATAATTTTCTTAACGCCAACAATGATAAGTGTTTATCTGTTTCCAAATTACAAGGATGTTTTTCATCCCAGGTACATTCTGTAATCAATTGATTAATTTGATATTCTTTTAAAAAGTTTATTGTGTCTGGAAAATAATAGCCTGTATCTGTTCCATAGTAAAGAACATCTCCTTCCGGCAATTGAAATAAATAGTTTGCAGAACGAGTTTCTACAGAACCAAAATGCCTTCCTGGTAGTGGAATTACTACATAATTTCCAATTTTTCTCTTTTCAAAAAATTTTAATTGTTCAAACCTGATTGCTCCGCTTTCTAAAGTTTCTTGAAATCCATTATGTAAAAGCATTTCATCGTGGCAAAGATAATTTGCCATTTCATAAGCTTCTTCTGTAAAATAAAACGTAACAGGGGCTGTTGGTAATATAAAACTTCCAGCAAACTGACACAATGCAAAGGACGAAAAATGGTCATAGTGGGTATGTGTGACTAACACATGGCGAAGTTCCATCAAATCCCCACCATTTTTCTGAGCCTGACTCACAAAATCAGGCCCAAAATCCAATAAAACATCCTTTGATACTTGAAAAGAACTCCTACCCCTAATGTTCTTTCCTTTCAATTTCCTTGCTCTTTCGCAAGCCAGACATCCACACACAGGATTTGGCAGGCCTTCTGCCGAACCTGTTCCCCAAAATATCTTCTCCATCGCAGTTATCTCCTCTCACGCAATATATCAATCGATTAATCCTACAATTTTAGCTGATATTTCTCTATTTTTTTGTGTCTTTTTACCATTTCCGCTTATCAAACAGTATAATATAAGACGTAAATTATGTCAAGCGTTTGACATAATTTTCCATGCTTTTTACTCTTATTTTACAAATAATACTCCTAACTACGTTTCATTATTCAACAAAAAGGCAGAACTTCGTCTAACTAAGATAAGAAAGACTTCCGTTCTGCCTTTTTTAATTTTTCTTTTTTAATGGTAATTTTTCTCTGCTAGAAGATGCATTTCCAAAAAAGAACATAAAATCTTGTATTTCCGAATCCATCATACGACCATCTTCTATTTGCCTAAGCGCTTCTTCATAAAGAGGCTGCCTGTTATATGGGATTTGCTTCATTACTACCACTCCATTTTCAATGACCATGTAATGTGCCGTCTTATCCGGATCATCTGGTCTTCGGTACGATACGCTTCCCGAATTTATCCATTCCATATTGTTACCCAAAATATGGATACATTGTCTATGACTATGCCCAAAAATCATACGGCGTTTTGGTGCATCCCAATACTCTTCAGGGGTATATTCCCTCCAATAGTGTTCAAATTGATTTCTGCTTTCAATCACATCATAACTTCCCTGTACATACTGGTGCTGCATTAAATAGTACCAACCATCTGCCATAAAATATTGATGAAGTGGTAAATTCTTCAAATACTCTATCTGTTCTCTATCCATCCGTTCCAAATTATAATGAATCCACTTATATAATTTCGCAGGCATATTTCTAAAATCTTCTTGTTGCGAAACTTTTACTGCATGGAGATCATGATTTCCCTGTACCAGTAGTGCATTCGGGACATTTCTCAAATATTCGATAACCTGTGATGGAGCTATACCATAATCCACCATATCTCCTGCAAAGCACAACCGATCATATGCTTTTTCCTTCTCTATTACTTCCTGGAGAGCCCAAATATTTGCATGAATATCAGATAAGACCAGAATTTTCATAGTTCTTTATACTTCTCCTCTTCGCTATTAAAAAGTATCGAAAATGCTGTACCTGTCTCCTTGATAATTGAAAATTCCTTTCTTTCATAATCTGCTCTTAAACTAATTTTTTCCTTTTCTGTTGACCAGCATAAATCAAGATGTCCTCCTTTCGGTTCTTCCAAAGAAAATTTTCCATTAAAAGCATCTTCATTATTACGCAATTTCATTAGTTTCAAAAGCTTTTTTACCACAGGACGTTCCACTTCCCTGCCTAATTCTTCTGTCGTATAATAGTGACGGTTTATATTTCTTCCCTCTTTTGTTTCTTCTAAAAGTTTTGTATCATTCTTTCCCGCCAATAAGCCAACATAATAAATTTGAGGAATACCAGGGGCAAATAGTTGTGTAACCCTTGCAAGAAGATAAGCTGCATCGTCATCTCCTAATGCAGAATAATATGTACAATTAATCTGATATATATCCAGATTATTGTATTTTTCTGTACTATAAATACGCTTTACATTCGCCCCATATTGGAATAAATGTTCTCTTGTACGCTCAATTTCTGTATCAGGAAGCAACCCTCTTACATCTACGACTCCTATACCATCATGAGTATCTAATGTTGTATATTGATTTCTTGGACATATCTCTAACCAATGTTTTAAATATTTCGTTATTCCAAAATACAAAGCATGCAGAACTAACATTGGAAGAGCAAAATCATACACCCAATATCCTCTCTCTGCCAGCTTCAGTGCGATTGAATAATGTTCATGAATTTCTGGAAGAATATCACTTCCTTTTTCTCTAGCCATTCTTTGACATTCAGACAGCAGCTCCCATATCTCTGGTTCTACAAAAAAGCAGTTCGTATCTTCCTTTTTAACTGCATATGCAAATGCATCCAGCCGTATCAAAGATGCCCCTTTTTCTATCAACCCCTGTATATTTTCTTCTAAATATTTCTTTCCAATCTGCGAGCTTACATTCAAATCAATTTGTTCTTCTGAAAATGTACACCAAACCTTTTCACATGAACCATCCTGAAAATGAGCTATAGTATATGGAGCCTTTTCCTTCCGTTTATAAATCTTATTTTCTTGTGTTTTACTTGGATTCCCATTCGTCCAAAAATTTTTATATCGGATAAATAAATCTGCATATAACGAATTATCCTTTTTCTCTAAAAAATCCTGATAATATGAACTCCTAGCTGAAATATGATTAACCATAAAGTCAAACATCAGTTCATAGTCTTTTGCTAATTCCTTAATATCTCCCCAATCTCCAAAATCTGGTTCTACCTGCTTATAATTAATTGGAGCAAACCCCCTATCTCCTGAAGATGGAAAAAACGGCAAAATATGTACCCCTGAAATAGCTTCTGCAAAATACATGTCTAACATCCGTTTTAAATCCTTTAAGTTATTCCCCATACAATCTGGATATGTAATCAGCATAACCTTATTTTTCATACCATTCTCCTCTTCTTATCATATCACAATTGGTTGCCTTTATTATATGTGATTCTTTTTTGTATGTCAACCGTTTAACATCCTGATAATACTAAGAAGCCGAATTTTCTTTTATAGATATTTTCCTAATTTGGTTCCCTATCTGCATCCATAACAACTGTTGCTTAAATCGGCGTCCCTGCCTTCCATTATTGTACAGGCGTTCCCACCTCGATTAAATTGCCGTCTAAATCATAAAAACGGATCTCTTTTTGCCCCCAGCTATGTACCGTAAGTCTGTTGACATATTCTATGGCAGGGTACTGCTTTTCCAATTTTTCAGCAAAGGCTTCTATATCGTGTTCCTCAAAGTACAGCTCGCAGGAATTATTTTGTGGAATCCGATCTTTTTTCAAAAATGTTTTCCATATTTTTTCATCTTGAAGCACAAGTCCTTCCGTTAAAATCACATTTCCATCATTGTCAAGTATTACGTCAAGGCCAAATAAATTGTGATAAAACTGCTTTGATTTTTCAATATCTTTTACAACAATCAAAACGTTCTTTAATTTCATGGTCAGTCCTTCCTCCAAATTCCATTACTGCAGCAATTCTCTGCACACCAAATCCAGATTTTCCCGAATCGCAATGTGCTGCGGGCAGACCTGTTCGCATTTACCGCATTTCATACATTTGTCTGCCTGTGCCTTTCCATGTCTTCCTACCAGCCACCCTTCCTGACCTTTCGCTCTTTCCTTGCTTCCATACAGGGTCAGATAGTTCATGGCTGTAAAAGAACCAGAAATTCCAATATTTTGTGGGCATACTTTTGCACAGTAATTACAGGAAGTACAGGGAATGAGCGGCATTTTTGCCAGCGCTTCCTGCGCTTTTTCAATTGTTTCTTTCTGGACGCTGGTAAGTTTGCTAAATTCTCTCATATAAGAAAGATTGTCTTTCATCTGCTCGGTATTGCTCATTCCGGACAGCACCGTAATCACACCTTCCAGATCTGCTGCAAACCGGATTGCCCAGGATGCCGGAGACGAATCTGGTTCTGTCTCTTTTAAAATCTCCACTACGCTTTCCGGCGGGGTTGCCAGCATTCCTCCTTTTACCGGCTCCATAATTACCACCGGCTTTCCATGTTTTCTTGCCACTTCGTAGCAGGCCCTGGACTGAACGGCCGGATTTTCCCAGTCTGCATAATTAATCTGAAGCTGCACAAACTCCATTTCCGGATGGGCGGTTAAAAGTTCTTCCAGTTCTTCCGGCGTCGAGTGGAAGGAAAAACCAATGTGCTTAATCTTCCCTTCTGCCTTTTTCTCCTGAATCCAGCTCCACATTCCAAACTCGTCAAAATATCTGGTACGGCTTTCCCCTAAATTGTGAAGCAGATAAAAATCAAAATATCCGGCTCCTGTTCTCTTTAGTGACACGTCAAACTGCGCAATCGCATCTTCCCTGTTTTTACAGTTAATCCAAGCTGCATTTTTCGTTGCAAGCTGAAAACTTTCTCTGAGATAACGCTCAACCAGCACCTGGCGGACGGCGTCTTCGCTGCCATTGTAAGCCCACGCCGTATCAAAATAAGTAAATCCCGCTTCCATAAACAGGTCTGTCATCTCTTTTACCTGCTCTATGTCAATTGCCCCGTCTTTTTCCGGCAGACGCATCATACCAAATCCCAGCTTTTTTATTTTTTCTCCTAAATATGGCATCGCTGAATCTCTCCTTTTTCCCATTTATTTTTCTGTTTTATAAATGATAGCATCAGTGATAGGGGCAATACGGTCAGAAACGTCCAGATGACGCGCCTGCTGCGTTACGTTCAATCGGTGTACGTCCAGTACACCCCATTCAAGTGCCTTGCAGGCGTGCCATCTGACCTGTTTCTGACTCTTCTGACCTCAAGTGGAGATAATTTCCCCATTTTTAAGGCAGACGAATGAAGCGTACTGGATGTACGCTGATTGAGGATAACGCAGAAAATGGGGAAATTCTCCCTCTTTGAGGCGTGTTGCCCCTGTACACTGATGCTAGCTTTCCTTTAAAAATTTAAGAAGCCCCTGACATCCGGCTGTTACGTCTCTCCAGGTCGCCTCAAAATCTCCTGTATACCAGGGATCCGCCACATCCGGAGAATTTTTTCCCAAAGCTGCTTTTTCTGGATGTTCCCAATCCAGGGCAAAATCCATCATTTTATAAATTTTCCCATCCGGATCCCCGCCTGTAATCCGGTTCATGTTGCGGATGTTCTGCTGATCCATTCCAATCAGCAAATCAAATTTCTGATAATCAGACGGTTCCATGTGCTTTGCGTATTTTCCTGCACAGGAAATTCCTGCCTCTTCCAGTTTTCTCCTTGCCCCTGGGTAAACCGGATTGCCGATTTCTTCGTATGATGTAGCCGCTGAATCCACCAGTATCTGGGAATCCAGGTGGTTTTTCTTTACCAGATCTGCAAAGTACAGATGGGCCATGGGACTGCGGCAGATGTTGCCGTGGCAAATGAATAATATTTTTATCATTATATTTTTCCTCCTGAAATGTCGTAAAATGCCCAGTTTTGCGGACTTTTTTGAAGTTTTCCGTTTCTCACACTTCTGTGCGGCTTCTTGAAAACTACGCAAAATGTGGCAATTTACAGCCTAGTGTAGTAGTCAAATGTAGTCACTTAGTAGTCAGTTAAGGGGGTGCAGACTACTCCGATTTTTGAACCTTTTAACGATTGCTTGAGTAGGGGGGGTGCATTTTGAGAATACTGATCTCTTTAATCTCTATCAAGCCAACCGCTCTCTAAGTATGCCTCACTAAAATTCAAAAACCCTTGCATCAGCTACTTGTTTCAAATCAACTTCAAACAAACTTTGAATTTCATCAAACGCAGTTTTGGTTACTACCCACCTTTGAATAACAGGTTGATACATATAAATACTATTTCCCATATCTGTTCTTAAGCCATAGTAGTAATCAAATCTACCTATTGTTTCATCATTTGAATTAACTATCTTTAAACCATTATTAAAAACAATTTTCCATTTAAAATGATTCAATGCACGCTGTGAAAACATACACATAATGTTACTACCTTTAAAGCTCGCTACTCCTGTATTATGTACCAGTAAGTTGGAATGTCTCTCCTCTTCAAATTCATCACTTCTATGTATTAGAAGCCTTACACTTCTTTCGCAAGCATACAACGCAAAATTTTTTTTCATTGCAGGAAAATCAATATATGTGGTCATAAAACCAGACAACTCTTTTTTGTAACTATATTCTGACAGAGCACCACCGAGAACGATTTCTTTATCGGATATACCCATATTAAAAATATTTTTTAATACCTCCTCCCTGCTATCTTCTCCTTGTACTTCAAACTCATCAATTTTAATATCTAAAAGTTTGTTTGCCTGATACGGCCATATTGCCGGCGATTGCAGTAAAATGTATGGTTCACTTGCGGAAAGAATAATTCGACTCAACGGAATTTCTTCACCAGCCCATCTTCCTTTATACCACTCTTTATACAAAACTCTGAGGAATGCAACATTTATATCATACAAAGCTACACAACATTGCTTTGTGCCGCCTACATTAAGCAACCTGCGCTGTGTATCAGCTATTTTATTCACATATGCTGCCACTTTACATTCAATGTCACTACAATCATGCCACATTTCCTCTTCTATATGTTCAAGTGCTTCCATAACATATGTTGTACCGGTTAAATGTTGTTCAGAATTCTTTATGGATAATAACTTGTTTGTACTATATTCCGGAATATCTGTAAAGTATTCTTGCTTTTCCTTTGGCAAATCAAATCCATTTTTTCCACACAATCTTTGCAACAAAAGTCTAGAATAAAATGCAACATTAAAATCAAAATCATTAATATGTTTTGTAGTCAAACTTTCTAACTGTGCTATATCCAATGCTCCAGTTTCAGACAACAATTCATAAATCATCAGCATCCATTCTTTGGCCCTATAATGAAATTCATTCCAATAATTTTCCACTTTCATCACCAACTCTGGATTAACACATAATAACTGATAGATACCTCTCAATGCATTTTCTGCTGTATCACAATTATCTGAAAGCATAAAGACAATAAGAATCCTAATAAATAAATCCTCAAATGAATCCATACTCTCAATATCCAGCAAACCATACACTCTCTGAAGATTCGTATCTACATCCTCATCAGTATTTCCTTCTTGAATGCCGATTCTTTCAGCTGACGAAATCCAAAGTGAATGGGTATTTAACAGATTGTCCAAACCTTGTTTGCAGTATTCTTGACCACATTGTTTTACTTTCCACAAACATAAATAAGTCAAATTTTCTCCCGGACAAAAACTTTCTCTTTCTCCCTCTAATCCCGATACAAAATATGACCGTATATGTTCATCTGCTATGTTGTTCGGCAAGTTATTGATTGCATACTTTAAAATATCTCTGTTTCTCCAACCATATCTCTCACTGACAAGTTCTTTCTTCAAAACTTTTCCTAAGCAGGAACAATATGCTTCTTTTTCATCACGCATTGCCTCACATTCTTCAAAGAATTTTTGTCTATCATGATATTCTAATTCGCCAAGCTGTAGATATCGTTCAATATAATTGCGTGGAATTTCCTCACTTTTTTCTTTTTCTGACTTATCACACCATCTGCTTGGAATAATGTATCGACTTGGATCAACACGGGCACTTATTTCAGCTTTACCCATTTCGCCAATTTTCTCATACAAGGAAAGCAAATTATTCCTTTCTGCGCAAATCTCTATCGCTTTATCTAATGCTACAATTGCTGAATGATTAGATTCATTTTTCCAATTCAGCATCCCCAAACCAAATGCCCAAATAGACAATAAATCATTTTCAGAAACACTTGCACCTTTTAAATATCCTATCAACCCTTCAATTATATATTCTGGCTGTTTCAATAATTCTGACATATATACAGGTATAGAAAAAACTTTTTTTATTGTATCTAAGCCATTACCAAACAAATCACCATATAACTTACAATTGGCTTGATAATCAAGTCTGTTATCGCCCAATTCTTCCATTTTTGCTGAAAGACTCTTTATCTGTTCGGTATATTTATATGTATCCTCATAGCCCGTCTCAATTAAATTATCATACCAATCCAAAATATCACTTAAGCTGTATTCCTTATGCGAAGCATATCCTATAACTGACCATTTTGCTTTTTCACTTGCAACTGATGTGTCAATAAAGCTTCCTAATTGATATTTATCAACTAAATGCAAAATATCTTTGATAATTCTATTTCTATCACCTATAGGATTATCCCAGACTTTACCATTCTCACCAAGCCAGTCCTGATACCACTCCGTTAAGCGGTCAACATTCTCTCTATAGAAGTACCACCCTGCATCCATAACTTGATGTACCGGATTATTTGCAAATATTTTTTCACATACATTTAAAACAGCTGATTTATATTCCTCATTTTCTTCCGAAGACATAATAATATATGCTTTCAAAATCAGCGAGTATATATTTCTCGTTTGTGATTCCAACACTTTAGGAAACCAATCTTTAATTATGAGCAACGATAAAATTCTCTCTATCTCACTTGATAACTCTGCAAAGCTCTGCTCATTATGTTTTGCATATAACCAATATCCAAGGTAGCAAAGGCTATTGAACCACAATCCATAATAACTTTTTTCACTATGGGAATGTTTCACTAAATATTTTTCCAGTACTCTTTGAGACACTACGGTCCGATCTACTGCTGGTAATAAGTAACTCACTACAACAGCATATATACTGTAATAGTATATTTCATGTTCAATACCTCCGTGTGGTAATTCTATATCTTTAATTTGATTATATACATCTTCTCTTTTATATTTATCATAGTTTTCAATATTACCTGAAACAATCCTCATAAACAGATCGAAAACCATACCCAATTTGCTTTTTGTGAACAATTCTCTATTCACATTTTCGATAATATTAATTGAAGAGAAATTCAAATCACCAATCAATTTTATCAAAATATCAATTAAAGTTTCTGGTCTAACAGCAAAATGCCTAATACTGATAAGGGCTGTTTCTAATTCTTCATCTTTATAATTTAAAACAGATTCATGCCAAAATGATTCACATAACACACGCATGAAAACAGTTATTTCATCATCCCATTCAGCTATCTTTTCGAGCATATTATATTGCTTTGACCAACAAAGTAATTTACCTAAATCATCTGCAATTTCTTTTGCTTCTGTTGATATCATTATATAATTAGGATTCCTTGTATCTAACATTCCTTTGCCTTTCAAGATATTCCAAAGTTCCAATACACTTAATCCTTCAAACCAACGATTAAATACATTAACAGCCCTTTCCGTTTTTCCAGAATAATACAAACTCCTGGCATATGATAATACATCTGAAATCAGATGAGCATCCCATTGATTTATCGGCTCCACATAACACTCATACGGAGCCACACCCACATACAGTCTTACATCCCTGAATTCAGAGTCCTCAATTTCATATTTTGTATTTTCTAGCTTATCAATTGTTAAAATTGCTGTAGATAAACGCTGTAATTTGCTATAATCAATTACCTCATCTAAAAACAGACCTTTCATTATGTTATTTGATATTATAGTCAATTCTGAAAGCTCCACCCCATTTACATAGGCCTCAATAACAAATTTACTCGTAAAAACATCAACCATTTCTTTTTCACGCTTTGCCATAGACATTAGTCTTATAATATCAAAATAAAAGGCTTGGTTTTTATCCTCTTTATATAAATAGTAATTGGTCAACGAATTGGCTATTTCCTGCATATGTTCATCATCTATATTTACAATATTAGACAAGAACACTTTTACATCATTATGTAAAACATGATATTTACCAGTATCCTCTATAATTAATGGTTTTAATATTTTCAATACATTATTCCAGACCCCAACAGGTATAGCAAGTTCAGGGAATATTTCAGCTAACATCTGCCCGTCAACACGCTCATTTAGAAAAGCAAATACACCTGCTAACTTGTAATCTAAAAAATCATACTGTTTTAACGTACCAACCGCATTGTCCCATATAGCAGAATAGTATTCTTCAATATTTCCGCTTAAATTTCTATCCGATAATCTTCGTGCTAACTCTATTACATCCGCACATTGACTTGCTTCATATACAGCAAAAATAGCTGCCAAAGTATTTTTTTCAGAGTACCTTTCAATAACATCCGTAATTGCATTATATTCACTATTTCTTGTAGCAGATATCTTTTGAGCAACAAGTGATAAGATATCTTCTCTCTCAATTCCTGGCACATCTAATGTCTTTACATTATCATCTGTCCTCTTTAACCATAACGGATAATTTGGATAGGATTCTTGTGGTTGTCCTGATATCAACAATTTTATATTATCCGGAATGTATTCTGGTCTTGGTAATGTAGCCAAAAATGTGTCCGTTATAATGCCAGCACGCGCCGCATGATCAATTCCATCTATTGCAACAACAAATGTACATCCAGTATCTTTTGCATAATTAGATGCTATTTCGAAGAATCGTGTTTTCATCTCTTCCAGCGACATAAAGCAATTTTGTAACGGTACATTATATTTATGTAAAGAACCTTTTAAACACTGCTTTAATTGGCTGAAAACCTCGTTCCAAAAATGTTCCTTCTTAACCCTTTCAGAAACATCCATCGGTAAATATTCTTTATCCGGTTGAATGGGCTCATAAGCATAATATCTAATTTTTATAATACTGTCTCTTTTATTACATAACTTGCTAACAATATTTGTTTTTCCGGTTCCCGGTATTCCTGAAAGAAACAAAACCTTTTCTTTTCCCGATAATAATTCTGTTTCAATCTTCCCAACAAAATCTCTACGGCTCTCAAAAAACGGCTCAGCAGGTATCAATTCATGATTATACGGAGAAATATAATTATCAATCGATAATGCTTCATATACATCCTCCACATAGATTCGAGAAGTATTTCTCACAGAGGTTGTCCACTTTCTTAATGCGTGATCGAGTTTTCCTAATAATTTATCTGCATCCTCCAAACTAATCCCAAAACCTGTCGCCAAATGAGACACTACTTCATTCTCTATTTCCTGTAAATCCTTCTGTTCTGTTTCAAGTTCTAATAATCTTAAGAATTTTAATTTATCATCATCACTTTGAATTCCATTGAGCTGTGTTTTCCATTCATTCCAAGCTTCTGGACACTCTTCAAATGTAATTTCTTCAAATCTATCCACAGATTTAAGCTTTTCATTTAGCTTCGTCCAAAAAAAGTCAAGCGCTGGTCTTATAAATTTATCCTTACCCTTTGTTAAAGAACTCACTTGCCCTGTTCTTCTATTCGTAAAAATTTGCGGAATAACTTTTGTATATTTACTACTTTCTTCTTGCCATGAATCTGCCAGTTCAGCTAATAATGATTTACTTGTATTCTTTGCACTATAAATTAAATCTGTAAATGTCAAAGTATCCTCTGCTCTTGTATGTTTAACTTGAATACATAATGCACTTCCATCTTTATATGTTACAACAACATCATCTAAACCTAATCCGACATTTGCCTGCAATTCAACAAATTCTATATTATTATCTCCATTTAACATATTGATAATCTGCTGTTCACCCACAGACCATTCATACCAATATGGATCTCCCATTCCCGGTTTCGTTTTTTCTGTATAATTCATTTTTTAATTCTCCACGACAGTTACCATCTAATTCTTCGTCTCGTTTGCTCCGCCTAACACTATCTCGTCCAATTATTTTTCTACTATAACTTAAGCTATGCTTTTCCAACTTCCTACAACAACGTTTTTTAGTCCTTTCCTTATAATCCTAAAGTACATATCAATTATACTATCTTTTTCGTTTCCACACAATTCTCCACACAAAAATAACGCCCAAGGTCTCCCCTGAGCGCATCTGCAATCTTTATACTACTTTAAACATATTCTGCCTCATCGGCTTCTTGCCTTCTGCCTTATCCACTTCTTTCCTCGCCTGCTCCAGTTCCTCCATGCGAATCATCTCGTTCTTTGCATCATCCAAACCGAGATGCGTGTAGGTGTTCATCGTCACACCAATGTCTGAATGCCCCATCAGATACTGCAGTGTCTTTGGATTCATTCCTGCTTTCGCCTGATTACTGCAGTAGGTATGTCTACAAATGTGCGGCGTAATCTTTGGCATCTGCACTTTAAAGATGCTATTGTATCGGTTGACCGCATGTTTGAAACGGTGTTCCCAATGCAGTGCCACTTCCGGCATCCCACTCTTATCCCTAAAAAGGAATCCGACATAACCATCCACCATAATCTCCGGAAGATCAGTTGGTCTGTCTTCCAGAATCGCCTGAAACATTCGGAACACATCCTCTGTCATCGGAATCTTTCTAGTTCCGGCGTTTGTCTTCGTAGATTCAATGTGATATTCCATGCTGCCGATTCTCTGAAGCTGATGGTCAATGTTGATAATGCGGTTCTTCAAATCAATATCCTTAATGGTAAGTCCGCAGAATTCTGAAATCCGAAGCCCAGTATGGAATAAGATGTAGAATACCTCATAATACTTGCAGTACACATTATCGTCATGTACAAACTTGAGAAACTTCCTCATCTGATCCTTTGTAATTGCTTCTCTAGTATGCTCCGTATTTACCACAACTCCGGCGAGCTGGAATGCAAATGGATTTTTTACAATAATGTCATCGTCCATTGCCATCTGAAATGCAGGTCTGAGAACACCTCGTACCGTTTTAATGCTGCTGGATCCCCGTCCATCCTGCTGTAATTTAATAAGAAACAACTTTGCATCCGATGTCTTTACTTCCGAAATCTTCTTGCTCCCAAACTCCTCTTTTCCTATCAGATTCTTTACGAATTTGTAATTGATAAGAGTGTTCGGCTTCACACCGGTTCTCGTCTGCAGGTAACGGTCAATCAGCTCATTTACCGTCATTTTTTTACCCATTGGGTCTAGTTTGGAATCCAAATCCTGTTGTACCGTCTTCTCCAGTTCCCTAAGGGAAAGGCAGGGCTGCTTTCCTACCGGCTGCGGATCTGTGGGAACCAGTCTCCAGCTGTAAAGAAATTTTGGTTTCCCGTCCACTACATATTTATACTGGTATTTTCCGTTGGCTCTGATTGATTCGCCAGTGTGTAAAATCCTATGCTTCGAGTCTCTTCTTTGTCCTTGGCTTGCCATTTGCTAACCCCTCCTTTACTCCCGGTTTCTTCAAGTATTTGAGAAACTCGTCTTTAATGATTAACTTGCGAGTGCCGTACATCGCCATAAAAGGCAAATTCTTCTCTTCCGCCAGTCGGAACAACTTTCTTCTGCTAAGTCCAAAATATTCTGCCGTTTCGATGACAGTAAGAAAATCCTTATCTGCTAGTGATGGTCTGCTCATCATTTCTTCCTCCTTCTTCGCTTTTGGTAGTAACATATATCACTCTAAAACGCATAAATAGCAACTACTTTCGGCAGAATAAATGCATTTATATCATGGGATTATTCTGCAGAAATTCCTCAAACTTTGTGCGTATAATCAGGTATCGATTTCCACTGTACACAGCAAATGTTCCCAGATTATCTTCTGCCAATCTGCGCATCTTCTTCACACCAATATTAAAATAGGCTCCTGCCTCATTGATTGAAAGCATATATTTTTCACTTAATGACAACTTCTCCATATGCCGCACCTCCATATTTTTTGGTAGTCGTATATTCCCGTAAAGTCCGGGAAAATGCAACTACTTTCTCCACTATATTTCTTATTCTTTATCCTGCATTCCAAACCTGCCCTTTACATAGCAGACATGACTGCAATATTTCCTTTTTGCATTCCCATACACAGAAAAAGACTTGCCGCAGACAGGACAGATATACTCATAAACTGCCTTTCGTTTCACCTGATCCAGATGGGAATTCCACCACTGATTCCTGCATTTATCGGAACAGAACCTCTTTTTCTTCTTTCCCTTTTTCTGTTCAATGCTTTTGCCGCAGTTCACGCAAGCCGACTCTGGTAAACTCTGTTCTAAGGCTTCACTGCTCAGACCATTTCTTCTGCAATAGGATTTTACACTATTTGGAGACAAGTCCATTTCCTTTGCAATCTGCTTGTATCCCATTCCCGCCTTGCGGTATGCAGCTATCTGAATCATAAAGAAAACACCTCCTACCTGGTAGCCTTGGCAGGAGGCAAAAAAGGATGTTTTAATCTTTTTTATAAAAATCACAAGTATAACCATCAGCACGAAGGAGTAACCCTTCTGCCCACTTCGGTACTCTTGCCATCTGTTCACATACAGCCTCAAGGCTCATGCGTGAATCTGCTTCAATAATGATTTCATCATGGACATGAGCAACGATACTGCAGCACCGGAGTGTCTTCATAGCATACATCAGTATGTCACGGGATGTTGCTTGAACGATATTTTCTACGAACTTAGGACCATAGCTTTCTAATCTCTCCCACTTCTTCGTACTTCCCACACCCTCATATGTGACAGACTCACCACCGAACTTATTCTCTCCCATGCGCGGCTTCACATAGGAAAGAACTCTGCCGGACGGTAATGTAATAAACAGCATCCCACTTCTGCAGGAAAAGCGGACACCATGTGTTGCAGTGGTTGTCTTTTGCTTTATAGCTCTTTTCACAGCATTATCAACATCCCACCAAAATCTAACGATATTTGGATTTGAACTTCTCCATGCTGATACCAGTTCCGGCAGTTCTTCTTCCGTAAGTCTCATCTCAAGAGCACCCATCGCTTTCAGAGCACCTACTGAACCGCCATATCCCAAAGCAAGTTCCGCAATCTTCCCCTTCTGACGAAGATGTCCGTTCACACCATGCTTTTCAACCAGAACACCAAACATCTGACTTGCCGATGCACAATAAATATCTCCACCTTTAGCAAAGACATCTGCTCTCCAGGATTCCCCTGCAAACCATGCAATGACCCTGGCTTCAATGGCAGAAAAGTCTGCAACGATGAACGATCCGTTCACTGTAGGAATGAATGCTGTTCTAATCAGCTGGGATAAGGTGTCCGGGATATCATCATATAAAAATTCAAGTGAATCATAGTCACCGCATCTCACAAGAGCTCTTGCTTCAGTCAAATCTTCTATATGATTCTGCGGAAGATTCTGCAGCTGTACAAGTCTTCCTGCAAATCGTCCTGTGCGGTTGGCCCCGTAAAACTGAAACATTCCCCTTACCCTGCCATCTTCACACACAGAATTCTGCATTGCCTGATATTTACGCACCGATGACTTGGCCAGTTTCTGCCTTAAAGAAAGCACCTCTGATATATCGCCCGGCACTTCATCAATCAGCGCTGCAACAGCCTTTTTGCCAAGTGTTTTAGTTTCGACTCCATTATCGGATAACCATTCTTTCATCTGTGCTGCCGAATTAGGATTGTCAAGACTGGTCAGTTTCTGCAGTTTTGCCATAAGGTTTTCACGAGACACCTTATCAATCTCAATACACTTTTCTACAAAATCAGTATCAACCAGAATGCCTCTGTCGTTGATTTCCTGGTCAAGATAATATTCATCCCATATAAAATCCGGCACCGGAAATTTCTGCAGTCTGCTCTGAATCTGCATCTCCGCTTCCACATCACGAATGTTATATGCTTTGAAACGTTCCCACTTTTCCATATCATGCTGTGGCAGATTTCTTGTTCTGCCGCCATTGGATTTCGTTGGGTTACACGGTGTGCAGAAATATCTTATAAGTTCTTTTCCCTCTGTAAGTTTCTGCCTTTCCAGTCCAAGAACGGCACCTACACCTTCCAGTGATAACGGAAGTCCCATATACGCAGACCACACCATAGAGCACTTCCATGTATCTGGTTCAAGATAAGTCCCATTCTCATATCCCAGAAACTTCGATAAACATATTCTTTCGAACTGTGCATTAAAAGCCCACTTTGCAACAGAATCATCTTCCAGGGCATCATGTACTTCCTGTGGTATTCTTTCCCCACAGGCAAGATCTATTACTTTTACTTCTCCGCCATCAACACTATAACCAAAGAGCAGAATTTCAAAGTCCGGTGATTCCACATATCGGTACACTCCTGCCTTTGACAGATTGACTGAAGAGAATGTTTCAATATCTATTTCTAAATTTTTCATTCACTGCCTCCAATAAAAAAGCGGGCGATACAGGATTCCCCCATACCGCCCTGAACTGATTATTCTGCTTTTTCCTGTTCTTTCTGCTCTTTTTTCTTACGTCTCTTTTTCTTCAGATAGCGGATACCATCTGAAATCATGATGCTGAAAGTTCCGATTAAGAATCCCATCGTACATCCGAAACAAACTGTAAGCATAAAATTCTGTACTTCTGTCATGATATTGCCCTCCTTATGCTAAAAAGTCATCGTCAGCTACTGTACCGAAGTCATCTGCGGCAGAAGTCTTACCGCCAAGGGATTCTCCGTCACGGATTTTCTGAATGTTGCCAAGGCCGCAGGCGATACCTTTATTTCCGTTGGAATTGAATGCATAGAAATTAAGTGAAACTCTCGCATAGCAGCCGGAATACACTTCTCCTCTGTCAAGGATAGGTTTTACTGCACGGTCAACAATCTGTGGCGCTGTTGTACTGTTGGCATTGATGAAGTAATGACCTTTGTATGCTTCATCGTCACGTTCAATATCGCCATCTCTTAAAGGTAACTTGATAGCAGCCTTATTCGGTTTCTTTCCGCCGAATTTTGCAATCCCATCTTCGATTGCAGCATCAATAGCCGCATTGATCGCATTTACTGTTTCCGTATCTGTCTTTGGAATAAGTACAGATACAGAATACTTTTCCGCACCGCCATTGATGGAAACAGGTTCCCATCCGTGGAAATAAGATAATCTTGTGTTTACACCTGTGATAACTTTCGTTCTGTTCATATTTGCCATAGTATTAATCCTCCATAATTTCGTTAAAGCCGTTTTTTGCGTTTGATACATTCATTGCCGGACGCTTGTCTGTAATCGATACAAGAGTCGGCTTACCCGGTGGTTTATAAATGAGATCACCGAGAATCTCCTCAAAAGCAGTTTTTCCCATCAGTTTCTGCATCTCCGTCATCGGAATCAAAGACTGACGATAAATATCTGTATAACCATGTCCCTTTGCAGCTTCTGCCACCAGTTGCTCATCACGGTACTTACGATTGGAGCGGCCTTCTACCACTTTAAATCCATTCCACTCTTTTCCGTGGTTTACTGCAGCTTCGGTAGCGTAAGCTGTGATTTCATTTGCCCACTTGGTAAGATCCGGCAGTACAGCAAGAACTTCTTCAATCTCCGCATCCGTAAGAAGTGACGGCAATTTAAATTCAAGTCTGGCAAGCTTCATTTTTTCTTCTGCTCTGGCTCTGCATTTTACTGCGGCTTTGCAGAAGGTACACCATTCTCCCGGAAGATACTCACCCTCTCCATCATAGGCCATCTGCGCCTTTAGCTTCAGTTCGTCCTCCGCCCAACTTTTCAATTCTTCAATTGGAATTGTCCATGTACTGATATTTTCCCTTCTGGGCTGAAAGATTGTCATCGACACTTTCTTGATATCATAGAGTGCATCGTAGATTTCCAACGCCCCTAGTGCATACAACATCATCTGTGGGTTATGCTCCGCTTCAACAAGAATGCCTCGTCCATATTTGAAATCAATGATATGAAGGGTATCATCTGAAATAATGATGCAGTCTCCCGTACCAAATCCATCCGGCACATAGCAGGAAAAATCAAGTTTCTGCTCAATGAGGATGATAGGGTCTTTACAAGACTTCTTTGCCTCTTCGTATTGCTCCATGACATACTCTGCGTAAGAATCGGTGCATTCCTCCATCTCATCGGAGTTATAATCTGATACCGGACGTTTGCTTCTTTTCTTCAGAGCTTTCTTAAGTTTGTGTTCACAAAGGGCATGTGCCGCAGTTCCTTCTTTTGCTGCTTCTGATGTGGTGCTTTCAAACTCCAGCTCCAATCTTGCAGACGGTGTACAATTCAGCCATCTGTGAGAACCGGAAGCGGATAATATTGCGTGTTTACTCATTTCCAATCTCCTCCGCATCTTTTAATACTGCAGCATAGTCTTTTGGATCCATATCGCTAAGACGGCTCGCCCCATACTTAGATACAATCGCTCTGACTTCTGCCGTGTAGCCAGCCTGACTTTTACTTGCCAGAACACCACGCACTTTTTCAAGCGAAATAACAGGTTCTTTCTTTTTTTCAGGAAGCGCCTTTGGTTCCTCTGACAGACCTTCCGTCACGAGCTCGCATACCGCCTGGACACTGTCAGATAAAGACCGGAGGTCTTCTGCGACTTTCAGCAGCCGTTGTGCTGCATCCACAATCAGTTTCATCTTATCCATTTTCTGCCTCTCCTTTCATTGACTCACAGATCGATACTTCGTCAATACTGTCTCCGGGAATCAAGATTGTGAGCTTCTGCTTTTTTCCAAAAAGGAAACGCAGAAACCTCTCTCTGACATTCACATTTCGACAAGCTGCGACCCCTCTCGTCTGTGGTGATTTTGAAACACTAATTTTTAAATGCTTCATGACTTCTACCTCTTTTCCGAAGGCTTCTTAATTACTGCCTTCTAATAGGTAGCCATGAGGAAATGTGAAAAAGGACGTTTCAAACGAAAAAAATCGGCATAGAAATAAAAAATGCTTCTATGCCGAAAATCCTTACATTCTTTTTGCGTAATCCAATGAGATCCAACCTGCGTTAGACTTTAACTTTCCCCACTTCTCTGCACCCTTACCGTCAGCTTCCGCCACAATGGTAAATACTCCCACTCCTGTATATTTTCCGGTCTTATCATAATCTGTTCCCGGACCTTTTCTGATATTCAGATCCGGAATACTCACACGTACACGGTAAAATACTTTTTTCTGCTCTGTCTCAGATGATTTCTTTGGTGAGTACACCACCTTCCCATTCCAGTCAAAAACAGAATATCCTTCATTCTTATCAGCACAAGCCTTAGCGTTTTTAAGCACCTTATAAGCGCCCTTCTGACCTTTCTTATCTGCCCAAGTTTTGCGGACACGATATAATTTCTCCGCAGGAACATCTTCTTTTTCAGTCGTTTGTGTCATAGCAGCCTTCACATCCTGGCGAAATCCATTCATGGTATATCCCATCCCCAACCCTTTCCAAAGATGCTCCGGATCTCCGTGATTGCTTGCAATCCCTCTCTTATGACCTTCTGCATGGCTTACAATGACACCATCCGCAGTTGGGTTCAGGCCATATTCTTTGCAGAGCATGGCAAACAATTCAACTGCGGATTCATAAGTTCTCTTCGCCACAGCCCTTGCAGCCGCCTTATCAGAACAGGTAAAAGCAGAACCGCCTGTATATTTGATGCAGGCCGGTTCACACATCTCCACTCCGATATGGGTATTATTACTGGCCCCGCCCCCATGCCAGCCTCTGTGATTCCACGGAAGCGTCTGATACACAGTACCATCATTTCCATCAATAAATGCATGGACACAGGCACTGTCAAAATCCGCTCTGTTCCAGTTTCCAATAAAAACGGATGCCCTCGGCTGAGGACACCCTACACTGTGGAGCATAAGCCCCCTCACTGTAATTTTCTTTCCGGCTTTATAGCACGGATTCATTGTCAAAATACTCTTAACCAATTTCATTGTCATCACCGTCACTTTCTGCCCTGTCATGTAACTGGGCTAAAATCTCTTTTAGTTTTTCCGGAATCGGCAGACCAAGATGTGCTGCATTTTCCAGTAAAGACACCCCTTCATTCGATAAGTAAAAGAAAATCACCGCTGTCCGAAACACTGCTCCTGTTCCAATGACCTGCACATCCAAAAGATTCGCAATCCCCACCAACATCAGGATCAGAACCTTTCTGCAAATTCCTTTAAATCCGACTGCACTGGACAACTTCTTATCAGAAACCGCACACATCACACCGGTAATATAATCGGCTACCATAAAGATAATCAGTGCATACAAAAGACCGTCATACCCGCCCAGAAAATATCCGAGCCATCCTCCCACTCCCGCAAATACCATCTGAATCACATTCCAAAATTGTTTCATTGCATCGTTCCTCCTTGATAAAATAATATTAAAAAAGACAGTACTCATTTTGAGACTGCCAATCTTACAAATGAATGATTGTGTACCATACACAAATTTCCACACTTATTTTTAGTTGTTTTATATTGGAAATCTCCTTGCTATTTACGTCTTTTAGAGTGATGAATAGAACTACCAAAAAACGATTCAGAAAGGAGATTCACACATGAAATCAAAAAATATTAAAGTTGCCTACACATCCCGTTATAACCAGAAAGCACCTTGTACCGTTCCGCAGATTAAAATGGAAGGCAAGTGGCTGGAAGACATCGGCTTTTCCATTGGCTCTACTGTAATAATCGAATATGAAGAAAATGCAATCCGCATCCGACCGCTGACGGCACAGGAACTGGCCGCCAAAGAACAACAGGAGCTTCAGTTCCGACTTAATCAAAAAGAGAAAGAGCTTCGTTCCCTGCAGACCTCTTACGAACATGTTGCTAAAGTTGCTGAAAGCTCCAATGTCTATCATGCCAGTCCTGTAAAACAGTCTAAGTAACTCCCGTCCGGTTAGGCTCTGACCGCAAAATCTGATATTATTCTGCTTCTTCCGTCAGCGTGTAGGTAATCTTCATGGTCTTATCCGTGGTCTTTACCACCGCTGACGAAAGGTTGTTTATAGTAGCCAGATATGGTGTGAGCAGATACATGGTTCTGTACTCTTTCCCATAGCTTCCGCCCCATCCCAAAAGGAAATGCTTATACTGGAACAGCGGCGTTGCCGCATGGTTCAGTCTCTGACTTCCTTTTGTTTTAATAACTGTATCATCCGCTGTAATCTGAAAATCCGTGCCGATGATAAGATCTCCAATCAGTGTCAGATACAATTCACAGGTGCCTGATTCACAAAGCGGCTTCCCACTGGAAGTAAATCCAAACGGGATCAGTGTAATATCTGCTGAATTTTTGACATTGATTTTATAGATTCCCTTCTTATTATAGGCTAATACATACAGATAACCGCTTCTCATACAGCATCTGCACACCCTTTCCGGAAAACTGGAATCCGTAGCACGTTCTCCCACCGCCATCAGATAGGCATTGGATAACGTCCACGAACCTTCCTCCATGGAATAATCTGTTTTAGAAATCTTAATCCACAGCATAGCCGCATCCCCGGAAGCATTCCCTTCATTGGAGAAGCCATACCAATATCCGTCCCGTCCATCCAGAAATTCTCCGTATTTCGTATAACTTCCGAAAAACTCAAATGTTGATGTTGGAATCACTTTATCTTCCAGTACCTTATATGTGGAATCATTGATCTTCTCATTCAATCCAATGCTGAAAATAGGGATACGGATCTTCCTTACACGCACACTGGAATCCGCAAAGGTAATGGAATAGAGGATATCATTCTCAAAATCAACCTCTGCTGTTTCAAATAATACCATCTTCTTTGCCAGACTCATAGAGCCGATGTCCACTGCTTTCAGTTGTAAAAAGGTACTGTCAGCTGCCACACCGCTCCCAAATCCGTTTTCCCCACCTTTTGCCCCGGTCAGTGCAATGGCTGCGATTGTTCCATTCCCCTGGCTCGGTGTAAATTCCCAGACAAACTTATATCCGTTATCCAGCGCCTTACTCTCTGTCAGGTTCAGACTCCCTCTCGCTGTATTGGCTGTGGAATTCACATTATTGGAAGCGTATGCCACTGGAAGGTTATCCGATTGCACATAAATATTGTCTGCATTTTCTTCCAATGTCTTTGGAAAGAGTAAAATTCCGCCAATCATGTTCGGACAGATGGGAAGCAGATTCTCTGTCCATATGAGACCTGTGGAATATTCCTCTTCCGTATAAAATATTGCCATAGGATTCAGACCCAAAATGTTATTTACCGCATTGGTCACCATATTTTCTTCTGCAACAGTTTCCACTTCCCCGGTATTCACATCCGTCAGTTCCATGACCATTGTTCCCTTTAACTTCACAAAAACCCCTCCTATTCGACCGTCACAGGCCGGCAGAAAGCACAGATCGCTGTTCTTCCGGTCATATGTTCCGTGTATGCCCGCTGTACCAGTTCCATTGTCTTTATCTGCATGATATCCGTAATGTTCTTCACGTCCATGCCGCCGCCAAGAATGAACCTGCCGGTTTTTTCTTCTATCTCAATCTTTCCATCCCATGCCGGAGCCGCTGCCATTGCCTGTCCACTGATGGATGCAATGCAGTCCCCAATCCCAACAGAACCCTTTCCGTTTTCCATGCGCAGGTAAACATTAAATGTATTCGTAATATTGGGAATCACACTTTCAATCGGATAATATAAGGAAAGAATGTGTTTGCCGCTGTGCCATGTTTCCACAGGACAATGCACGGTGATTATTTCATCATTCAATTCAAAGGTCACATAGCATAAGACTTTACCATCCTCCGACCAGGTAACCGGAAGCTCCACTTCCACTTCAAGCGGATTATCTGTCGTTTCCCCAGTCTCTGCATCTGTCTCCGTAAACGGAATAGAGAGCGTCCCTTTTGCACTTGCAGTCCTCTCTGTCCGCAGCGCGGCTGCATCCACCACCACTTGCCCAAAGAACTGGGCATGGTTTTCTTCTTTTGTGGCAAACTCAATACTGATAATCTTTGTATCCGTATCTGCCAGTGTATAAGCGGATGCATTGGTAAATATATGAATCCCGATTTTCCCGGCATCTACCTGGTTCAAAAGCCCAGAGATATTCTTATCATTCTTTGATTTGGCATGTGCCAGGCGGGGATTCTTCCCCACACACCGCAAGGCATGTTTCCCACCGATCCTACACTGCGAATACGTGATACAGGTAATCTGTTTCTCATCCGCATGACCGCCGCTGAACCTTAATACATCTCCCAGATCCAATGCCGGATTCCCAATGGTTTCCGAATCAAAAGGCACATACTTTATCACCGAAATATCTGCCAGGATCTGCTCACACAGTTCTTTCCTTGTCTCATCCACACCGAACTGCAAAAACGGATTCACACCAAGATTCATGGTCAGGCCATCATCTGTTTCCAGCGAATAATACTCCGCAGTCTGCGTCCTCAGGTTCGTGGAACTGACTGCGGTATATCTGGTAATAAAATCAGAAAAGCTGCTGGAAAACCTCTGCTTATTGCTGATATCCATGACCGGTTCACTGCCGAACTTCCGAAGCTCCAGCTTTCCTTCACGGTTGATGCAAAAGAAACCGCCAAGTACCTGTCCGATATAAAACAGCACATCCCGGTAGGTTTCGATATCATTTTCACTATAAATAGAGAGTACCTCTGATCCATTCGGCATAGATTCAATTTCAGCCTGGGTATGTGCAAACTCTACCTTACAGGCTTTGCAGCAGAACATGATGATCTCATAGGCATTTCCTATTATATCCGTCGTATTGAAATCCTTTTCAAACCGGATCATATAATCATAGGCCTTAATCTCCAGACACCGGATGCTGCGGTTGGCTTCACTGATTTCATAAACCCCCATCGGAATCGTTTCATATCCCTCACCTACAAGCAGATGATAGTACAGTTCTACCAACGCATCTTCCAGTGTGTATCTGTCGATTTCAGAAAACAGCGTAATTCCCATCTCCGCAGCGTACACAGAACCAATCTCCATTTCCGTACTGCCGCAGCACTGGGAAGAAATATACCCACTTCCCTTTACAATGTCTTTCTCTGAAAACTCATGCACCACTCCCGCTTTCGTGGTAATCTTTCCCGTCCAATAATATCTCCTTGTGTTCTCCTGCACCGCCCGCAGGAACACTTCACTTACCGGGTACATTCAAACACCGCCTTTCTCCCATCCTGTATTTGAAAAATCCTCAGACTATCGCGGCATTCGTCAAATGTCTGCCCATGCAAGCACGGCAGCCACTTCCTCATTGCTCGCACAAAAAAGCACCAACCACTTTCGTGACTGATGCCTAATACTTTTTGTATGAAAAATGATAGAAATTATTTCTTGATAAGTTTCAATTTTATACCTCTTTGATCGGCAATTCTCCTGAAAATCTCAGTTGCGTATGCAGCTCTTTCCTTTATTGTCATGGATGATAGCTCCTCATTAGAATTCAGCAGTCCCATAGTGTCCTGAAGTTCTGATAATTCCAACAAATTCACAGCCACACAGAAAAAATTCTTCTTTCTTCCATCATTATAACCAGACAACAGGCAGGACAGTATCTGCTTCTTTTCCTGCTGCTCCAGATTATACTGTTCAATTCCAATTCTTTTCGCCCTTTCCATGTCCGCTTTTTGGTTTCTATGTGTAATGAAAGAATCATATTCATCAATATATTCATATTTTTCACATGGATAACAGTCACATTCATAACAATATTCCATGTTTCCATGCTCAAGGCTGCATCTGGCTATCCTGCATGACTGATTCCCATTCCCGCATCCGCCGCAATATTCCCCTAAGAACATTTGGCACAATCCACAGTTTAATCCACAAAGAGAAAATAATTGGTTTTTTCGCTCAAATCCCTTCATCCTGTCTACTCCAACAAACCATATTCCCGATACTTATCCAGTATCATCTTATAGAGCATACGATTTCCAAAATATTGACGATAAGTAGCAGATTTTTCTTTCCCTTCCGCTTTCAATTTCTCCATCTGCTCTCTTTCATACTCTGCCTGTTTCTTAATATCCTCAAGCATTTTTTCAAATGATTCTAACCGTTCCATATATCCTCCACTATCCATGAATACGATTCTACACTGTTACATTCAAACTGTAAGTTTACCCTTTTTTAATTGGATGCCTAATAACAGTTTTCCATTTTTCTGGAGCAACTTTTCTTGCATCAGACATATAAATTTCATGATGCAATCTTTCCTTGTTCATATCATTAACATATCCATTCTGCTCCAAAAAAGCATCCATAAGTGCGACAGTCGCAGGTTCATCATCAAATGCTCCTAAATGCATAATCTGAACACACAATCCTTCATCAATCGTAAGGTATTCTGCTGACGAACAATCAAGTTTCTTCTTTTTCGTTGCCGTTTCTACTGCCCACTCAAAATCCTCTTTTGAAACAAAGTCTGGCAAGCGAATAACAGAAATCCAATTAAAAGCAGATTTATCTGCATAATCCACGCCCTCAACATCATCCTGCCACCAAAATCCTTCAAGCGGCGGAACAACATATTCAAAAAAGCCTTCGATTTTATAATCAGTCTTATAACTCATTTTTAATGTGTACGCAACAGCATATAATACACCAATTGCTTGCTGATATGCACCGCCTTCTTCATTGGGATTACCCTTACCTCTGACAGCAATATAATTAGCTTTCGGTACATTTACAATCTCAGGTTTGTTCTTCGGCATATAAAATTCTTTGTACTCTTTCTTAAAATCAAAAGCCATATTAACCTCCGTAAAATTCTAATTTGGTAAAAACAATTATACCAGTTAATTCATTTCCCGTCATTACAAAATCACATTTCCTGCAGTGTAAAACTTACCGTCCACAGTCCCTTATAACTCGTATCTTTCTTTAGCTTTACCTTAAACCCTTCCACATACATTTCCGTCTGTTTCAGATCTGCCAGTTCCGTGTCAAAATACTGTACCGTAATCTTATCCTTCTTCGCATAAGCTGACAGCCTGACCAGCCACTTACTCGTAACTGAAAATGTAACCGGAATGCTCACAACGCCATGCCGGACAACATCCCTCTGTATGGTCCCTGCCTCTGTCTCTCCTCCGGAATCCGCTTCCACATCCGTATATTCCACTTCATACGAATCCGGCAGAGGAAGGACCGTTCCGTCAAATTTCAAATATTCAAAAAATGCCATCCTACCTTCCCCCGCTTCTTAGATTTATTCTCTGCTGGGCATTCACAATTACCTCATCCAGCATTGTTCCACCCAGATAAATTGGAATTACGATATCTCCCTGCTGTCCGTTTATCTGGCTCAGTGCTTCTGTAATAACAGATGTGATACCGGATAATCCTGTGGCTGTCACACCACTTTCAGATGGCGTAACCAAACGTGACTCCATCTCCGGCATCCGCAGAGTAATGACCATATCTCCGGCAACACCATCCACAGCCTTTGAAACTATTGCCTTACTCTGCTCAATCCCCTTAGCTAAGCCGCTCATAAAGTCCGGCATCCAGCTTTCGTAATCCGTAAGCGGACCTTCATCCGGCACAGAGAAATGCAGGAAAGAACGGATCGTTTCCGCCACATTTCCGACTGCATCCCGGATTCTCCCGATACAACTCTGGATGCCGTTCACAATCCCTTGAATGATATCCGCACCCCAGGAAAACGCAGAAGATGCCAGACTCTGAATGAAACTGACCGCATTGTTAAATCCGGTTTTAATCGTATTCACAATACCCGATACCGTATTTTTGATGCCATTCCACATGGAATTGAATGCACCAGACACCACAGATTTAATGGTATTCAACACCGTGACAAACACAGTTTTAATCGCATTCCATACCGTTGTAACCACAGTTTTAATTGCATTCAGAACTGTGGTAATCACAGTCTTGATTGCATTGAATACCGTTGTGATAATCGTTTTATAAGCATTAAAATAGGTAGTAACAATCGTACTGATTACCCCCAACACCGTGGAAAATATAGTCTTGATTCCTTCCCATAGTACGGAAAAGAAATTCTTAATCCCATTCCAGATTGTCTGGGCGGCACTGCTGATCGCCTCCCATGCAGATACAAAGAACTCTTTGATTGCCGTCCATACCGCAATGGCAACATCTTTGACGTTCTCCCACAAATCAATCCAAAACTGCCTGAACGCCTCATTGGTATTCCATAAAAAAAGAAACGCTGCCACCAGAGCACTGATCGCCGCGATCACAATGGCAATGGGATTGGCAAGCATAGTTACATGCAGGGCAGCAATCGCAGTCTTTACAGCATGGATCATCCCTGCCAGCTTTGGAACAACTGTCATGATAGTTCCCACTGCAGTGATCAGCTTTCCTATCACAATCAGAATCGGACCAGCAACAGCAAGGATACCTCCGATCACCAAAATCACCTGCTGTACAATGGGGTTCATGTTGCTAAAGGCATCCACCGCCGCCGTTATTTTCTCCACCAGTCCGGTCAGAAACGGAAGTACATACTCCGATAACTTAATCGCCAGGGATTCCAATGCACCGCCAAGCTGTTCCACCTTGCTCTGTAAATTATCCTGCATAACTGTGGCTGTTTCTCCTGCAACACCGGAACAGTTATTCATGGAAGCTGTCAGGGCATCATACTCTCCCTGCGTCAGATTCAAAAGAGAGATCAGACCGGACATGCCTTCCTTACCGGCAAGTGATGTTGCATAATAAGCCTTCTGGTCATCAGTCAATCCATTGAAACTGGTCCTCATGATTGTGATGATTTCATCCAGAGACTTAAAAGAACCGTCACTATTGGTAATGTTAAGATTCAATTCATCCATAGCAGATGCCACTGTACTGGATGGTTTCGCCATGTTGGCAAGCACCGTTCTAAGAGAAGTACCTGCCTGGGAACCCTTGATACCCGCCATCGACATGGCTGACAATGCTGTTGTCACATCCTCAATTGATAATCCCATGGACTGAGCCAGCGGTGCCACATATTTATAAGATTCCCCCAGGTCAGAAATACCGATCGTACCGGAGTTTGCCGCCTGTGTCATAAGGTCAGCAACTCTGGCAGAATCCTTTGCCGATAATCCAAATCCCGTAATAGCATCTGCCACAATCGTCGATACCGTACCAAGACTCTCTCCTGAAGTAGCCGTCGCATCCAGTACTCCGGCCATGCCATCCATAATCTGTGTGGCAGACCAGCCGGCCTTCGCCATCTCCGTCATGGCTTCCGCCACTTCCCCGGAAGAAAAGGAAGTGGAAGCGCCAAGATCAATCGCTCTCTCCCGGAGTTTCTCAAAATCTTCCCCAGTTGCTCCAGTAATGGCCTGAACCCCCGACATTGCCTTTTCAAAATTAGATGCAACTTTAATCCCCGCTGCTCCGACACCTGCAATCGCCGCTGACATCGGAAGCAATGACTTACCGACACCCTCAACCTTGCCTCCGATATCCTGCAGCTTTGTACCTGCTGCAGAAATCTTCTGTAATGCCACAGCCGACTGTTCTGCCTGTTTTTCCAAAGCTTCCAAAGTCTGTTCTGTTGCAATGATTTCTCTCTGGAGCCCATCATACTGGGACTGCGTGATTGTTCCCTGCTCCAAAGCGGCATTGGCCTGTTCACTGGCAGTCTTCAAAGCTTCCAGTTTTTCCTTTGTCGCCTGAACCTCATTATTCAGGATCCTTTGCTTCTGGGATAAGAGTTCCGTATTGCCCGGATCCAGTTTTAACAGCTTTTCCACATCACGAAGCTGTGACTGGGTATTTCGAATCTCACTGTTCACACCCCTTAATGCAGTTGTAAGCTTCGTGGTATCCCCGCCGATTTCCACGGTAATCCCCTGTATTCTGCCTGCCATTCAACTCTCACCTCCCGCTTTTAAGCATCAAAAAAGCCCGGATTTCTCCGAGCCTACGAAAACATCCGCCATTTTCTGACGGATGTTTATATTTTTTCTGTTAATTTGTAACTACTTCAATTAATGCATTATCGTACATCTGTTTCGAAATATTTTTTCTGCATTTTACTATATTTATAATTTGCACTTGCATAATACTGATTCGTGCATATTCTCTAGGATTTTTTGATTGATACATCTTTTGCAACATTTGGGATATTTTCTTATTTCCGATTGTCTGCATTGTAACCTTTTCAAATTCATCAGCTGAAAGAAATGCAAGTGCAGTTTGATCAATAAACTCTTCTTTTAATATCCTAAACATTTCCTTTGCATCATCTTCGACAAAAAGATCCAATGTTTTTTTCGCAACAATTCCGCCAATTACACCACCTGCCATTGCTCCTACCACAGGAACCGGTATCAACGCTTGACCGATTGCCGCACCACCCATACCAGCTGCCCCAATTGCGGAATTCTTAAGTAGTTGCTTCATAGATATCTTACCTTGTAGTGCGCGTAAAACATCTGGACCGAACACAACAGCTACTGTTACAGTACTTCCTATTAGTTGTCTTCCTGTTACTTTATCGATACCAAGCTTTTGTCCGACAGAAGATGTTGCAACTGAAGAACTCCTAAGTTGCAATGCTAAGTTCTCTGATAGAACATATGCGGGATTCGAAACACCTACAAATCCTTGCGATATCCCATCTGCTGTAAAGGCTTTTGGTGCGAAAACATTAGCAACTTCTTTTCTTGATAATTGCATAGTTAACGTATAGATTAGTGTTCCTTTTCCCATGACGCTAAGACTAACTCCTAAACTCTGTTTTAGCGCTTCTTTAGGCTCTGCACCTTGCCACATAGATTGAGCAAACAATATAACAGCAGTTATTCCCGCCGCTTGCGTACAGCAAATTACACCTGAGGCTAAATCTACCGTTATACTTTCTATTGTTGCAGCTTTCGCAATATTGAAAGACTGTTCATATGTAAAATACCCTTTTCGAACATAATTTGATGCATCTTCATCAGGAGAAACATTCGGAACTTGACCTGAATCAATACGCTTTTGCATTAATTCCAAAGCTTCTTGATATTGATCTCTCGGAACTTCAATTTGCATCATTTTTTCTGTCCCATCAGATCTAATATAAACTGCTTCTTTACATTTAAAAGCTGCCCCAATAGTTTCCGTAGCTGTTTTAAAATATTTAGTTTGGACTTCAACACTATTTACCAAACGATCTGCTCCATGTTTTATCTGTCTACCATGTTCATCTAACTTTTGTGCCGCACTTTCAACGGATTTATTTTTCAGACGATCCATAGTATTATTCGCATATTCAGCTGCATAACCATGCCCTTGAGCTCCGTCCATTAAATGTTTTACTTCCCCATAAAAAGCATTAAATCGTGGCTTAATTGCTTGTATTCCAGATCCCTTTAATCCCTTACCATTACTTGCTCTCTCTAATTTCTTTTCTGTTTTTCGTATTACATCATCAGCGTAAACTTGCTCTGAATCAACAAAGTTCTGTGACTCTTTTTTACACAAAAAATTATTTTCTTCAATATCAATAATTTCTACATTATGCCCTTTAGATAGATAAATCCCGTAATCATATGCAATCACACAATTACAAATATCTTTTACAATTCTCATAAGCCTTTTATCAGAAATCCGAACTAAATGATAACGATCAAGCTTTTTCTCACCCACTAAATTAACAGTCAATATATAAGAACCTATTACCCATACTTTCAATAAGCCATAAAAAGAAATTACACCATCTCTACTTTTTAAGAATTCATCTTTTTCTTTTGCATTCTTGTGATTCGGATTTTCGTCACATATATAGATACCTGTTCTTCCAAACACATATCCATATTCACGAAATTCATTGTCTCTCGAACTTCTATTACATAAAAACACCAATGGTTCTTCATCATATATGGTTCTTTCAAAATGATTCAAAAATGCAGAAGCTCGCCCCAACGGAATATCCTTTCTTTTAAATACATAATCAAAATTCAGTTCATCCAACGAATAACTTTCCAACTTAGAAACCAACCTACTATCAATTTTCTCATTTACAATATAATCAGTGCATCCATTTGCTTTTGAAATCCCTTCATTATGCAATTTCCAAAAGTATCTTATTACTAAAAGCACAAGAAGGATAAAAAATATACTGTGAATCATTTGATTTACTCCTCCTTGCACTTTTTATTTTGAAAATACATAATTATGTCATTTCTATTCGATACTACGTAATTAAATTCTTCACCACTTTTTAAGCACACTGTCACTCCATTAGGAACTATTCCTAATGTCCTTTTCCGTTTAACTTCTTTTATCTGACTATACATAATTTTATTGTGGCAAATCACTGAATTTACCCCATCTGCTTTATAAATATATCCATCATCATAAAAATAAATTTTCCCTTGTAATATCTGTAATCCATCAATCAAATTTGCATTTACTACTTTATCCGTAAAATCCTTCATAAGAATCACCTCAACTAATTTCTTATTCTATGATTTTACTTTATTGCATTACCTCATTCAACTAAAACTTATCAAAATCCTCCTGCGTCGCCAGCTGCACATACTTACACTCATCGTTCCTGCTTTCCGCATACATATCATTGATAAGGCCTATCGACAGCAGTTCCAAATCTGCCATCGACAGACCTAACTGTACGCACCTTAACAGGAATAATGGTGTTGTCATTTCACGGTCTGTCGGGCGAAGTTTTTTTTAGCCTCAACATCCGTTTTCACATTCAGTCCCCACAGTTCAATCAACTGGGGAAGCACCTGATAAATGGAAAAGGTGTTGAACCCATCCAGCCACTCTTCCGGTGTATCCGGGATTGTGGCATCCGCATGTTTTGCCATAACAAATGCGATATTTTCAAACATCTCCAAAGAAAACATATCCAGATTGGAGCTTTCCGCACTGCCCTCGCCAATGGATTTCTCCAGTGCCTTCAGGTCTTTATAAATATCCCTCTGGAACTTCATACGGTAAATTCTTGGAATCGCTGCAGATGCCTTAAAAGACACCTGCTTCCCGTCAATCTCTATCTGTTTCATCAAACTCATTATGCCATATCTCCTTCCTCAGCTTCTGCAATCGTCGGCATATATACCGATTTATACCAGTCATTGTAGACCGTCGCATCTGTGGTATTTCCTGTTTTCGCTTTCACAAGACCACTGGAAAGCGGCATCGCCTTAATGGTCAGCGTCTCCGTCTGCACTTCCCTGGTATCCTCATTGGTCTTGCCTTCAATTCCCGGACGGGATGCCGCACAGTTATAAAGCACATGGCGGATATGTCTCTGATCGCCGTCAAACTCAAACAGCAGCGCAAAGGATTCCAATTCCACCTGTGCATTCTCGATCAAGACCCCCTTATCGTCCAGTTCCTCCTTCAAAACCTCCGTGCGGAAACTCTCCGGAATGAGAGCAAGTTCCAAATCTCCTTCATAACCCATGTTATTGTTGATCACATAGTAGGCAATGCCATCCGCATAAAAATTCTCCGGCTCTCCATTGGCATCCAGTGAAATAGATACCGAACCCGGAATCGGAGTCGGTGTCCCAAAAGAAACCTCCCCATCTTCCGCAATGGCAATCAGCGCATAATGCGCATTTTTCAGATTATATTTTACCTTATTATTCTTCTCTGCCATCTTCTAAACCTCCCATTCAAACATATACAAAACTTCATAAAGCCTTTCGCTTTCAATCCAAATCTCGGACTTATTATAAAAAATACCGTGTTCATCCAAAACATCCTCCAGCTTCTGTTCTGCCGCCAAATCCTTGCAATCCGTGTACAATTCTATATGAACCTCATTAATCTTGTAATAGACCTTGCCATCCGCAGAGAAGTGATTGCTTCCCGGAAGCAGATAACAGATAAACGGCGGCTCCGTTGATTCCCCCTCCGCAAAATGATGGTATGCAAAAGGGATCTCTGTCTCATTTAATATCTGCAATAATTCTTCCATACACTAACCTCTCAATGCCCTTTCTATCTCTTCCTGCAGCTGACGGATACCCTGCTGTTCTGCCGGTGCAATGTGGGCTTTTCCTTCCACTCTGCCACCATTCCTTTTCGCATGGCCATATTCCAGAAGATGAGCTAACTGATACTTATTTCTGGAATGAACCACCATGGTCAGCGTCTGGGATGTCTCCCTGACCTTTTTGGCAGTCCAGCTCTTTGCATACTTTCCGGTATCCTTTGGCGCATTTGCATTAATCTCTTTACGGACGGTGGTACTGGCATGTTTCACAGCCTCTTTCATATCATCCGTGGCAAGCTCTGCATACTCCGTCAATCCCTGCATGATCACATCTGCCATGTCATTGATATTTACTGTAGATGCCATCCTTACCGCCTCACTTTCTCACATCTGAATTTTAGGAATTTTTTCTTATAATTCCTGTGGTCAATAGCAAGGATATTGTAAATCTCCCCACGGAACAGGATACGGAAACCGGTGGACATAATGTCCACAAGCCTACTGCAATATCTCACGGTAAATGTGATACTTGCATCGTCCACAGTTTGACCTGCTTCCGATTTCTCACTACCGCCTTCCCCACCAATCGTTGCAAAACAGGAATAATAATCTTCCCAGGCATTTTTGCGATTGCCAATAGCATCAGAAACTACGATACTCTTCTGGAACAGGATTTTTTCATTCAGCAAAGCTATCTTCATTAGAATCCCTCCTGTCTGCAGCCGAAAAGTAATGAACGGAGTGATACTGTCAGTGCATGGTGGTCTGCCTCTTCCCTATGCTCATACAGATAGGCAACCGCATACATGACTGCAATCCTGGCACAAGGTTCTTCCTCAAAAGCAGCCTCATCTGCGATTCTCGCCACATCCATGCATAAAGTCTGGGCGGATTCCATGATATTACCAAGCAGAGTATCATCATCCGTAAAGTCCACACGAAGATATTTTTTCATTTCGTCTAATGTGACTACCATGTTTCCACCTCCAAAGAAATGAGGCATCAGTTATCACACTGACACCCCAGAATCTTTTATCTCTTAGGCACCCATCTTAAGCACCTGAACCGCTTCGGCAAGCACCAGCTTACCATCCACACGTTCTTTTGCAACAAAGCCGACCATACCGTTTCCGGCAAACAGTTCTTTCAATTCTGCGAAAGAACGGACTCCACGGTCACCGATGTTGTAGTAGCTGAAATCGCCAAAAGCGATAACAGGTTTACCCGCTGTAATGGTGGGAACATATGCAGAAGTCATTACCTCATAGCCCAAGAGTCTGTCCGGCTCTCCAACCTGCAGGGAAGGCTGCCATAAGTACTGTCCGTTTTCATCCTTCAGCTTACGAATTACTGCAATGGTCGCATCATTCATAATGAACTTTGCTTTCTTACGGTACGGGCGCTTCAATGCATATACCAGATTGATGATCTCATCCGTTGTAATGTCTGTTGCACTCGCAGCAGTCACACCAATCTGACCGCCACCCTCTTCTGCAAAAATACCAAGGGGCTTGCCTGTACCGTCACCGTTCAGGAACGCTTCCTCTTCTGCATTTGCCAGTGCTTTGGAAAACTGACGGATCAGGTAATTCTCTAAGCCAAAGGCATTGTCATAAAGTAACTCTTCCGTAACCTTTACCGCCACATGGAGCTTATGGGCATCCAGATTGATCTGGCTGAATTTTGCATCACCAAAAGTAAGCTCTTCGCCCTCATCGATCCATGCTGCTGCAGGTTTTGCACCGGCAATGTTAATCTTGCGTTCCCCGCTTGTAGTAATCGTGGTTCCAAGTTTACGGAAGATATTTTCCTCTTCCAGGCCATCAATCAATCTGGAATCGTATTCTTCCGGTACCAGATAGCCTCCATCCGCATCAATCCCCTCAGAAAGCACGTTTCTGATGTTACGGAAGTTGTTACGGATTGCATGAAGCATTGCTTCCTTATATTCGTTGGAAGCCCGACCAGTCTTTTTCTCCTGACCACCCACACCATTCATAGGCTTACCTGTAATCGGAGTATTCACAGGTTTATTCAACTCTGCTTCCATAGCCTCCATCTCTTCCATGCGTGCGATCTCGGCAGAATAGTTCTGTACCTTCTGCTCCATTTCCGCATAAGTCGCTGCATCCTCAGCGGATAACAGACCATCCTTATCACGTTTTGTTTCCACAAAAGCCTTAGCGGCTTCCCATGCTTTGTTTCTCTTTTCTCTCAGTTCTAAAATAGTCATAATAGATTACCTCCAATTTTTTATTAAATGAAGCCGACTCATCAGCAAATCGGCTTTGACTTTGTTACTGTTTTCAGTTTCATTTTTCTGCTGGATTCTGCACTTCTCGGCAATCTTATCCATTAAGGAATTGACCACCGCTGTTTTTGAATACAGTATGGATACCTGTGGCACTTCCAACTCATCCACAGCACTATTTCTCTGGATGATTTCATCTGCAAAACCAAGCTCAATCGCCTTATTTGCATCCATCCATGTTTCAGCATCCATCAGATGTGCCAGTTTGGTTCTGGAAATTCCGGTTTTCAGCTCATAAGCATTGATAATTGAATCTTTCACACTGGAAAGCATATCAATGGCTCTCTGCATTTCTCCTGAATCGCCAAAAGCAATGGTCATCGGATTGTGAATCATCAGCATGGATACCGGAGACATCAGCACCATATCACCAGCCATGGCAATGACCGAAGCTGCGGAGGCCGCAATCCCATCAATCTTGACTGTAACCTTGCCTTCATACTCACGGAGCATGTTGTAAATCTGGGCGGCGGCCACACAATCGCCACCGGGCGAATTGATCCAGACCGTAATGTTTCCATTCCCATCCATCAATTCTTCCTTGAACATCTGCGGTGTGACGTCATCATCAAACCAGCTATCCTCTGCGATGGTGCCGTTTAGGAACAGTGTTCTCTCCACCGTTTCCATCTGTGTCTCCTGATTCAGAACCTTGTGGTTCTTCCACTTCCAAAACTTCTTCATTCGGTTCGCTCTCCTTTCCCGCAAATATTCCTGCGTCTTTTAATTTGGTCATATTCCCGTTGATAAGGTACAGATTGCCACCTTCCTCTTCCGGAATACGGTCAAGATTTTCAAGTTCCCTGATATCGTTGGCACTCATCCAACCGTTCTGTCTGCCAATGGCATACCCGTTCATACGACTCTGATAATCACCACGGAGCAGCCCATCCACATTGAACTTGACAAAATACTTCTTTTTTTCATCCACAGAAAATAAGGAACGGACAATGGCCTGTTCCCACCTTGCAACCCAAGGGTCTAAGGTATATTTCACGAACTCCAAAGACTGCTGCTCTATATTAGAAAAGCTCGACTTCTCCAAATCCCCGACCATATGCGGCGGAACCCGGAAAATACGAGCAATTTCGTTTATCTGGAATTTTCTTGTTTCCAAAAACTGTGCCTGTTCCGGACTAATGGAAATCGGTGTGTACTTCATTCCTTCTTCCAGAACAGCCACCTTATTGGCATTGGAACTGCCGCCAAAGGCAGATGTCCAACTGTCCCTTACCCTCTGTGGATCCTTTACGGTTCCCGGATGTTCCAGAATACCGCCCGGTGTGGCACCATTTGCAAAGAATTTTGCCCCATACTCCTCACAGGCAATGGCCATGCCAATGGCATTCTTCGCCATTGCAATCGGAGAATACCCGACCAGTCCATCAAATCCAAGACCTGGGATATGAAGTACATCCGACGGTTTCAGATTCACCATACTCCCCTTCATAGTCGGTGCATCATCCTTACTTGTATTGTACTGATAATAAAGTTGTCCTTTCCCATCCCTGTCCACAATCATTCGATTCGGCATCAGCGGATATAATGCAATAATCTCCCCTTTTCCATTACGGATAATCTGGGCATACGCATTTCCCCACAGGAGCAAATGCGTCATCAACGTTTCCCGAAATACAAAGGAAGTCATCTCCGGATTCGGCTCATCATGGAGCAGAAAATAAAGCGGATGTTTTACCGCTTTCTCCTTTCCACCATCACCGTTGTATCTGTACACATGAAGCGGAAGACTCGCCACCGCCTCTGATAAGATACGCACACAGGAATACACCGCTGTCATCTGCATGGCAGAACGCTCATTGACATTCTTCCCACTGGAACTGCCGCCGATAAAGAATCGGTATGCACTTCCGGATGTTGCATTCTGTGGCTTATCCCTTGATTTAAAAATCCCTGCTAAAATTCCCATAATAATCTTACTCCTTCTAAAAAGTGTCATAAGAAAAGCACCTACCATTTCTGATAAGTGCTCCCATACTCTTATTATTCGATTGTTTCGCTCAACTGCTTTTTAACATCTCTGCCACCATACATAACGCGGATAATATTTACAACATTATTGGTTTCATCTGACAGATAAAATATCAAATAATTATCCACTGGCAAAAAACGTAATCCCTGGCTATGCCAAGGTTCTTCTTCATAAAGTCGATAGCGCATAGGCATCTGTTCAAGGGAACGTGCCGCTTTCATAATCCTGTCTACCTGACCGTATGCTATTTCCGGCACCAAAAGTTCATAAGCTATATACTCGTAAATATCCCTTAAATCCTGTCTCGCTTCAGAAGTATAGACTACATTAAAAATCATAAGCCAAAATCCCTTTTCATTTCAGCTTCAATGGCATCTGCTGAGTAAACCCTGCCAGCCTTTACATCAGCCATACCTTTTTCAATTTCTTTATCAAACTGCTCTTTTGTAAGAGAACCATATGCTAATGGCTCTGTTCTTGGTAATTTCATTTCAAACGGAATCCCTTTCTGCAGCACAATCTGTCTTAAAAACATTCCTACTGCATTTGACATTGGAATCCCCAACTGGTCCAGTACTCTTTCAGCCTGTTCTTTGACTTCAGGCTCAACACGTGCGAATACATTTGCTGTTCTTGCCATAATCATCGCCTCCTTCAACTGTATCTTAACACAAATGCTTGCAAATTGCAATCAATCCGCAATCTATTTGGAAATATATTATATTTTGTGTTTTAACAGTCAAATCTATGCCTGGCTAAATCCATAAAATGCCACGCTCATCATAAACAGATGCTGTGACATCATTTCCACAGCGGATTGCCCTGTCCAGCCCCATAATCGTTGCAATGGCGCCGTCAATCTTTTCTGTAGATTTTTCTTTATCCGCTTTAATATTTCCCGCTGGATCATTACGGATATAAATGTTATCCATCATCCACCGCAAAACCGGATGCCCACCATGGGCAAGTTTCTGTTCCAATGTCAGCTTCATCAATTCCTTGGTCGGCGGACTCATATCCTTAAATCCCTGCCCAAAGGGAACAACCGTAAATCCCATTCCTTCCAGATTCTGCACCATCTGGACTGCTCCCCAACGGTCAAATGCAATCTCTCTGATATTGAAACGCTCACCCAATCTTTCAATGAATTTTTCAATAAAACCATAGTGGACAACATTTCCCTCCGTAGTCATGAGATACCCCTGCTTCTCCCAAACATCATATGGAACATGATCTCTTCGGACTCGCAGTTCCAACGTATCCTCCGGAATCCAAAAATAAGGTAAAATCACAAATCTGTCATCCTCATTCCAAGGTGGAAACACCAATACAAAAGCTGTAATATCCGTGGTGGAGGATAAATCCAGACCGCCATAGCACACACGCCCCTCCAAATCGTCTTCATTTACATGAAATGCACAGGCATCCCACTTCTCCATAGGCATCCAACGGACAGCCTGTTTTACCCACTGATTCAACCGTAGCTGTCTGAAAGCATTCTCTTCTCCCGGATTCTGTTTCGCAGAATCACAAGCCGCCTGAACTTTATCCATACTAACCGTAATCCCCAGAGACGGATTGGCTTTCTTCCACACTTCCGGATCTGTCCAGTCATCATTCTCATCTGCTCCATAAATCACAGGATAAAATGTCGGGTCAATCTTTCGTCCCTCAATAATGTCCTTTGCTTTCTGGTGGGTTTCATAGCAGATGCTGTTTGTATCTGTACCTGCTGTTGTAATCAGAAAATAAAGTGGCTGTGTTCTGGCATCTCCGGAGCCTTTGGTCATAACATCAAACAGTTTCCTGTTCGGCTGTGTATGCAGCTCATCAAACACAACCCCGTGGATATTAAAACCATGCTTAGAATAGGCTTCAGCCGACAACACCTGATAAAAGCTGTTTGTCGGCTGATAAATAATCCTCTTCTGGGATGCCAATATCTTCACTCTTTTATTCAGTGCCGGACACATACGCACCATGTCAGCGGCAACCTCAAATACAATGGATGCCTGCTGCCTGTCTGCGGCGCATCCATAAACCTCTGCCCTCTCTTCCCCGTCTCCACAGGTAAGCAAAAGTGCGACTGCTGCCGCCAGTTCTGATTTCCCCATCTTCTTAGGAATCTCAATATAGGCCATGTTGAACTGTCTGTAACCATTTGGCTTGATAGTTCCAAACACATCCCTAATAATCTGTTCCTGCCAATCAATCAGTTCAAATGGCTTTCCCGCCCATGTCCCTTTTGTATGACATAGGCACTCAATAAAGGAAACTGCATAATCCGCCAGTTCCTGGCTATATGCAGAATCCTTCGCCATGAACTTTGTTGGCTTATATTTTTTCAGTTTCCTCACATTATTCCTCCACTTCTATATTTTCTTGCAAATATCTTCTCCATAAACTACATGCAGACTGCTTCTGTTATCCCATTCAACCATAATGGATCCGATATCATCCACTCCTATGACGGTGCCTTTCGTGCCTATCGGCGGTGCCTGTATGTCATCCATCTTCACAAGCTCCACTCGTGTCCCTGGTGGATACTCTGATTTAATTTTCTCGACTATCACTTTGCTCGGAAACCTCATGTACACCACCCTTATCTTTATTATTTTTAAATGCTGCTGAACCGCTGAGATTTTGAAGCAATATCTTTCTCTCTTTTTTATATTGCTCACCAATAAATCCCAATCTTAAAAGAAAACATCTGAATGTGTATTTTTCATTCTCAACTTCTTTTTCTGTTGCATTGATTCGATTTTGATTTTTTGCCATCTCGCAAAGTGCATAAATCAAATGGCTGTAAGCGGTAACGGCATCTTCATCTGTGGGTTTGATCTCAAACCAAGGGAAACTTACTTTTTCATCTCCCACCTTGATTGGAAGATCCTCAATCCCCAACGCCTTTTTGATTAAAGTCTGTTTGGAACTTATCAGATTTTCAAGCTTTGTAAGCGCCTGGTCATTAAAATATTTTCTTGGCATTGATACTGTAAGACCGGTGTCTTCTTTCTCTGGTACATCTTCCTGATTGTCAGATTCCAAACGTTCTTCTTCCGAAAAAAACTTTTCTTCTGAAAGGGTTTCCTGAGTCTTAAGATAAGGATTTTCCTTTGCCGCAAATCCCCTCTTCTCTAGTTCATTCAAAATATCCTTCATGGAATCTTCGTCCACATCACCATCAAATTCTAAATCACCATCACGGGTAATGGTCATGCAGCCAACTTCATATGCAAATGTCGGTGGTTTCTTGTACACGGATTTTGTTCCTGTAATTTCCTCTAATGCCTGTACAAATGGTTTTCTCTCTTTTAAACTGTAAATAATCTTCATGCTTTGTGCCTCCTTCTTTTTCGGTAGTACATATATCACTCTAAAGCACATAAATAGCAAGTAATATATCCGAAAAATGTGAACTATTTTTCTTCGGCACAGACCTATAATGCATCATACGGAATCTTCGAACCATCACGAATTACAAACACATTTTCCGCTGTTCCCACCTGTTCGATATATCTTTTTACAATAACATCACAGAATTTTTCATCCAGTTCGACCGTTCTGCAGATACGTCCTGTCTGCTCACAAGCAATCAGTGTAGAACCACTTCCGCCAAACGGATCCAAAACGATGCAGTTTGTCATACTAGAATTTTTAATAGGATAAGCAATGAGAGGAATTGGCTTCATCGTTGGATGATCACCATTCTTCTTAGGTTTATCAAATTCCCAGATGGTGGTTTCTTTTCTGCCGGAATACCACTGATGTTTCCCCTTCTGTTTCCAACCAAACAGGCAAGGTTCATGCTGCCACTGATATGGACTTCTGCCAAGCACAAGACTCTGTTTCTTCCAAATGCAGGTTCCTGAAAGATAAAAGCCTGCATCTGCAAATGCCTTTCTGAAGTTTAGACCTTCTGTATCTGCATGGAACACATAAATACTTGCATCATCAGCCATTGCCTTATTCATACAAGTGTAGGCATCCAGCAGAAACTGAAAGAACTTATCGTTTGCCATATTGTCATTCTTGATTTTTCCGGCACTTCCTTCGTAATTCACATTGTAAGGAGGATCTGTTACAACAAGGTTCGCTTTTTTATCTTCCATCAGAATCTGATAGGTTTCTTCCTTTGTGCTATCCCCACAGATAAGTCTGTGGTTTCCAAGTATCCACACATCACCCGCTTTTGTCACAGGTGCCTTTTCAAGTTCTGCAGCTACATCAAAATCATCGTCTTCCACATCATCATCAGTTGCAAACAGGTCCGCGATTTCCTTATCATCAAAACCCGTAAGACCGACATCAAATGCTTCTGCCTGCAGAGCTTCGATTTCTACTCTTAAGAGTTCTTCATCCCATCCTGCATCCATAGCCATACGGTTATCTGCCAGGATGTATGCCTTCTTCTGAGCTTCGGTCAAATAATCCACGAACACACAAGGTACTTCTTCAATCTCCTCTGCCTTTGCAGCCATGATTCGACCATGACCGGCAATCACATTATATTCTCTGTCGATAATAACCGGATTGATAAATCCAAATTCACGAAGGGAAGAACGCAGCTTGTTTATCTGCTCCCCGGAGTGAGTTCTTGCATTATTTACATATGGAATCAGTTTAGAGGTTGCCACCAGTTTCATTTCTGTTGTCGTTTTCCCCATGCTGCGCCTCCACTAAAAAAGACCCCATTCAGCGAACTTCTCAAATCCACCAACGGAGTCTATATATTTTTTTGCTTGGCTTACGATTTCTGAATATGGAATACCATCAACCATATCGTCTCCAATAGCACAGCAAAAGCTGACAGGTTTTCCTGTTCTCTGTGCTTTTAAGAATGCATAAATATTTACAGATACATCTGCTTTGGATAAGTCCTTGCCATGAAGGCCGCCACCTGTTACGGAATCTGCCATATCAGAACCAAGCTTTCTGTTAGTTGCGCCAGTATCCACATTGATGCCACCGGTCCAATCTCCCAACGGATTCACTTCTGCGTAATAGTATCTCTGCTGCAGTTCTTCACTTTTCACATTGCTCTGACAGATAATCAGTCTCGCTTCATCCAAAATGTATTTTCCATCATAAGGATATCGACTGTAGATTTCTTTCGCAATTTTCGACATCTGTTTCTGCTCGTCTGTAAGTGGCACTCCCTTAAAAATACCATTGTCACCACAACGGAAACCTTTAGACTGATTCTTAGACAAATGTCCATCCTGCGGAACTATTACAATATCGCATTTTACTCTTCCTGCAATACGCTTAATGGCACTTTTCACTGCATTTTTATTGATACCGGCTGTTGTTTCAATAATCGCATGACACACGCCATGTCCAATCAAAACCTCTACTGCAATCTTTGGATTCTCTTCTGCTTTATAAGCCAAATCCACAATCGCACCTGCAATTCGGTCTGCCACCTTATCCGGATGGCTCGGATTTACTTTCTCAATCATAACTACATTCCCTTCCTGGTTCTTAATAACCGTTCCATCACATCATCTTGTGGTGTACCGCCCTGCCATTCTACAGAACAGTTCTCTTTTACCACTTGGAAAATCTGATACCACACCTGATTCACCTGTTTCATATATGTTTGGCTCATCGCCACATATGGACTGGCAATGGCATTTCCCGTAGTCGGATGCTTTGCTAAAAATCCGTACTCAGAGATACATTGCTCACACTGAATCCATCTGGAAACGCTCATAGCATACTGTTCAATCAGCTGCTGATTTACCAATTTCTCACAGCCCCGTTCCTTCAGCCAAATCCATGTCTCCTTGTACACTTCTTCTGCGCACAAATCTTTTCCCATCTTCTGTTTTGCTTTCAGATATTCCTTTACCAGCGGAACATCTGCACCTTCAAAAACAGGAGGTTTTGGCAGTTCTATCACCTGTGCTGCGTCACCGTCTTTTATTTTATCCACCAAAGCCTTCGGTTTTCGCCCGGCACCGACTCTGGCACCGCCTCGGTTCGTACCGTCTTTCGCCATTTTTTACACATCCTTTCTGTGCGAGGGTTAATCCCCCGTTTGATTTCTGCTTTTTGTGCGTGAGACCCCCGCCCCGTTGCCCTAAGGACTTTCCTGCAGAGAAGTGACCCGCCCCTACCCCTTTTATTTGACCTAATAAATTCTTTATGATATACTTCTTCATGTCCCAGGCATGAGGAATGAAGAGCGGAGAGCCAACGGATGGGTAGCGGTAATTCATGGGACATATACCACTATTTCTGAAGGAGGTGTTGCCTATGGCAGCAGATATCACAACAATAATTTCTTTCACCGTACTTGTAGTACTGAAACTATTGTCCTGTCCTTTCTTAACGGAGTTTCTCAAGCACCTAATTATGTCACGATTTGATCGTGGCTTTTTTATTTCCCCAACGATCACCATTCTCTGCATGGATTCTTGCATGACAGGACTTACAAAGAGCAATCAGATTGCTTCTCTCGTGGGTTCCGCCTTTCGACAGCGGAATCTTATGGTGCACTTCCTCTGTTTCCACAAGGATTCCTTTGTCATAACAGACTTCACAAAAAGGATGTTCGCTTACATATTTGTCTCGGATACGTTTCCAAGCTCTGCCGTACCTACGGCGTACAGCAGGATCTCTGTCGTACTTCTCGTAGCGTTTGTTCTCTTCCTTTTCATGCTTCTCACAAAACCTTCCCTCTGTAAGTTCTGGGCATCCCGGATAACTGCACGGTCTTTTCGGTTTTCTTGGCATCTCATTCACCTCCTTCTGGACATAAGAAAAGCCTCGCAGGAATTTTCTCCCACAAGGCTGGTTCATTGTACGTTTTTGCTGATTCTACTATATCACATAGTGGAGTTGGACATTTTCGGACAAATGTGGACATTTCGGGCGTTTTATATTTTTATTGGATTTTCCGGAAGTTCCACATGTGTCAACGCTTTCCCATGCCATCTTCTGACGGTGCGGGAATCAGCACCCAGATCGTCTCCGATCTGCTCCCAGGTATAGTTGTGAATGTATCTATAACGAAGAACCATTCTCTCATCTGTATTATTGACAGTATCAATCACATTCCTGATTTCATTTTTAAGGTCAACCAGCATATCAATCTCAGCATTTATCTTTTCTTCCTGCTCATAGATTCTTTCCAGACACTTTATAAAAGGGGCATCTGTACTGCGGTTTGTCTGAACCTTATCTCCCATTGTGGGAGCAGAAATACTTGCAGACATCTCTCGCAATCTTCCCAGTTCTTCAATATCCGAATCGATTCGATGATCAAGACGATACGCCTGTTTTAAATATTCTTTTGCTGTCATCTGCCATCCTCCTCATAAAGCTTTTGAAGAATCACTGCTCCATCCACATCTGTCAGTGTCGTAAACCATTCGGAACGGAAGAATCTCTCGCAGCTTTCCAGTTCAATCCTGGCACTTTCGTTTTGTGGTTTTCTTTTCAGTTTCCTTCTTGCTGCTCGCCAATCTTTCACTGCCTGCAGAATAATTGCATTTGCAAGTTTTTCATATGCGTCCACTATACTCTCGCCTCCAGTTTTGCTTTCACTGCATTGATTAGGGCATTTTGAACCTTCTCTTTTCTGGAAAGTGCTGCCATTACATCTTCATCAATGGTACCCTTGGCAATAATGTGATGAATCACTACCGTATCCGTTTGCCCCTGTCTGTGAAGTCTGGCGTTGCACTGCTGATAAAGTTCCAAAGACCAGGTAAGTCCAAACCATATCAAAGTAGATCCTCCTGCCTGAAGATTTAGTCCATGACCGGCAGAGGCAGGATGAATTGCTGCAACAGGAATCTTACCTTCATTCCAATCTGCAATATCCTTCGATGTTTTAATCTCACGAACAGAGAATCGTGCTTTGATTCTGGTAAGATCATGCTGAAACCAGTAGGCAACAAGAACCGGCTTACCATTAGCACTTTCAATCAAATCCTCCAATGCATCCAGTTTTCTTTCATGAATCTGCCATGCTCTTTTTTCTTCATCGTAGCTACAGCCGTTTGCCATCTGCAAAAGTTTTCCTGAAAGAACTGCAGCATTGGCGGCATCAATTTCTTCATCCTTAATCTTTACCACCATATCTTCACGAAAGGTTTCATAAATTTGAATCTCTTTCGCATTCATAAATACCGGTACTTCATTTATCACGCATTCCGGAAGTGTCAGATAATCACAAGACTTCATGCTGATTGTGATGTCCGATATTCTTTTATAAATCAATTCCTCTGCACCGGTCGCTGGTTTATAGGTGAAAATACGCTCACCATTTCTCTTGTCTGGAAGAAAGAATGCATTACGATAGTGAGTAATATATCTTCCAAGCCTTTTTCCAAAATCAAGAACACGAAACTGTGCCCAAAGATCCATTAAGCCATTACTGGAAGGAGTGCCAGTCAAGCCAACTATTCTTTTTACAAAAGTCCTTACTTTCAGAAGGCTCTTGAATCTTTTTGACTGGTGGCTCTTAAAAGAAGAAAGCTCATCAATCACCACCATATCAAAAGTAAATGGAACATCGCTCTTATTCACAAGCCAATCTACATTTTCTCGATTGATAATATAGATTTCCGCTTCCGCTTTTAATGCTGCTTTCCTTTCTGCTTCCGTTCCAACTGCAACGGAGTATCGCAAATCCTTTAGGTGATCCCATTTCTTCAGTTCTGCAGGCCAGGTATCTCTTGCCACTCTCAGAGGTGCAATCACTAAAACTTTGGATACTTCAAAGCTGTCAAAGATAAGGTCGTTAAGTGCCGTCAGGGTAATCACTGTCTTACCATATTAACCCAAGCCCATATCCAAAAAGACTGCAGCTATCTCATTATTCTTTATAAAATCAATTGCATACTGCTGATAATCATGTGGTATGAACTTCATCGGGCATCACCTCCAATCTCTCTAATCACACCATCGATCTGCGAAACATCATCTACGCAGTAAACTGAAAAGCCAAGTTCTTCCAACTGTCTTTTTCGCCTTACTTGCAGTGGACGCATGGTTTCGCCAGGTGACTTTAATTCAACAAAAGCTACCTTACCAATTGGAAACAGTACAATGCGGTCAGGCATACCATCTAAACCTGGACTTACAAACTTTGGTGCGAAACCGCCTTTTTTCTTTACTGCCTCCACAAATTTTCTTTCTATAAATCGTTCTCTCATATTCTTTCACTGACACAAGGAACACATCTTCACAACCATTTCCTATATATTTCTTACGCGTGTGTACGGGCACAAATCTTTTCTATATAGAAATAAATTCGATTTTGAATATAAGGGAAATAGTTGTGTTGTGACGCATTCTTGTGTTCCTAGCCTCCAAACTTGTAAAGTCGCTGCCTGCCGTAAATTGGCTGACGCTTAATGGTAGTGGTTCGCTCCCAACCGCCGATCTGACTCATAAGTGCCGCAATACTGTAACTATCTGTAGGTTTCAACTCCTGCAAAGATTTTCCGAAACACTCGCACCAGATTTCTGCATTGCTGACCTCTGTGCGCAGCTCACAACCTTTATGGGCTGGCGAACCAAACTCACTTCCACTTAGATAATTTCTTCTCTGGAACAGATCCATGCTGTCCCAATCATCCGGAAGCATGGTATTCAGATACTCTTCCACCATACCGACACGCTCGTCCACTTCCATCGCAGACTGCTGCATCTTTTCAGCCTCTGCCAGAACATCCCCTTCTAAGTACAACTTCTCCCCGGACTTCCAGATTTCTTTTGCCTCTGCCCAAAACTGAGCACGGAACTCTGGTGTAAAGTTCCATGTTTTTTTCTGTTTCTTCTGATGAAGCTTGATAACCCAAAAGCGGCGATTGCCTGTGATATCACGCAAATATCCACGCTCTCCATTCACCGTAGCAATGATAATGCACTGGCGTGGATGGGATTCCACCACTCGTCCATAAGATGGTCGATACTTGTCATCGCAGGTGGAAAGAAATGCTTTCACCTTTTCAATGTCCGCTTTCTTCATTCCAGCCAGTTCTCCAATTTCCACCGCCCAGAATCCCTGTAATTTTTCTGCACCGGACTTGTCATCCATATCTGTAAGGGATAATGTCTCGGAATAATATTCTGGAGACACCAAATCTTTTACAATGGTAGACTTACCAATTCCCTGATCACCATCAAGAACCGGAACGCAATCAAACTTGATTCCCGGAACATAAATTCTTGCCACTGCTGCCGCAAAAGTCTTTCTGGTAACCGTGCGAACATACTCCGTATCTTCTGCCTGCAAATATTTGATAAACAAGTCTTCTACCCGTTTCACACCATCCCACTCCGGCAGACTGTTCAAATAGTCACGTACCGGATGGAAATGTCTGTCATCTGCCGCTTTTGTAAAAGCAACGTCATGGTTTCGGCTGGAAAATGCCAAGTATCGGATGTCAATAATGGACTTTAGCTGCGCTGTGTCCGCATCTCGCCAGAAAGAATTCCCTTCCGGACGTTCCCAAGGAAGCGAACCCGTAATTTGAATACGATTTGCCAGTTCATTAAATGCAAAGTTCTGAAAATCCGGATCGTTATTAAGAATGAGATTCAAATTATAAACGCTGTTCTCCAAAAGACCCGTTCTTGGCTGATACTTAAGTCTTGTCATCCAGTCACTGTCAGAATCCGTAAAGTCTGTCTCCGCCTCCAATAATTTTTCTTCCATTGCAAGACGCCTCACTTCATCATCCTCCATTGCCAGCTCGCACATAGCATTGAAGGATTTCTTGCTGTCATCGTCACCAAACTTATGGATACGAACCAAGTCAAAAGCATTACAGAGTTTCAAATAAGCAGGATCTTTTGCATGATGAGAATAAGCAAACTTGCCTTCTTCGATAATTTCCACCCCCGCCATACTGGATGACTGAATATAGTGATATCTGTTTTCGTTATCCGTTGGCTCATACACATCAGACAGAAACTTTTCAATAGCACGATTAATTGGAAAATAAGTACGATTGAATAATCCAACTGTTCCATCCTTGCCAAGAGGATCTTTTACTTCCGCCGTTCGTGTCGTATTCACACGGCTTTCTCTGGAAGATGTTGGGAGTCTGGTCGGATCAGTCCATTCCGGATGAGCAGATAAAATATCATCCGGATTCAGCCACACTTTCTCCACATCTTTAAACACATAGACTCCATTTGATGGTGTGGATGGCCAGTACATTAACTGATTGGGCTGATAGGAACATTCATCGAAATAGTCGATTCCAAGCATTTCCGCCAAATATCTTGATACGGCTACAAACTCTTCTGCCGTTACATCACGAGTCAGTGGATATACAAGACGGACTCTTGGATGTTCTTCTGTACTGCTGTGTGTGGTATAAAGCAAAGATGTGTATGGTGCATTCGATTCATAATTTTCCAAAAAAGCTTTATCGATACGGTCACCATCCAGAGCAATCATAGAACGTAACTCCACGGTGTCGCTTTTTCTTCTTCCGCCTTTCAAAGCACCTGCCACAAACCCGCCGTGATCTTTCACGGTGTCACGTTTTGCTTTGTTAAATTTTGCATACTCTTCTGCCGATTCCGGTGTACGAATAGTGACCTTAAGACGCTCTTTCAATTCATCGTAAGTAATGGTTTTATTTGTCCAGGTTTTTGCCTGTCGATTATTCCCATATGCGATTGCCAGTGGTCTCATAAGCATTCCACCTCCGTAAAATCATTTGTAAAATAACGCACCACCTGTCTGCGTTTTTGTGCCTTCTCGATTTCAGCACTCATACCTGAAGTAATGCGTCCTAACAGAACCCACACCTCCTGGCATTTTCCCATCAGGACCAAATCCATATGAAGTGCCAGTTCACGTTCCTGTCTGCTTTCATCATTCATAAAAGGAAACAACAGATGTGGTGTTACCGGAATACATCCATTCTGATATGCGTGTTCTGCAAATTCTGCTACCTTCTTTTTATTTGCTTCAATATCTCCTGAAAACGGAGCACAAATATAAACCAATGGACGAAAACCGATTCTTGCCTCTGCTTTCATCTCACGTTCTATGTTTGCAATTGCTTGATATGGCACTAAATCCATATAACCTTCTGCGTTTCGAATCCTCATAATTCTCCCTCCAATACAATGCATATTAGTTGTGCAGATACAAACTCTGCCTTTTTCTCTTTTTGTAATTCCATGTGAACTACCTCCAAAATCCTTATTAGAAGCACTGCCTCCTACCAGGTAGCCGTGGGAGGCAATGCAAAAGGACGTTTTAGAAAACTTTTTTCAGGTTGTTGAGCGCTCTGCGATATCTGTGAGATACATTGTTTGGAGAATCACCAATAAGGTCTGCATACTCTGCCACAGTCTTACCATCCAAAATGATTGCAATCAGCATATCTGCCTGTGCCGGTTTCACCGCTGCACGGATTCTGTCACAACAAGCCTCATAGTCATACTGCTTGTCCTTTTCTAATTCCTGTCTGCAGAAGATTCTAGGATCTCTTACCTCTGACATGAGTGGTTCTGAACAATCCACCTCATCTGTTTCCTCATCAGGAACTGCCTTGCTACACCCACGATGACGATTAAATTTGTGCCAGTTGTTGTAATCATCCTTGTTGAACTGTTCATTCCATTCCTTCTGAATCAGTTCTTCACGTTCTTTCTGGGAAAGTCCTTCAACTTCAAGGGACAGACTGACCCACATTTCCTCTGTTGCCTTTGCGTCTAGCTCGATTGTCTGGATCTCGTTTTCGTAACGGATTTTTAATTTCATACTGTTGTCCTTTCCGCCTTGGCTACTGCCATTTGGCGAGGACAACCCAACTCCGTTAAACGTAAAAAGCGCACGACAATAAAGCGGGGAAACATACGACCTCAGAAGGACCATCTGGTCCTGAAAAAAGATCATATGTACATCCTCGCCAAACGTCGCGCGCCGTAAGGCTATGAATATAATGTTGCAAATGTTCCTGTAGTTTAGGGTCATGCGGGACCGTATATGAGAACCGCTGTTGCGGTAATCTCTCTTACATCACGGGTAACAATAAGCGGCTATTTGTTAGCCTCTATCTTCTATTTCTCTTTTTGTTAGAAAAATTTTTCTATAAAAAAAGAAAAAGACCTGACAAAATACAGGTGGTATTACACCCATACTTCGTCAGGCCTTGCTCACTACTTACTGTGTGGCTATTTGCTCAGTACGAATTTGCTTTAAATGAAAGCTTACGGCAATGACTCCTTTGCACATTGGACATTTAATTTTAATAATTCCTTCTGTTGTGCTTGGGTCAGCGTCGAACAATCTTCTGTTTTTACAACACGGACATGCTATATGCACTTCATTTCCTTTTTTCACCATCGTCGCCTCCAATCAATGATCATAATAATATGGAGGGCGATGGAACCCATTCTGTACCGGTTCTTTCTTTGGAACCTGCATTTCTGCATCTTCCTTTGATGCAAACACCCTGCTTTTTCTAAGCTGGATGGCACCACCGGATGGAAATCTAAGTACGCAGAAATTTCCGAGATCTGCTGTCACTACCACTTCCGTGATAACTCGATTGCTTTCAATAATAAATACGTGTGAGCCAATTTCTAATCTCTTCTGCATCGTTCTATGCCTCCTTAACAAGAAGGCCAGCAAAGGGAAAGCCAAACTGACCATACACCGATTATTACTGTTGCTGTTTAACAATTTTCCTAATGTAGCGATGCTTATATTATGCGAACATTTGTTCGATTTGTCAATTAGAAACCTGACGAATCTATATATTCTCCCTCTTAAGAGCCAAAGTCTCATCTCACAAAACTACATTTCAAATTTCACAACTTCAAAATCTGTGTTTGTAAATTTCTGATATGTGTAAACAGTAGAAAAATTTATAAGTGTATGTTATACTAGAAACAAATTCACCACCGCTTTAGTCCTGTAAGACTGATTCCATTATAGAAAATCTATTTGGCAGAGCTGGTCAGCCAACGATAGGCTAAGATAGGAACGGATATGGAGGGATAAAAATTGGAATTTAAAGATTTTATACATAAACTATCCTCTGTCATCAGAGCGGGAGGAAGTACGGATAAATTTACTCGCTCGATATTTGAAGCAATTCTCACAGAAGAAGGTCAGTCCATTCTTGATGAGTATACACAAAGTAGCTACAAAGGTTTTTACAATGGCAATACATCCATTCGAAAAATCTCACAAAAAATAAATGCATACATAGATCCGATGGAATTTTCCGAGTATATCAACGGATTCCCTGATGCTGTTGCCGGGACTTTAAGCAATGTGTTTTCTGCCGATATTCCAGATATCAACCCGTGCAATGCTGCTGAAAAATTAGCTGACTTGTTTGTTTCAATTATCACAGAAGCCGCAGGAAGCAAAAACAAGCCTGCCGAAAAGCCACTGCCTCCTATCATCATGGATGCAGAACATGGCATTGCACCGGATCTTGCTGAATACCAGGACGGCGTTCTTTTTTTGCAGGACATCAAACGAGATCCTGATGAATATGTCAGTCCATTCAAGAACTATCTTGAAAAGGCAGTATCTTACTATTCGACTAAAAAAACTCTGCTGTATGCAGAGAAGCCTCACCCTTTCTATGAGCTCTATGTCTGCAATGATGTTAAATACCATAAGTATCGTATTACGGGTGCGAAAGACACAAAGCCAGAAATCACAATAAGTGATGCTACCATTGAAAAACTTGAGGCTGAATCAAAATACATTATTATTGAAGGAATCGGTGGTGTTGGAAAATCTATGTTTCTCACTCACCTTTTCCTGTCCTCCTCGCAAACTTCCGAATATTCCGGCATCGTTCCACTCTTTTTGTCACTTAAGGATTACAAGGACACTACAGACAATGTGGTTGATTTCATTTGGAAATCCGTTTGTGAGTATGATTCAGAAATCTCCAGAAAAGATATTATTGGATCACTGCAAAATAAGGAACTGGTGCTTTTGTTGGATGGATTTGATGAAATACAGACCTCTGTCCGAGAATCTTTTCAGTCTGACCTGGAGGCATTTATTAAGTCATACAATGGGAATACGATTATCATGACTTCTCGTCCGATTTATGATTCCTTTGTTTCTTTCTCAAAATTTTCAGTGTTTGATATAATGCCTTTAACAAAAAAACAGGCATTGACACTTATAGATAAACTTGAATTTTGGGATGAAGCCGCCAAAAAAAGTTTTATGGAAGCATTGGACAATAGACTGTATTCTTCACATTTGCAATTTGCCAGCAATCCATTGCTGTTGACTATTATGCTTATGACATACTCTTCCTTTGGAGAAGTCCCTGCTAAGATGCATGTATTCTACAGCAAAGCATATGAAACAATGGCTCGTCTGCATGATGCTTCAAAAGGTTCATTTAAGAGACCTCTTCATACAAACCTTACCCCCGAAGAATTTGCAGGATATTTTGCTGAATTTTGTGCAAGAACATACAGAGATGAGATGTTGGAATTTGATGAGCGTTCCTTTAATGCATATATGTCTAAGGTCCTTCGTGGAACCTCTGCCGAAAGCAAAGGAATTACCCCTCATGATTTTTTTCTCGATCTCACGAATAATCTTTGCATCATGTACAGAGAAGGAAGTACTTATTACTTCATACACCGATCATTTCAGGAGTATTTTGCAGCTGTTCACTTTTCTTCTGAGTATGACGCCAAACTAACACGAATCGGAAATTTCTTTGAAGGAATGAAGAATCGCAATTATTCCGATAAAACTTTTGATATGATGTATGATATGATTCCGGACAAAATTGAGCGTTTTATCTTTTTGCCATTCTTGGAAAAAATAATAAGTGAGTATTCTCAGAACGGCAAAGATGAATATTGGGAATTCTTAGAAGACCAATATCCGTATATTAACTATGAGGAAGGTGAAATTGGCGATATCTATCTGTTAAGCCCTCAATCTTTTTTATATAAAACCATCATAAGATTCAAAGGTTTGGATTATTCATATCGCGTAGATTCTGTGGAATGGCCTAGCCAAATCTATGATCTCCCAACACAAAACTGGGTAAGAGTATATAGTGAATTTGCGGAAGATGAGGCATTCTTGAAATATCCTGATCCGATGAATATTGATGAGTCTGTATTATATGATACAATGCTAATCCCAGAAGAACAGCTTCCGTACCAATATGATTGTTATTTTGGCACTCCCGATAAAACAGGACTCATGATTGAAATTGAAATATATGAACTCAGAAAATATGCATATAAATATCGAGAGATTCGAAAATGCATGGAAGATCCTGAATTTCCTCTTATGCTCGAATATCAGGAAGTAAAGGAATACTACAAGAAGTTAAAAGAGAAGACCGAAAAAGAGGATGCCTCTGACGATCTCTTCGATGATTAAGAAAGGACCCTGCTGTAATGAGAATCAGCTACAACAAATTATGGAAATTATTAATTGATAAAAATATGAATAAAAAAGACTTGAAGGCAGCTGCAGGGATAAGTTCTGCTTCTGTTGCCAAGCTCGGAAAATGTGAAAATATAACAACAGATGTGCTTCTGAAGATATGTGTTGCACTGAATGTGCATTTAGAAGACATCCTGGAAACAATAGATGATTAACGGAGGTATCTCATGAAATTATTATATTCAAATATCCTTCCTCTTGGAACTGACAAAAACCAACAGACAATCACAGACTGCTTTGAAGAACAGCTCTCAAAAGCTGATCGTGTCGAAATTGCTGTAGGATATGTGTCCCGTGCATCACTTGATGAACTGGACAGTCTTGTCGAAAAATACAATATCAAAAACATCTGCCTGAACATTGGCATGTACTATATAGAGGGCATGCCGGAAGGTTCTTATCATACGGCACTCAAATTAAACAAGAAATGGATTTCTGATGGAATCGGTGAAGTTCGTATTATTCGCACCTTCAAGTATCACGGCAAAGTATACTGCTTTTATAAAGATGGTGCACCTTTTGCTGTAATCATGGGATCTGCTAATTTAGGCGTTCTGAAAATGGAAGCATCCAACCGCAGACAGTATGAGTTATCATCTCTGACAACACATGCCGAAGAATGCAAAGAAATATCAGATCACGTTCTTCGTCTTAAGATGCCAAACTGCTCTGCAAATATTGGAGACATCACCGATATGCCTCTTATTTTTGAAAAGAATACTGCCCTTTCCGGAATCGAACTCGTTACGGAAGTTCCGCCTTCAAATGTAGAATTCTATAAACGTTGCATGGCATATACTTCTTTCCTGCTTCCATTAAAGGTTCCTGCTGCAGATGAACGACACATGGATGATGGAAAACATTATACAAAATCAAATGTAAATGTTTGTTACGCAGCTCCAAGAAGCAAAAGAAAATCTCGTGACTGGTTTGAAACTCAGCTTACGGTTGCAAAAGAGATCACTCGTACTGAAGGATATCCGGAAAAGAATGTACCATTCTTTATCATTACTGATGACGGCTACTGGTTTAAGGCACATACCACAAGTGATGGAAATAAACAGTTCAGTGCTGTTGGAGACGAATTAATTATGGGACGCTGGCTCAAAGGCCGACTTGCCGCTGCAGGACTTATTTCTCCTGTAAATGATACTCAGCTTGATACAGACCGTAAGGGTATGATTACAAAAGAAATTCTTCAGGAATACGGCTGTGAAAACCTTTATCTAAAAAAGACTGGACAGACAGCTCTCGATGAGGATGGTACAGCTCTTGATGTTTGGATGCTTTCATTCAAGCCGGAAGATCAGGAAGGAGATGACGAATAATGCCTTATTTAAAGAATTACCTTGATAAAATTATCGAACGCGGGAATGTTGGACTTGCAGAGTCAATCTCCAATACTGCAGAGGAAGTTGGAAACAATTATCTGAAAAACTTCTCATTTACAAGCCATGAAATAGGCTTATTGCTGGGCAATGTTCAGTCCGGCAAAACGGGGCAGATGTTTGGCATCATGAGCAAGGCTACTGATCTCGGCTTTCCTGTATTCGTCCTTCTTACTACAGACAATGTCATTCTTCAGCAGCAGACTCTTGATCGTGTAAAAGCTGATTTAGATGGATTCTGCATCTGCGGTGAAAATGATACACGAGTATTTGCGGACAACAGTCTTATGCTCCCTACTATCGTTGTTTTAAAGAAAAATGCACGAATCCTAAAACTGTGGGCTAACATATTTAACTCAACTGGATTTATGCGTGGAAATCCACTGTTCATTGTTGATGATGAGGCTGACGCAGCTTCCCTGAATACATTAGTAAATAAGAATCGTCAGTCTTCAATAAACAAATATCTGGAGTCAATCCGTAACGGAGCTGCAAGCAGCCTTTATCTGCAGGTTACTGGAACACCACAGTCTATCTTCCTTCAAACTCGTGAATCGGGATGGCATCCATTCTTCACTCACTATTTTAAGCCAGGAAAAAGTTATCTCGGTGGTGACTTCTTCTTTCCTAAAACAGGAAAGCCGGATTGCGTAACATATCTGGATAATTTGAGCGCGCCAGAAAGAGAAGTTGTGATAAGACACCTTCTTGTGTCTGCACAAATTTTAGCATCAGGAGGAACTACCTCTACATGTCTGATTCATCCAAGCGTAAAGCAGGCTGTTCATCAGAAATTTGCTGATAGTATAAATGCTGAACTTAATTGGTGCAAAGCAAACTTAACCGGTATCCTCACCACCGAATTAAGAAGGCAACATACTCTACTTACTCCGACAAAATCCAATGCTGTTCCTTTTTCAGAGATTATGGATAAGGTCACAGAACTCTTGACTAATAAGAAAATCAAAGTTCTTGTTATGAACGGAAAGACCGATGTCGAAAGTTCAGAATACTCATCAGGATGTAATTTTGTCATTGGCGGAAACACACTGGGACGAGGTGTTACCTTCCCCGGACTTCAGACCATTTATTACACCAGAACTGCAAAGAAACCACAGGCTGATACTATGTGGCAGCATAGCCGTATGTTTGGCTATGATCGTGACCTGGGAATGATGATGGTCTATATTGATGAAAGACTGTATAAACTGTTCGCAGATATAAATGCTACAAACAATGCGATTATCTCTCAGGTTGAGCAGGGAATTGACGATGTCAAAATTTATTATCCTGAAGGGCTTAATCCTACCAGAAAGACTGTTCTGGATACTGAGCATGTTGCTGCTATTTCCGGCGGAACAAATTATTATCCGTTCAACCCCAAAAACAACACTATCAGTCAGATTTCAGACCTTCTCTCCTCTTTTGATGATGACGAACCATATTACCAGGTAAGTCTTCGCTTAATGAAAGAAGTTCTCTCTCATATTGAAACTGACCCTGATTTTAAACTTCCGTCATTTATGTCGATTATAGATACCATGCTTGCGGAGAATCCAACTACTCAGGGCATACTCATTGTTCGCAGAAACAGAGATGTTGCACAAGGAACAGGTGCTTTGTTGTCACCCAATGACTGGCAGCTTGGCGGATCTTTCCCTCGAAAGGTTGTTCTTACTATGTATCAAGTTACAGGTAATAAAGGCTGGGGCGGTAAGAAGCTATGGGTTCCAAACATCAAACTCCCCGATGGTGCAATTTATTATGATGTAATTGAGGATTAATATATGGCCGATACTCACTCAAAGGAAGTACGCAGCAAAAACATGTCACATATCAGAAGTACAAATACCAAACCAGAAGAAATCGTTCGAAAATATCTATTTTCTCGAGGTCTTCGATACAGAAAGAATGTACGCAGTCTTCCTGGGTGTCCAGATATCGTACTTCCTAAATATAAAACTGTTGTTTTTGTAAATGGCTGTTTCTGGCACATGCACGACTGCGGTCGTTTCGTATGGCCATCCAGCAATAAAGAATATTGGACAAAAAAAATCAACAGAAATGTTGAACGGGACGCTGAAAATCATCACATTCTTTCCGAACAAGGATGGAAAGTCTTGGTGATATGGGAATGTCAGTTAAAGAAAAAAGTAGCAGACGAGAATTTAGAGCATTTATATAACACTATTACCCAATAAAAAAGCGGATGTCGGTAAATTATTCTGCCGCATCCGTTTTTTATTTAATCTTCACCTTTAATATTTGGTTCTACATATTCGTATTCTTCTTCAGCAAACGTTTTCAAAATTGCTTCAAAGATGAGCTTTGCCCCTTCGCAAGGAACTGCCATACCAATCTGCTTTCTTACCTGCTCCTTTGAACCTTCGAAAATATAATCATCTGGGAAGGTCTGCAGTCTTGCTCGTTCACGATTTGTTAAAGCTCTCGGTTCTGACCAATGATAAATATGTGTTCCCCCGCCGCCTGAACCAGTTACTGTATAAGCTGGCTTTTCTGGATCAAGTCTCTTGTAGATTGTGCTAATTTTAGTCTTAGTGTTAATCTTCAAATCATCTGGCAAATCCGCATCCCAAGCATTCTGTCCAGGTCCAATCAAGTTCAATCTTCTCACAACCTTTGTCGACTGTTTTGTTGGCTCATTATTGTATGCATCTATCGGAATCGGTGGTTCTTCAATTGCCTGTCGACAAGTTTTTATTTCTCCTGTCGGTGCAGGAATTCTAAATTCAAATGGCAGGTCATCTCTGATGCCAACAATGATAATTCTGTGTCTGGCTTGTGGAATACCGTATTCTTCGAACTTATATAAATTAGGATAGATTCGATACCCGGCATCTTTCATGTCTGATAAGATCTTATCGAAAGCCTTTCCCTCGTTAGCACTTCTCAAACCTCCAACATTTTCAGCCAAAAACCACATAGGACGGTATATTCTTAATACCTCTATTCCGTAAGTATACAAAGGTCCATATTTTCCTTTAAATCCTAACTTAGAACCCACAAGTGAAAAATCATTGCAAGGGAAACCAAAGGCGAGTGCATCAATAGCCCCTAAACGTGCCAAATCAAGTATATGAACATCTTCGCAGTGAACACTGTCTGGATTCTCTGGACATATATTTCTTATATAAGTACGACAAGTTGATTCATCAAAATCATTTGCCCACTGATGAACTATACCGAAATTATCATTTCCTATATCCGCATGAGTTGCTCCCCATCCGATACCGCCAGGACCACAGAATAATTCTCCTAATCTAAATTGCATAATCCCTGTCCTCCTTCTATATCTTCACTATTTCTTTTTCTTGATATCATAAAATCAATTTGTTGTTGTATATGTTGTTTTTCTTCATTATCCAGTTCATTAGTACCTTTGAAAAATAGCTGATATTCCATTAAATCACCATTGTCTATATACCCCGCTTCAAGGTATAGTGATATCAACTGTACTTCATATATCCTCGCTAATTTTTTCAAATCTGCCGGAGGGCAAACCAACTGCCCTCGTTCTATTTTGCTTAATCGCGAATTTGTAATGCCGGTTTGCTCATTTACCTGTTTTAAGGTTAGTCCAAGCATTTCACGATAAGCTTTCAGCCTCTTCCCTAAATTAGACATAGTAACACCTCTTTTATAATAAAAATACCACACTCGCTGCATTTTGTCAACTTTTTTATATATTTGCTGCATTTTCGCAGCATATATCTAGAGTAAAAGAGCGAAGTTTGGATTTCAACTTCGCTCTTTCCAAAATCACAACTCAGCCAAATGTTTCCATATAGAATAAATTGTCTTTTCCTTTTCATCATCCAACATACGCCTATGGCCTTCTATTGTAATACTTTCTGTTGGAATTGCTATATTTAATGTTTGTGCAACATTTTGAACCTGTTCTAATTCCAATCTGCATAATCCATCTCTTGTATTTTCTTTACTCATTCTATATGTGTTTTCTGCAGTACCATCATTAAACTTAAACAATTCCCACTTTTCACGAAATATTTGAACAGCGCGCTGTGATAAATTAGCAATTCCAATTATTTCTATAATATCAGTTGGAATGATGTAACAATCCCCATTATTGCTGTCTATACCAACCACAAAATCACAATCTTCTCTCTCAATTATTCTGGTTCTGTCAACATCAGGATCTCTTACTATTTGCTGGCCTGCTCTTCCTCCACGGGTAACTACAAAATGATCTCCACTGGAACCTTTTACTTCTACACGATATAAGTTTCCAGCATGATCAAGAACCGCATCATATGGCATATCTCTCCACACCTTAAAGAAACAAAAATATCCTGCTTTGCTTGCTCTTCCTTGAAAAATACTTTCATCTGCAGCACCATTTAAACTTCTATAGCTTCCTTCAGCAACTCCTGTAATATTCTTTTCCCAAGCCATTTTCTCCTCCGTACTTAAATTAAAAACTTATCAATATCAATTTCATGGCTAACCGGTTTAGACATCATCCAAGTAAAATGATTATCCTTATCTTTGTAGAATTCTACATGCCAGTGAGTAATATTTCCTTCTTCATCCCATGATACTCGCATGTTTTCTTTATATTTTTCCAATTGCATTGCCGGTATAACAACTATGGTATTTTCATCTTTACAGCCATAAACGATATATTGTTCATCGAAATCACTTATTGCTTTCAGCGGATTTTTTCTATACGCAAACCAATATCGTTCTCGCCCGCCCTTATTATACATTCTCGATGTTGTAATTAAGAAGCCCTTTTTGCCATCAGGTGTAACATATGCATTTCTTCCAACTTTTATCAATTCATCTGATACATGTTCTGCAAGCCTAACTACACATTTTTCTGAAAAATTCACTTTCTTTTTCTTTGCTTTTGTCTGAACTTGCTCGGGAATAACAGAAACTGCATCATTGTCATCTTCTTCCGTATAATCATCATATTCAATTCCTAATGACTCACAAAACAAATGCTTCATTTTTTCAAAACGCTTTGTACAATAGTCCGTATAATATTCTTTCAAAACATTAAAGTCTTCTGGTTGTTCATATGGCATGTCCATCCATTCAAGATCTTCTGCTTCTGTAAAACTATATTTGCTTTCTACCTCGTCCAGATCAATATGAACAAGGTACTTCTTATCCTGATAAAAATTTTTCGCTCCTTTACTCCTATTTGCTTTTTCTGGCAAATAACACAAATTTGCTATACAGCTAACTGGCAGACCATCCCCTTTACAGGCATCTATCAATTTTCGCATTTGTTCCTTTGGTGCAATGTGCTCTACATCAAATTTATCCACTGACAATTGATCCATCGCAGTAAACGTATTTAAGTAAATGCAGTTTAAAATAACATACTCTTCACTCTTTGGATTTGCAATATTTTTTCGCTCAGTGCGAAGCATTGAACGCTCAAAGAAGCTCTCCAATGCAACTCTCCAAGCTCGGCTTGATATTTCTACGGCATAACGATTTGGTTTTGCAGCACTATGAATTTTATTTGTTCCACCCTCACTCCAGTAATTCGTAATGATATCATACACATAGTACTGAAGCAAATTACGAGATATTATCATTTTTCGCTCGTCCCAAGTATAGGATAATACATCATAATTATTATCAGAATACATTTCTTTGAATGTTGTAGATATCATAGACATAATTTGGTATTTAGAATGGAATTTTTTATTCCCGCTTCGACTATTTCCCTTAAATTTAGTAATTACTGAAATGGCCTGATTAACAAAATCTATGGAATTACAAAGAGCTTTTTCAAAAGCATCGATGTCTGTGTCAGCAAAATTTTTATACAATACTTTAATCTTATCTGAGTCATTTAAACATGCATTCACTAATTCAAAGGCTATTGGATTTACAGTATCATCTGCCAAAGCAGTATTAAAACTCAATATATCGTACTTATGCGCAAGAAACTTACCTAATCCAAACAAATACTCAAAAGCATTTACCTGCTTTTTACTACGCATCTCTTCCCGATTATATCCATGAATCTTATAATTATCCTCCGTAAATGTATCATATTTCTTTATAACATGCTCTATGACCTCATTGTTGCTTATAGTATATTTCTGCTTAATCGGCCAAGCCGCAGCATATACCTCGTATTGATCCAAAGGCGTTCCTTGTGAATTTATGCGGTCAAATATTTCAGGCAAATTATTTTCATCACCAGTATAGACAATAACCGGAATAACTGTACCAGCAATTTTATCATATAATGCCTGACGTTCCTCAAAGAACGCTTGTATAACCTCTATCAATTTTCCAACAGGTTCATATCCCGCATTAAATTCCCTAGATATCTGCATCGCGACCGAATAGTATTGTAAGTTTTTAAAAGTCTTTTGCTCTTTTATAAAGTTTGTAAGAATAGCGCGAATTGCTGCATATTTTTCTTCTCCAGTATTCTTTACTATTTTTAAGATGCTTGAACAAAATTCATCAGATATATTATTATCATAGAAGAATTCTGTTGGATTAGTCATATATTTTTTTATACTGTTGCCTCTTTGAAGACCATCGACTAAAATATAAGTTCGCTTGTTATCTTCATATGTCTCATAAAACAACATTGTTCCTACCGGATAGCCTTTGATTAAGGAATCAATAAATTTCTGTTCTTGTCCTTTTTTCCAGCGCTTACCACGCTGAAACATCGGTACAACAATTCTTTTGTTATCTTTATGCATATCTCTTAATGCATTGGACAGATCTTCTAATGTCCAATTTTCACAAGTACATCCCGCCATACTATTCCCTTCCTTTGCAAATGAAGATAATTTATTTTATCACTTTGGCTAGTCGAAGTCTATACTTGCACATGACGTACATCAAAAAACGCCCCACACCTGCAGGACGTTCTCTCTCAAATACTCACTTAACTCTCACCTGTAGTAGTCTCCCCGCAGAACCCTTTTAACGATTCCCCTTGGGTGTTACTTCTATCTATACTCTCTTAACGATTAACTTCTACACAATCCACTTTAATTTCCCTAATAAGTAGTCTTTCGGTAGTTCCGTGGCACTATGACTGCCGTACTATGCCCAGTTCTGCGCGACTTTCCACTACACATTCGGTAGTCCGTTCACCCTGCCGTGGCAGATAAATAATACTTTTATCATTATATTTTTCCTCCTGTAATGCCTCGTTTTGCCCTATTTTACGCATTTTTTTGGATTTCTTCGTTTGAGACCAATCTCTCTATTTCAATCTTCTGCAATGCACGATACTATTCTTTTGAGAATCTGAATTTCACTTGCCCTGGCGTTCCGTTTTTCATTATAACTTCTGCTTCGTCTCGCCACTCCTTGTATCCCATAACATTTCCCCTATTTATCATAAGCAATCCTAAAATAATCCAAATCCCCCTTATATTTATCCTGTGCTGTCAAATACATATCTGTCAAATATCCTTTTTCATTGCTCCATTCTTTCACTCCACGATAATAGAACATTTTCAGATTATCCTCGATGATAAATGGAACGATATTATGTTTCAGGCATTCCGTAAGCATAATCAGTCTGCCCACATGGCCATTGCCGTCCTGAAATGGATGGATCCGCTCAAACTTTACATGGAAGTCCAGAATATCTTCAAAGGTCTTTTCTTCTTTTCCGTTGTACTCTGTCAGCAGATCTTTCATCTTATCGGCAACTTCTTCCGGAAGTGCAGTATCCATACCGCGACTTCATTCGGCATTTTTTATAATCGCCAACCGCAAACCAATCTTTTCTGGAATCGCTGGTTCCATTTTTTAGGATTAAATGAAGCTCTTTCATCAATTTCTCCGTCAATGCTGCCTTTTCGTTGTCAATGATCCTGTTAATACACCGAAAATGCTTTGCTGTTTCAATCACATCATCCACATTCAACTCAATCTGAGTTTTATGATAAATACCACTAGAATAAGCTGCTTTCCTTTCCTCCTGCAGAATATCCAGCAAGGTAATCGCCTGTTCTTTCTTTTTATTCGAGCGCTCCGGTTTTTCTGCATTTTCAGGGATATTCCATTTTTTCGTTATTTCATCTACTGAACGATACTGTATCCATATTCCTCCACTTTTCTAACGCTAAATCCAGTTACTCCTTTGTGTCCATCAAATCTTCCGTCTTAAACACATAATAGCCTTCATAGTAATAACTGTGATCGATGCCCTTCCTATAAATTTCTCGATCATTTATATTATCTGTAAGGGCATTTTTCAGAAGAAATTTAATTTCGATATCTTTAATAGGACTTCTCTCCATGGCAAGCAGATAATCCTCTTTATCTACCTTGCTCCAGTCAACCACATAGCCGATTTCTTTTTTCAACATCAAGTCAAGCC
>OGZI01000092.1_pt1 | contig 124911 bp, 105 predicted proteins | sample 1576711 | NCBI WGS metagenome assembly OGZI01 (sample SAMEA3541482, study PRJEB24748) | human gut metagenome | biome: human gut; feature: human-associated habitat; material: faeces | place: China | collected 2012
TTTTTACTAAATTAAAAAGAAAAATAATTTACACATCGGAGTGATGTGAAAGATGAGACAATTATTTTCAAGCATTCCGGGGCAGGTACTGGATTTTATTGTGGTGCTGATCGGTCTGGTCATTGTCTTTAAAAAGCAGATTAATACGCTTCTTACAAATATCTTTAAACAGATCAACAGCAAGTCGAAGGAGGTATATTGATCCGGGCAGAACGGCACATTGAAACAGAAAAGGAAGTTTGCGGGGAGATCACAGTTTTCCTGAGTTTGATTCTGACCTGTATCTGTGCGCTGATGGGCGGGCTGTTTGAGTCCGCCAGGGCAGCCGGAAGCGGCTGGTATATGCAGATGGCGCTCAATTCCTCACTGGATTCGCTGATGAGCTGTTATCACCGGGAGATTTGGGATAAATACCGGATTTTTGTGCTGGAATGTGCGGATAAAGAGCGCCTGGCGGCGGAGATGGAGCCGCAGATGGAAACATATCTGGCGGCAGCGCCCTTTTATCCGGTCAGCGGCGGCAAGGTACAGATCGAAGCGATGGATGCGATCACCGGGCATAAGGGGGATTTCTTTGCGAAGGAAGTTACCGATTATATGAAAGTGGGTGTCTGGACGCTGGAAAGTGAGGAGTCTGAACTGCCTGAGATGGAAAAACGGATGACGGAAGCAAGGGCGGTTCATGGGATTGCGGAAGGATATCAGGAAAATGGCAGAAAAGTGCTGCGTCTGGAAGAGTCGATCGAGGCGATCGGAGCCTGCCTGCAAAAACAGGAGAAACATCTGGAGGAGATGGAGGCAGCGGTCCGCCAGGCGGATGGAAGCTCGTTCTTTCAATCGGCGGAAAGCTTAGAGAAAGAATTAAAGCAGATTCCGGGGCTGGTTGCGGCGTATGAAAAACAGGCGGACCGGCTTGCGAAAGAATTGCAGGGATCGGAGCAGGGGGCGCAGGAAGCCCAGCCGGATCTGGAAGAAGGCTCCTGGGGCATGGTACAGGAGGAGATGCGGGGGTATCGTTCGTATTTGGATGCGGATGGAGCGCGCCGCCAGGAGGTAAAAAAGACAGAAGAGACGGCTCACGGAAATGAAGAGGTGGTTGCAGAAGCAGTCCGGAAAGGAAAGGAGATACAGGATTATATCGATGATTGGGAGCCTGACGATGAGGACGATGAGCTGGACGATGAAGCGCTGTGGGCGCCGGTTCTGACGATCACAGCGGGTTTTCAGAAGGATGGACGTTTCCGGGTTCCGGCAGTCCGAGACAAGAAAAAAATGAATGTGCTGGAAGCAGTCAGCCGCCTGTCGGGGACGGATCTGTTGAGTCTTTGTGTGCCGGCGGGAACTGTGATTTCAGAAAACTGGATTTCGACCGCGGCATTTCCGTCGGCATTGTATGCAGGCGGAGAGAGCGGAAAGCGGGGGACAGCTGGGGATGTCTGGACGGCGGGGCTTGAACGGGCTCTTTTAGATGCGTATGCGGCGCATTTTTTTACCCGGTTCGGGCAGGAAAAGACGGGAAGTGTCCATTATGAGCAGGAATATCTTTTACAGGGAAATGCGTCGGAGCGGGAAAATTTAAAACACACCGTCAATGAACTTCTGGCTGTGCGTGAGGCGGTGAATCTGGCAGCTTTATATGCGGATTCTGAAAAACGGTCGGAGGCGGAAGCATTGGCGCTGGCAATCACGGGGCTGGCGGGAATCACACCGATCACGGCGGCGGCATCCTTCTTTATCATGACAGTCTGGGCGTTTGCAGAGTCGGTGGCAGATGTGAAGGTTCTGCTGGCGGGCGGAAAAATTCCTTTTTTCAAACAGCCGGGGGAGTGGCAGATTTCGCTTTCTGCTCTGACGGAAAAGGGCGCGTCCATCTTTCTGGAAACGGGGACGGATCCTTCATTGAAAAACGGGACAGACGACAGAGGGCTGGACTACCAGGACTGGCTGAAACTCTTTTTCCTGATACAGGGAAAGAGCCGTTTCTGTTACCGGATGATGGATATGATTCAGAACCGCATTTCAGAAAAAGAGCCAGGATTTCGGATGGATCAGTGCCAGTATGGGGTAAGTGTGTCCTATGAGGCACAGGGAACGTTGATACCGCTTCGTAGAACGTCCCAGAAGGAATATTAAACACAATTACAGGGGAGTGGAGGACAGTGTCCTTTTTCAGGAGATGATGCAAGTGAATGTGCCTCTCCAAGTACATAAAGAAAGCCAGTAAAAAAGATGATGACAACTAACCTAACAAAACGAATAAATGAAAGTATCTGTGCGGTCTGGATACCTGTCCTTCGGCGGCATAGAGCCCAAGTAACAAAACGACCCTGGAAAAGGGCATTGTCCTCTGCTTCCCTGTGTGCGAGCCTGACGATTGAGGCGGCGCTTAGTCTGACATTGTTTATGTTTACGGTGATTCTCCTGTCAGTTCCGATGGAAATACTGGATACTCAGAGAAAGGTGCAGACGGTGCTGGAAGTGACGGGGCGGGAACTGGGATGGCAGGTGTATCGGACATCCCATACGGTGCATCGGGCAGAAATGGAGGCGGGAAAAGCGGCAGAGGCAGGAGAAAAGGGAACGGGGGGCTGGTCAGAACTTCCGTCCGGGCTTATCCTGCAGGGATATTTAAAGGAGAAGATTCAGACAGCGGTCGGGAACAAAGTGTCCAATATCCAGTGTGGCGCCAGCCGCGTATCGGAAGATGGAGAATGGATTGACCTGCGCGCCTCCTATCAGGTGCGGCTGCCGTTCTCGGTATTTGCGCTTGACCATGTGACGCTTACTTCCCGGAGCTGGAAGCGGGGATGGATTGGGGCGGAAGGCGGGTATTTCTCAGAGAAAAACGGTTCAGAACCGGAGGAAAAATGGGTCTATGTGGGGCGGGACAGTACGCGCTACCATCTCTCGCCTTCGTGCCATTATATATCGAATCAGATCACCGCGGCTGCGTATGCAGATGTAATTTCGGGGGTGCTTAGAAACAGCGGGGGATGCCGTTATAAGGCTTGCAGATACTGTGGAAAGACGGTGTCGGCGGGAGGTCTGGTGTATATTCTTCCGTCCGGCGAGGTTTACCATGGAAAGCAGGACTGTTCGTCATTGGCATATTATGTGCAGAAGGTGCGGCGATCAGATGTGGAATATATGGGTGTGTGTTCATACTGTGGAAGTGGATAGGTGCGGATGGCGGAAAGAATCAAGGAGGGGTGAGAGGGCGGAGTGATGGAAAACAGTGCAGGGATAAGTTTCATGGGATTTACGCGGATGGATTTGGATAGTGCAGTATGTTTCCTCTGTGCGGTTGTTTTTTCCCTTTTTCTGATGGTCTTTTCCTGGCAGGATCTTCATAGAAAACGGATACGTGTAAGCTGGCTATATGGATTTGGAACGGCAGGAATGGTGCTTACGATGATACGGTGTGTGCTGTCGGTTATAAAAGATGGATGGGATTGGAAAAAAAGTGTGTTGCAGATAACGGTATGGCTTTTGGGAATGCTGCCGGGGATTTTTTTGTTCTGGATGGAGCGGCAGACGAAAGGTGCGGTCGGACTGGGAGATGGCTGCTTTTTTCTGATCACTGGGTGCTATCTGGGGGGATGGCGGACGCTTGAACTTTTGATGGGAGCTGTATTTGTGAGCAGTCTGGCAGGAGGTGTCTGGATGCTTACGGCACTGCTTGGCGGAAAGGGGAATGGTCTATGGGAGAAAATGCGGAAAAAGAAGCTGCCATTTCTACCGTGTGTGCTTCCGGTGTGGATTTGGATGCTGATAGCATCTCTTGGATGAAACGGGAGGTTTCTGCCAGTTATACGGTGGAAGCCTCGTTTGTGATGACGGTTGCATTCTTTTTTATCGCGGCACTGTTAAATGGGGTGTTTGAGGTGCATGGCAGGATTACGGGGCGTTTTGTCCTGCAGGAGGCGATGGAACGGTGCCTGTATCGGGAGGAAAAAACGTTGCGGGGAGATGGAATGACTGTGGGGGAGATAAGCAGCAGAGCTGGACAGCGCCTGTGTGGATTCTTCCGGTGCGGGGATGCAGTTTTGACGATCCGGGAAGATGGGGGAGACTTGGACGGAAGGGTAAAGAGCAGTACAGAGACGGAGATATCCCTGCGCGGACAGGAGCCGGAGCGGGCGATCCGTTTGCTGACAGTGTTGGAAAATGCAGAGTGATGGAGGATACGGGATGGAGATTCGGTATAGCCGGGAAATGAATCATAATTATATGATAATCGAAGCGCCGGAGGAAGAAACGGGCTATGCGGTACAGATGCTGTCGGCGAATGCCATCGAAGGGCTTTTGAAGTTCCGGGTCCGCCAGACGGAGGAGGCGAGAGAATATTATTATGAGATAACGTCGAGACAGCCGCTTAGACGGGTGTTAGAAAAACGGACCTTGTCGGGACAAGAACTCCGGTCGATTCTGCTTGGTGTGCTGGCGGTTCTGAAGCGGGTGGAAGAGTACCTGTTAAAAGAGGAACAGCTTTTGCTGGATCCGGAATACCTGTATCTGGAACCCGATCATTTTACTGTGGAATTATGTCTGGTTCCGGGGCATCGGGAAGAGGCGCCGCAGGCGCTCTCAAAACTGCTGGGGTATCTTCTGGAACGTGCGGATCATCAGGATCGGGAGGCTGTTGTATTAGCTTATAATCTGTACCAGATTAGTCTGCGGGAGAATTACGGAACGGCAGATCTGCTGCGCCAGCTTTCGGGGGAAGATCGGATCTTTTCGGCAGAAAAACGAAACGAGGATGAGGGGGATCCTGAGACGGCGGGAGTGTGGGCGGATCGGCAGGAGTGGATTGAAGCGGAGCAAAATCGGAGGGATACGTTGAAATCTCGATCTGGGAAAATGGCTTCTGACACTCAAACGCCAGCCAGGAAGGATTGGAAATATAGGCAGGAAGCGTTGTATCAGGAGAAAACGGTGAAAAAGAACCTGGAGCCGGTAGAGAACTCAGATGAAGTGGGGGAAAAGTCTGAAAGGACAGGTGGAAAACAAAAGGGACAATGGCAGAACAGGTGGATAAAGGTACTTGGAAGCGCGGTGGCAGCTGGCATTGTGTATTGGTACGTGACGGGAGAAATGGATGTATGGCTGTATGCAATCAGCGGCGGCATCGGGGGAATCGTGTTTTTGAGGGAGATGTTGGCAGCCCGCAGAAAATGGCAGGTATATGGTGGCAGGAAGAAAAATCGAGGTCAGGGAGAGGATAGAGAGGAAAGCACGGAAGTGGATCTATCATATCAAGACTGGCAGCAGACAACGCCTGAAAACCGCTGGCAGGTCTATCCGGAGAGTGAAGAAGCTTATCGGCAGGAACTTCGAAGAGAAGAAGAAGCACAGATAGAGCGGGCGAGAGAAGCGGGGACTACGCTTTTGTCTGCCTCAAAGAATGGGGAAGGAACGGTGCGCTTAGAGCCGGTGGAAGCCGGAGGAACAGTGATTCAGATTTCCTATATTCCATTTACACTTGGAAAACATCCGGGGCTGTCGGACGCATGTATTGACCGTCCGACTGTCAGCCGTCTTCATGCGCGGATCGATCAGAAGGAGGGCGTATACATTCTGACAGATCTCAATTCAACCAATGGAACATCGGTCAATGGCTATCCGCTTCAGGCAAATGAAACAGTCAGTTTGGGGAATGGGGATTCCATTTATTTGGCGGATGTCGGATATAAATTTTGGGAACACCGATAAATTATCTGAAAATATGAAATAATAACCAAAAACACGAAATTGATGTGAATTATTTTGCAAGTACATCAATTTCGCGTTTCTGCAAATTTACATAGAACAAGCCCTGGGGATATGCTATAATAAAGGCACTTGACATGGAAGTTTCAAGCCAAGTGACAAAAGAAAATACCGCTTTTCCAGTGAATGGAGAAGCATAGAGAGAAGGGGAGACCGACATGACAGACAAAGAATGTATTTTTTGTAAGATCGCTGGCGGAGAGATTCCATCCTCAACGGTTTATGAAGATGAAGATTTTCGTGTGATTCTGGATTTAGGACCGGCATCGAAGGGACATGCGCTGATTCTGCCGAAGCAGCATTTCAAAGATTTATGTGAGCTGGATCCGGCGATTGCGGCAAAAGCTCTTCCATTAGCTGGAAAGATTGGTGCGGCGATGAAGAAAGCACTGGGCTGCACGGGTTTCAATGTGGTTCAGAACAATGGCATATCCGCAGGACAGACTGTTTTTCATTTCCATGTACACATTATTCCGAGATATGAAAATGGACCGGATATGGTGACATGGGCGCCAGGAAAAGCAACGCCGGAAGAGCTGGCAGAAATTAGCAGCTCCATCCGCGAAGAACTGACGCGATAGGAGTTTGGATATGCACCATGAGAATGAAAAAATGGCGCTTTTTGAAGCGCTTTACAGAGAGTACCTGGTACCGCTGAAGAAATATGCGTATAGAATTGGAGTAGGGTACGATGACATTGAGGATATGGTGCATGAAGCTTTCATTGAATATTACAAGCGCTATGCGTTAGATCTGGATCATAAAGTGAAGTTGGTTTTACTGATCCGCATTTTACGGAGCAAGTGGATCGATAACCGGAGGCAGATGCGGCGCCGCGAGATGCTGCATCTGGAAGATCCGGATGCGGAAGAAGAGATTATGAACCTTCTTTTGGAAGGGGAGATAGGAATTCAGCTTCTGGATCAGGAGGTTATCGATAGGGATATCTATTGGAACGTATGGAAGATTGTCAAATCTATGAAAAAGGACTGGCGGGATGTTTTGATTCTCCGTGTTCTGGAGGGATTGACGGCGGAAGAAGCCTGTGCGGTTTTGAAAATCAAATCAACGGTATGCTGTACACGCCTTTACAGGGCAAAAGCAGAACTGCAGAAGCGCGTGTTGAGGGCAAAGCTATTTGATATTTAAAAATCACATCGAAGCAGAGCCGTTTCGAATCTGTCCGATGTGATGATAAGCTTACATATTCAGTGTTTTAGTCTTGTACTATACAAACATAGCAATGCTACTAACTGCGTGTGCAATCATGAATCAGCCCCATGATGGTTTTGACAGCATTGTTTAAGTGGCTTTCAGACATTTTATCAATGAACTGCTGGCGATTTTTATAGGTCTCTTCGATTGCCTGGCTGAGAGTATCTGCGGTTAAAACTTCTTCTTCCAGAACGGTGCTGAATCCCTGTTTTGCAAAGGAGTTGGCATTTAAGATCTGGTCGCCGCGGCTGGCAGCAGCCGACAGAGGGATCAAAATGTTCGGTTTGCGGAGTGCCAGAATTTCGCAGATGGAATTTGCGCCTGCGCGGGAGATGATCAGATCTGCCGCTGCAAAGAGATGGCGGAGTGGTTTATCCACATACTCATACTGAACATATCCTTCGGTGCCGATGAGAGACTCATCCAGATTGCCTTTTCCGCAGATATGTATTACCTGATAGGTTTTCAGAAGCTGCGGAAGAATGCTGCGGACAGCCTGATTGACCGTGACGGAGCCGAGACTTCCGCCGATGATCAGGATTACCGGCCGATCGGCAGAAAGATGGGCGTACTGGAGTCCCGCCAGACGATCCCCGTGCAGAAGCTCTTCACGGATCGGGGAACCGGTCAGAACCGCCTTATCTTCCGGAAGATATTTAAGTGTTTCCGGAAAGTTGCAGCATACCTTGGAAGCGGCTGGAATACAGATTTTATTTGCCAGTCCTGGGGTCATATCGGATTCATGGATGATGACAGGCACTTTATAATGCTTGGCAGCCAGAACGACCGGAACAGCGACAAAACCGCCTTTAGAAAAGACGATATCCGGTTTGTATTTTTTCATAAGCTTGCGAGCCTCAAAGTATCCTTTCAGAACGCGAAGCGGATCTGAAAAATTCTTAAGGTCAAAATAACGGCGCAGTTTTCCAGATGAGATTCCATCGTAAGGGATGCTGGCTGCCTCGATCAGGCGGCGCTCAATGCCGTTATAAGAACCAATATAGTGAATCTCAAAGTCTTCCTCGCGCAGTGCCGGAAGCAGGGCGAGATTCGGTGTAACATGACCCGCAGTACCACCGCCGGTTAGAATGATTTTTTTCATAGTAGTTTCCTCCACACATCAGCCGCTGGTTACGGTGTGAGGGGACAACCATAACCTGAAAACAACTGTTATTATGCTTTATCATACCCGCAAAGGGTTACATTTAGTATAGTAAACGGAAAAAAAGAAAAGTCAACCTAAAAGTTAGAGGGAGGACAGATAGGAGGGATAAAAAGTGAGCAGAAGCCGGCGCGGAAAAAAAGCTGGAGAAGATGCAGAGCGCCTGCTGCAGGAAGCGTTTGGAGTCAGCGAAGATCAGCTGTTGAAGGATTTTATCCTTGCACAGACGGAAGTAAAAAACAGCGACATACCTCCAGAACCAGAAGACGGCTTTGAGAGGTTGATGGCAAAGTTAGAAGCGGAGGTGGGAACAAGCCTGGAAAGTGAAAAAGAATCATCCAGCGAGAACATTGTCAAACTGCACGAAGAAGCTCGCAAACCACGCCGGTTGAAATCGATTGTGAAAGTCTCTGTAGCTGCCGCAGCTATCGCAGTGATGGTTGTGGCGATGGGGATTTCGGCTGGGGCGAAGAGGGAGTATCGGTATGTGGTTAGAGAAGAGGGCAGTATAAAAAATAAGATTTCTTTAAATAATGTGGATACACTTGTAATAGATGATGAATTAGAACAGGCGTATACAGAGATAGTAGAAAAAACAAATATACAGCCATTAAAATTGGCATATATTCCAAATAATATGAATTTTGTAAAGGCGGATGTAGGCAAGACGTGGGCTACAATTTATTTTGAATATAATCAACATTGGATAAAGGTTTTTCAACGAGTAGGAAATGTTGGAAATTCAGTGAATATTATGTCCGACCGAAAGAAACAAGAGTATGTTTATAATGATTTATTAACACAAAAAATTTATATTGATGAAGCAAAGACGGAAAAGGGAAAGAAAGAATATAGTTCTTATATTGTAAAGAACAATATGTATTATCAAATTTCAGGAGTAATGTCCAAAAGAGAATTTGAAAAGATAGTAGAAAATTTATTTTTGGAGAAATATTAAGGAGCATTTATGAGAAAAAAATTATATACATTAATATGTGCAGGTTTAATTATGGCAGCAAGTGTTTTGACGGTATATGCGGCAGAAGTGGAATGCTTGAATGGAGTTGAAGTTGAGGAGGCAGATTATAATATAACTCGTTTAGTTGATGAAAATACATCAGAGGGAATTGCACAAGGAATAGATCCTAGAGGAAGTATAATTGATACGGCGATGACAAGTATCAGTAATTTAGGAAAGGGCGATATTGGAATATTTATTCAAACTTTTGCTCATGTAGAATGCGATAAAATTAAAAATGTTGCGGTATTACAACGCTTGGAAGATAACGATAAATGGACTGAGGTTTCTAGATATATATACGATGCTAGTAAAGAAGATTTTCCTACGGAACCTTTGGTAGGAATGACTAATGATTTTACAGTAAAGAACCAGAAAACGGGATATAAATATAGAGTTGTGGGAATTCATTATGTTGAATCAAATGGAAAAGGACAGTCCTTTATGACAAAAACAGAGGGAATCAATATCACCGAATACGGCGACTAATTCTAAACGGGGACAGTGTTACTAAATTTATATTTGCAACACGAAATAGTATGAAAAAAGCGATCACATAAATACCCCCACCTGCAACCATCCAGGAATTTTAGATTCAAAATTCCAGAGGTTTTCAGGTGGGGGTTTTAAAATGGTTTTTCACTATGTCGGCGGGTCTGAAAGAATCTACCAAAAGATACTTATTTCACGTTCGCCTTATACTCCTTCAACGCCTGTGCCAGCTGATCCGGGCAGGAAGTTGGGCGGAAGCCGCACTGGATGCCTTCGATGCGGGAGATTGCCTCGTCAATATCCATGCCATCGATCAGGCGGGCAACGCCCTGTGTGTTGCCGGAGCAGCCGCCGACGAACTGCACATTCTTTACTTTATTATCTTCTACTTCAAAATTAATCTCACGGGAACAGACTCCCTTTGTCTTGTATGTCATGGTAAAACCTCCTCAAAATGGTATGTGTTTTAATCTGCTGTGGCGGGAATCCACCGCAGTAAAATGATTATAGTCTGCCAGTAAAGGTGTTGTCAAGATAACAAAAATCCAGTATACTTTCTTTTGAGAAGATACGGTGTAACTGTTCATAGGTAGGCACTTTTGGAACCGAAAGTGCCGTAAGAAAACATGGTGGCAGCAGGAATTTGCACAACGTGTGAACTGTGACGATACGGTCGTGTTAAAAAGAATAGAAGGATGAATAATAGAATGTACGCTCGGAGTCTTTTCTGCACTTGCTTTTGCGGCTTATTTTCCGCCAGCTGCACCCGAATTTCAGAGGCGGACGCAACGCCAACGCTTCAGAAATTTGGGCGCAACTGACAAAAAATTATCTCACAAAATCAAGCACAGAAAGATTCCGAGAGTACATTTAGAAAAAACAGGAGGACAAACAGATGTTAGGAATCATCGGAGCGATGGATGAAGAGGTGGCTCAGATCAAGGAGAAAATGACGGATGTTACCGTGACAAGTGTAGCCGGTATGGATTTTTATCAGGGCAAACTGGGCGGAAAGGACGCAGTTGTGGTTCGCTCTGGTATCGGCAAGGTAAATGCAGGTATGTGCAGTCAGATTCTGGCGGATCGGTTCCATATCAGTGCGATTGTGAACACAGGTATCGCCGGTTCCCTGCGTGCAGAGATCAACATTGGCGATATCGTTGTATCGACGGATGCGGTGCAGCATGATATGGATGCGAGCGGATTTGGATACCGGATCGGACAGATTCCGCGTGTAGATACCTTTGCATTTGAGGCGGATGAGAAGCTGCGCGAGCTGGCGATTGAGTGCAACCAGAAGGTCAATCCGGAGATTCAGGCATTTCCGGGACGCGTGGTAAGCGGCGACCAGTTTATCTCGGATAAGGCAAAAAAGGAGTGGCTGATCGAGCAGTTTAGCGCAAGCTGTACCGAGATGGAGGGCGCAGCGATCGCACAGGCGGCATATTTAAACGGAATCCCGTTCCTGATTATCCGTGCCATTTCAGATAAGGCGGATGACAGCGCAGGTATGGACTATGCGGCATTTGAGGCGCAGGCGATCAAGCATTCGGTACACCTACTGCTTGAAATGGCATCTCGGTATGAGGCGTAATGAGTCATAAATATGATTCACAGACAGAATTTTTAATAACCTGAAATTTTGCATGATACGCATTATTAATACCTATTTAAAATCGAATTAAGGCAGAATTTGACGAACGATTTTCCCCTTTCTCATCTTCACAAAGACTCTTTCGGCGGCTATAATAAAGCCACGATGCAGGCGGGATTTGACAGGGCGCAAAAAGCAGAATGTGAAAAGCAGATTGTAAAAAGCAAATTGCAAGAGACAAACTGCGAAGCGCCTAAACCTGACCTGTGGCAAGCCATCCGGAAGTGATCCGGAAGTAGAGAAAGGGGAGCTTTTTTATGCTGGAATTTTTACAAACTGGAAAAGCGCTGTCCGTTCTTGCGGCGATCGGAATGATTGGATTTGTCAGCAAGTTGATTACACGGAGCCTCTACAAAAGATTATTAAAAGAAACTGACAACATGGCGATGACCCGGAACAAGAATCTTCAAAATTTGAAGCAGCGGTTGGAAAATACCTGCCGCCTGGGACAGAACATCGTGAACACGCAGGCATATCTGGACAAGCAGATTGACGGATTTTCATTTTTACATATTTCGCTGGATGCGTGGAACGGCGTGTCAATGGAAATGGTGCTTTTAGGGCTTCTGACCGGAGCAGCGGAGGCATTTCTGGCGTACTGGTATGAGCTGGATGCGAGCTATATTGTGCTGTATGCGTCGGCAGCTGTCATGAGCGGTCTGTTTCTGGCATTTATCGAGAGCTGTTTCCAGATTGACCAGAAACAGCAGCGGCTGGAAACGGCGCTTTTGGAGTATGTGGATAATTCAGTGTTCCTTCGGGCGGCACGCGAGAAGGAGACGCGCGGACAGGAAATGTCAGGAGCTTCTGGAGTATCCGGCGGAATTGCTGGCGCGGACTCGAATGTGCGGGAAATGCCGAAACGGCTGCAGAGTGCTTTGCGGGCAGAGCGCGGTGTGAGCGGTCGGGATGGCGCAGAAACGAATAATCGGGATCTGGGAGAAACGGAGTTTGAAAAAGGAAAATCGCGGACAGCGATGAGAGTGAATCCGTTCCGTGAGCGGGATGCACGGGCACAGAATCTGATGCGGGCAGTTCGCACTGCACCGTGCGAATCGGAGGAACGGGACAAGCATGAGACAGATGGGCATCTTACGGATCGCCGGATGGTATCAGGAAATGAAACGGGAAACAATACGGGTCCCAGGCAGGAAGCAAAGGAGCGTCCCGGCGACAAGGAAATGGAGTATTTGAAGCAGAGCCTCGATCAGATTGCAGCAAGCCGGGATACGCGGGAAACACGAAGTGGATCAACAAATGCGGGTGATTGGATGAAAGGTTTGAGCCGCGAGGAGGCGCAGGTCCTGGGGGATATTATGAGGGAGTATTTATCGGGATTGTAAATGATGATTCCAACTGAAAATCGGTTGCACATGGGTGTCCAGATTGCTATAATAAAGATAAGTTAAGTTTTTGACAAAGTAATCACGCCGCCTGCGGACGGCTGAAATGCAAAGGAGAGGAAACATATGGGAAAAGATGTGATCTTTGATTATTCAAAAGCAGCTGCATTTATTCATGAGGAAGAGATCGCCGGTATCAAGGCGGGCGTGCAGGCGGCAAGAGAGACGCTGGTAGAAAAGACCGGCGCGGGCAATGATTTTCTTGGATGGATCGACCTTCCGGTGGACTATGATAAGGAAGAGTTCGGACGCATCAAAAAAGCGGCGGAGAAGATTCAGAAGGATTCCGATGTCCTGCTGGTAATCGGTATCGGCGGTTCGTATCTGGGCGCAAGAGCGGCGATCGAGTTCCTGTCCCATAGTTTTTACAATAATCTTCCGAAAGAAAAAAGAAAAACACCGGAGATTTACTTCGTTGGCAACAGCATCAGCAGCAAATACATCCATGATCTGATGGATTTGGTCGATGGAAAAGATTTCTCTATCAATATTATTTCCAAGTCCGGTACGACAACGGAGCCGGCGATCGCATTCCGTGTATTTAAGGAGATGCTGATTGAGAAATATGGTAAAGAAGAGGCAAACAAGCGAATCTACGCGACGACAGACCGGGCGCGGGGCGCACTCAAGAATCTGGCAAATGAAGAGGGCTACGAGTCCTTTGTGGTTCCGGATGATGTTGGCGGTCGTTTCTCCGTCCTGACGGCAGTCGGTCTGCTTCCGATCGCGGTCAGCGGCGCGGATATAGATGCGTTGATGCAGGGCGCGGCAGACGCGAGAAAGAATGCACTGGAGACTCCGTTTGAGAAGAATTCTGCTCTGTTATATGCGGCGGTCCGCAACATTCTGCTCCGGAAGGGCAAACAGGTCGAGATTGTGGCAAACTATGAGCCGAGCCTGCACTATGTATCGGAGTGGTGGAAACAGCTCTACGGCGAGAGCGAGGGCAAGGATCAGAAAGGTATTTTCCCGGCAGCGGTTGATTTAACGACCGATCTTCATTCGATGGGTCAGTTCATCCAGGACGGCGCGAGAATCATGTTTGAGACAGTTCTGGAAGTGGCTGAATCTCCGGCGGAGATCATTTTGAAGAAAGAAGATGTTGACACGGACGGTATGAACTATCTGGCTGGCAAGAGCGTGGATTTCGTCAACAAGAGTGCGATGAACGGCACGATTCTGGCACATACCGACGGTAGTGTGCCGAACCTGAAAGTGACGATCCCGGCGATGGATGCGTACAGCTTAGGACAGCTCTTCTATTTCTTCGAATTTGCCTGCGGCGTCAGTGGATACCTTCTGGGCGTCAATCCGTTCAACCAGCCGGGCGTAGAGAGCTATAAGAAAAATATGTTTGCATTGCTTGGCAAACCGGGCTATGAGGAAGCGAGAGAGGCGCTGCTTAAGAGACTGTAAGGGGCAGGTCTGTAAAAGAATATGCGTTCTGCAGCGTTCCCTCTGGCATGTTCCATGAAGGAAACTGCAGCCCGGATCTACACATAGAAAACGGAACATAGAATAAAAAACGCTTTTATCAGCAAAAACTGATAGAGGCGTTTTTTTATAATATCGGAGTGAGATATTTTATACGGGAACTTTTAAAATCCTTGCCGGAAACGGGAAGGTCTTCACTGGAGGCAAAAGTACCTGCGGTGAAGCGTAGAACCTCATGTGTTTATGCAGATTTAAGAAAGCTTTATGTAGAAGTAAACAATTTAAAAGCGGCATAAACGCAGGCAGATATACAGCGGACTACCTGTAATGTGGAAACCAGCCGTATCCGGCATGGGAAAAGTGCGTATCCGCACGAATTCTAAGTTACTGGCGTATCCGCCGATATTTAGTCTTGCCGTTTAAAACGGCTGAGAAGCATGTGACTTTAGCCATGTGAGGTTCACAATGGGAAGTGCTGCACGATGACACAGTGGCAGTGAATTTTGCCGAAAAGCCCCGCCTTGTCAACTCTTAAAAAAGCTGATATACTGGACATAAGATTGTGAGAAAAGATGTCCGGAGAGAACATCCGGACACGGTAAAAATGAAATTTGACAGCGGGAAAGGAACGGCAGGATGTTTTGTCTTTGGGGAAAAATGATGAAGGAAAACCGGATGCTTAGGGATATTGTGATCAGCAACGGTGATTATACAATGTCGAGAACGGCGATGGTGTTTGACGCGATCGACCAGATTTGCTATGCCTTTGATCTGGGGCATCCGGTCTGGCTGGATAAGACGATCGAGGAGTTCAAACGCCACGATAAGGCGCGTTTTACCCAGGACAACTTTATCGAGAGCATCGATTTCGATTATCTGGAGATACAGGTGCTGGAAGAATAAAGGGCAGGCAGCCGTTACAAAAAGACAAAGACCGGGAGGGGCGAGATGGCACAGGCGATAACGGATGTGAAAACATTTCTGGAAGACGCCAGACAGGCAGTGGTGGAGCTGGCGGAGTTTGAAAAACAGGAGGAGACGCTTGCTCAGGAAGAGAAAAAGCGTCTGCGCGTGCTGGAGACGGAGCGGAAAGCGGTGGCGGATGCCGTGAATTCGACCGTGAAAAAGCGCCGGGATGAGATTGAAAAAAGCTATGACGATGAGCTTGGGAAGCTGCAGGATAAGCTGAAACGCACGCGGACACGCCGCGAAAAGGCGAAAAACCAGGGCATCAAGGAGCGGATTAAGGAAGAAACGCAGGAGCTTCACGCGCACAACCGAGAGCTTGCCGTGCGGATGCGGACGCTGTTCCAGTCGGATCGTGTTCCATTTGTCTGCAAAAGCCCACTGTACTATGCGCTGTATTTCCCGAGGGGATTCAAAGAATTTCTGACGGTGTTGATTACCTTTGCGATCTGTTTCCTGTTGATCCCGTGCGGCATCTACAAGCTGCTTCCAGAACAGAAGACTTTATACCTGGCGATGATCTACGGCGTGGATGTGGTTGTTTTTGGCGGACTGTATATCCTGATTGGAAACTGGACGAAGGATCGCCATCTGGCGGCGCTGCAGGAAGGACGTTCGATCCGCAGTCTGATCGCGGCGAACAACCGCAAGATCGCGGTGATCACCTCCTCGATCCGCCGGGATCGCAGTGAAGCGCTCTACGATCTGGAAAAATACGACGATGAGATCTCCCAGATGGAGCAGGATCTGGAGGAGACGGCGAAGAAGAAAAAGGACGCATTAAACACCTTCGAAAATGTGACAAAAACCATCCTGACCGATGAGATCACCAGCAACAGCCGTGCAAAGCTCGAACAACTCAAAGAAGGCCATCAGGAGGTCGAGAGCCGCCTGCATTATACCGAGACGGTAATCAAGGAAAAGAGAATCTTTATCACAGATACCTACGAGTGCTACTTAGGCAAGGAATTTCTGAATCCAGAAAAGTTGGACGCGCTGAAACATATTCTGGATAACAGCACAGCCGTTAATTTAAGCGAGGTCATCGCAGAGTACCGCGAACGCGGCGGAAAGTAAACTGTGGAAATTATTTCATAAAAATAAATAATTAGATATAGGAACAACCAGAAAAAAGATGTGACACCGGGCGCTGTAAAGCTGCCTTCTGTCACATCTTTTTTCGTCCGTGTATATATCCTTCAATTTTCGCATAATTTCCTGCCACCCCGCCTATAATAAAGGTAAAACAACCCCTGTCCAACAGGCAGGGAGAAAACAGGACGGTGTGGGAGATGAACAGACGGGGACGCAGCCGGTTCGGTGGCAGTCCGGAGATATATTACTACAATTCAGCCCGCCGGGACGCGGTGGGAGAGCTGGCAGGGCAGTTAAGTGGGCTGATTCAGGAAGAAATGACCCGAAGGCATAAAAAGAAACTGGTTTTCCTCTGCATCGGCACGGATCGCTCGACCGGAGACAGTCTGGGACCGTTGATCGGATATAAACTCAAACAGGAACGGCGGCGCGGTACGCTGGTATTCGGAACACTTGATCGCCCCGTGCACGCGATGAACCTGGAACATTACGTGCAGGTTTTAAAAAATGGGTACCCGGATGCGCTGGTGGTGGCGGTCGATGCCTCGGTTGGCGATGAAAGCCACGTCGGCTATGTCACGCTGGGGCGTGGGGCTTTAAAGCCGGGGCTTGGCGTCTGCAAGGAGCTTCACGCGGTCGGAGATCTCTTTATCACCGGGATCGTGGCGGGCTGCAGCCATTACGATCCGATGATGCTGCAGAGTATCCGCCTGGCACTCGTCATGCAGCTGGCAGACTGCATCAGCGCGGGGATCGGGCTTGTCGAAAATTTTTGCCTGGATGCTGCCTCCGTTTGACAAATTTTGCATGCAATCGGCGTTATGATAGGCGGAAAGAAATTCATCATACTCCTGAAATTACGGAAAATCATGTTACTGTATTTGTGCAGGTATTTTCAGCACTGAAAATGCTGCGCGGTGCAGCAATCAAATCATGGAAGCAAGTACAGACCCGGTTTCAGGAGAATCTATCATAGCGGGGTGAACATATGGGAGAATATTCTGGTTCCCGCGCAGAACTGCCGAAAAATATCCGGCAGATCGGCGAGCGGGATGAGGTGGTCCGGTTGTATGTGGAGGATTATGTAAACACGTATTTGAAACAGGTATATCCATCCGGCGGACCGGGACTCCGGGTCGGGCTGCTGCTCGGAAATTCGGATCCACAGCAGGAGGTTCCGTGCCTCTTTGTGGACGGGGCGCTGGAGATGGAGGAGGTTGTGCCGTCCGGGGAGAAGATTGTCTTTTCGGAGGCGGCATGGAAAAAGGCATACCAGCGGATGGAGGAGACATTTCCGAAAAAGACCGTGCAGGGGTGGTTTATCTGCGGCGCGCCGGGGTGTATGTTAAGTCCCCTGACCTACTGGCGGCTGCACAAGCAGTATTTCGGCGGGAAAAACCAGCTCATGTACATAAACAGCGGTGTGGACGGTGAGGCGGCATACTATGTGATGTCGGAGGACGGGTTTTACCGTTTGAAAGGATATCATATATATTACGAGAAAAACCAGATGATGCAGGACTATATGATTCTGCGGAAGGACGCCCGCCGGGTGGAGACAGGCACCGGCGATCGGGTGATCCGCGATTTCCGTAACCGGATGGAAGAGCGGCAGCAGGAGGCGGCGTCGCGTTACGGGACGATCCGGGCGCTGGGGACGCTGTGCGGCGTGCTTTCGGTCGCGGTGCTTGCCGGCGGCGTGGTGCTTTTCGGCAATTACCAGAAAATGCGCGAGATGGAGAGTGTGCTGGTATCCGTCCTTCCGGATGGTGTGCGGGGCACTGCGGACGGGAAAGAGGCGGTCACGGTGGAACAGCTCCGCGGCAGTGTGACGCCGCTTGAGAGCGGCGAGGCCGGCGCGGGTGTGGATGCAGACGGAACAACAGCGCAAAACGGAGGACAGGCGCATAAATGGACACTTGAGAGCGCGGCGGATGGAGACACAGAGGGCACTGCCATAGCAGGCAGACAGAATGGACAGGCTTCCGGCGGGCAGAGCGAAGAGGACGGAAAAATGGCGGAGACGAAAGCCCCGTACATTTTGCCGGAGCCGGAGGCACAGCGCGACCTGCCGAATCCGGGCGGCAATTCGACGGCGGGACAGGACTATCCGGTCACAAACTTGAAGCCCGGCGGCACGTACACGGTCGGGGACGGGGAGACGCTCTATGGGATCTGTTTTAAGCTTTATGGCAATATCCGTCATCTGGACGATATCCTTGCGGTCAACCATCTGACCGATGAAAACCGCATTATCGCAGGGCAGACGCTGGTGCTGCCGGATGTGTCCGGAGAATAGCAAAAAGATAATGCCAAACCATCTAAAATAGTGTATAATCAAGATGGCAGTCCAGCTACAGGAGATAAAAAAATGAGTGAGATGAACCCGATTGAACGGGAACAGAAGAAAAAGCAGCTGAGAGGGCGTGTGATCGACACCGCCACGCAGGACATGTTTCCCCGCCGGGGCATAAGCCACGGGGAAAATGAGGAAGAGGTGGCGGAGAAAGCCGAGCGCCATTCCAGACGGAAACGTCTCCGCAGGGTGCTGACGGCGGTGTTAATCGCGGCGCTTTTGGCGGCTGGTTTTATGTATTATAAAGATAACCATGCCTACACGGACTATACGGTGGCGTGGGAAAAAGAGATTGCGGCGAGTGAGAGCAGCACGACGGAATTTGTCCCGTTTGGGGAAAATGTCCTGAAATACACGAAGGACGGAGCTTCCTATCTGGACAAGTCCGGCAAGGCGGTCTGGTCGATGAGTTATGAGCTGAAATCACCGATCTGCTATGTCAACGGCGATTATGCCGTGATCGGGGACCAGCAGGGCAATGATATTTATATTGTGGACAAGACCGGAAGCCAGGGACAGGCGACGACGCTTTTGCCGATCCTGCGCGTCAGCGTATCGGCATACGGCATCGTGGCGGCGCTGGTGGAGGACAGCAATGCTTCGTATGTGACCTTTTTCAAGAAAGACGGCAGCGAGCTTGACTGGGCGATCAAGACGGTTATGTCGGGAAATGGTTACCTGATGGATGTTTCCTTATCGCCGGATGGTACGCAGGTCATGCTTTCCGACCTGTATCTGCAGGACGGAGCACTCAAAAACCGGATTGTATTTTACAATTTCTCCGAATATGGAAAGAATTATCCAGACCGTCTGGTCGGAGGTTTTGATGAGCTGGGAGACAGCATCTGTCCGCGCGTCCGGTTCCTCGACGAGGATCACGCGTGTGCATTTGCGGATGATCAGGTGGCATTTTTCTCTTTGGAAAATGTAACAAGCCCGGCGCTGGTGCGCCAGGCGGAGATCGACGGGGAAGTCCGCGGCGTGGCATGGTCGAAGGACTATGTGGCGGTCATCTCGGACAACACCGAGGGCGGAAGTGAGAGCCGTTTGAGCATGTTTAAATCCGATGGAACCGCTATGGGTACGGCAGATTTCTCGTATTCGTGGCGTAACATAAATATACAGGGCGATTTCGTCATCCTAAATAACGAAAATTCCTGCCGGGTCTACAGTCTGTCCGGCAAGGAGCGGTTTGCCGGGGAGTTTGATTTCTCTGTGGCGCAGGTAACACGCGGCCGCGCGTTCAATTCACTGATTATCAGCGGCGGCGACCGGATGCGCGAGATCCGCCTCAAATAACACACGTTTAGTTTTTAAAATTAAGATACATAGCAGGAGGTTACTTATGAATCAGATTGACACATTATCCGTAAACGCGATCCGGATTTTATCCGCAGACGCAATCCAGAAGGCAAATTCCGGTCATCCGGGACTTCCGCTGGGATGTGCAGCAGCGGCTTATGAACTGTGGGCACATCATATGAACCATAACCCAGCTAACCCGAAGTGGGAGAACAGAGACCGTTTCATCTTATCCGGCGGTCATGGTTCCATGCTGCTGTACTCTCTGCTGCACCTGTTTGGCTACGGAAATCTTTCCAAAGAAGATCTGATGAACTTCCGCCAGTTAGATTCCAAGACTCCGGGACATCCGGAATATGGTCATACCGTTGGCGTTGAGGCGACGACCGGTCCGCTGGGCGCAGGTATGGGTATGGCAGTCGGCATGGCGATGGCTGAGGCACATCTGGAAAGCGTATTCAACAAAGAAAATTATCCGGTAGTTGACCATTACACCTATGTATTGGGCGGCGACGGATGTATGATGGAAGGCATTTCCTCTGAGGCATTCTCTCTGGCAGGTACCCTGGGACTTTCCAAGCTGATTGTTCTCTATGATTCCAACCGCATCTCCATCGAGGGAAGCACCGACATCGCATTCCGTGAGAATGTACAGGAGCGTATGCAGGCATTTGGTTTCCAGACGATCACGGTAGAAGACGGCAATGATATCGACGCGATCGGCAAGGCGATCGAGGCTGCAAAGGCAGATACCGAGCATCCGTCCTTTATCACCATCAAGACGCAGATCGGCTTCGGCTGCCCGGCAAAACAGGGCAAGGCGAGCGCACACGGCGAGCCGCTGGGCGTGGAGAATGTGGAAGCACTCAGAAAGAACTTAAACTGGCCGAGCGAAGAGCCGTTCTTCGTACCGGAAGAGGTATACAAAAACTACTCCGAGATCGCAGAGCAGAAGGCAGAGGTAGAAGCTGCATGGAACGTGATGTTTGCCGCTTACTGCGAGGAATATCCGGAGATGGAAGCGCTCTGGAACCAGTATCACAATGCAAAGGCGGGCGAGGCGCTGAAAGATGACGCCGGATTCTGGGCAAAACAGGAGAAACCGGAAGCAAGCCGTGCGATCTCCGGACGCCTGATCAACTACATCAAGGATGTTCTGCCGAACCTGTTTGGCGGTTCTGCTGACCTAGCACCGTCCAACAAGACCAACATGAAGGATGCGGGCGACTTCTCCAAGGAGGACAGAGCTGGACGCAACCTGCACTTCGGTGTCCGCGAGCTTGCGATGGCAGCGATCGGAAATGGCATCATGCTGCACGGCGGTCTGCGTGCGTATGTATCGACCTTTTTTGTATTCAGTGATTACTGCAAACCGATGGCAAGACTGTCTGCACTGATGGGCGTGCCGCTGACCTATGTATTTACGCATGACAGTATCGGCGTTGGCGAGGATGGACCGACCCATGAGCCGATCGAGCAGATGGCAGCGCTGCGTGCGATGCCGAACTTCCATGTATTCCGCCCGTGCGATGCGACCGAGACAGAGGCAGCTTGGTACAGTGCTGTTACTTCTGAGCACACACCGACCGCACTGGTGCTGACCAGACAGAATCTGGAGCCGATGGCAGGCAGCAGCCGTGAGGCATTAAAGGGCGGCTACATCATCGACGACTGCGAGGGCACACCGGAGTTAATTCTGATTGCCAGCGGTTCCGAGGTAGCTCTGGCGGTTCATGCAAAAGAGACTCTGGCAGCAGAAGGTCAGAAAGTCCGCGTTGTCTCCATGCCGTGTATGGATCTGTTCGAGGAGCAGAGCGAGGAGTACAAGGAGTCCGTACTTCCGAGAGAAGTACGCCGCCGTGTAGCAGTAGAGGCGCTTGGAAGCTTCGGCTGGGACAAGTACACCGGCTTAGACGGCAAGATCATCGCGATGGAAAGTTTCGGCGCCAGCGCACCGGCAGGGCTTCTGTTCAAGAAGTTCGGCTTTACCGTTGAGCATGTGGTAGAGGTGGCTAAGAGCCTGAAATAATGCTGATTTTGGTAAAAAAATAAGATAAAAGACAGGCACCTGTCTGTCGGCAGAAAAGAATGCGGTACCGCTTAAGCAGAAATGCGCCTTTCTCCGGCAGGCAGGTGTATTTTGCTTTCCAAACCTTGCAAAACGGGGATGCATTGCGTATAATAAGAGCCAGCGCAGAAAAAAGATGAGGGCATAGAAGAAAGGCTGCCAGTGCAGCCGTAAGGGAAGGGATCCAGACATGGAAAAAAAATGTATTGGGATAGACGTCGGTGGAACGACGGTTAAGATTGGTCTTTTTGAGACGGACGGAACGCTTGTTTATAAGTGGGAGGTTCCGAGCCGCAAGGAAGAGAATGGGGCGTACATTCTTCCGGATGTAGCCGCTTCGATCAGGAAGAAATTGAACGAGCGGGGAATTCCGATGGATGCCGTGATCGGCGCAGGCATGGGATTTCCGGGACCGGTGCAGCCGGACGGCTATGTGGAGGTCTGCGTCAACTTAGGATGGCGCGATCTGAACCCGCAGAAGATTTTGAGTGAGTTATTAGATGGAATGCCGGTCCGCTCCGGTAATGATGCTAACGTGGCGGCGCTCGGCGAGATGTGGCAGGGCGGCGGCAAGGGCTGCCATGATATCGTGATGGTGACGCTGGGAACCGGTGTCGGCGGCGGCGTGGTACACGATCAGAAGATCGTTGCAGGACGCCACGGACTGGGCGGCGAGATCGGTCATATCCATATCCGCGAGGGCGAGAAAGAAACCTGCAACTGCGGCGGACACGGCTGCCTGGAACAGGTAGCGTCCGCGACCGGTATCGCCAGGGAAGCGAGACGGAAGATGGTGGCAAAGCCGGATGCGTCGGTGATGCGTGCCTACGGTGATGCGATCACCGCAAAAGATGTGCTGGATGCGGCAAAAGCTGGGGATTCACTGGCGCTGGAGGTTATGGACACCGTGTGCTATTATCTCGGATGGGCGCTGGCGACTATTTCGATGACCGTGGATCCGGAGATTTTTGTCATCGGAGGCGGCGTGTCAAAGGCGGGGACTTTTTTAACGGATTGGATTGACCGCTATTACCGTGAATTGACCCCGATCTCTGAGAATAAGGGCGAGGTTCGCCTGGCAACATTGGGAAATGACGCAGGTATCTATGGGGCGGCGAGACTGATCTTAGATTAGGCGCCTTGTTTTGAGTGACAGAGTGCAGGGTAAATGGTCTGGACGTTTGAAGGAAATAGAGATAGAAAAACGTCCAGATATGACGAAAATATGCTGTAGACAAGAGGAGACCCCGGAGCGGTCAAGCATCCGGGGCAATTATGAAAAATCTATGTGCAAAATTACTATAAAACAAATTTAAAAAGTGAAATCTTTTATGCTTTTAGTATAAAAATAAGATATGAATAAAATATGAACACCGTGTAAACAGATTATGAAAATTGGCGATTTTGTACAAAAAAGTTTCATGAATCAGAGGTTTCTCTATCAAAACAGAGGATAGAAAGAAAAATGGCAGAATTTGCAGCGCACGGTGCGAATCAGGAGGAAAAAATGGCAGCAGAAAAAGCAAAGAAAACGATTGTAATTGGACATAAAAACCCGGATACGGATTCGATTTGTTCTGCAATCGGCTATGCGAATTTCAAAACACTTCAGACGGGCGGCGAATATGTACCGTGCCGTGCCGGAGAACTGAACCCGGAGACAACCTTCGTACTGGATTACTTTAAGGTAGCTGTGCCGAAACTGATTAAATCCGTCAAAACGCAGGTCAAGGATATTGAGATCCGCGAGACTCCAGGTGTTTCCAAGAATATTTCCCTGAGAAAAGCATGGAACCTGATGCAGGAGGATGGTCTGGTAACACTTCCGGCTGTTACCGATAAGAATATACTGGAAGGTCTGATCACAGTCGGCGATATTACCCGTTCTTATATGAATGTATACGACAGCAGCATTCTTTCCAAAGCATGCACCCAGTATGCAAATATCATCGAGACCCTGGAGGGCGCGATTTTTGTTGGCGATGAGAAAGAGTACTTTGATAAAGGAAAAGTCCTGATTGCGGCAGCTAATCCGGATATGATGGAATATTATATTGAAGAGAACGACCTGGTTATCCTCGGCAACCGCTATGAGTCACAGCTGTGCGCGATCGAGATGGGTGCAAGCTGTATCATCGTGTGTGAGGGCGCTGGCGTTTCCATGACGATCAAAAAACTGGCACAGGAGCGCGGCTGTACCGTCATCACAACTCCGTATGATACCTACACGGCAGCCCGTCTCATTAACCAGAGTATGCCGATCAGCTATTTCATGAAGACTGAGAAGCTGATCACCTTTGATACAGATGATTTCATCGATGATATTAAGGATGTGATGGCAAGCAAGCGTTTCCGTCATTTCCCGGTACTCGATAAAGAAGGCAAATACAAAGGCCTGATTTCCCGCCGTAACTTACTGGGTGCGCGCGGCAAGAACGTGATTCTGGTCGATCACAATGAGCGCGGCCAGGCGGTAGACGGCATCGAGAATGCCAATATCCTGGAGCTGATTGACCACCATCGTCTGGGTACTGTGGAGACAGTCGGACCGGTCTTCTTCCGTAACCAGCCGCTCGGCTGTACGGCAACAATCATCTTCCAGATGTACCGCGAACAGGGGCTGGAGATCGACAAGACCATCGCAGGTCTGCTCTGCAGTGCGATCATCTCCGATACGCTTCTGTTCCGTTCTCCGACCTGCACACCGATGGATCGGGCAGCAGCGGTTTCTCTGGCTGAGATGGCAGGCATCAAGCTGGATGAGTTCGCAAACCAGATGTTTGAGGCAGGCAGCGAGTTAAAGGGCAAGAGCGATGCAGAGATTCTGTATCTGGATTTCAAGAAATTCTCAGCTGGAAAGACAAACTTCGGCGTCGGTCAGATCAACTCCCTGAATGCAGAGGAGCTTGGAAAGCTGAAGAACCGTATGCTGCCGTTTATGGAGAAGGCGCGTGAGGACGAAGGTCTGGATATGCTCTTCTTCATGCTGACGAATATCCTGACGGAGACGACCGAACTTCTCTGTGTTGGACAGGGGGCGGCACAGGTTGTGGCAGATGCGTTCCACGTAGGTGATGCAAATGAAGAGCTGAAGCAGACGGCAACACTGCCGGGCGTTGTTTCCAGAAAGAAACAGCTGATTCCGGCACTGACAGTGACACTGGAGCAGTAAATCAGGTGACAGTGCGCGGACGGGATTGTTTCATACGGAAAATCCAGTGATAGTTCGTGCAGGGCAGGAAGGTCGGACGGAAAGGAAGGATACCATGACATTTGTATATCCGGCGGTTTTTACGCCTAAGAAAGATGGAAAAGGGTATGATGCATATTTCCCGGATTTGGAGTGCTGCGAGGCGGAAGGTCCGGATCTGGAGGATGCGGTGGAAAATGCGCGGGAGGCAGCGTACAACTGGATCAGCCTGGAGCTGGAGGAAGAGGGCGATCTGCCGGCACAGACGCATATCGATGATATGAGCCTGCCGGAAGGAAGCATGGTGAAACAGATCATGGTCCGGATCAAACTTCTCCCGGACAACGATTAAGAGGATATAGGGATGGCACAGAAGAGAGCGGCTGGAAAGCCAGAAGAGCGTCGCCGGGGAGGAGCAAGGCAGAACCCGGAAGGACAGTTGAAAAAACGGATGGAGATCCGGAACACTCCGGGACCGCGCGCCCAGTGGAAGCCGGGCAATATGATTTATCCGGTTCCGGCGGTGCTGGTCACAGTGGCGGACTGCGAAGGAAACAGCAACATCATCACGATTGCCTGGACGGGCACGATCTGTACGAACCCGCCGATGGCGTACATTTCGGTGCGCCCGGAGCGCTATTCTTACCATATGCTGCGGGAGAGCGGTGAGTTTGTCATCAACCTGGCGACGGAGTCGATGGCGTATGCGACCGATTACTGCGGCGTCCGCTCCGGCAGGAATGTGGATAAATGGAAGGAGACAGGGCTCACACCGGTTCCGGCGCAGACGGTGAAGGCGCCGGTGATCGCCGAAAGCCCGGTCGCGATCGAGTGCCGGGTGACCGAAGTCAAGGAACTGGGGTCACATCATATGTTTCTGGCAGAGGTAACGGGTGTCAGCGTGGACGAGCAGTGGCTCAACGAGCGCGGCAGCCTGGAGCTTGCAAAGGCGGAACCGATTGTGTATTCGCATGGCGGCTATTATGGGCTTTCAGAGCTTCTTGGAACATTTGGATGGAGTGTAAAGAAAAAGAAGAGGTGCCAAAGATGAAAAATAATGTAACCCTGATTGGTATGCCGTCCGCAGGAAAGAGCACGGTCGGAGTGCTTTTAGCAAAGAGACTGGGCTATTCCTTTATAGATGTGGATTTGCTGATTCAGGAACAGGAAGGTAAGCGTCTGCGCGAGATCATCGAAGAACAGGGACTGGATGGATTTCTCGATGTGGAGAATCGCGTCAACGCGGGGGTGGAAGCCGAGCAGGCGGTCATCGCACCGGGGGGCAGCGTGATCTACGGAAAGGAAGCGATGGAACATTTAAAATCCATCGGACTGGTTGTCTATCTGAAAATTACTTATGACGAGCTGGTAAAACGCGTCGGCGATGTCAAGGACCGCGGCGTGGCGCTGAAAGACGGCATGACACTTCTGGATCTCTACCATGAGAGGATCTCGTATTTTGAGAAATACGCAGACATCACGATCGACGAGGAAGGTAAAGAGCTGGGGGCGGTGGTTGATGAGCTGCGCGAAATATTGGAAGAGCGCGGTTATGTGCTGGGAAGTGCGCCGGAGGAAGAGTAACAATTTCACATGAGAATGGGGGCAGCCGGTTCTGTCGGACGGGTTTCATAACGGGTTACAGTGAGAAAAAAATCAGTTGCAAAACAGTTGAAAATCCAATACAATAGAATAGTAACCATTTTTATAGAATGTTAACAGTCGGGGGTGCAAAGATGCGGAATCTTTTTTGCATCCCTTTTTTGAAAGGTGTGCGTATATGACTACAGTGAAATCTCTGTCCAGAGAGATGAAATTCTTTCTTCTGGCACTGATTCCGATCTATTTCATTTCAGTGGGGCTGATTATACAGCCGTTTGACTCCATTGTGACTGGTATCTATGAAATCATAAGGGAACCGGATTTCCTGATCACCGATTATATTGCGGTCGGCGGCATGGGAGCCGCGTTTGTCAATGCCGGGATGATGGCGCTTATCAGCATCTACTTTGTCTATAGTCTTGGGATGGAGATGGACGGGCATACGATCACATCCTGCTGTCTGATGTTTGGATTCTCTTTGTTCGGAAAAAATCTGATGAATATCTGGGCGATTTTTCTGGGTGTATTTCTCTATGCAAAATATCATAAAATGCACTTATCCAACTATATTTATGTCGGCATCTACGGAACGAGCCTGTCTCCGATCATCACACAGCTGATGCACGTGGTGGAGCTGCCGCTCTGGCAGCGCTTCTGTGTGACGATTCTGGTGGGAATCTGTATCGGATTCGTGCTTCCACCGCTCGCGACGCATTCCCACTATGCCCATAAGGGATATTCCCTTTATAATGTGGGATTTGCCTCTGGCATCATTGCGACGGTCCTGGTCTCCACGTTTAAGTCCTTTGGAATTGAGACGGAGGCGCGTCTTATCTGGTCCTCCGGCAATGATGCGATGCTTTTAGGGCTGCTATTTGTCCTGTTTGCAGGCATGTCGGTGGTGGCAGTGCTGTGGCGCGGAAAAGATACGCTTTTAGGGTATGAAAAACTCCTTGCGACAACGGGAATCGGCGGTACCGATTACCTGCTGGAATTGGGCGGTGCGGTGACGCTTCTCAACATGGGACTCAATGGTCTGTTTGCGACCTTCTTTGTGCTGGCAGTCGGTGGAAACCTAAATGGACCGACGATCGGCGGAATCTTTACCATCGTTGGATTCAGTGCGACTGGAAAACATTTGCGGAATATTTTCCCGATCATGGCGGGCGTCTGCATTGCGAGTACCGTCCGGGCGTGGGATATCACGAATCCGTCGGCACTTCTGGCGCTGCTCTTTTCCACGACGCTGGCGCCGATCGCCGGAGAGTTTGGAATTTTATGCGGCGTGTTAGCCGGTTTTCTGCACGCGTCGGTGGCGCTCAATGTCGGGATCGTGTATGGGGGCATGAACCTCTATAACAATGGATTTGCGGGCGGTATCGTCGCAATGTTCCTGGTGCCGGTGATCCAGTCGATCCGCGACCGGAGGGCGCGGGCGAAGGGAGATCTGTCGCTGTAAGATTTCCTCTTTTTAATGGAATCTTAACACGAAAGAGGCATAGAGATATTGTATCATTATAAAAACACCACATTTATGATACCTACTAAACATAGAAAGGAATGATACATATTTCAACTTCATTTGCGCTTCTGGTCGTAGCGATTATTATCCTTGTCTGCATCGCGGGAAGCCGTCTTTCGGGGCGGCTGGGGGTGCCGACGTTGTTTATTTTTATTATGCTGGGAATGCTGTTTGGATCGGACGGTATTTTTAAGATTCCATTCGGCAATTTTGCACTGGCGGAACAGGTCTGCTCGGTGGCACTGATTTTTATCATGTTTTACGGCGGGTTCGGCACGCGCTGGAGTGAGGCGAAGCCGGTCGCGGGGCGGTCGATTTTGTTATCCTCGGTGGGTGTAGTGCTGACGGCGCTTTTGACCGGCCTGTTCTGTCATCTGGTGCTTAAGATGGCACTGATGGAAGGAATGCTTCTCGGCGCAGTTCTTGGATCGACCGATGCGGCATCCGTGTTCTCGATCCTGCGTTCGCGCAAGCTGAACCTCAAATACGGCACGGCATCCATGCTGGAGTTAGAGAGCGGAAGCAACGACCCGTTTGCGTACATGATGACGGTGATTCTGCTGTCTGCGATGACGGGGAGTGTGAGCGGCGGTTCGGCGGTTCTGCTTTTGATCCGCCAGCTCGCATTCGGGCTTTTGACCGGCGCGGCGATCGCGTTTCTGGTGACATGGCTTTTAAAGCGGTATGCCTTTTATGGCGAGGGATTTGACACGATCTTTGTCTTTGCGGCGGCAATCATTTCCTACGCGCTTGCATCCCAGATTGGCGGAAATGGCTACTTAAGTGTGTATTTGACCGGTATTATCCTCGGAAATCAGGAGCTGAAGAACCAGAAAGCGCTGGTTGGCTTCTTTGATGCGTTTACCGGTATGATGCAGATGCTTCTGTTTTTCTTACTGGGACTTCTGGCGTTTCCTTCGCAGATGCCGTCGATCGTGCTTCCGTCGATCGCAATCGCATTGTTTTTAACATTTGTGGCGCGTCCGGCGGCGGTTGGCTTGCTGCTCGCGCCGTCGAAACCGCCGATCGGGCAGTATCTGGTTATTTCCTGGGCGGGTCTGCGCGGTGCGGCATCAATCGTATTTGCGATCATGGCGACGCTCAGTGAGGGATATATGAAATATGATATATTCCACATTGTGTTCTGCGTTGTTTTATTTTCCATCATTTTTCAGGGTTCGCTGCTTCCGAAGGTGGCAGAAAAATGTGACATGATTGACAACTCGACCGATGTCATGCGGACGTTCTCGGACTATACGGGCGATATGCAGATTCAGTTCGTGCAGCTTCCGATCGGGGACAATCATCCGTGGAAAAACCGTAAAATCTGTGAGATCGAGATGCTTCCGGGTATGTTAATCACAGTGATCCGGCGCGGCGCGCAGACGATTGTGCCCAAAGGACAGACTGTAATTCAGGAAGGGGATACCGTCGTCTTGGGTGCAGAGGGCTTTACGGACAGCCAGGGAATCCTTTTAAAAGAGATTTTGATGACACCAGATCACCGCTGGTGTGGTAAGAAGATCGCGGAGGCGCGCTTCTATAAGAATACGATCATTGTGATGATAAAGCGGGGCAGCCAGATCATCATTCCAGACGGCGGTACGCAGATACTGGAAGGCGACCGGGTGGTTGTATACTCGCAGAAACTGCCGCAGGTGGAAGGGCGTGTGAAACACGAAATCGGACCGGCCGTATCGGCTGCTGTTCACAAGTAAGCACGTTTTCTTACGGCACTTTCGGTTCCAAAAGTGCCTATCCGTGAACAGTAACGCGGATTCATAGTAGGAACATGGAAATTTCAGGCAATACTTGCAGTTTGTTGAATTATAAACTATACTTAAACAACAACGGTTTGCCGGAGGAAAAGAGTATGCAGCAGGGAAATACGAAGGAACGGATTGTAGAGGCTTATATCGAGCTGGAGTCGGAAAGACCGGTCGAGAAGATCACGGTCACGGCGCTGGTCGAGCGGAGCCGGATCACAAGAAAAACATTTTATTATTACTTTAAAGATATATATGATTTGATGGAATACCGGATGGAACGCGAGATGAAGCGCGTCATGGAAGAGACGATGAGCCAGCCAGATCCGGAGAAGGCGCTGACACAGCTGTATATGTATATCATGGAAAATCAGAAGCATATCAGGGCATTGTCCGAGTCGGTACAGTTCATGGCGCTGCGCCGTCAGATGGGAGAAAAGGTGTACCAGTATTTTTATAACCATCTGGAGCGGATTGGTATGTTTAAGAACCTGACGATGCCGGAGGCGGCGATGGCGGTGCAGATCATCATTTTCTCGGTTATGGGAGTTGCGTTTGACGCGCCGTTTAAGGATGAGGCGGATGTGAAGGAGCGCGTCGCCACGTTCATGAGCGTGATCCGCAAATGCACCGGGCGTGACCCTATGCAGGTCCGTTAGGAAAGCAGGTTTCCGGCAGTTTTGAGAATTATTGTAACTGTTCAGTAGGTCTGCGCGTGACTGTGAAGGTACTGAACAGTTACGAATTATTATCAATTAGAAAATGGAACAAGGAAACGCAGGAGGAATCAGCGGTATTTGGTTGGTTTTTTCTGCGTTTTTGCTGTCATGTACCCGGAAAAAACGGTCAGCGGCAGGAGAATTCGGGTGCCATGAAAAAAAGATGAACATGGATAGATACATTTTGGCGAATTTGTGTACACACCTGTCCGAACTTGGGAGTGGCAAAGTGTATACGAGATGAGTAAAATATAGACTGAGAAAAATTTTTACCAAGAACAAGCATAGATGGAGGAAATTATGAAAAAAAGAGGAAAGATTCTGGCGCTGGCTGCGATTGTAGTTGTTGGCGCTGTCGTTTTGTCCCGATGCGGTCATAAGAATACGGCGGTGGAATATGAATCCCGTCCAACCGTAAGAGTAGAAAATCCGGTTCGTCAGGACATCAGCTTGTACACGGATCTGACCGGACTGGTAGAGCCGCAGTCCCGCGCGAGCGTCATGCCGAAGATGAGCGGCGAGGTGCTGGAGGTTTACTTCCAGGCGGGCGATACGGTCCAGGCAGGGCAGGCGCTGTGCAAGATCGATTCCGACGCGTTGACAGCGTTAAAGCTACAGGTGGATGCGGCTTCCGTTGCCTTAAAGAATGCGGACAGCAATTTAAGCCGTACCCAGGCGCTCTTTGCTGATGGTTTTGTCTCCCAGGAGGCGATGGAGCAGGCACAAAACAGCGCACAGAATGCGAAGATTTCCTATGAATCTGCGAAGAACCAGTACGATCTGCAGGTGAAATACACGACCGTGACGGCGCCGATCGACGGTGTGATCGAGTCCCGGAGCGTCGAGCCGCATGATCATGTATCTCCGGCAGGCGAGATCTGCACGATCTCCGGTGCCAGCCAGTTACAGGTTAAATTCGGCATCACCGAGAAGATCCACCAGACGATGGAGTTGGGCGACAGCGTGACGCTGGAGAAAAATGGTGCGGATTACACCGGTACTGTAACCGAAATCGGATCTATGGTCAACGAGAGCAGCGGCCTTTATGACGCGCGTGCGATGGTGCCGGATGCAGCAGGTCTTACGAATGGTTCTCGCGTAAAAATGACGGTTATCATGGACCATGTCAGCCAGGTGCTGACCGTTCCGGTCGATGCAGTCAGCTATGACAACGGTGCCCCGTTTGTATACCTCTATGAGGATGGAAAAGCGGAGAAGACCGAGATCGAAGCAGGTATCTATGACGATGAAAATATGGAAGTAAAATCGGGTCTGACGAGTGACAGCCAGGTCATCGTGAGCTGGAGCAACGAGCTGGTGGATCAGGGAGAAGTCCTGTTAGCACAGGATACCGATGGCGCGCAGACAGACGGAAACAATGAGACAGCAGCGGAGACGACAGAGGCAGGTGACAAAGAATGATTCGACTGACAAAACTCGCACTGCGGCGTCCGGTTACCATCATTCTCTGTCTGATTACCATCGCGTACTTCGGCCTTCAGTCCGTCATGGGCATGAAGCTGGAACTGACGCCAGAGATGGAGATGCCGATGTTAATCATCGCTACGGTGTATCCGGGAGCCAGCCCGGAGGACGTAACCGATCTGGTTACCAAGAAAGAAGAAGATGCGATCACATCATTGGACTCGGTCGATAAGGTACAGTCCATTTCCCGTGAAAATGTATCGATCGTCATTGTCCAGTATGAGTACGGTACCAACATGGATACCGCATACATTAACCTGAAAAAGGCGATAGATGGCATTCAGAGCGATCTGCCGGACGATGCCAACGATCCGAATATCATGGAGCTGGATATCAACTCGATGGCGACGGTTACGCTGGCAGTCAGCGGCGACGCTGATCAGAACCTTTATACATATGTAGATGACAAAATTGTTCCTGAGTTTGAGAAATTAAGCTCGGTCGGCGAGGTTTCGATTGCCGGCGGTCAGGATAGCTACACCCGCGTGGAACTGATTCCGGAAAAACTGGCACAGTACCACCTGAATATGAATACGGTTGCACAGTTAGTCGGTGCCGCCGATTTCACGATCCCGGCGGGCGATGTCCGGGTTGGAAAACAGGATCTCGACGTCAGTGTCGGCAACGAATTTAAGAGCACGGAAAGTCTGAAAAATGTCGTACTTCCGCTGGCAAACGGTGAGACGATCCATCTTTCTGATATCGCAAATGTCTATGAGGCGCTGGAGGATGCAAGCTCGATCGGACGTTACAATGGCGAAGATGTTATCTCCCTGGGAATCAAAAAACAGCAGAGTTCCACCGCGATCGAGGTTTCCAACCAGGTAACCAAGAAGGTGCAGGAAATTGAAAAGCAGTATCCGGGTCTTAAAATCACCGTGGTAGATGATGCCAGTGACACGCTGAAACAGTCTTTAAGCAGCGTAATCCAGACCCTGATCCTGGCGATCATCCTGTCCATGATCATTCTGTTCTTATTCTATGGCGATTTGCGTGCGTCGGTCATCGTAGGTACGTCCATTCCGATCTCCGTTGTATTGGCGATCATTTGTATGGCGGCGATGGGATTCTCAATGAATATTATTTCCCTGACGTCGCTCGTTCTCGGTGTAGGTATGATGGTTGATAACTCGATCAACGTCCTCGACGGATGTTTCCGGGCAAAGGAAAAACTGGATTTCTATGATGCGGCGCTGGAAGGTACGCGCACGATGATCGGCTCGATCACCGGCGGTACGCTGACAACCTGTGTTGTATTTATTCCGCTTCTGATGTTAAATGGTATGTCTGGACAGCTCTTTACACAGCTCGGGTACACGATCATTTTCTGTATGACGGCTTCCTTATTCTCAGCAGTCATCATCGTGCCGCTCTGCTATATGTTCTGGCATCCGGTTGAGAAGGATCATGCGCCGGCAGGACGTATAATCAAAGGCATCCAGGGCTGGTATCGCAAGCATATGCCGCATGTCATCAAGCGCTATGCGCTTGTATTCGGAACGACTGCAGTGCTGGTTGTCCTGTCCATCCTCATGGCGTCCAGACTGAACCTGGAGCTGATGTCTTCGATCGATGAAGGTATCGTCACGATGACGATCAAGACGAAACCGGGTTATTCGGTATCGGCGATCCGTGACACTGTGCTCGATCTGGAAAATATGGTAGAGACAGACGAGGATGTGGATCATTACCTGATGACATATGGAAACAGTGGTGTCAGCATGACTTCCGGAAGTGATGTGACGCTGAATGCCTACTTAAAAGATAAGAGAAAACTTTCCACGGACGAGGTTATCGAGAAGTGGAGATATGCGACACAGAACTACGTTGATGCGACCATTACCTTGGAACAGGGCAGCAGCAGTATGAGCAGCAGCATGAGCAGCGGTGATTCAATTGAGGTGGATCTGCAGAGTACCGATTACGACACCCTAAAGAAGGCAGCGGATGATCTGGTAACTGAGCTTCGCAAGCGCGAGGATGTTATGCAGGTACATTCTTCTGTTGAGAATGCGGCGCCGGTTATCAAGGTAAATGTGGATCCGGTTAAGGCAGAGGCAGAGGGACTGACCCCGGCCAGCATCGGTTCGATGGTATACAGTAATTTAAGCGGTGTGAAAGCGGCGACGATCTCCGTCAACGGCAATGATCAGGACGTGAAGGTAGAATTTGCGCCGGATCGCTACGATTCCATCGCGAAACTGCAGGGCATGATGATCACGACGGCGACGGGTAATACGCTTCCGCTGGAGGATCTGGCAGAGATCTACTACCAGGATAGCCCACAGGAGATTTCACGAAAAGAGAAACAGTACCAGGTATCGATCACGATGCAGGCACAGGCAGATTATAAGAAGACGGCTGAAAAAGATGTCAAGAGCTTCGTGCAGAACTGGGAATTCCCGTACGGCGTTGAGATGGCGACCAATAGCCTGGATGAGTCGATGGGCGAGGAGCTTTCCGCGTTGGGAATGGCGCTTGTCACAGCGATCTTTCTGATTTTCATTGTCATGGCGATCCAGTTTGAGTCCCCGAAATTCTCCCTGATGGTTATGGCAACGATCCCGTTCAGTTTGATCGGTTCCTTTGGATTCCTGTTTCTGGCGGACTGCCCGATCAGTATGAACTCCATGCTTGGTTTCCTGATGCTGGTCGGTACGGTTGTAAACAACGGTATTTTGTATGTGGATACGGTCAACCAGCTACGGATGGAGATGCCGTTAGACGAGGCGCTGGTAGAGGCAGGTGCGATCCGTGTACGCCCAATCTGCATGACGACACTGACGACCATCATTGCGATGATCCCGAACTGTCTGGCATTTGGTAAGGCGGGCAAGATGATGCAGGGCTTAGCGCTTGTAAACGTCGGCGGTCTGGTTGCGGCGACGATCCTGACGCTGGTACTGCTTCCGTCCTTCTACCGAGTGGTTTATAACATGGGAAAAGGCAAAGAAGATGAGTATGATAAGCTGGACTGCGACTAAGGAAAAGCAGGTTAAGCAGTGAATCTGTCAGGCGGCGGACCCGGGGCGGGGAAGCTGCCTGTACTGATAGAAAAAGGGGGAGAAGAAGATGCCGTCGGAACGATTTAAGCGGTTGCCGGAGGAAAAACAGAAGAAAATCCGGGACGCGTGTATGGCTGAATATACGCGGACAACGATAGAAAAAGCATCGCTCAACCGTATGATAGAAGATGCCGGGATCTCCCGGGGCAGTTTTTATACGTATTTTGACAGTAAATGGGATGTTTTAGGATATCTGTGTGAGAGTTTTATCAATGAATTTTATGAGTGCGGCGTGCGCTGCCTTGAAGAGGCGCAGGGGGACATCTGGGAGATGTTAGGGCAGTTTTTAAACGGTTCGCTTGCCCTGTGCCGCGATGAGAGACGCACCGATTTCATCCGCAACATCATGGAGTGCAGCAGCCGTGAGGCGCTGCTCTTTGATATATTCAGCTCCGATCTGGACAGTCCACGCGCCGTGCGTGGACAGAAGCTGGAACGCGCCGCTTATGAGGCGTGCGTGGGAAAATCCCTGCGGAAGATGGGCTGGGAGGAATATATGAGCTTTTTCCGCATGGCGATGATGTCGATCGCGATGGAGATCAAGAGCTTTCACGACGGAGTCCCGGAAAACCGTATCCGGGAACGGTTTGTCCTGACACTCGGTATCCTGAAACGGGGCGCTGGGATAGAATCGGGAGCGGGCGCGCAGAGCGCCGAAAGGAAATGAAGATGAGTAAGATGAAGAAAAACAGGAAGAAACTGTTTGCCATTCTTTTACAGGCGGCGTTAGTCAGCACAGCTATGACGATGCCGGCATATGCGGCTAAAACACCGGGGATCGGCTCAGATGCGCGGATCGGTGACGATGCGACCGGTCCGGTGCTGACGGGCGGCAATACCGAGATGGAGGAGGAGACTTCCCCGTACACCAAAGAGCAGCTTGAGGACGGGACGCTGGAGTACGGTGAGATCGCATGGCGGATCGAGGGCTACAACAGCACGTATTTAAACCTGCGTTCCCAGCTCTACAGCCAGGCGACCAGCCAGTCGGCGGGAACTGCCCTGGCGGCTGAGGCAAGCGCCCTCATGGAAGATGCGATGGACCTGAAGTCCGACGATATGGATGCGGAGACGAGAGAGCTGTTTGAGGGCTACAAGGCGGCAGCGAGAGAGTTGCGCAAACAGGGGGAAAAGCTTACGAACAAGGAGCTTTCCGGCACCTACGCCCGGACCCTGCGCCAGACGAAGAATAAGTTAGTCAAGGCGGTGCAGAACCTGCTCATCCAGTATGAGGAACTGCTCCCGCAGGTGGAGACAGCGAAAAAGAATGTGGAGATGTGCCAGGTAAATGCGGATGCCGCACAGAAGATGCAGGCGCTCGGCCGTGCTTCCGCGCAGGAGGTTCTGACGGCGCAGAAGGCGCTGCAGCAGGCCAATTCCAGCGCCCAACAGGCAGAAAACGGGGCATTGCAGCTCAAACAGAATATTTTAATGCTACTTGGATTTGACGCGGATGCGCCGGTAACCTTTGCGGATGTGCCGGTTCCGGATGCGTCCCGGATCGCGGCGATGGATCTGGCAGCCGATACACAGGCGGCAGTCAGCGCAAATTATGATTTGATGTCTGTGCGTGCAGCGAAAGCGGAAGGGTCTTCCAACCGCACAGTCAAGAAGCGAAACGTCGCCTATACCGAGGATTCGGTGACGATCACGGTTCAGAACCTCTATGCGGCGGTGGTATCAAAGAAACAGGCGTATGACAGTGCGACGGCTGGATATCAGGCGGCAGCGCAGAGCTACGAGGCGGCAAAGCGCCAGAACGCACTGGGAATGCTCTCAAGAGCCAATTATTTGGGGCTTGAGTGTTCCTGGCTCAGCAGCGTGGCATCGTATAAGACCGCCGAGCTGGAATATACCAAAGCGGTGGAAAATTATGAGTGGGCAGTTAGAGGCCTGATTGTAAGCAAGTAGTTCGTCAGGAATTTGCCGTATTTAAATGCGAAGCCACGGCAAATTCCGTTACTGGACACGTATGAGTGAACCGTAACGTGAATGGGAACAGAAAGGAAGTAGGAACCGGAAATGAAACATAGAAGAAGGAAAACGGCGCTTCTGACCGCAGCGGCAGCAGCTGTTCTGGCATTGCAGGGACCATTTGCGGCGCTGGCAGCCAGCCCGCAGTTCGCTTATGACGCAGATACATGGGCGAAGCTTCAGGACAATGTGATGGAATACAGCGAACTGCCGTATCTGGTACAGGAGTACAACCCGACGTATCTAAACAACCAGACGACCTATCAGGCAGGGCGCGATACGAAGAATGCGAAGGAAGTGCAGGATAAGCAGTACAATCAGGCGAATGATCTGTACGACAGCGCGGATAACCTGCGGGATCAGGCAGACCAGATTGAGGATTATCTGGCAGTGCCGGGCATGGCAAGTGCGTATGCCAGCCTGATGTCTGCATCGGTGATGGTCGAGCAGAATGCATTAAAAACGCAGCAGTCGGCCGATGCCTCCTACCGTGACAGCGAGATGGACCGTCTGGACTATATGAACAGCCAGGATGCGGTCGTGGTACAGGTAGAGGCAGCGTTTGCGGCGTATAATCAGGTCAAAAAGACAATTCCGCTGATGGAGAAATCGCTGGAACTGCAGGAACTGACACTGCAGATGACTCAGAAACGCCAGCAGCTCGGTCAGGCGACCCAGATTGATGTGTTAAATGCACAGAAATCGCTGCAGTCACTTCAATCCACATTGACACAGACGAAAGCGGGGCTTCAGACCCAGCACCAGCAGCTCTGCGTCCAGACCGGCTGGACCTATGACGCGGAACCGGATATCCAGGATCTGCCGCAGGCGGATCTTGGACGGATCGCGGCAATGAACCTGGCGGCGGACACACAGACGGCGCTCCAACAGAACCTGTCCTTACAGTCCAATAAGCGCGGCTATGCCAATATGGCAGAATGTTCAGCTGATAAGAAAAACATGGACCGCACCATCAAGAACCAGGAGCAGACGATCCGCTCCGGTATGCAGACACTCTACAACGACATCATGCAGAAGCAGACAGCCCTGCAGCTTGCCGATGCGTCTCTGGCAGCAGAGACGCAGGCGATGAATGCGATGCAGAAGAAGCTGGAGCTTGGCATGGCGACTCAGATGGAGTACAAGAGCGAGGAAGTCTCCGTACTGGAAAAGCAGATCGATAAGGAGACAGCTAACATGAACCTGCAGCAGGCGATCGAGATGTATGAGTGGGCGCTGAAAGGTTATATGAAGTAGGGACAGAAGTTAAGTCTCTGGCACTTCCTCTGCGCGGGGGTTAACGTGGCGCTGGAGGAGCTGTGTATATCGAAAATGATATAATAAAATATTTATAAAACAAGAGGCAAAAAGCGGCGTTTTCTTTCGAATCGCCGCTTTTTTTTGGGGAAAAAATAGGTGCATATTGTATGGATTTAACAAAAAATAGCCACAAACTACAGAATACTACCGATTCGGACTGGAAAATACTGGGTTAATAAAAAAATACTTTTGACAATTAACGCAGCATATGAGAGAATAAAAAAGATACTTTCAGTAAGGAGAGAAAATAAGATATGAACAAATCACAACAAAACAAAATCAAGTGGTATATGCTTTCCTTTATGTGTTTCTCCACCCTCTGGGGATTTGGAAACGTTTTAAATGGTTTCGTATACTTCAATGGAACACAGGTTATCTTCTCCTGGATTCTGATGTTCGCACTGTACTTTGTACCGTACGCACTGATGGTCGGAGAGCTTGGTTCCGCATTTAAGAATTCGGGCGGCGGTGTCAGCTCCTGGATTCATGAGACAACCGGCGCGAAGGCTGCATACTACGCAGGTTGGACCTACTGGGCTTGCCATGTCACCTACATCGCATCGAAGGGATCCGGCGGTCTGAAAGCGCTGAGTTGGATGATTTTCCAGAACGCAGAGAAGTATGCGTCCTTTAACACGAAAGCGGTTCAGTTAGTTACCTTTGCGGTACTGCTGTTCTTCTGCTGGGTTGCAAGCCGCGGCTTAAACCCGTTAAAGAAACTGGCTACCCTGGCGGGAACCAGTATGTTTGTCATGAGTATCCTGTACATTCTGCTGATGTTTGCTGCACCGGTCATCAATCCGAACGGTGGTTACCTGTCGGTGGATTTCAGCTTGAAAAACCTGATTCCGCATTTTGATTGGAAGTATTTCAGCAGCTTGTCCATCCTTGTATTTGCAGTCGGCGGCTGTGAGAAGATCTCCCCATATGTAAACAAGGTAGAGGATCCGTCCAAGGGATTCCCGAAGAGTATGATTTTTGCAGCGATCATGGTAATCGTCTGCGCGATCTTCGGTACAATCGCGATGGGTATGATGTTCGATGTATCCTTGGTTGAGGCTAATTTTGACTCTTACAATGCGAATGGACAGTACTGGGCATTCCAGAAACTGGGTGAGTATTACGGCGTTGGAAACCTGATTATGATCATTTATGCAGCCTGCAACGCGATCGGCCAGTTCTCGACGCTGGTAGTCAGCATCGATGCACCGCTTCGTATGCTGCTTGACAACGAGGATGCGCGTCAGTTCATCCCGACCAAGCTCTTAAAGAAAAACAAATTTGGCGCTTACGTCAATGGTATCTGGATGGTAGTCATCCTGTCCGGTTCCATCATTCTGGCTCAGGTTCTGGTTCCGAATGCGGATACGGTTCTGCGCCAGCTGACACAGCTTAATTCGGTTACCATGCCGATGCGTTATCTGTGGGTATTCTTTGCGTACTTCATGCTTCGCAAACATTCAGATAAGTTTGAGCGCGAGTATCGTTTTGTGAAGAACAACGGAGTGGCACTGGGCTTTGGCGCATGGTGCTTTATCCTGACCGCAGCCTGCTGCTTATTAGGTATGTACAAACAGGGTGATCTGTACACAACCATGCTGAATGTCATCACACCAGTCGTTCTGGTAGCACTGGGACTGATTTTACCGGCGATTAAGAAGAGAGAAGGGAAGTCTGCATGATGAATGCTGCGAAGGAATTATTGACTTTTATTGAGAACAGCCCGAGTATGTTTCATTCGATTGAGACGATCAAGGGAATGCTGGATGAGGCAGGTTTTACCTATCTGCCGGAGAGAACTTGCTGGGACGTGAAGCAGGGCGGAACGTATTACACGATCCGCAACCATTCCAGTATCATTGCGTTCCGCGTCGGAAAGGAACTGGGCGATTACCATTTCCAGATGTGCGCCTCCCACAGTGATTCACCGACTTACAAGATCAAGAATGTACCGGAGTTAAATGGTCCGGGCGAGTATCTGCGTCTCGATGTAGAAGCATACGGCGGCATGATCGACAGCACCTGGTTTGACCGCCCTCTGACTGTCGCAGGCCGTGTGCTGGTAAAGGACGGTCAGGGCGTGAGCGCGAGACTTCTGTACATCGATAAAGATCTGTTCATCATTCCGAACGTAGCGATTCATTTCAACCGTGAGGTGAACAATGGATACAAATACAACCGTCAGGTTGATTTATGCCCGCTGTTCTCCGCTGGTGCTCTGAAAAAGGGCGCGTTTGACGCGATGATCGCGAAAGAGCTTGGTGTGGCAGCGGAGGATATTTTAGGAAAGGATCTCTTCCTTGTAAACCGTCAGCCGGGTACGATCTGGGGTTATGCGGGCGAGTTCGTTTCCAGCCCGAAACTGGATGACTTACAGTGCGCTTACGTTTCCCTGAAAGCATTTCTGGGGGCGAAGAATGAGCGCGATGTCAGTGTATATTGCTGCTTCGACAATGAGGAGGTTGGTTCCAATACGAAGCAGGGTGCGATGTCCACCTTCTTACAGGATGTCCTGCACCGCATCAACGGTGCGCTTGGCAAGACGCCGGAGGACTACTATCAGGCAGTTGCCGGTTCTTTCCTCGTAAGCTGTGACAACGCACACGCCGTTCACCCGAACCACGGGGAGAAGACGGATGCGGTCAACTGCTCCTGGATGAACAAGGGTATCGTCATCAAGGAGAGTGCGAACCAGAAATACACCACGGATGCATTCAGCCGTGCGGTATTTACGAATGTCTGCAATGAGGCAGGCGTTCCGGTTCAGGTGTTTGCAAACCGCAGCGATATTTTAGGCGGTTCTACCCTTGGAAACCTTTCCAACACGCAGGTCAGCGTCCATGCCGTCGATATCGGTCTGCCGCAGCTTGCGATGCATTCCTGCTACGAGACGGCAGGTGTGAAGGACGTTGAGTACGCAATCCGCGCACTGACGAAATTCTACCAGACCACTCTTCAGATTGAAGGGGCAGAGCGGGTTTGTTTTGAGTAAATATAGTTAAAAGAGCAGCCGCTTCGCGAACGATGGAATGAATCGCGGGGCGGCTGTTTTTGATAGAATGAAAATGGTTAGGAAACGGAAAAACGGTAAATCCAGCAGCGCTGAAACGTTTTTTTTGATGTTTAATTTACGAAAATTTTCTCCGCAGCAGCTCCGGCGCCATCTCCTGAAACAGCCTCGCGAGCGCCAGTGCCGCCTGCGAGCGGTATTTTCCGGCGGGCCAGGCGAGCGCCAGATCGAGGAAAATACCATCTTTCCCGATCCGCAGATAGCGGAACTCATCCCGCATGATGCGGCAGGAACGGTAGGTAAACGCGAGTCCGACCCCCTCCCGCGCCATCGCCGCAGCAAAGGAGGCGGAGAGGTAGGTGTCGAGCCCCAGAGGTTCCACACCTGCCTCGCGCAAGGATCGGCGGGCAGTCCGTCCGAGGACGGTGCTGGGCGGGCCCAGAATATATTCAAATGGTGCGGTGTCCTTTAGGTCGATCCACATCTGTTCCGGATCCGATTCGCATGGCTTCGCAAACCTCATGACCGGGTGATCGGCGGTAGTGGCGATCATGATCTCATCCCGCATCAGGGAATCCACACCGTGTTTGATTCGAACCGGCGGCGCGGCGATCAGCGCCAGATCTAAAAGTCCCTCTAAAATCTTATTTTCCAGATCAATGCTGTCCATCTCACAGATCTCCACATGAACCCGTGGATACAGGGCATGGAATTTTTTCAGAACCGGAGGCAGCAGGTACGTCCCCCGGTAGGTGCTGATGCCGAAGATGACGGTGCCGCCCTTTAAATTTTCAATATCCGAAGCTTCACTGCGCGCCTCCTGGTATTGCTGTAAAATCTGTCTGGCATGGAAAATAAACGCCTCCCCGGCAGAGGTTGGACGGACTCCGCGGGCTGTTCGGACGAAAATCGGCGTTCCCAGATCCTGTTCAAATAGGCGGACTGCCTGACTTAAGCTTGACTGCGCCATAAACAATTTTTCGGCCGCGCGGGAGATGCTCCCCTCGTTAGCGGCGGTTACGATATAGTCTAGTTCTTTTAAATCCATGAGAATCCCCCTCGCGAGATATCGGAATTTCCGATATCTGGTATAACAAATCTTGCCTTTCTCCTATAACAAAAATAGTATAAGATAAAAATAAGCAAAAATCAATGGCAGAGACTGAAGCGACGGCTGGAAAATCGAATAGGAATCCGGCGAGGGAACGCTGCTTTGAAAAAGCCTCTGTGGACGATTACAAATAGGAGGAATAAGCAAGATGAAACAGGATTTAATGAAGGGCGTTATCGATATGCACGTTCACACGAATCCCGATCTGCGTCTGCGGGCGTATGATGATTTCGAACTGATGGAGGCAGCTATCCGGGTGGGGGCACGCGCTATCGTCATCAAGACACATCAGGGAACCACGATGGATCGGGCGTATCTGTGCAACCGCCACAACGAGATTGTACACGGGAAAACGAACAATTTTACGATGTTTGGCAGCATTACCTTAAACAAGGTAGTCGGCGGCATCAATCCGAAGGCAGTCGATGTGGCGCTTCGTCTGGGTGCTAAGGTAGTATGGCTTCCGACCCAGTCGGCAAAAAATCATATGCAGAAGATGAATCAGGATCTGAGCCAGTGTGTGGAAGTAGTGAAAGATGGTAAAATTGTACCGGAGCTGCGTTCAGTGTTGGAGCTGATTCGTGACCACAACGCTGTACTGGGAACCGCACATATTGCACCGGAGGAGATTTTCACTGTTGTGGAAGCTGCCCGGGATATGGGAGTAAAAAACATCGTTGTAACCCATCCGGAATGGTGGATTGTAGGCATGAGCCATGAGGATCAGCTTCGTCTGGTAAAGGATTATGACGTTATCTTAGAGCGCTGCTATGCACAGAACATGGGTGGCGGAAAGTACAAGAGCAATCTGGCAGATAACCTGGAGCTTATCAAAGAGGTTGGCTATAAAAATGTCATGGTTGATACCGATGGCGGCCAGACAGAAAACCCGCATTGGGAGCTGGCACTGGCGGAATATATGCAGTATCTGGTAGATCATGGAATTCCGGAGGAGCAGGTGTACCATATGACACACACTATTCCGGCAAAACTGTTGGGCATCGAAGAATAGGGGGACGCATCATATGTTAAGTGCAGTTTTGGTGGCATCCATTGCGGTTGCCGTTATATTGGGATATAAAACGAAAATCAATACGGGATTTTTCTGTATTGCCTTTGCATACTTGATTGGTTGTTTTGGCATGGGATTAAAAACAAAAGAGCTGATTGGCTTCTGGCCGGTCAGCACCATGTTTGTCATCCTGTCAGTATCACTGTTTTACAACTTTGCAGCTGTGAATGGAACACTTGAAAAAATGTCGGCCAGTCTTCTCTATATGTGCCGTAAATTTCCGGGTATGCTTCCCTTTGCATTATTTTTTGTAGCAGTTGTGCTTTCTGTTATGGGAGCTGCATACTTTACCGTTCTGGCATTCCTGGCACCGATTACCATCCTTATCTGTGAGGAAGCAAAGATGGACAAGCTGACCGGTGCGGTGGCGATTAACTGCGGTGCACTGGCAGGCGGAAACTTCCCCACGGCTTCGCTGGGCGTCGTATTCCGCGGTCTGATTGATACCGCTTATGAAGCTGAACCGGCCATTGAAGCAACGAATTCCTTTGTAGATGAAATGAAAATTTTCGCCTTTGCAATTGTATTTTCCCTGATTCTGATTGCGATTTTCCGCTTTGGCTTCAAGAGTAACCGCGGTATCGGAAAGGGCGTAACCTTTAACCGTCCGGAACCGTTTGATAAAAAGCAGAAAACAACCCTGCATTTAATGATTCTGATGATGGTAATTGTCCTGGTATTCCCACTCTTAAAGATGGCAGTTCCTGGTAATGAGCTGATTGGAAAAATTGCTGGAAAGGTTGATGTAGGACTGGTGGCATTCTGCTTTACCATCATTGCACTGCTCTTTGACCTGGCACCGCAGAAGGAAGTGATTGCACGTGTTCCGTGGAACACCATCCTCATGATTGCCGGAGCCGGTATGCTTATCGCCGTTGCAGTTCAGGCCGGTACCATTGATGCATTATCCGCATGGATTGGCTCTAATGTTCCGACAGCCCTGATTCCGCTGGCATTCAGCTTTGTAGGTGCATTTATGAGTTTCTTCAGCTCTACAACAGGTGTTGTAGCACCGGCCCTGTTCCCGCTGATTCCGGGACTTGCAGCAGCCACCGGATTAAATCCGGCAGCACTTTTTGCCTGCACAATTCTTGGTGCCCAGAGCAGTGCTATCAGCCCGTTCTCATCCGGCGGCAGCCTGATTCTTGGTTCCTGCGGAAACGAGGAGGACCGAAATCACTTATTCAACCGTCTTCTCTTTGTAGCAGTACCTATCAGCGTTATCTGCTGTGCGGTATATAACCTGATTGTAGCAGTTGTTCTGTAAGGGAAATTTAATTGAGAAGTTGTTTGTTCGAAAAGCTGTCAGCCTGTTCTGGCAGCTTTCGATGAAATTTTTAATGGATTTTTGCGCGTGACTGTGAAGGTACTGAACAGTTACGATTGGGAAAATCAAGAAGGAGGATAAAGAAATGAGTCATAAAATTACAGTATTTCGCGGCGATGGTATCGGTCCGGAGTTAGTTGATAATGTGTTAAAGATTTTAAAAGCGGCAGATGCACCGCTGGAATATGAAATTTTCAATGTTGGTGAGGATGAGTGGAAACGCAATGGTGCCCTGATTCCAGAGGAAGCTTATGCTTCTTTCGAGCGCACCAAAGTACTCTTAAAATCCCCGATTACGACTCCGGTTGGAAAAGGATTCCGCTCCCTGAATGTAACACTTCGCGGACAGTATGACCTGTATGCCAATATCCGCCCGGTTAAGTCCAACGCAGCCGTAAAAACTCCGTTTAAGAATGTAGATATCGTGATTTTCCGCGAAAATACAGAGGGACTTTATGTCGGTGTGGAGGAGCAGGTAAATCCGGATACGGTTCATGCAATTAAGATTGTTACAAGACAGGCAAGCGAGCGCATTATCCGCGATGCATTCGAGTATGCGAAAAAGAACGGACGGAAGAAAGTAACCTGTATTCATAAGGCAAATATCTTGAAAATGTCCGATGGCATGTTCCTTTCCATCTTTAAGGAGATCGCAAAGGAATATCCGGAGATTGAAGGCGATGATAAAATCATCGACAATACCTGCATGCAGCTTGTTATGAATCCAAACCAGTTTGATGTTATGGTAATGCAGAACCTGTACGGAGATATTCTTTCGGACCTGTGCAGCGGTCTGATCGGAGGCCTGGGACTCGTTCCATCCAGCAATATCGGTTCTGACTATGCTATGTTTGAGGCCGTACACGGCAGCGCACCGGATATTGCAGGCAAGCACCTGGCAAATCCGACCGCATTCCTGTGGTCTGCCTGCATGATGCTAGAGTACTTAGGTGAAAATGAAACAGCCGGACGCATCCGCAAGGCTGTGGATGAAGTGTTGGCAGAGGGCAAGCACCTGACAAGAGATTTGCACGGAACCGCAACGACAGAAGAATATGTAGAAGCAGTCATTTCAAGACTGTAAAACTTCATACATTCATAGCAAAAGCCCCGGAGTTTTGTAATTCCGGGGCTTTCTATGTTATGCTAAATACTAAGCTTCTGCAATCTCCTGAAGGATCGCAATGATCACTTCTTCCATCCGATAGAAGGATTCCACGTTTACCTCCTTTTGGTTATAAAATAGGGTTATCGACCAGCGTATTTGTAAATGCGACAGACGCCCTATTTGTGTATAAAAACAGATGACAGCATTATTTACCTATCCCCTTTACCATACACCGTTTCTTGAAGAAGGAAATTCCATAACAGAAAATTTCATCATAATTTCCTTCAAATTCTTTTGCATACATGCGTTCATCGATCTGGACGAGATTCGATTTGAAGTCCGGTAAAAAGATTCTGGCTTTTTTTCCGAATATCAAAAAAATTGGCAGGCATACTCATCGCCAGTGTTTTTCCAAAACGACGCGGGCGGGTAATCAGGGTGACTTCCGAGTTATTCGTCAGAAGATCAGCGATCAGCCCGCTTTTATCAATATAATAATAGCCGTCTTCGCGCAGCTTTTTAAAATCAGAAATACCAACAGGGATTTTTAGGGGTGCCATCGATAATGCTCCTTTCTGAAGATACGGAATTGTTACGAATAACTTTATCATATCATGGGGGGGAGGTGGTTGGCAAGATTTTAAAAGAAAGCGGGATGCGCCCATATCCGGAAGAGGTGTATGGGTTTGGAAAATAGCTACTGACCCATCTGCTTCTCCCCCAGCTCCTCCGGCAGTGCCTCAAAGAAAATATCCTTCCAGGCACGTTTCAGCTGTTTTTCATGAACTACATAGGGCTGCACTCCAATATATTTAGGAACGTTATCACTGACCAGGGATTTGGCGACTGCAAGAGCGGCCGCTTTTCCCTGGTCATATGGTCTCTGGGTGCTGAGTCCTTTTACAAATCCTTGATTCATTTCTTCTGCAATCTCAAAATCCAGATCTGTGGTAAAGACAGCAATATCTGTCCGGTTCAAAGCTTTCAGGGCCTTGATGGCGAGCAGGGCGGGGCGGTCCCAGCTCACATAGAGCGCCTGGATATCCGGGTGCTCGTTTATCATCTCATAGCATACCTTGTAGGCATTTTCAATTTGAATAAATCCCTTTCTGGCAGTGATTTCAATGTCGGGATAGGATTCCCTTAATATTTTTTCGGCACAGTTATCACGCTCAGTAGTGCCGTAAAACATGGCGCCGTGGATGATGAAGCCGACTTTGGCATGCGGTTTTTCTTTCAGATATTCACCGATCATGCGCCCTGTATTGGTGCCATTTTCCCGCTCATTGACGGAGATACAGGAGACGTAATTGTTCCGGCTGAAATTCTGCGGGACATTGCTTAAAAAGACCAGCCGCGTCATTTTGGACAATTCCTGAAATGCCGGACCCGTCTGGACATCGTCGGTGGGGATGGCGATGACGGCGTCCGGGTGCTGCATTTTGATGCTTTCGAGCTGCATATTCTGGAGAGCAGGATCAAAATGGGCGTCCATGGTGGAAATAATATCGATTCCGTACTGTTCCAGTTCATCCCGGATGCCTTTCTGATGCAGGGCAGCCCAGGCGGTTCCAGTGTAGTGGAAGGAGATGGCGACGCGGTAATTTCCAGTTCGCAAAAGCTGTTTTTCCTCCTTGGAGAGGCGGATGCTGTCCGGGGAGACGGCGTGTTCACCGAGCGGACCGTTGTCGATGATCCGGGTGGAATCACGCAAAATCAGCTCTACATCTGCATAGCGGGTCAAAGGCGCGCCGGAGAGGTGGTTGATCTCGTCAAAGAGTGCCTGCGAGGCGAGTTCTGCCATCTGGTCGATGTCCCGGTGGATGCAGGATAGCGGTGGGGCGGTCAGCTCGCACCAGAGCATATCGTCGAATCCGATGATGGAAATATCGCGCGGACAATCTTTTCCCAGTTCCCGCAGCGCCTTGAGAAGAAACATAGTCAGCCGGTTTCCACCGGCGATGATAGCGGTGGGGAGATACCGGGTGATGCTTTTCTGAATATTCAGGCTGATGGTATCACTGGACTGATACAGATTGATCTCCGCGATGCAGGAACTGCTCAGGGTATGGTTGGCGGAGAGAAGCGCCCGCTCATATCCGGCAATCTTGTCCTGTTTGGCGAGGCTGTCTGTTTTTTCTACCAGAAACAGCACATTTTCGTGTCCGCTCTCAAAAAAATAGGAAGTAGCGGAGTGAAATGCTTTGGTGTAATCAAAAAGGATCCGCGGAGTGACATCGTCATCAATGAATCGTTCGACACATACAAACGGGATACCGGATTCATAGAGAAATGAATAGGCAGCCGGATTGCTGCTTGCCGGGGAGAGAAAGATGCCGATGGTCTTGGCACTGGAGATTAAGTTTTGCAGGATGCTTTTCTCCTCTTCCAGGTTGTCGTTGGTGACGGCGGTGTAAAACTGATAGCCCTGGCTGGTCGCGTAGGACTGCAGCTGATTGCACAGATCGCAGTAGAGCGCGCTCTTGATATTTGGAAAGACAGCGACAATCTGTGAACTGCGTCCGCTGCGGATTTTACGCACCTTTTTTTTGATTTTTTCAGAATATCCACTTTCTTCAATAATAGCTTCGATTTTATCCACCAGTTCCGGGCTGACATAGCGCGTATGGTTGATAACATGGGAAACGGTGGCGATGGAGACGCCTGCCTTTGCGGCGATTTCTTTGATGGTCATAAAACTCCCCCTTGCTGGCACGGATTAGTCCGGCTGTTCCTGCGCGGCTGGATTTGAATTTGCCGCAGTTTTGTGTTTCTGTTTTTTTGATTATAGCACAAAAATAGGAGCAAAACGATAAGGTAAATATAATTTACGTAAAAAATTAGAAAGAGCGGTAGAAGTGCATAAATATCAATAAAACAGGATGAATATATCGCTGAAATTAGTGCAATATGCCACAAGAGTATTGACGAAAGAGCATGGAATAGAGTAATATCTAGATATCAGACAGGGAGACTCCTTCCAGAGAGAAAATTTTTTACGTAAAAAAGAAAACTATAACAATCCGTTTGAAATGCACTAAACAGTGATGAAGTAAGAGGAGGATCAGATTTATGAAAAAAAGTCTTAGATTTACAGCAGCAGGTCTTTCAGTTTGCATGATGGCAGCAATGCTGGCAGGATGCGGCTCTTCCAGCAGTACCGATACAACAGCGGCAGCCGATGCTTCTGAGGCAGCGGCAGATACGCAGGGGGCTGAGGCAAAGACCAGCGATTTATCGTTTGCATTCTGTACGAATACTTTAAACAATACTTTCCAGAGTTCCATTGATGCAAAGCTCAGCGAGCTGTGCAAGGAAAACGGCATTTCCTATACCTGCCTGGATCCGGATTATGATTTAAACAAGCAGCTCAGCCAGTTATCTGACTGTGCAAACAGCGGTTACGATGCAGTATTTGTTATCCCGGTTGACTCCGCAGGTATTACCTCCGGACTGGCTGAGATTGCAGATGCGGGTATTCCGATTTTCAACGTAGATACCGCGGTCATCGATGATGATATCGAACAGTTCGTGACACAGTTCGTTGGAACCAACGCATATATGGCAGGCCAGTTAGTGGGCGAGCAGATGACGAAAGATTATCCGGATGGCGCAAAGATTGCAGTTCTGGATTTCCCGTCCAATGAAAGCTGCGTGGATCGTGTCAATGGTTTCCTTGAGGGTCTTGGCGATCAGAAAGATAAATTTGAGATTGTAGCACAGCAGGATGGCGGTGCAGCGCTCGATCAGTCGATGGGACTGGCTGAGGATATCATCACAGCAAACCCGGATCTGGAAGCATTCTTCTGTATCAATGACCCGTCTGCCCTGGGTGCGGCAGCAGCTATCAAGGCAGCAAACAAGACCGGCGAGATCGGTGTATATAGCATCGATGCATCCCCGGATGGAAAACAGGCACTCTTAGACGGCGAGTTCACTGCAGTTGCATGCCAGGTTCCGCTTCAGATTGCAGAATATGCATTTGACGCAGCCGAGAAATATGTAGGCGGCGACACCACAATCGATGAGAAGAAAGTATATCTGGATTCCCATCTGGTAGAGAAAGAAGAGGCAGAGAAGACTCTGAACGACTGGCAGTAATGAACTGCGAGGAAGCTTAACAGTTACGTGAAATAAAATAAAACATGGAAAATGCGGCGATGGGGTTCATTGCCGCATTTCTAAAAAACGGAGGGTTCTATGGGAAAAACAATTCTGGAAATGATAGATATCAAGAAAAGTTTTTCCGGGATCTATGCATTGTCAGGGATCAATTTTTCCCTGGAAATGGGCGAGGTTCATGCGCTTCTGGGAGAAAATGGAGCGGGTAAATCAACGCTTATCAAGGTCCTTGGAGGAATTTATAAACCAGACAGCGGAACAATCAAGATTAATGGTCAGGAAGTTGAGATAAATGGTGTTTCGGACGCCCAGGAGAAGGGAATCGGAATCATACATCAGGAGATCGTCCTGGTTCCTTATCTGACGGTCGCGCAAAACCTGTTCCTGGGACGGGAGATCAAGACGAAATTCGGCACCGTGGATATGCGGGAGACGAACCGCCGGGCAGGTGAGATGCTGGCAAATCTCGGGGTCAATATCCATCCGGATACGCTGATAGAATCTTTGACGATCGCCCAGCAGCAGATGGTTGAGATTGTAAAGGCGGTATCCTTCGACGGACGGATCATCGTCATGGACGAGCCGACGTCCTCCCTTTCCAATGACGAGGTAGAGCAGTTATTTGGAATCATTGAGAGATTAAAAGCAAAGCAGGTAAGCATTATATATATTTCCCATCGTATGGAAGAACTGTTCCGGATCTCGGATCGAGTTACCATCATCCGCGATGGTGCCTATGTGGGAACGAAAAAAACATCGGAGACGAATGCGAACGAGCTGGTAGCCATGATGGTAGGACGGGAGTTAGAGAGCTTCTATGCCAGAGATTACAACGATCTGGGACATGCAGAAACGGCGTTGGAAGTGAAGAATTTAACCTGTGAGGGTGTGTTCTCAGATATCAGCTTCCGGGTAAGAAAGGGAGAGATCCTTGGATTTGCGGGTCTGGTCGGAGCCGGACGAAGCGAGATCATGGAATGTATCTTTGGAGCCAGAAAATACCAGAGCGGAACCATTCTTTTAAATGGAAAGGAAGTTCGCTTCACGACACCGATTCAGGCAATCAAGGCGGGCATCGGCCTGGTGCCGGAGGATCGGAAAAAACAGGGACTTGTCCTTGGCAATACGGTCGGTTTTAACCTCACGCTGGCGTCGATTGACTCTTATATTAACGGAATTGCCATCAGCGACCGGAAATGTCAGGAAGTGATTGATTATTATAAAGAAAAGCTTCATATCAAAGCAGTGGCAGACCGGGTGGAACTGGTGGAAGCGGGAAGCCTTTCCGGCGGAAACCAGCAGAAGATTGTCCTTGGAAAATGGCTGGCAATCAAGCCGGATGTCCTGATTCTGGACGAGCCGACGAGAGGCGTCGATGTCAATGCGAAGTTTGAGATTTATTCCGTTATTAATGAGCTGGCGAAGGCGGGTATCGCCGTTATCATGGTATCCAGCGAGCTGCCGGAGATCATCAATATGTGCGATAACGTATGTGTCATCAAGGCGGGAAGAATGACGGGAATGCTCGGAAGAGAAGAACTGGATCAGGAGAGAATCATGCAGTATGCAGCAGGAGGCGAAGAGTGATGAACGGAAAGAAAAGTACAGCAGGCAATTCGGTACTCTCGGTATTTACCGGAAATACAGGAATTATTGGAGTGCTGGTTATCTTATGTGTGGTAGTCGCACTGGCAACCGATAAATTTTTGACACCGAGCAATATCATTTCAGTGCTCAGACAGATTTCCATTAATACATACATTGCACTGGGAATGACGTTGATTATTATTCTCGGACACATCGATCTGGCAGTTGGCGCGATCGTAGCGATGAGTGGAACTCTGACCGTAGGATTTGTAGTTAATCAGGGTCTTCCGATTGGCGTGGCGATTGCGGCGGGCATCGTCATTGGCGTTGTGGCTGGTCTGATTGATGGTATGGTTGTATCGAAATTCCGTGTTCCGGCATTTATCATTACGATGGCAATGATGAATGTCTGCAACGGTATCGCGTATGTATATTCGGGCGGACAGTCCACCCGTATTACGGATAAGTTTTTCATTGCAATCGGAACGGGTTATCTGTTTAACATTATTCCGCTGCCGGTTGTCTATATGATTATTTTAATTATCGTATTTAGTTTTCTGCTTTCTAAAACAAAATTTGGTACCTATGTGTATGCAATCGGCGGAAACCGTGAGGCGGCGCGTCTCTCTGGTGTTCCGATCAAGAAAGTCGAGATCATCGTGTTTACATTGTCGGGCGCCCTGGCGGCGTTTGCAGGTCTGGTTCTGGCATCAAGAATGTATTCCGGACAGCCGTCCGTCGGAAGTGGCTATGAGATGGATGCGATCGCAGCCTGTGTCCTCGGCGGAACCTCGATGGCAGGCGGACGCGGACGTATCAGCGGCACAGTATTTGGTGCGATGGTAATCGGTATTATTTCCAATGGTCTGAATCTGATCGGTGTCAGCTCCTACTGGCAGCTGATTGTAAAGGGTCTGATCATTGCCTGCGCGGTTGTACTGGATTCCCAGAAGGGCAATCTGGCACTCCTCAGAAAAAAGAAATGATTCCAAGAGCACATTTAGAAAGGCAAGGAGAGAAGAATGGACTTTTTCAGAAAAATGTCATTTGCGGATTCGACCGGTGACGCGATTCCGTTTTATCATGAAGGTAAATATCATATTTTTTCACTGACATCCCCGCCAGGAACCACGGTATATCCGGCGAGACTGCGTACTACCTGGAGCCACTCTGTTTCGGAGGATCTGGTGCACTGGGAGGAGCTGCCGACAGCACTGTATCCGGGCGAGGGTGATGAGCCGGATGCGTCCGGCGTGTGGACGGGATCGGTTATCTACGGCGAAGGAAAATATCACGCATTCTATACGGGTTACTGCCTGACGGCAGAATATCAGCAGACGATCTGCCATGCGACGAGCGAGGATGGTATCACCTGGACGAAGGACGCGGCAAACCCGGTTATCACGCCGATGATAGAGTTATATGAAAAGCTGGACTGGCGTGATCCGTATGTATTTTATAATGAGGAAGATAAATGCTACTGGATTCTGATCTCGGCGAGACGGCTGGATATGCCGGTGACAAGACGCGGCTGTATCGTCCTGTACCGCTCGAAAGATCTGGTAAACTGGGAGTATTATGGTCCGTTGTATTCGGCAGGCAATACGAATTGTCCGGAATGCAGCGAGATGTACAAGATAGGCGATACCTGGTATCTTTCCTATTCCCGCTTTTCCGAGTTTGTCAACACGATTTACCGCACTTCCAAATCTCCGTTTGGACCGTGGAAAAAGCCGAAGAAAGACGGCATCGGCGGACGCCGCTTCTATGCAGCTAAATCCATGCAGGATGACAACGGGCGCCGTTTCTATTTTGCCTGGGCGCATGACCGTGCAGAAAACAGCGACCGCGGCGAGTGGTACTGGGGTGGCACGTTCTGTATTCCGCATGAGGTCGTTGCAACGGCAGACGGACAGCTGGACGTGAAGCTTCCGGAAGAATATGTAAACTGCTTTAAAGAGAAAGTTGACTGGAAATACCTCCCAGTCATGGGAGAATATAAGCTGTATGGAGATACAACGGTTGAGCTGGATGGATGCGGGACAACCTCATATGGTTTCCTGGAGCAGCCGGAAGAAAAGTTCCTGTTTACCGGCACGGTGATCCCGAAAGAAGCGAATGATTCCTTCGGAATCCTGTTGAAATCTGATTGGGAGGCAAGCGGCTGCCTGTTCTTAGAGTTTGATGTGGCGATGCAGCGAGTGTCTCTTCTGTCCCTGCCGATGGGAGTTGACCCGTTCTGGGAGCAGTCCTGCCAGGCGGTTCCGAAGGCAACGGAACCGGGACCGGATGGCGTGCGCGTGGCAGAGAAAACCTTTGTGATTGAAAATGGAGCGGCAATCGACGTCAAGATTTCGGTGGATCATGACATGGTAGAGGTATTTGTGGGCGAGCAGGTGGCATTTACATATCGTATTTTCCGGAAACCGGAGTACGAGATCGGTCTGCTGGTGCAGGATGCGAAAGTAGAATTTGCAAATATTGCGATTCGGAAGTAAAATTCCTTGTGAGAGACGAACGGATGTGGCTGTCCGCCTGTGAGAGGGCTGGATGGCGGCACCATTGATATAACTTGTAATACGGAGGATGATTCGTATGAGAATAAAAACAGACATCACAGCGCTGGGAGAGCTTCTGATTGATTTTACTCCAGCAGGCGTTTCACAGCAGGGAATGCGTCTGTTTGAGCAGAATCCGGGAGGTGCGCCGGCCAATCTGCTGGCGGCGGCTGCGAAATTTGGAAGGAAGACAGCATTTATTGGCAAGGTGGGTAAGGATATGCACGGCGATTTCCTGAAGGAAACCCTGATCCGGGCAGGTATCAATACGGACAACCTGATTCAGGATGAAAAGTATTTTACTACGCTTGCATTTGTAAGCCTGAAAGAAAACGGAGAGCGCGAATTTGCCTTTGCGAGAAAGCCGGGGGCAGATACGAATCTGTGCATGAAAGAGATCGATCCGGAGATTCTGGAAAATACGAGAGTATTTCATGTCGGTTCCCTGTCGCTGACCGATGATCCATCCAGGACGGCAACCTATGAGGCGATCAATATTGCTAGAAACAGCGGTGCGGTGATTTCCTACGATCCGAACTACCGGGCGGCGCTCTGGAGCGATCCGGAGACCGCACAGCTTCGGATGCAGTCGCTGATTCCCTATGTAGATATGATGAAGATTTCGGATGAAGAAACCTCGCTTCTGACCCCGTATCAGGATCCGGAGGAAGCGATTCAGTATCTGCTCCGCCAGGGCGTGCGCCTGGTGGCAGTGACGCTCGGAAGAGATGGTGCCCTGATCGGCAATGAAAATGGAATCGTAAAAGCGGAGGGCTTTTCCTCCCATGCGGTGGATACAACCGGCGCTGGTGATTCCTTCTGGGGCGGTTTTCTCGCCTCCTATCTGCAGGAAGAAATCTCGCCGGAACACCTGACCCGGGCGCAGATGATTCAGTTTGGCAGGGTCGGCAACGCAGTGGCAAGCCTGTGCGTCGAACGCCGCGGCGGAATCTCGGCAATTCCGGAGATGGAGGAGATTGAAGAGAGGCTGAGAGGCTAGAAGAAAAGATAGAGTAAGTAGTTGGTAACTAGCCTCAGATTGGTCATCTGTGAATGACACAAAACCCCAGAGAGCGGCAACTCTCTGGGGTTTTGTTGTGTGACCGTTTGGATATATTAATATTCCTCCACATGCAGCAGATGATGTGCACGATCGGATAACGGAGCTTCAAGATACTCGTCATACAGTGTCTGAACCGCCTTGTTTTCATGGCTGAACCGGATGGCGCTGCGGGCGTCGTAGCCGCGCAGGCACTGGTCGCGGTCTGCGCAGTCCTTCGGCTTATTCTGGAAGGATGGGCGGATCGGCTGACCGCCGCCGTTGATACAGCCGCCCGGACATGCCATGACTTCAACGAAATCATAGTGGCATTCGCCGCGTTTCATCGCCTGAATGAGGCGTCTGGCCTCTCCTAGGCTGCTGAGTGCTGCACAGTGCAGTTTCACACCCTTGATATCGATTTCCAGTTCCTTAAAGGAACCGATCTGGCGCAGAACCTTCAGCGGACTCTGTTCGCCGATCTCCGGATTTTCACCGGTTACGGTGTGGTAAGCGGTACGAAGAGCTGCCTCCAGTACGCCGCCGCTGGCACCGAAGATAACACCGGCTCCGGTTGCTTCGCCGAGAGGATCGTCAAAATCGCACTCCGGAAGTCTGGATACATCGATATGATCGGCCTTGATGAGACGGCATATCTCACGGGTGGTCAGAACATAATCAATATCTTGTCCGGTTCCGGCGCTGTCCATGCCCGGAAGAGTCAGTTCGCGCTTCTTGGACATACACGGCATGATGGAAACACAGGTGATATTTTCCGGTGCAATGCCTTTTTTCTGTGCAAAATAAGTTTTGATGACAGCACCGAACATCTGCTGCGGGGACTTGGCAGTGGAAAGCTGCGGCAGAAGCTCCGGATACTGGCTCTTTGCAAAGCTGACCCAGCCAGGGCAGCAGGAGGTGAACATTGGCCAGCTGTATTTATCCGGCTGCTGTAAGCGGGCTAAAAGCTCGTTGCTTTCCTCCATAATGGTCAGGTCGGCTGCAAAGTCAACATCGAATACATAGTCAAATCCAACGGATTTTAAGGTGGATACGAAACGTCTGTCAGTAGCAAATTCCGGGGAAAGACCAAATTCTTCACCCCATGCGGCCCGGACAGCCGGAGCGACAACCGCTACGGTTACCTTGTCATCATTTGCCAGTTCGCCGTGGATACCATTGATGGCTTCCACATCATCCCGCTCCTGGAGAGCGGCAGTCGGGCAGTGGGTAACGCACTGTCCGCAGAGAGAACAGTCGGATTCTTTGATTTCCAGATTGTGGGAAACATCGACGGTTGTATGGGAACCGGTTCCGGACACATCCCAGATATTTAAGGTCTGGATCTTGTCGCAGATCTGGACGCAGCGCATGCATTTGATACATTTTCCTGCATCACGGATCAGTGGGAATGTAGAAGTCCAGTTCATTTCCGGGTATTCGTTTTTGTAACGGTCAACGGTCAGGTTCAGATCGCTTGCCACCTGCTTTAATTCACAGTTGGAACTGCGCACACAGGTGGGGCAGTTCGTATGATGCTGGGAAAGAAGCAGTTCTACGTTGATCTTGCGGGCTTCACGGACTCTGGGGGAGTTTGTGAGAATCTCCATGCCGTCCTGCACCTGGTTGTTGCAGGAGGTAACGAGATGGTGGATTCCCTTGACCTCTACCACGCAGACGCGGCAGGCACCGATCTCGTTGATATCCTTTAAAAAGCAGAGATAAGGAACGTGGAATCCGTTGTCGCGGCAGGCGTTCAGAATCCGGGTTCCTTCCGGAACCTGCAGCGGTATATTATTAATTTTGATGGATACAAGATTCGTATTTACCATGATGTGGTCCGCCCTCCTTTGAAGTTTCCATAACCGAAGTGATCGCAGCGCAGGCAGCGTCTGGCTTCCTGGCCCGCCTCCTTGAGGCTCATGCCGCATTCGGTAAGTGTAAAGTCACATTTGCGTTCTCCGGCTGGGCGTTCGGTCAGGTTGACGCGTCCACACGGAGTACGGTCGGAGAGATCCGGCTCCGGGATCTCCACATCGCAGGTAATCTGATGGTTGTAGCCGAGATACTGATCGATATTGGCAGCCGCTACTTTTCCGGCTGCAATCGCGCGGATCACGGTTGCCGGACCGGTTGCACAGTCGCCGCCGGCGAAAATACCCGGCATGTTCTGGATGGAGGTCCAGCCAGTCGCCTGGATCACGCCCCATTTGGCGTCGATTCCCTGTTCTACGAAGTAGCGGCTTTCGATGCCCTGACCGACCGCGGCGATGACGATATCGCATTCAACCGGGATAGAGTCGGTGCCGATAGCCTTCGGTGAAGGACGTCCGCCGCGGATTTCTCCCGGCATCTGCTGGCTTACCCAGAGAGCTTTTACCTGGCCGTCCTCGTCTGCTTCAATCCGCTCCGGTGCGTAAAGTTCCATGATCTCTACGCCTTCAGCCATGGCACTTTCAACCTCTTCCGGAAGAGCTGTCATATCAGCTTTGCGGCGTCTGTAGGCAACTGCCACCTTGTCTGCACCCAGGCGGACAGAAGAACGGGCTACGTCCATGGCTACGTTGCCGCCGCCGATGACACAGACCTTCTTTCCGGTAAGATCCGGATATTTGCCGTCGCCGATAGCACGGAGGAATTCGACAGCGGAGATAACACCGCCGGCATCTTCTCCCTCAATACCAATCTTTTTATCACTATGAGCGCCGATGGCGATGTAGATAGCATCATATTCTTTGCGGAGTTCATCCAGAGACAGCTGTCCTGGATCGTTTCCGACCGAAGTTTCAAGACGGACTTCCACACCGGTTTCCAGAATGACATTGATATCATCCTGCAGGCGCTCTCGTGGCAGGCGGTAGCTTGGAATTCCGTACAGCAGCATGCCGCCGAGTTTCTTGCGTTTTTCAAATACAGTGGTCTGATGTCCCATCAACTGCAGATAATAAGCAGCGCTCAGGCCGCTGGGGCCGCCGCCGATGATCGCGATGCGCTTACCGGTGGAGGTTGGACAGACCGGTGCCGGTACATATCCTGCCATATCCACAGCTACACGTTTGATACCGCGGATATTGATAGAATTATCCAGCATGTTGCGGCGGCAGCGGGACTCACATGGATGTTCGCATACCAGCGCACAGGCGGTTGGGAATGGGTTATCTTTGCGGATCAGGCGGACTGCATCGGCATAGCGTCCTTCACCGGTCAGGGCGATGTAACCCGGAATATCAACTCCGGCCGGGCACAGAGCCACACAGGGAACCGGCTGATCAAGATTACTGCGGCAGCGGTTGTGTAAGATATGTTCCATAAAATCCTCTTTGAAGCCGTCCAGTCCTTTTAAAACCATCTGGGCAGCGGTATAGCCGATGGCACAGTCAGCCGTGCTTTCGATGACACGGGCTGTTTCCTCCAGCATGGTTAAATGCTTCATGGTTCCTTTTCCGTTTAGGATGTCTTCCAGAAGATTGGAGAGCTGCGCGAGACCGATTCGGCAGGGAACACATTTGCCGCAGGTTTGTGCATGGCACATTTTTAAAAATGCAGCGGTCAGATCGACAGGACACAGGCCCGGCGGGCTGGCGATGATACGCCGCTCCAGATCCTTATAAAGTCCCTCTACGACATTCTGAGCCTCGCTGTTAGTAGGTATAACGAGTCTGCTCATAAGGTGTAAACTCCTTTCATAAATGTGAAATAAAATGCGTTATATTTTTCGATGCAATTATGTGTTTACTATAACATAAAACGAGCGAAAAATACAAGATATTTATTGCAAAATATCTAAAAAAAGAAATGAAAGTGAGGTAAAAACAGATAAAATAGATAAGAAAGATAGGTATAAAGTGTGAAAAAATGTTGAATATATAGCTGCGGTAATTTCATGACAATTAAAAAGTGATGAAATTGTGGATTACTTACAATCAAAATATCATATTTATGAAATCTGAAATCATATACATGAAATTAATGTAGCGAAAATCCCATGATATTTTTTGCAGTACAGATGTTTGATTCAAGTCGAACGTCCGTGAGACAAATTTGCTATTACTCGCCACCTAAAGAGGTGGGAGTATTTTCGACTGAGATAAAAACGGCAGGAGCCGTCAAGCTGCGCTCCTGCCGTTGGGTCCGCCCTGACTGTTTTTGTTCAGTCCGCAGGCGTGTTCAAATTCGCGAAGTTTCTGTTCTGCCTCGGGGGTCAGATGATTCGGGACATCGATCTGGACCGTCACGTACTGATTGCCATGGATGGACGGATTCTTCATGGAAACAATGCCTTTTCCCTTTAATTTAATCTTGGTTCCCGACTGCGTCCCGGCTGCGATCTTGCACAGGACATTGCCGTACAGGGTGGAAACCAGCGCCTCACCGCCGAAGACTGCGGTGGTAAACGGAATGCGGACGGTCGAGTAAACATCCATCTCCTTGCGCTCCCATCCCGGTTTCGCGGTGACGGTGATATTTAAAAGAAGATCGCCCGCCTCGCCGCCGCCCGTTCCCGGCATGCCTTTTCCTTTCAGACGGATAGATTTACCGGTATCGATGCCCGCTGGGATGTGAACCTGTAAAGACTGGCGCTTGCCGGTCTGTGGGTTCTGCAGAGTGATGAGCTTCTCGCAGCCGGATACGGCTTCATCAAAGCTTATGGTTACATCGGACGTAAGATCGGAACCTTTCTCACGGAAATCGGCGCTGTGAAAGCCCTGACTGCCGCCGAAGCCGCCAAAGCCAGACCCGCCGCCAAAATGAGCGCTAGAACCGCCAAAACTGGAACCACCGGTAAAATGAGTCCCAGAGCCGCCAAACCCGGAACCGCCCGTGAACTGTCGGCTGCGGGAACTGCCGCCCGAACTCTTGCCGTGGAACATGCCGCCAAACATATCTCCAAAAATGTCACCCATATCGTCCATGTCATCCCCGGTAAAATGGTATTCTGCATAACCGCCCGGACCGCTCTGATAGTGCCAGGAACCGCCCTGACCGGTACCGCCAAAGCCGGAGCCAAATGGACCATTTCCAGAAGCGCCGGCACCGCCAGCTCCGCCGTATGCGGCGCTGTTCGGGTCAAATGCGGCGTGACCGAAGCGATCGTAGAGTTTCTTCTTTTCTGGATCACTTAAGATCGAATAGGCTTCGTTGACATCCTTAAACATCTGCTCTGCCTGGGGATTACCGGCATTGGAATCCGGGTGATACTTTTTGGCAAGTTTCCGGAATGCCTTTTTGATCGTCTCCGCACTGGCGTCCCGCTTTATCCCCAGTATGTCATAATAGTCTCTTTTCTCTGCCATTGATTATCACCTCCGTAGATGCAGTGATTTAAGTTTCAATTATTTAGGTTATGATAAAAGATTGGGTATGATAGAAGCTGCCGCATTCCTGCGACAGCTCCTGAAGCTATCTGGCTGCTGGCAACACAATGTGTGAGCCGCAGCTGCCTATCTGATTATTAACCTTCGATGGAAACGAAATGTTTCTCTTCAGCTGCTTTCTTTTTCAGCTCTTTCGGGAAGGTCAGGGTCAGAGTGCCATTTTCAAATTTGGCATGGATATCCTTTTCCTCTAGGTTCTCGCCGACGTAGAAGCTTCTGCTTACGTTTCCGCTGTAACGTTCCTGACGGATGTATTTAACCGGCTTCTGCTCGGCTTTATCATCTTTCTTGGAAGCATCCGACTCTGTGGTTTTGGCATCCTTCTGATTTTCCTTCGGCTCTTCCGTGGAAGAAACTTCCTTCGAACCGCTGACGGTCAGATAACCATCTTTTAGTTCAATCTGGAGCTCTTCTTTCTTAAAGCCCGGCAGGTCGATGGAAACTTCATAATCCTTATCGGTTTCCTTGACATCCGTCTTCATCAGCTGGGAAGAGGAAGCACCATACAGTCTCTGGTTAAAGCTTGGGAAGGAAAAATCCATCCAGTTATCAAAGTTATCAAATACACTATTATTAAAAATACTCGGCATATACATAAGTCATCTCTCCTTTTCGTATTATCTTAACGTTACTGTTCACGCATACGTGCCCAGTAACATCTTAACATCTATGTGAAAACATCGGCGGCAACAAGCTTGTTCTCATTTCCTTGTTCCTCTCCCTTGTTCTAGCTGTAATATAACACACATAATTAGCACTGTCAAGAGGTGAGTGCTAATTTTTTTGTGAAGAATTTGTGAACAGCGCAATTATTCAAGGATAGGCACTTTTGAAACCGAAAGTGCCGTGACGATAACAGGCAGACACCTTCGCTCTGAAAGTGCCTGCCTGTTACGGAGCAGTTCCTATGTTTTTATATGATTCCTTCCACTGGCGGGTGCTGCTGTTTCCGGGTTCAGTAATTCAAGAATGCCGGAGGCTATATCAGATGGGAGTCATCTTACATCTGATATAATATCCGATGTTCAGGATGATGCCGACGATCGTAGAAACCGGGGCTGCGAGACCGATCTTGGTCAGGCTGGCGTCTGGCTGGATGCTCATGAAATACGCTAGCGGGAGACGCACCAGAAGTGTCTGGATGAGTCCCTGTGTCATAACCCAGAGTGTCTGGTTATTTCCGTTGAAATATCCGATCATGCTGAACAGAACCGCGGTCACGATGGACTCAAGTGCGAATCCCTTCAGGTAATCATAGCTGTTCTGGATGACCGCCGCATCCGTCGAGAAGAAGCCGGACAGGATATCGCCCTTTAGGAGAACCAGGGTAAAGACGATACAGCCGACGCACAGACCGACGCCGATTCCCGTAAAAAGGGTGTGCTTGGCACGCTTGACTTTCCCTGCCCCTACGTTTTGGGAGACGAAGGAAGCCATCGACTGCATCAGGGCGCTCGGGACGAGCATGGCGAAATTGACGATCTTGCATGCTACACCGTAACCGGAGGATGCCTCCAGTCCCAGGCGGTTGACGAACGCGCACAGGGCTAAGAAGGAAAGCTGGGTTAAAAATTCCTGGAGCGCGAGCGGCAGCCCGATGGAAAGAAATTTCGGGCACTGGGTGTTGAACCGGAAATCATGCCGGGTGATCGTAAATGGCAGTTTTTTCTTAATTAAAAGAAGAATAGCAAATATGACGCTGAGCGCCTGCGCGGAGACGGTCGCGATGGCGGCGCCGGCGGCGTCCATATGAAGACCAGCTACCAGTGCGAGATCGCCGATCACATTGACGATGCAGGCAACCAGGACAAAGAGAAGCGGCGACTGGCTGTCACCGAGCCCGCGGAAGATGGCGGACAGCAGGTTGTAGGCGACGATGAAGAAAATGCCGCCTCCGCAGATGCGGATGTAGCTGGCGGTCAGATCCACCGCCTCCTCGGGTGCCTGCATGAGAATGGCGATCGGGCGGGCAAAAAAGACCATGACGACGAATAAAACGGCGGAAATGAGCGTAAACACGATCGAAGCTCCGCCGACAACCGCGCCGATCTGCTGCGGTTTCTTTTCACCGAGATAGCGGGCGATCAAAACCGTGATACCCATAGCGAACTGGATTACAACGAAGGTGACGAGGTTTAAGACCTGGCTGCCGGTGGAGACAGCGGAAAGGCCGGAAGTCGAACCGAACCGTCCAACTACCAGCAGATCGACCGCGCCGTATGCCGCCTGCAGAATCAGTGCCCCGAGTACCGGAATCATGAAGGCAATCAGTTTTTTCAGAATACTGCCTTGTGTAAAATCAGCTTTATCATTGTTCATGGGAATCCCTCCGTTTGCACATAATCTGATAAAATGTCTCCATCGTCTGAACCATCTGGCGGGCATCTTCCTCAGAGATGGTATCTAAAGATGGGGCGAGCGCGCTGAAGTATTCGGCGTCATACGTCTGTGAGAGCGCCCTGCCCGCTTCGGTGATGGAAATGTAGGTGATGCGTCTGTCGTCCGGCGAGGTTTTCTTTTGCAGATAACCACCCGTCTCCATCTCCTTGACGGTCCGGGTCACGCCGGGGCGCGGCAGGTTCAGCGCATCGCTGATGTCCGATATTTTCACGTGGACGCCGTTTCGTTCCAGCGACTGGATGACATCCAGATATTGAATATAGGAGGAAGTGACTCCCTTCGGCAGCGGCGGAAGCATATCCCGGATCCGCTTGCCCTGATAACAGGCGTCCAACATCCGCTTGATTGTTTCGATGGTCATATAGAAAGTCTCCTTATCAAATAGTTGCTTGCGATAATTACCATAGATAATTATATAGGGAAATGAGAAGTTGTCAAGAAAAAAATACCGCCAGCTCCCGGGATGGGCGCTGACGGCGCGTGTTGTTATAATGTAAGGGCAGTTGTGTTGCTGTTTGTATGTAGGTGGGCAGCAACACAGAATGCAGCGGCGTGGCATTTTATGAAGTATGAAAAATTTCCATAGCCGCAATGTGTTTGGATAGTACGTTCACTTTCCATGGTATTTACCATAAATAATAGTAATTACTTTACTTCAACTAATTCGATCTTGAAGTTCAGCTCCTTACCAGCCATCTCATGATTGGCGTCAAACGTGATATTTACCTCATCCTTTGCGATAACCTTTACCGGGAACGGCTGTCCCATCTGGTTGGTTAAGTAAACCTGCTGACCTACCTGCAGTTCCTCGGAACCCGGCAGTTTGGCAATCTCAAGCTCCAGAATTGCGTTCGGATCCGGCATGCCGTAAGCTTCCTCCGGCATCAGGTGGATCTCCTTTACCTCGCCGACTTCCATATCAGCGACAGCGGCATCGAAGCCCTTGATCATCTGACCGGCGCCGCAGACGAACTCCAGCGGTTCGCCGCGATCGTAGGAAGAATCGAACTGTGTGCCATCGTTAAAAGTACCTCTGTAATGTGTGCGGCAGGTTTTGCCGACGTTGCGTCCTGTGATTTCAGACATTTTAAAATCCTCCAAATGATATTGATATGCGGTAATGGACAATTTTCCTCAAACGGACAATTTCCAGTGATTTCAGATGCATATTTATCAGTATACTAGAAAACAAGGCGAATGGGAAGAGAAATGTTGTCTCTCCGGTACCGATATTGTCAGTTTTTGCAACGAGGATGGGGCAAGCTGGAAGCAGAGAAGATCAGTTCTCCCATCGAATCTGCTCCCCCTGCACCAGCGGAAACCGCGAAAGCGTCTCCCCGTCCAGGTTCTCCCGGTTCATATCCACTGCCGTGATCTGATGGTTTTCATATGTCGTGTAGTAGTAAATCCCCTTATCCGCATTGCAGCAGGAGGTGTAGAGTGTGATTTCATATTTTCCATCGGAGACCTCGCAGCATCCGCGCTGCTGGTCAACCGAACCTAGGATATGGAAAAACTGGCTGACACTTTCTAGTTCGGATGCGCCGGAGCGGGCATTTGATTTTGTAAAAGCGACCCGTGCAAACCGGGAAGCGGAGGAGAGGTCTCCCGGAAGTCCGAGAGCGCCCATGCCGCGGCTGTAGGTTGTAAGCGGCAGATCGGCAGAAAATGTATTCTGCGGCTGCTTCGGGGACAGGTTCATGTAATTGTTGAGGGAAAACAGCTGCTGCGGGAACGGCGGATTGTTTGTCAGGACACCCACCAGATTGTCGTAGATATGCAGTCCGTCCGCCATCGGCTCGATGACGATGCATTCATTTTTATCGGCAAGAATCCAGTGAAGCTGCGCCGGGGCAAACTGCTCGTTGAATGGGGTGTCGGTCAGTACCATCTGGGCGAGGTGGACGCGAGCCTCTTTCACGGACGCGCACTGGCTGAGAATCCAGGGGATGAACTCAAACTGTGCGATATTGTCATGATCCTCCTGCGGCTTCTGGTAGGAGGCATTGCCGACGAAATTCAGTCCCGCCATGCAAAGCCCCTTCTCATTAAAAGCATCATAATAAAGCGGATAATCCCCTGCCACATGTGCCATGCCGATGATGGCATAGTGGGTCGAAACCGCGCTTGCGTGGCGGAAAGTAAGTGGATAGTTGCGAGGTGTGACGGTTACTTCGTCCCCGTAAGAAAATTCATAATCTAAGGTTCTGCCGAAGTAGAAATCGGCGGTTTTGTAGGTTGCGGCTGTACACATGGTCATTTCTCCTTTTTCTGTTTCAAAGTGTGTGGGTCAGATGGTGTTTATCAATGTTCTATTTATTTGTTGTATGCTTTATACTCAACTGCATCATTGTAAAAGTGGAAATGAATCTTGCTGTTTTTAGTATATTTAGTATATCAAATTTTTGAGAAAAATATAGAGGAAAAGCGGATATGGAAATAGAAAGAGATTGGTCAGATCATTTTAGGACTTAAAGTGAAAGGTAAAATCAATCTGCTTCACAAATGTATTGTCTGGGTATATAATAAGGGGCATAAACAAATAGAAATGATAGGCAAATAAATTTTTTTACAGGAGGACTTACCCATGGCTGATCCAGATAGAATCCAGATAAACGAAGCCCGCATCCGCGCTGAATTTGACGAGCTGGCGCGGATCGACTCGGAAAGTTTCGGGGAACGCGAGATGGCGGATCGCTTGAAGGAAAGGCTCGCAGAGCTGGGAATCCAGGCAAAGGAAGATGACACAGCCGAGAAAATAGGAGGCAATGCGGGAAATCTGTTTGGAACGTTAAAGGGCGGGATGTCTGGCACGCCGATCCTGCTGTCCGGGCATATGGACACGGTCGCGCCGGGAATCGGAAAGAAGCCGTTTTTTCATGAGGACGGAACCATCACTTCGGATGGAACCACCGTGCTTGGCGCGGACGATCTGACCGGGGTAATCGCCATCTTAGAAGGCATCCGTGCCGTGCAGGAGGCAGGAATCCCGCACCGGGATATCGAGATCCTCTTTGCGGCGGCGGAAGAGCCGTTTACAAGAGGAAGCTCGGAGTTCGATTTCAGCCAGATGAAAGCGAAGGAATCTTACGTTTTGGATGTAACTGGACCAGTCGGGACAGCGATCCTGCAGGCACCGACGATCCTTTCCTTTGAGGCGGCAGTCAAGGGGCGCGCAGCGCACGCTGGATTTGAGCCGGAGAAAGGCATCCACGCGATTCAGACGGCGGCCCGCGCGATTGCCGCATTAAAGCTGGGGCACGTGGATGAGGAAACAACCCTGAATGTGGGCTTGATTTCGGGCGGTTCGGTTGTGAATGCCGTGCCGGAACTCTGCACCTGCCGGGGCGAGATCCGCAGCTACAGCCATGAAAAGGCAATGGAGACCCTGGAAGATGTCCGTGCGGTGTTTGAAACCGCTGTCAAAGAGGCGGGGGCAGAGCTTTCTTTCACACACCGCCTCCATGTCAAAGCCTTCCATCTGGAACCGGACGCGCCGGTGGCAGTTCATTTTGCCGGGGCCTGCCGCACCCTGGGAATCGAGCCGAAATTCGGCAGCACCTTCGGCGGCAGCGACGGAAACACGATGATGCAGCACGGAATCCCATGCGCGGTGCTTTCCTGCGGTATGTACGATGTTCATTCCGTGCGGGAGTATGCGAAGGTGGGGGATATTGTGAATGGGGCGAGATTGATCGCGGAACTGATTACGCAGGGGCAAGAAGCGAGTATAGAGTAAAACTGAAAAATGTTGACATAGCCGAACGGCTTTATTATTTCACCAAAACAATTATATAGCCGTTCAAACAAAAAATAGGGTGATTTGGAATGAAAATAACATCGACAAGCGCTGAATGAAATGTCCATCCAGCTTATGGAAGAAGGATATCCAAAGGCAAGGGATATTCGAGAGCAGATATTAAAAGAGGGCGGATATTCTCATTTATAAAAGTACCTTTCCATTTTGGTAGAGTTATTTTTGTAACTATTTTGTAAGAAAAGTAAGAAAATGTCTATATATTTTGGAGCATAAATCTGATATTATTAGAATAAATAAGAGACATGTCTGGTTTTGCAAAAATAAAGAGAGGTTGCTGTTTTGTGAGATTTCAGCCCTGTCAGGATAGTGAATCGAGAGGTGATCGATATGAAGAAAAAATTCTGGCTGATATTATACCATTTAGGCGGTTCGGTGGTACTTTTATTGTTACTGTACACGTCTCTTCAAGGCTTGACAACGGTGACCTTATGTTTAGCGATACCGGTATTGGCAGCAAGTATTATAGAGGCAAAATTTGAAAGGAAATTTTTACGAGAGAATCCGGAAATCAAAAAGGATAAAACCTATCGGATCGCAAAAACACTCGGATATCTTTGTGGTCTTATTTTGGTGGTAGGAGTATGGCCTCGTCATTAGAACATTTTTGCTCAATAAAAGACTCTGTTACACTTGGATTGAATCGAGAGGTGATCAATATGAAGAAAAAATTCTGGCTGACATTATACAATATAGGCGTCTCTATTTTATTCTTACTGTCATTGTACAGTTATGCAAAAGGCATGGCAGGCTTTTCTTTATTTTTAGCGCTGGCAGTTTTTGGAGAAATTGCGGCAAGGGCTTTTATTGAATGCAAATACTTGCAGGAGAGTCCAGAGATAAAAGAGGATACAGCTTATCGAATCACGAAAGTATTGCGATTGCTTTCTGAAATTATCTTGATCATAGGAGTATGGCGGATTCGTTTTAAATAGCCACATTCTAAAAATAACGCTTATGATATATTCCATATTCAATGAAAGAGGAGGCATCCGTCCATCAACCTCGGTTGCTTCCTCTTTCTCTATCTATTTCAATCAAAATCTATTTCATCATATCGCGTAAAACCGTCAATATCTCCATCGCCGCCGCTTCCTTACTCATCTGCTCCAGATGGCGGGTCTGCTGCTTATCGATCAGCGTGATGACGTTTGTATCGGTGCCGAATCCGGCGCCGGCTACCTTTAAGTTGTTGGCAGCGATCAGATCCAGATTTTTGCGTTCCAGCTTGCCGCGTGCGCGTTCCTCGAGCTGGGAGGTCTCCATCGCGAAGCCGCAGAGCAGCTGTCCCGGACGTTTGTGTGCGCCGAGGTAGCTTAAAGTGTCCTCAGTGCGCTCCAGCGCCAGGCTCAGATCGCCGTCGGATTTCTTGACCTTTTCATCAGAAACGACTGCCGGACGGTAGTCAGCGACGGCTGCCGCCTTGATGATAATGTCCTGTTCCTCACTCCGGGAGGTGACTGCCTCAAAGAGGTCGTGTGCGCTTTTGATGTGGACAGTATTGACAAATGGAGGCGGAGTCAGTGAAGTTTCGCCGGTGACGAGTGTCACGTCAGCACCGCGCAGCATCGCCATCCGTGCCAGCGCATAGCCCATTTTTCCGGTCGAATGGTTCGTGAGGTAGCGCACCGGATCGACCGCTTCCTGGGTCGGACCGGCGGTCACAAGGATCTTCTTTCCAGCGAGATCCTTCGGGTAGGCGATCGCGCGGAGAATATATTCCAGGATCAGCCGCTCATCCGGAAATTTGCCCTTTCCGGAATCGCCGCAGGCGAGCAGACCGCTTGCCGGTTCGATGATGGTAAAGCCGTAATGCCTTAACAGGTGCAGGTTGTCCTGTGTGATCGGATTCTCATACATCCGTGTGTTCATCGCCGGAGCAATGATGCGCGGGCACTGGCAGGCTAAGAGCGTGGTCGTCAGCATATCATCGGCAAGTCCGTGTGCCAGTTTGGCACAGACGTTAGCGGTTGCCGGTGCGATGATAGCCAGATCCGCTTTTTTAGCCAGTTCGATATGTTCTACCTCAAATTTAAAATTCCGGTCAAAGGTGTCCGTCAGGCATTTATTGACGGTCAGGGTCTCAAAGGTAAGCGGTGTGATAAATTCCATCGCATTTTTAGTCATAATCACGTGTACATCCGCGTGCTGTTTCTTTAAAAGGCTGGCAAGGTTCGCCGCCTTGTATGCGGCGATTCCGCCGGTTACTCCCAAAATAATCGTTTTTCCAGTTAACATAATATATATCCTTTCGGTTTGTACTCTGGTTTTCTGGGTCATTTTTGAACAGCATAGCATCTGGAGGAAAAATTGTAAACCATTTTTGGCTTCCGTTCTCTGCCAGATTCTTTGGTAAGCGCATATAACAGGAGAGGAAAGAAACATGTATTTTGTGAAAAGACAATAAAAAACAGTATATATTCTGGTAGAATTGTTGGTTGTATGTTGAAAAGTGATGTGATATAGTGTGGAAGTGTCTGCTGACTGGCCTGGTTTTCACTGGATGTGAACAGGGACAGGCGGCAGCAGTTGTATTGTATCCCATAGAAAACAGGCACTGAACGTGCTGGCAGCAAATCCGCGGAAAGCGGCAGAAGAAACTTCTGCCGGAATGTGCGTATCTGCATACGGATCTGTATCTGAGATGGAGAATCATACCGGAAGAGACGGGGAATTAAAATGCCCTGGCTCGCAGCTTTTCTGGATGGTATCGCCGGAAAGAACGGAATTTGTAAGGATTTTATGCACATGATATTGGCGCAGGTAAGCGACAGTCTGGCGAACAAAAGGTGCAGCAGGTTTTTCGAACGGGAATAATAACAAGGAGGAAAATTTCATGAACACAACAAACAACACATCTAAACTTGTCATCTTAGGTCTTATGACCGGCATTCTTCTGCTGATGGCGTACACTCCCCTCGGATATCTGAATATTGGGCCGCTGGCGATTACATTTAATGTGATTCCGGTTGCGATCGCGGCGATCACACTGGGACCGGCAGGCGGCGCAGCGATCGGTGCAGTCTTCGGCATGACCAGCTTTTTACAGTGCATCGGCATCGGCGGCAGCAGTGCGATGGGCGCGATGCTTTTCAGCATTAACCCGTTTTTGGCATTTGTACAGAGATTCGTTCCGCGTATGCTGGATGGTCTTCTGTTAGGCTACATTTTCCAGTTTGTACGCCGCAGAACCGATGTGTACATGGCAAGTCTGGTAACCGGATTCTGTTCCGCGTTTTTAAATACAGTTTTCTTTATGACGGCTTTAGTCGTTCTGTTTGGCAATACCGAATATATGCAGGGGCTGATCGGCGGAAAAAATATCATCCTGTTCGTATGCGGTTTCGTAGGAATCAATGCAGTATGCGAGATGGTATCGTCCACAATCCTCACCGGTGCAGTCGGTGCAGCGCTTTACCGGGCAAAATTTGTACCGGCTCTGGAAAAAAGCAGGGGGTAAGACAGTATGATTTTGGCATTGGATATCGGAAATACGAATGTGGTTCTCGGTTGTATTGCGGATGGGGAAATTCTCTTTACCGAGCGGATGGCGACAGACAGCGGGAAAACAGAGCTTGACTATGCGATTTCCCTGAAAATGGTGCTGGAGCTGCGGGAAATCAAGGTAAGTGAGATCACCGGCGCGATCATCGGTTCGGTAGTGCCGCCGGTTACATCTCTGATGCGGGAGGCGATCCGCAAGGTGACGGGGCAGGAAGCTCTGGTCGTCAATGTGGATATGAATATCGGTCTGGAAGTGCTGATGGACAATCCGTCCTCCGTCGGTACCGATCTAATCGTCGGTGCCGTCGCGGGAATCAACCGGTATCCGGTGCCGCTCATTCTGATCGATATGGGAACGGCAACCACCATTTGTGTGGTGAATGAGAACAAGCAGTACATCGGCGGCATGATTCTGCCGGGAATAGGCGTATCGATGAATTCCCTGACTAGCCGGACTGCCCAGCTTCCGCGCATCAGCCTTGACCCGCCAAAGCGCCTGATCGGCAAGAATACGGTTGAATGTATGCAGAGCGGCGCGCTCTATGGCAATGCGTCCTGCATCGACGGTATGGTAGACCGGATCCAGGAAGAGCTTGGACAGGAGGCAACTATCGTAGCGACGGGCGGGCTGGCGAAGCGGATCATTCCGCTGTGCCGTCACCACATCGAGCTGGATGATGAGCTGCTGCTACGGGGGCTTTGGATTATTTACGAGAAGAATAAATAAGGTCTGTGATTCTGATATGAAAAAAGCGGTTGGAGAGAGTCTAACCGCTTTTTACTGTATAGGATAATCGAATCGCAAAAGAAAATCCCCGGTGTATACAGCACCAGGGATTTTTGCGTTTAAGTATTTAAATTAATAGGTAATCTCCCGGCCTTCTTTTCTCCACTCACGGAACTGGGCTGCCGCTGAGAGCAGCAGATCGCAGGAGGAGTTGAGGGCGGTTTCGACGGAATCCTGCACCACGCCGATGATAAATCCGACACCGATGACCTGCATGGCCACATCGCTGGAGATGCCAAACAAGGAGCAGGCAAGCGGAATTAAGAGCAGGGAACCACCGGCAACACCGGATGCGCCGCAGGCGGAAAGTGCCGACAGGACGCTTAAAATGATGGCGGTCGGAATATCCACCGGAATTCCCAGCGTATTGGCTGCCGCCAGCGTCATGACGGTGATGGTAACAGCCGCACCGTTCATATTGATGGTCGCACCGAGCGGGATGGTAACGGAGTAGGTATTTTTGTCCAGTCCCATTTCCTCGCAGACTTTCATGTTGATCGGGATATTTGCCGCTGAGCTCCGGGTAAAGAAGGCGGTGACCGCGCTTCGTTTCAGACACTTGAAAATCAGCGGGAACGGGTTTTGGCGGATGCACCAGTATACGAGGATCGGGTTGGTTACGAAGTAGATAAACAGCATCGAGCCAACCAGCACAGCGAGAAGCCGTCCATATTCGGTAAATACCTGTAAACCGTTGGTGGATACAGTGTCAAACACAAGTCCGAGAATACCGAACGGGGCAAAGTTGATGATCCAGGTAACAACCTTGGACAGTGCTGCTGCAAAATTGTCCATAATTTCTTTCGTGCGTTCGCTGGCACCGCGCATCGCCACGCCGAAGAGAACCGCCCACGCCAGGATACCGATGTAGTTTGCCTCTGCGATGGAGGTGATCGGATTTCTTACGACATTTAATAAAAGTGTCTGCATAACTTCTGCGATTCCCTGCGGGGCAGAGGTTTCTTCTGCAGCCTGTGCAAGTGTCAGGGTGATCGGGAACAGTTTACTTGCGACGACCGCGATCACAGAGCCGAGCAGTGTGTTGAACAGGTAAAGGCAGACAACGGTGCGGATGATGCCGCCGTGGCTCTGCTTTGCCTGACAGAGGGAACTGATAACAAGGAAAAATACGAGCAGGGGCGCGATGCCCTTTAATGCGTTGACAAATAGATTTCCAAGGATTGAGAGTCCGACTGCCTGCGGAATCATCATTCCCAGGACAGCGCCGAGAATCATGCCGCCCAGAATTCGTTTAGGCAGGCTGATGGCTGTCCAGCGTTCATAGAGTGCTTTCATAAAATACATACTTCCTTTGTGATGATGAAATGGGGTTGACGAGTGTCGGGGAGCTGAGTCAAATGTGCAAATGCAATATCTCCCGAATGATTCAACTGTCTGTGCAGCATCCGGCACAAAATCATGTAGATTCTATTATACAGGAGATAGAAAGAAAGGGAAAGTGCTTTTTTATGGCAGAGTGATAGAGAAATAGAGAAAAAATTTTTGCCCGTGTTCCGTGTGGCCAGTGGCAGAACTTGCAGTGGCGATAAGCGAAAAGAAAACTTGTATTTCTATCTGCTCTATGTTATACTCATACCCGTTGCAAAGCCCATAAAAACAAGGTCTTACAGGGCTGCCGCCGATTCCCGGCGTAAAATGAATCGAGTGTTCGTGACCTTCCACTCGTAAAACAAAACTAAAGGAGAATTGAATATGAAAGAAAACAACCTGAAAAACACGTATTTTCTGGCGTATGGCGCGGTGATCGCGGCCATCTACGTAGCGCTGACGATGGCATTCCAGCCGATCAGCTTCGGACCGGTGCAGTTCCGTATTTCGGAAGCACTCTGCATCCTGCCGTTCTTTACCCCGGCAGCGATCCCGGGACTCTTTGTCGGATGCTTTTTATCTAACCTGTTCTGCGGCGCAGCCGGACTGGATATCGTATTCGGAAGCCTGGCAACCCTGATCGGGGCAGTCGGCTCCTATGCGCTCCGCAAGAGTAAGGTTTTAGTATGTGTACCGCCGATCCTGGCCAACACGATCATTGTACCGTGGGTGCTCCGGTTTGCATACGGCTCTGAGGATCTGATTCCGTTCATGATGCTGACCGTCGGGATCGGCGAGGTGCTGGCAATCGGTGTGCTGGGAAGCATTCTTCTGGCGGCGTTAAACCGTTATAAAACCATGCTGTTCGGCAAGTGTCTGGCAACGGGACGCTAAGAAAAAGACATAACTTAAATGATATAAAAGATGCATGTTACAGACGGATCGCAGTGCGATGGCTGGCGTGTATCTTTTATTTTTTTTTGCCTTATATTGACAATTTCATGTAAAAGAAGTTAAATTAAAAGGACGTGAAAACACAATGCCTCGCGGTTCCATATCGTTTTTCTATGGCGTCTGCGAAAACAAAAACCGCCTGCGGCGGGGAAGGAATGCACAAATATGAGTGAGAATGTATATCAGATTGATTTTAATAAACCAGAATCCGTCCATTTCATCGGAATCGGCGGTATCAGCATGAGCGGACTGGCAGAGATTTTGATGGACGAGGGATTCACTGTGTCCGGCTCGGACGCACACCGTTCGGAGCTGACCGATAACCTGGAGGCGCGCGGCGCGAAGGTATATATCGGACAGAAAGCGGAGAATATCCAGGATGGCATCGATGTGGTAGTCTACACGGCGGCGATTCACCCGGATAACCCGGAATTTCAGGAAGTAAAACGGCGCGGCATCCCGATGCTGACCCGTGCGGAACTCTTGGGCGAGATGATGCGGAACTATAAAAATGCGATCGCGATTGCCGGAACACACGGCAAAACGACGACCACTTCGATGGTGACGGAGATTTTCTTGCAGGCGAAAAATGACCCGACGATCTCGGTCGGCGGCATTCTTCCGGCGATCGGCGGCAATATCCGTGTCGGCGGACCGGAATTTTTCGTGACAGAGGCGTGTGAGTATACCAACAGCTTCCTATCCTTTTACCCGACGATGGCGGTCATCCTTAATATAGAAGAAGACCATCTCGATTTCTTCAAGGATCTGGCGGATATCCGCCGCTCCTTCAAGCTGTTTGCCGAGCGCGTACCGGCTCAGGGCGCGGTTGTTATCAACGGCGATATCGAGAACTATCAGGAGATCATAGAAGCGGTAAAAGGCAAGGTCATTACTTTCGGTCACAGCCGCGGCAACGATTACAGCGCTGGTGATATCCAGTATGACGCTTACGCGCATCCGTCCTTCGACCTTTATATCGGCGGCGAGAAGAAAGAGCGCCTGACGCTCGGTGTGGCAGGTGAGCACAATGTATATAATGCGCTGGCAGCTATTGCAGTTTCCCTGGAAAATGGCATCTCCATGGACGCCATCCGCGTGGGACTGGCACATTTTACCGGAACCAACCGCCGGTTCGAAAAGAAGGGTGAGGTAAATGGATTTACCATCATCGACGACTATGCGCATCATCCGCATGAGATCGAGGCTACCTTAAAGACGGCGCAGAACTATCCACACAAGACACTCTGGTGCATTTTCCAGCCGCACACCTACACGCGGACGAAGGCATTTCTGCCGCAGTTTGCCGAGGCGCTCTCACTGGCAGATAAAGTCATTCTGGCGGATATCTACGCGGCGCGCGAGACGGACACGCTCGGCATCAGCTCAGAGGATATCGTGAAGCTTCTAAAAGAAAAAGGAAAAGAAGCATGGTATCTGCCGACGTTCGATGAAATAGAAAAATTTGTCATGGAACATTGTACACAGGGCGACCTGTTGATAACCATGGGCGCCGGAGACGTTGTAAATGTAGGGGAAAACCTCCTTGCGAAATAGATGCACTCCCAGAGTACATATAGTTATCCACATTATCCACATAGTTTTCAACATATTATGTAAAGGAACTATGTGGATTTTTTGCGCCTAAATGCGGAAATGGGGAAATGCCGAAAATGTTGATAAAATAAGGATTTTGTCGGAGGAAAGGTTATTTTTTGAGGATTTTTGAAGGCTTTTTCCACATTATCCACATTATCCACAATTAAAATAGTGGAAAAATTGGTCTAAAAGTGTCGGCCGCGAACCATAATTAGGAGTATTTCTTTTTAAAAAAAGGTATGTTATGATAGGAACAGACGCAGTGAGCCTGTGATAAATGGATGAAAACTGTCTTGTCCGGAGCAAAATTGTGGAAAAGTCCGGAAACAAAATCAAAACGGTGGAAAAGTAAGAAAACAGGAAGATTTGGATGGAACAAATAGAGAATATTTTAAAATAAAAGTAAAATACAGCAGTTTGAACGGTTCACACAGCCACAGGCTGCTTATAGATAAATGGTAACAGGAAATGTGAGAACGCAGAATGGCTAAGAGGGAAGTTAGAAGATGGGAATAGGACTCAAAAACCGGCTGGCGGTGGGCGCAACGCCGGTTTCGGACGTATTTATTGATACATATATGGCGGGAGCCAGTGGAGAATATGTGAAGGTATATCTGTACCTGCTCCGCCACCAGCAGGAGGAAGTCTCGATCGGACAGATCGCGGACGCGCTCAACCACACGGAGGCGGACGTGCAGCGCGCGCTGGCATACTGGCAGAGAGCCGGGGTGCTGGGAACGGAAGTCGGTGAAGAGGCACAGAGATCGTTTCAGGAGACGCCAGGACAGCAAATTTCACCGGTTTTTGCTTCAACGGAATCCCTGGCAGGCGCTGGTTCCTTTGCGCCATCTGCAAAAACCGCCGCGCGGGAAGCCGCAGCCTGCGATATGTCACGCCTGACCTCGGATGAGTCGTTTAAGCAGCTCATCTATATTGCCCAGCAGTATTTAAACAAGCTGCTCACACCGACGGACTGCCAGATTCTTGGAAATCTCTATTCGAATCTGGGATTTTCCGGGGAATTGCTGGAATACCTGATTGAGTACTGCGTGCAGAACCATCACACCAGCCTGCGCTATATGGAAAAGGTGGCGCTCGGCTGGCATAAGCGCGGCATCAAGGATGTGGAACAGGCGAAAGCGAGCGGCAGGGGCTACACGAAGGGTTCATTCGCGGTTATGCGGGCGATGGGGCTTTCGGACCGGAGCCCGGCGGAGGTCGAGAGTGAATTTATCGAAAAATGGTTCTGGGAGTACGGTTTCACGCGCGAGCTGATCGTCGAGGCGTGCAGCCGCACGATCCGGCAGATACATAAACCGTCGTTTGACTATGCAGACAAGATCCTGCGGGATTGGAAAAATGCCGGGGTCAAGAGCTTCCGGGATGTGTCAGAGCTAGATAAAAAACGGAAGGAAGAAGGCGGGGCGAAGCGCCGGCAGGCGTCTGCAGGCAGCAGCCGTTCTTCCAACCGGTTCCACAATCTGGAGGAACACGGATATGATTACGACGAGATGGTATGGAGCATGATAAACGGAGCGCAGAAGACAGGAGGGGACGATGGCACTCAGTAATTCGCAGTATGAATCGATCATGCGTGTTTATAACCGGACACAGCTTCAGAAGAAACATGAGCTGGACGCGCGAGTTGACGAGGTCTATGAGAAAATACCGGCGGTCCGGGAGATGAACGACGCGATCGCCGCCGCGGCGGTCAAGAGCGCGAAAGAGCTTCTGGCGGGCGATGCGGACGCGGTGAAACGTCTGCGAGGGACAATCGCAGACCTGAAAGAGCAGCGCCAGGTGCTGATGAGCGCCTACGGCTATCCGGCGGACTATCTGGAGATGCAGTATAATTGTCCGGACTGTAAGGATACCGGGTACAAAGACGGCAAAAAATGCCACTGTTTCCGTCAGCGGGAGATCGATCTGTTATACGCCCAGTCGAATATCCGGGAAGTGCTGGAGCGGGAAAATTTTTCTCATTTTTCCTATGATTATTTTGATGACACGAAGATCGATCCGCGTAGCGGCAAGACTGCCCGCGCGTATATGGAGCAGGTGACGGCGTTCTGCCACCGCTATGTGGATGGATTTAAAGAAGAAAAGGGAAATATCTTATTTACCGGAAAAACGGGGCTTGGAAAGACGTTTTTAAGCAACTGCATCGCGAAAGAGCTGATTGAGCGCTGTTTCAGCGTCGTGTATCTTCCAGCGGTGGAGATGTATGAGATATTTTCAAGGGACCGCTTCGCAAATGATGCGACCGATGAGGATCGCGACCGCTCCCAGTATTTATTAGAGTGCGATCTGCTGATCATCGACGATCTGGGGACGGAACTGGTGAATACGTTTACGACTTCCCAGCTCTTCTATGTGGTCAACGAGCGCTTAAACCGGAAGAAAGGCACGATCATTTCCACCAATCTGCCGGTCAATGAGATGCGCGACGAGTTTACCGACCGCGTCATGTCACGGATCATAAGCCAGTATCAGATCATTCCGCTCTACGGCGAGGATATCCGGATACGAAAAAAGCTGGAAAACCGGTAATGGGTTGACTTATAAGGGACATAATGATATAAAAGAGACGTTAGAATGCGCTAACATATGCAAAAAAAGCGAATTAACAGAGAGTAAACAGGCTGGAGGAAAATGGAAAATGCTGTACGAAGAGAAAATCATTGAGACGATACCGGTAGGTCCGCTGGGACTGATTCCATTAAAGGGATGTGAGGAACTGGTAGGCAAGGTAGACAAATATCTGGTGGACTGGAGAAATGAGCGCGAGAGCGAGCACAAGACGTCGATCGCATTTTCAGGTTATCAGAGAGACTCCTACATCATCGGGGCAAACACACCGAGATTTGGTTCCGGCGAGGCAAAGGGCGAGATCAAGGCGTCGGTGCGCGGCGATGATCTGTATCTGATCGTGGATGTCTGCAACTACAGCCAGACATATTCTCTGTGCGGCATGGTAAACCATATGTCCCCGGATGATCATTATCAGGATCTAAAACGTGTCATTGCGGCAGCAGGCGGAAAGGCACGCCGTATCAACGTAATCATGCCGTTCCTGTATGAGAGCCGCCAGCATAAGCGCTCCGGCCGTGAGTCCTTAGACTGCGCGCTGGCACTGGAAGAGCTGGTAGATATGGGCGTTGAGAATATCATTACCTTTGACGCACACGATCCGCGTGTCCAGAACGCGATTCCGCTCAAGGGTTTTGAGACCGTTCAGCCGATTTACCAGTTTATCAAATATCTGCTGAAAAATGAGAAAGAGCTGGAGATCGATAGCGATCACATGATGGTCATCAGCCCGGATGAGGGCGGTATGTCCCGCGCTGTCTTCTTCTCCAACGTGCTGGGACTCGACATGGGTATGTTCTACAAACGCCGCGATTACACCAGGATCGTCAACGGACGCAACCCGATCGTTGCCCATGAGTTCTTGGGATCCAGCGTAGAGGGCAAGGATGTCCTGATCATCGATGATATGATCTCCTCTGGCGAGAGCATGTTAGATGTAGCGAAGGAATTAAAGAGCCGCAAGGCGAGAAAGGTATTCGTATGCGCGACCTTCGGTCTGTTTACCAACGGACTGCAGAAGTTTGACGAGTACTATGAGAACGGTCTGATCGACCGCGTCCTGACCACCAACCTGGTATACCAGACACCGGAGCTTCTCTCCAGACCGTACTATATCAGCGTCGATATGAGCAAATACATCGCGCTCATCATCGATAACCTGAACCACGATGCCTCCTTAAGCGAGCTGTTAAATCCGACTGGACGTATCAATAAGCTGCTGGCGAAGTATCGGGCGGGAATACGGGACTAAAAATAGACCTTTAAAATAGAAACAAAAAGAACGTCATTTCCGGACCAATACATGTCAGAAAATGGCGTTCTTTTTAATGTCATAGGAAACAGGCAATGTCACGGTTATGTATGAAAGGAGTCCTACAACCGCACTTCATGCACCGCAGCTCCTTCTTCCTTCAGCACCCGCATCTCCCTCTCATGACAAGTAAATACAAGAATCTGCCCGGAATAGGCGGTTGGCAGCCATTTGAGGACGGTTCTCAGGCGCTCGTCGTCGTAGAGGACGAAGCTGTCGTCAAAGATGAGCGGCAGCCGGTCTGCATCGCCCTGGATAAAGTGGGCGGCGGCGAGGCGCAGCGCCAGATAGATCTGGTCGGCGGTGCCGCTGCTGACCTGTTCAAGCGGGATCAGCTTCCGGCGGGTGTTTAAAAACGCATTCAGGTTCTCATCGATGCTGATGCTGGAATAAATTCCGCCGGTAATTCCGGCGATCAGGTCGGACGCAGTCTTATTTAAGTACAGACCGAAAGAATCCCGGATGGTCGTGGAAAGCTCTTTTAAGGTATCAAGCGCCAGATCCACAGAGGCGATCTCCTGATGGATGCGCTCATTTTCATTTAAAATGTGTTTGAGCGCCGCTGCCCGGTCTTTGCAGGCGGATAGGTGCTCCAGCTTTTTTTCTAACTCCCACTGGACGCGTTGTTGTTCCTCGATGACAAGGCTGCAGTCATTCTGCTTTGCCATCAGCGCCGAGATCTGTTCGGAACGTTTTACCAGTGAATCCTCCGAGTTTGTAACGGCGTGGCAGAGCGTGATGAAGCGGTCCAGCCGCTGGGACAAAAGCTTCATGGATTCATCCGAAATCTCGGATTCGCCCAGGTGGCGGCGCAAAATCTCCGATAAAACAGAGGCACTTTTCTCCGCCTCCTGCCTGCGGCGGCTCCGGTGCCGTGTGACGCAGATTCCCAGCATGAGAAGCACAAGAGCGGCGCCTCCAAAGATGAGGGCGGTGGGACCAGCTCCCAGCCATGGGGACGGAAGCGGGAAGAACGCCAGATATCCGCAGTATGCCGCGCAGATAGCGCAAATTGCTGCTGCGACAAAGAAAAACACCTGGAAAAACCGGGATCCCTTGCTGGAGGAAGACGCCTGTGCATGCTGATAGTCCTGGTAGAGTGTTTCAGCCTGACTGCGGTACGCCTCGATGGACGCCTCGTCCGTAAAGGAAAACTCATCCAGTACCTGACGGCTCTTCTGCAGCCGGTCGGATAAATCTTCTTTTTCTATTTTCTGATGTTCCAGTTCATTTCGAACCGAGTCACGCAGCTTTGAGTATTCCTGTAACTGATTCTCATATTTTGGCGAAGAAAGCTCGCGTTCCAGCGCGCGGATCTCGCTAAGAAGGGAGGTATAGTTGACCGAAGCCTCCGGGCTTAACTGGGATTCAAATTGTTTGCGCTGATTTTTCAGATAGGCGGTTGCCTTAGTGATATTGAGCGCCATATTGCCAGAGGTATTCATGTTAGCAATATAGTTTTTCAGTTCTGAAACCATGCCTTCATCGGTCGCACTCTTTAACTGGCTGATGCTGATGGTGTTGTTGTACATGGTTTCACTCATGCCGCCCAAAATTTCCTGCAAAACGGCGCGGCCGTCCGGTTCCTCGCGTCCGGTCGTCTCGTTGATGACGGTAAATTCCTTCTTATTTTTCTGGAACGAGCGCTCGATCCGGTAAATGGTGCCGTCGTCGGATTCAAGCCGGAGCTGCCCCTCGTAGGTGCCGCTGTTTTCCCACGGCTCATATTTGCTGTAGATGTCGTTTCTGGCGGCGCGCCCCCTCTGACGCTCGATGCCGAAGAGCATGCCGCGGATAAAGGTGTGGATCGTGGATTTGCCAGCTTCATTTTTACCGTAAATGACGTTTAACCCGTCCTCAAAGGAGACGGCTGTGTCATGAAATTTTCCAAACCCACTGATATAAAGATCAAGAAAACGCATGGAAGCTAACTCCTTTCATCGGTGGTGAGAAGCAGGGCGTGGATGCCGTAAAACAGCGCCTTTTTCTCCACCGGACTCATGTCCGGTTTTTTCAGTGCCTGGATGTAAAAGCCGATCATATCGCTTGGATGCTCGGCAAACAGGGCGGAAAAATCGTATTGCGGTTCCGTTTCATCGATGATATCTGCGATGCGGAAACGCAGCTTTAAGGCGTCCAGATCGAAGGAAATATCGGGATCGCGCATGCCCTGCACCTTGAAGCGGAAAATATTGTCATTGCCGCGCTGTTCGATCTCATGGGCGATTTTTAAGTACAGCTCCGTGTTGGTCGTATCCGGCGTGACGCGGACGATGAGCGGGATGTAGCGGAGCTTCGCCATCGGAATAAAGTCCAGTGTCGTTACCTGACCGCTTTCCGGGTCGATCTCGCCGTAAAGGATGCCGTGCCTGCCGGTCTCGGTCTTATCAAGCGGCTCCGGGGAACCGCAGTATGCCATCTTTTTGTCCAGTAGGATCTCTGGCCTGTGGATGTGCCCCAGTGCGATATACGAAAATCCGGAGGAAGCCAGCGCCGTCCGGTCGATCGGGACGTGGTTCGCGTCGCCGCCGTGCCCCAGCAGAATGTGGATTTTTCCATCCTCCGGCGCTTCAAGAGCATCGAGGCGCGGCTCCGGGATCTCCGCAGTATAGTAAGAAAAGCCGGTCACCTCGGTGTTGATATCCTCAAAATAGACGGATGAGACATCCTCACTTTCCAGAAACGTCACGTTGGAAGCCCAGGAAAAGCTTAAAACAGCTGAATTTTTGCGGATCCGGTCGTGATTGCCCGCGATGATGACAACCTGTGTTTGCGGGATCGTGGAAAACAGGTAATTGACCTCTTTTAGGTCGCGCAGCAGCGGCTGGCGGTGGAACAGATCCCCCGCGATGAACAGGCAGTCCACGCGCAGCTCCTTTGCCTTGGCGATGATGGCGGTAAACGTATCGCGGATATCGCGGCTGCGCTCCCGGCTCCAAGGCTTGTCGCTGTCCGGGGACATGCCCCAGTGGATATCACCGGTATGGATAAATTTCACATTCTTTCCCCCTTTCAGGAGTCTGTCACTCCGTATGTACATATTGAAATAATAATAGAAAAGGGACTGCTGCAAATAGCAGAAAGCAGATTCCAGTATTTGCGACAGCCCCATAGTTGCTTATTGTTTACAGTTCACAGTTGTTTACGGTTCTCGGGAACGGGATGACATCACGAATGTTGGAAACGCCGGTTAAGTACATCACGCAGCGCTCGAATCCAAGACCAAATCCGGAGTGTCTTGCGGAACCGTATTTACGCAGATCCAGATAGAAACCGTAGTCCTCCTTTTTGAGTCCAAGCTCGTCCATACGCGCCTCTAACTTCTCTAAGTTGTCCTCTCTCTGGCTGCCGCCGATGATCTCGCCGATGCCCGGTACGAGACAGTCCATCGCTGCAACGGTCTTGCCGTCCTCGTTCATCTTCATGTAGAATGCCTTGATCTCTTTCGGATAATCGGTAACGAAGACCGGTTTCTGGAAGATCTTCTCGGTTAAGTAGCGCTCATGCTCGGTCTGTAAGTCACAGCCCCAGAATACCTTGTAGTCGAATTCGTCGTTGTGCTCTTCGAGGATGCGGACAGCCTCGGTGTAGGTTACATGACCGAACTCGGAATTTAATACGTGGTTTAAGCGGTCAAGGAGTCCCTTGTCGATGAACTGGTTGAAGAAATTCATCTCTTCCGGTGCGTGCTCTAAGACGTAGCGGATGACATATTTTAACATATCCTCGGCAACTTCCATGTTGTCGTTCAGATCCGCAAATGCCATTTCCGGCTCGATCATCCAGAACTCAGCTGCATGACGGGTCGTGTTGGAGTTCTCTGCGCGGAAGGTCGGTCCGAAGGTGTAGATATTGCGGAATGCCATCGCGTAGGTCTCGCCGTTTAACTGACCGCTGACGGTTAAGTTGGTCGGTTTTCCGAAGAAATCCTGAGAGTAGTCAACCGTGCCGTCGTCCTTTTTCGGAACATTGTTCAGATCCATCGTGGTAACCTGGAACATCTCACCGGCGCCCTCGCAGTCACTTGCGGTAATCAGTGGAGTGTGGACATACACGAAATCGCGCTCCTGGAAATACTGATGGATCGCGTAAGCTGCCAGGGAACGTACACGGAACACAGCCTGGAAGGTGTTAGTTCTCGGACGCAGGTGGGAGATGGTACGCAGATACTCAAGGCTGTGGCGTTTCTTCTGAAGCGGATAATCCGAAGCGGACGGTCCCTCAACGGCTACCTCGGTCGCCTGAATCTCGAACGGCTGCTTTGCCTCCGGGGTCGCAACCAGGGTACCTTTTACGATAATGGATGCGCCTACGTTTAACTTGGAGATCTCCGCAAAGTTCGGCATTGTATCATGGTAAACAACCTGAAGCGTCTCAAAGTAGCTGCCATCGCTCACAACGATGAAGCCAAAGTTCTTGGAACCGCGCACGCTTCGTACCCAGCCGCCGATCTGAACTTCTTTGTCCAGATACGTCTCTCTGGAACGGTAAATTTCTCTTACAGTGGTTAAATTCATCTCAGTAAACTCCTTATTTTGCAAAATAAACTTTCTCATGCGGACTGCCCTGCAGTGTGCAGACCGTGTTTAACTTTCATTATACTGTATTTTCCTTGTAGATTCAAGGGACGGAGGGAAATTTGCGGGGGAAGAAACCTGCCCGTATAAAAAGTGACAGCTTTAAAAATTAACAGAAACAAATGCAAAAACAGAAGGAAAGGGCAGAAAACAAGCTGGGTATTGTGTCAACTCTGTGAATACTTGTTTTACAGAGACAAATGCCCGGTGTTAGAATGGGGATAAAGAAAGAAAACCGCGGAATACTTTCAAAGAGTCTATCAAACGGAAAGGGTGTAGACAGAAGAATTATGACTGAACTTGACGCAAATAAAAAAGCGGAAGAGCTTCTGAAAGGTGCGTACGATTTACATGTACATTCATCGCCCTCTGTTTTTCCGAGAGAATTGGATGGATTCCAGTTGATCCGGGAGGCAGACGCGGCAGGAATGGCGGGAGTGATGCTGAAAAGTCATTATGAATCAACGGCTTTACGGGCAGAACTGATCAACCGCTACAGCGGCTGTAAGGCGAAAGCGTATGGCGGGCTCTGCCTCAACTGCCCGGCGGGCGGCTTGAATGTATACGCGGTGAAAAATGCATTGCGGGCGGGGGCAAAAATTGTATGGATGCCGACCCGGGATGCGAAAAACAGCCTAGTATTCGGAAACATGGAGGGAGATTTCTTCGACCGCAGGGGTATTACCATTCTGGAACAGGATGGAACATTAAAAGAATGCGTCTACGACATCATGGATGCTATCAAGGAAAAAGACGCATTTCTGGCAACAGGACATATCAGCCCGGAGGAATCCCTGATTTTATGCAGGGAAGGACGGAAACGGGGGGTCAATATGATTTTGACACATCCAGAGTTTCCAAGGACGAGGATAGGAAGAGACGATCAGGCGGAACTGGCGAAGCTGGGGGTTGTGATTGAGAAGAACTGGTTTAATCTGGCACAGAAAAGTGTGATGCCGGAAGAGATGGCAGAGACGATTCGGACCGTTGGAAGTGGACACGTATATCTGGCAACGGACCGAGGGCAGAAAGGGGCGCCGACACCCGTTTCGGAATTGAAACGGTTTATCGCCGTGATGCTGACCTGTGGGATTGCGGAAGCACAGATACGGGACATGGTCCAGAAGGTACCGGAAGAAGTGGTATGCAGATAAATTTATATAAATGCACATTTTTTAGAAGGAGGATTTTACATTATGAGGAAAGACAGAGTATTGGCAGGGGCATTAGCAGCAGTGACAGCGCTCAGCATGACAGCGTGCGGCGGCGGACAGGCAGGTGGTACCACACAGGCAGTGGCGGCAGGAACACAGGCGGCAGTCGAGAACACCGCTAACCCGAATGCCGAGACAACACTCAGCATCGGTTATACGACCGCAGCAAACGCAGATGATCCGTATCACTTTACAGCAACCAAATTCAAAGAGATCGTGGAAGAAAAATCCGAGGGCAGAATTGCGGTCAACCTGTATGCGAGCAGTCAGCTTGGTTCCGAGCCGGAGATGTGGGAAGGCATGCAGACCGGAACATGCGATATGGCAGTCATGACGAATGCATATGTTTCTTCTTATGTACCGGCAAACGGTGCATTGGATCTTCCGTTCATTTTTAGCGATTTGGCACAGGCACGTGAGATCGTAGACGGCGATTTCGGTCAGTCCCTGATCGACAATATGGACGGAACAGGCGTTACATGTCTTGCATTTTCTGAGGGCGGATTCCGTCAGTTATGTACAAAGGACAAAGAAATCAAAGCACCGTCCGATTTGAATGGACTGAAGATCCGCTGCATGGAGACAAAGATTTACCTGTCTGCTTATAAGGCACTGGGTGTAAATGCAACCCCGATGGCATGGGGCGAGCTTTTAACCGCTCTGCAGCAGGGTACCGTAGATGGCTGTGATGCACCGTTAAGCGTATTATATACCAACGGTTTCCCGGATATCTGCAAATACATTGATAATGTAAACCTGTTCTATTCTCCACTTCCGGTATGTATTTCTACCAGCGTATATGAGTCCTTATCTGAGGAAGATCAGGCGATTTTAAAAGAAGCAGCACAGGAAGCAGCCAAAGAAACACGTGAAAATAACGATGCAACCGCTGAAAAGATGGAGTCGGATCTGACGTCTCAGGGCATGACGATCGTATCTTCTGAGGATGTAGATACAGAGGCATTCCAGAGTGCCGTACAGCCGTGCTATGACGAGATGGAATCCTACATCGGTTCTGAGTGGGTGGATCAGATTAAATCCCTGACCGGCACGGAGGGGTGATTGCAGAAAGAGGGTTTGACAGCATGAAAAAATTACAGCAGGTTTCAGACATAATTAATAAGTGCGTCAGTTACATAGGAATGGTGATCTTTATTGTCCTGATTGTTGCCTGTGTGGCACAGGTGTTTTTCCGCTTCATTCTGAATAATTCACTGTCCTGGAGCGAAGAACTTGCCCGGTACTGTTTTATCTGGATGCATATGCTGGGCGCTTCCTTGTTGATTGAGGGAAGCGGACATGCTACAGTAACAGCAATCCTGGATCTGATGCATGGAACACTTCGAAAAATTGTCGATATTATCATTGAATTAGTTATCTTTTTTGATGGAACCGTAATGCTGTACGCAGGCTTAAAGCTTGCGTACAGCTCCAGAACTAACTTGAGCACCGCGCTTTCTGTCCCGATGTGGTGTATCAATTCCTCCGTGGCAGTCGGCGGAATCCTTTTGATGTTCCAGGCATTTGTAGCGATTGCGATGATCGTATCAGCGACAGAGAGAAAGGAGGATAAACCGGTATTATGACACTTGTATTAGTAGTATTATTCGGTCTGATGCTTTTGGGTATTCCGGTTGCATTTGCAATCCTTTCTGCCGGAATGGCATATCTGGCGACAACGGGAGGGAGCATGCTGGTAGTCGCACAGCGGCTGATTTACGGTCTTAACTCCTTCACGTTGCTTGCAGTCCCGCTGTTTATTCTGGTCGGAAACCTGATGGATTTCGGCGGTATTTCCAAACGTCTGACAGATTGGGCAAAGAGTATCTTAGGCTGGCTTCCGGGCGGACTTGGAATTGTAACCGTATTCAGTTGTGCGATTTTTGCAGCGCTGACGGGCTCCGGTCCGGCGACGGTAGCAGCGATTGGTTCAATTATGCTTCCTTCCATGCTGAAGGCAGGTTATTCCAGAGAAACGAGCGCGGGGTTAGTTGCATCGGCAGGTGCATTGGGACCAATCATTCCTCCGAGTATTCCCATGATTATTTATGGAGTTACAATGAATCTTTCGATTCCGGCAATGTTTATGGCAGGGGTTGTCCCGGGACTTGTTATCGCACTGGCGTTATCGTTAGTCAATGTCGTATTCGCATACAGGAATCCGGAGGTTCTGAAACATGCGAAGACGATGAAGTTTGATTTTAAAGAATCCATGAAATTGTTCTGGAAAGCGCTGGGCGCTCTGGGACTTCCGGTTCTGATTCTAGGCGGTATTTATGGCGGTATCTTTACACCAACCGAATCCGCAGCAGTCGGCATTGTTTATGCGCTGATTCTGGGTTTTGCATTGAAAGAACTGAAAGTAAAAGATTTACCGAAGATCCTGATCAATTCCCTGAAAACATCGACAATGGTCAATTTCATCATCGCGGCGGCGTCCCTGTTCTCCTGGGTTGTATCGAAATCCCAGATCGGAATCGTGATTTCCAATGCATTTATCAGCTTCGTAGGTGGCAGCCAGGCACTTTATCTCTTCGTACTAGTTGTAGTGCTCTTAATTGTAGGCTGTCTGATGGATAACGTAGCGGCAACTCTGATTCTGGCACCAATTTTAATTCCGGTTGGAATTGCACTTGGATGTAATGAACTCCACATCGGTATGCTGTTCTGTATTTGCCTGGTAGTTGGATTCGTAACACCTCCGTTTGGATATAATCTGTTTACGGCGGTTTCGATTTCAGGCTTGAATTTCAAACAGATTGTAAAGGGAGCGCTTCCGTTCCTTTTGACGGAAATATTGCTTCTGTTTGTATTTGCATATGTACCGGGAATCATCACATGGCTTCCGAGACTAATGGGGTACGGATACTAAGTATTAGAAAAATACGTAAGAAAAAGGGGCTGTGAAAAGACAGCAGAAGAGACTTGAAAGGTCAATGCGCTGTTTTTTTACGGCTCCTTTTGGTTAGAATAAGAAAATAGATAGAACTGAGAACTGGCGGAGGAAACAATGAAAATAGGATTCGAAGTTTTTTTGGTGGTAGCCAGAGAAATGAGTATTACAAAAGCTGCAAATGAGCTTCATATTACACAGCAGTGCGCCAGCGATCATATAAAAAGGCTGGAAAAAGAGTATAATGTCGTGTTGTTTGAGCGGCGTCCCAAATTCCGTCTGACGCAGGCTGGCGAGATCATGCTTCATAACCTGTTAAATATCCAGATTATGGAGACGAGTATGAGCAGGAGCCTGGCGGGGATAGCGGAGGGGACGGTGGGCGGTTTTACCTTGGGAATCAGTACATCCCGCGCGCCGATCATACTGCCCCGTGTGCTGCCGCGATATTACCAGTGTTACCCGAAGGTAAATATATCCTTTACGGAGGAGGACACGCAGATTCTGGAGGAACGCCTGTTGAACGGACAGGTAGATTTATTTATCGGGGTCAATACGTCACCGCATCCGGATTATAAAATCCAGACCCTGACGACGGATGAGATCATCCTGGTTATCTCCGCCAAGCTTTTGAGGCGGGAATTTAGCAAGCAGGAGATCCGGCAGATGGAGGATGGGATTGATCTGAAACGGTTTTCCAACATTCCGTTTACGCAGAGTTTCAAGACCGGAAAAGTCAACCATGCGATTCAGGAATATCTGGACAGTTATAATGTAAAGCTTAATGTCATCTATAACATCAGTGATAGTGAGACGCAGATTCTGCTCTGCGCGTCCGGCATCTGTGCGGCGCTGTGCCCGAAAATGCTGCTGGCAGCCGCGTACCGTCACAATCAGACCTGTAAACCGGAGGATGAACTCTATATGTTCCCGATCCGGAACCTGGGACGGGAGTTAAAGATCGAGCTGGTCAGCCATCGGAATGCGATGCATCCGATGTATATACAGGACTTTGTCCATATCTTACAGGAGGAGTTGCCGCGGATTGCAGATTCGATGAGTCTGGAAGAATTGAGAAAGAGTATACAGTAAAAAAGCCTTGAATCGGAAATGCTTTTGAGTCAAAAGTGTCTCAGATTCAGGGCTTTTTTTCAGTTCACGGGAGGTTCACTCTCAGATTCCACATCCCGGAATTACGAAAATATTATGTAAAAGGAACGAAAAATGTCGGAAAATGTACAAAATTGGGACAAATTCTATTAAAAATTTGTTCACTATTTTCGTGAAGTATGTTATAATAAAAACAGGTTTAAAATACACATTATATGTGAGCATCGAGGGGTGATATCGTGATTAAAAAGGAAATGATAGCTATGCTGTTGGCAGGCGGACAGGGCAGTCGTCTGGGTGTCTTAACTCAAAAAGTAGCAAAACCTGCGGTTTCTTTCGGAGGAAAGTATCGAATCATCGATTTTCCGTTAAGTAACTGTATCAATTCGGGAGTGGACACGGTAGGCGTTCTGACCCAGTATCAGCCGCTGCGGCTGAATGCACATATTGGAATCGGTATTCCGTGGGATCTGGACCGCAACGTAGGTGGTGTGACGGTACTTCCGCCGTATGAGCGGAGCAAAGGAAGCGATTGGTACACCGGTACGGCGAACGCGATCTACCAGAATCTGGAATACATGGAAACGTACAATCCAGAGTATGTGCTGATTTTGTCCGGCGACCACATCTACAAGATGGACTACGAGGTAATGCTGGAATACCACAAAGCAAACAATGCGGATGTGACGATCGCGGCGATGCAGGTTCCGATGGAGGAGGCAAGCCGTTTCGGTATCGTTATAACCGATGACAACAACCGCATTACGGAGTTTGAGGAGAAACCGGCGAATCCGCGCAGCAATTTAGCTTCCATGGGTATTTACATATTCAGCTGGAAGGTGCTCAAGGAAGCGCTCATCAAGCTCTCGGACGAGCCTGGATGTGACTTTGGAAAGCACATTATCCCGTATTGCCATGCAGCTGGAAAACGTATCTTCGCATACGAGTACAACGGCTACTGGAAAGATGTCGGAACCCTTGGCTCCTACTGGGAGGCAAACATGGAACTGATCGACATCATTCCGGAGTTCAACCTGTATGAAGAATACTGGAAGATTTACACGAAGAGCGATATTATTCCCCCACAATTTATATCGGAGCAGTCCAAGATAGAGCGCAGTATCATCGGCGAGGGCACCGAGGTATACGGCGAAGTCATTAACTCGGTCATCGGAGCAGGCGTTACGATCGGAGAAGGTGCGGTGATCCGTGATTCGATCATCATGAAGGGCACGACGATCGGCGCTGGCACGGTTGTGGATAAGGCGATCGTGGCGGAGGACGTTACCATCGGTGAGAATGCCGAGGTCGGCGTCGGAGAATATGCCGAGAGCAAGTACGACAAGAAGGTATATCAGTTCGATCTGGTAACGATCGGAGAGCGCTCCGTGATACCGGATGGAGTGAAGATAGGACGGAACACAGCGATTTCCGGCGTGACGACGGCAGAAGATTATCACGGCGGCGAGCTGGAGAGCGGCGATTATATCATAAAGGCAGGTGGAATACAATGAGAGCGATCGGGATTGTTTTAGCTGGCGGCAACAGCAAGAGAATGAGAGAATTATCCAATAAGAGAGCCATCGCAGCGATGCCTATCGCAGGCAGCTACCGCAGTGTCGATTTTGCTCTGAGCAATATGAGCAATTCCCACATCCAGAGTGTGGCGGTACTGACGCAGTACAACTCCCGTTCCCTGAATGAGCACTTGAGTTCTTCCAAGTGGTGGGATTTCGGACGTAAGCAGGGCGGCATGTATGTATTCACACCGACGATCACGGCAGAGAGCAGCGACTGGTACCGCGGTACCGCAGATGCGCTGTATCAGAACCTCGATTTCTTAAAGAAGAGCCATGAGCCGTATGTGGTCATTGCAGGCGGCGACTGTGTCTATAAATTGGATTACGGCAAGGTACTGGAGTATCATATTGAAAAGAAAGCGGATATTACCGTAGTATGCAAGGAGATGCCTCCGGAGGAGGACGTTACCCGCTTCGGTCTGGTGAAGTTAAACAATGACGGACGTATCACAGATTTTGAGGAAAAACCGATGCTGGCGACCTCCAGCATGATCTCTTGCGGTATCTATGTAATCCGCCGCCGTCAGCTCATCGAACTTCTGGAGCGCTGTGCAGCAGAGGATCGGTATGATTTTGTTACCGATATTTTAGTCAGATATAAGAACCTCAAACGCATTTACGCGTATAAGTTAGGAACTTACTGGAGCAACATCGCTTCGGTTGATTCGTACTACAAGACGAACATGGATTTCCTAAAACCGGATGTACGCCACTATTTCTTCAAGGAATACCCGGAGATCTACTCCAAGGTAGATGATCTTCCGCCGGCAAAATACAATCCGGGTGCAAATGTCAAAAACAGCCTGGTATCCAGCGGCTGTATCTTAAATGGTACGGTGGAGAACTCGGTTCTGTTTAAGAAGGTATATGTAGGCAATAACTGTATCATCCGGAATTCTGTTATTTTAAATGATGTTTACATCGGGGACAATACAGTGATTGAGAATTGTATTGTAGAGAGCCGTGATACGATCCGCGCCAACACGACGCACATCGGTACGCCGGAAGATGTAAAGATTGTCATTGAGAAGAACGAGCGGTTTACATTATAGGGTACATCAAAGAACAGACGGAAGGGGTAAATGGGTATGCAGATTACAGACGTAAGAGTGCGGCGGATAGAGAAGGAAGGTAAGATGAAAGCCATCGTATCCATCACACTTGACAATGAATTTGTGGTTCATGATATCAAGGTTATTGAGGGAGAGAAAGGACTTTTTATTGCTATGCCGAGCCGTAAGGCTGCGGATGGAGAATACCGGGATATTGCCCACCCGATTAATTCGGAAACCAGAGACATGATTCAGAATGTCATTCTTGCCAAATACGAGGCGACAGCTCTGGAACTGGCAGAGCTGGAGAAAACAGAGTAAAAAGCAGGAAAAGAAAGTAAAAAGAGAGAAAATATGAAAAAATGTCCCCGGACGCTGGACAAAGTGCCCGGGGGCATTTATTATGTAAGTATAGTATGCTCAAAAACGGGCAGAATTTGCCCGAATGTGTACAGATAATCCATAAGGGGGTAATTATGAGCGGTACGATTTTTTCTTTAATACCGCCTATCGTAGCCATTGCGCTTGCATTGATTACGAAAGAGGTGTACCTGTCTCTGCTGATAGGTATTATGTCGGGCGCGTTTTTATTTACGGGTCCAAATCCGCTTCATGCGGTGGAAACCATGATCGCGATCATGGGCGAGAAGATCGGGGGCAATGTCAACATTCTGCTTTTCCTGGCATTTCTCGGCATCGTGGTAGCACTGATCACAAAGTCTGGTGCGTCGAAGGCTTATGGTGAGTGGGCGTCCCACGCGATCCGCACGAAGAAGGGCGCACTGTTTGCAACCATGTTCCTCGGAATGCTGATTTTCGTGGATGACTATTTTAACTGCCTGACCGTCGGCACGGTTATGCGTCCGGTGACGGACAAGCACAAGATCACACGTGCGAAGTTAGCCTACATCATCGATGCGACGGCGGCGCCGATCTGTATCATCGCGCCGATCTCAAGCTGGGCGGCAGCGGTCGGTTCTTCGCTTCCGGAAGACAGCGGGGTGGATGGCTTCAGTCTGTTCCTTCACACGATTCCGTTTAATCTGTATGCGCTTCTCACGATCTGCTTCATGCTCTTTTTGGTAGCAGGCGATTTTGATTTCGCGGCGATGAAACGCTATGAAGAACAGGTGAAAAAGACCGGAAAAGAGACGACGGTCGAAGCGGAGGCGATGGAGATCTCCGGCAACGGAAAGGTTATCGATCTGATTCTTCCGATCCTGGTTCTGATTGCGTTCTGCGTCAGCGGTATGCTGTATACAGGCGGCATCCTGGACGGCGTTGGTCTGGTCGAGGCGTTCGCCAACTGTGATTCGGCACTGAGCCTGGTGCTTGGTTCCTTCTTCACACTGGTGTTTATCTTTGTATTTTACATGATCCGCCGTGTCATCCGGTTCAATGAGTTCTGTGAATCCTTCACGATCGGCGTCAAGGCGATGATCCCGGCGATCATGATTCTGTGCCTTGCCTGGACTCTGTCTGGTATCTGCAGTGCGGATTACTTAAACATCGGCGGCTATGTCAAAGAGGTAGTGGGAGGCAATGCGCTGGTCGGCTCCCTGATGCCGGCCCTGATGTTCGTCATCGCGGCGGGGCTGGCGTTCTCGACCGGTACGTCCTGGGGTACCTTCGGTATTCTGCTTCCGATTGCATTTGCGGTGGTTGGCGCTGAAAATATGAACAGCCTTACGATCGTGACGGCTTCGATTCTGGCAGGTGCGGTCTGCGGCGACCATGTTTCCCCGATCTCGGATACGACCATCCTTGCGTCGGCTGGCGCCCAGTGCCACCACATCAACCACGTATCGACCCAGATCCCGTATGTGCTGTGCGTAGCGGCGTGCTGTTTCCTCGGTTATCTGGCAGCCGGAATTACCGCCAATGGCTGGGTGGGAACCGGCGTGGGATTCGCAGCGCTGATTGTGGTTCTGGTTATTCTGGATCGAAAGAATAAAGGGACGAAAGAGGCGTAAAAGCATCGGCAGTAAACGAAAATTGGTTCGTTTACTGCCGATTTCTTTCGTTTCATCGGAGGAAGCGGTCGTATCTTCCGCCGGGGCATCGGCAGCAGCTGCGGTTGTTTCTGCCGGAGCAGAAGATTGTCCGCCCCCTCTTTATGAAATAGCGGTGGCATGGAAACTTTGGAAAAACGCATTCCCCACCAGCGATAAACTCCGTTCCTTCCGTTTGACCAGACAGATACTTGAGTGGATCTGGGGCTGGGTGATGATCCGGCGGATCAGGGCGGGATCGGAATTTAAACAGAGGGCAGATTCAGGCGCGAGCGCGATGCCCAGCCCTTCGGACGCCCATAAAAGGGCGGTTCTGGCATCGTCGGCAATGCAGACGATGTTCGGTTCCAGCGCCTGTTCCTCAAAATATCCCAGAATCAGCGGCTGCCAGCGGCGGTAAAGAATGAGCGGCGCGCGGGTGAGGGCGGAGAGGGGAAGAGATGTGGGCGTATGGCTTTTTTGTGGTTCGGAAGCAGGAATATCGGTCAGAAGGGCATTCGGGCATTCCTGGTAATGGCTCCAGATCATTTCGCGCCCGATCGCCAGAAATGCCTCCGGCGGCAGTGTCTGCATCTCCAGCCCGGCTTTGGCAAATGGCGTCCGGATCACGGCGAGGTCGATCTGGTTGGAGTGAAGCAGATCGAGCAGGTGGTAGGAATTGGACTCATGGAGTTCAAACAGGGCTTTGGGATAGGATTGCCGGAATGGGGCAAGATAATGCCGGGTCACAAATTCGACGGCGGAGGAGATGATGCCAAGGCGCACAACGCCCTGAATCTCCTGTTTCTGTGCAGTCAGCTCCGTGCGGGCAGCCTGGCTCAGATCGAGGATCGCAAGCGCCCGGTCGTAGAACGTCTTTCCAGCAGGTGTCAGTCGGATGCGGCGGGAACCGCGCTCAAACAGCGTCACACCCAGTTCTGCCTCCAGAAGCTTCATCTGGTGGCTGAGCGGAGGTTGTGAGATATTCAGTTTTTTGGCTGCCTGGGAAATATTTCCCTCGTTGACGATGGTGGTGAAGTAGGATAACTGGCGAAGTTCCATAAATGCTCCTTCCTGTTCGGATTCGTTGTAAAACTGTGTATACGGCAGATATATTATATAACAAAATCCGATAGAATAACAGGCGAACTATATCTTTCCGATATATATTCTATATCCGAATGGTATTTTTCAGACTCCTTGAATTCTGGTATGATACATAAGCAGGTATATACTGGAAATTCCAGAGAAATAAAAGTGTAGGGATAATACGGAAGGGAGTGGGCAGAAATGAAAGAACTGCTGGATATGTTTCTGACGTTTGCCAGAATCGGAGGGTTTACCTTCGGCGGCGGATATGCGATGCTGCCGATGCTGCAGAAAGAGGTAGTCAATGGACGCCATTGGGCGACGGATGAAGAATTGATGGATTACTACGCGATTGGTCAGTGTACACCGGGTATCATCGCGGTCAACACGGCGACGTTTGTCGGTTATAAGAATCGGGGAATTCCAGGGGCGATTGCGGCGACACTGGGAGTCATTGCGCCGTCGCTTGTCATCATTATGATTATTGCGGCATTTATTTCTAACTTTATTGAACTTAGCTTTGTGAGCAGCGCCTTTGCAGGCATCCGCGCCTGCGTTTGTGTGCTGATCGGCAGTGCGGTTGTCAAGCTGGCGAAGAAATCGCTGGTTGATAAAGGAGCGATCGCGATTGCGGCGGTTGTGTTTGTACTGTCACTGTTTACATCGGTTTCCCCGGTGCTTCTTGTTGTCGTGGCGGGTGCGATCGGGATTGTACTGAAGGGCGGAAAGGGGGAGAAGAAATGATGCTGATACTTGAATTATGCTTCCGCTTCTTCTGCTGCGGACTGTTTGCGATTGGAGGCGGACTGGCGACCCTCCCGTTCCTTTACAATATTTCCAAGGAGACGGGATGGTATACCTTTAATGATATTTCCAACATGATCGCTGTCTCCGAGTCCACACCGGGACCGATGGGAGTCAATATGGCGACCTACGTCGGCTTCCATATTAAGGGGATTCTCGGCGGACTGGCAGCGCCACTCTCACTGGTGCTTCCGTCGGTCATCATCATTGTGATTATCTCGAAGATTCTCGATAAGTTTAAATCCTCTTCGATCGTACAGAATGCCCTCTATGGTCTGCGCGCGGCATCTACCGCCCTGATTGCGGCAGCAGGTATCGGCGTGGCAAAGATAGCGTTCCTCCATGTCGGCGAGGATGGCAGCCTGGCGTTTTTCGAGCTGTTTTCCATCATCAACTGGAAAGCGATCGTACTGTCGCTTGCGATCTGGTACGGCTTAGTTAAATGGAAAAAGCACCCGATCCTCTATATCGTGGTGGCGGCTGTGGCCGGAATCGTGTTCCAGTTCCACTAGGGAAGATAGAAGAAAATAGAACCATTTCCAGAAGAGGTAGTTCGGTATCGGCATATTCTTTTGGGGTGGTTCTTTTTTTGTCATAGGAAGCTTCGTCCTATGACAAAATGCTTTGCGGGATGCGTACTCATGCGAAGAAGAAACATGCCGCAAGCGGCCGTGCGAGAAGCCCGGATGTGTCAAGGCACATGATTTGTTCATGGGACTTTCTTCATTTTACAGGAAATTGCGTCCTATAAAACAAAAAATACAAGAAAACGCGATCGCAAAGTGCAATAATAGTTAGAAACAGAACAAATAAAACAGAAATACACAACAATTACAAAAATATAATCAGATAAATAAAGAAAAATATGAAAAATAATTAGAAATAATGCTTGACAAAATGAAAATTATCTAGTAGAATAAAACCATCAAAAGAAACAGAGATAACCCCAACAAACGGTTACCATAGTTTCTAGGACGAAATAAGGAACAAGGAGGACGGTCCAATGGGATAGTTAGTTACTAAAAAACATGATCATGGTTTTAAAAACCGAATTTATCCAATAAATAAAAAGATAAAAATCGGTATCGATGGAATCCATCATCATACAATCTCTAAAAGAGTTTACATAGATACATGTAATCAAAGGAGGAGATTCATATGAAAGGAAGAGGTCCATAGCACATTTAAAACAAAATATAAAAGAAAGAGAGGTTATATAGTGAAACTTCGGGATATTTCATAAAAGAGCTGTCTGATGACGAGAAAGTCGGACAGCTCTTTTTTTGTGCAATAGGAAATTCCTTGGAATTCCCCATTACACAAAAAGGCACATTCTTTGTTTTGTTTACAGAAAATCGAAGCAAGCGCGGCAGAAAGGTTGACGAATGAAGTCAAAAAGGATATTCTGGAGAATGAAAATTATATACATTACAAAATGAAGGGAATTGTTGGAGGTATCTATTTGAAATGAATGAAAACAACATGGTCATTAAAGACGCCAGAACACTGGGTCTGCCGAAGATGCTGCTTTTAGGATTGCAACATATGTTCGCGATGTTCGGCGCGACGATCCTGGTGCCGATTCTGGTCAATACCTATTTTGATGGAGAGGGACTTTCAATTCAGGTAACGCTGATGTGCGCGGGCCTGGGAACACTGTTTTTCCATGCCTGCTCTAAGTTAAAAGTCCCGGCGTTCCTCGGTTCCTCATTCGCATTCCTCGGTGGATTTGCGACGGTGGCAAACTTGGACAGCGGTATTTTTGCAGATATGACGATGGGCGAGAAATTGCCATATGCCTGCGGCGGTATCGTGGTAGCGGGTGCGCTGTACCTGATTCTGGCGCTGATCATCAAGCTGGCAGGCGTGGAGCGCGTCATGCACTATCTGCCGCCGGTTGTGACAGGTCCGATCATTATCTGTATCGGTCTTTCACTGGCGCCGTCCGCGATCGCCAACGCATCGACAAACTGGCTGATTGCGTTGATCGCGCTGGGAACCATCATCGTTTTTAATATCTGGGGCAAGGGAATGTTCAAGATCATACCGATTCTGATGGGCGTTGTGATCTCCTATGCAGCGGCAGCAGTCTTCCAGATGATGGGAATGACAAACCCGGACGGAAGTGTGATCCTGAATTTCTCAGAGGTAGCGACGGCTTCCTGGGTCGGACTTCCTCCGTTCCAGCTGTGCAAATTTGACCCGACGGCGGTCATGGTAATGGCGCCGATCGCGCTTGCGACGATGATGGAACATATCGGCGATATGTCGGCGATCTCTGCGACGGTCGGAGAAAATTTCCTTGCGGATCCGGGACTGCACCGGACGCTGGTCGGCGATGGTATCGCAACATCTCTGTCGGCACTCGTTGGCGGTCCTGCCAATACGACTTACGGCGAAAATACGGGCGTTCTGGAATTAAGCCGTGTCCATGACCCGCGTGTCATCCGGATTGCAGCTGTCTTTGCTGTGATTCTGAGCTTTATTCCGAAGATGGCAGAGGTCATCGGTTCGATGCCGTCTGCCATCATCGGTGGCGTTAGTTTCATGCTATACGGTATGATCTCTGCGATCGGTGTCCGCAACGTGGTCGAAAACCAGGTGGATTTAACCAAATCCCGGAACCTGGTAATCGCTGCGGTAATTCTGGTCTGCGGGCTGGGATTCTCCGACGGTCTGACCTTTGAGGCGGCAGGAACCTCGGTTACCCTGACAGGTCTTGCGATCGCAGCGATTGCGGGCGTTCTGCTCAATGTGATTCTTCCGGGTAATGATTACCAGTTCGGCAAGAATTTACAGGGCGACATCAACCGCGGTGTGGCGATCAATCCGAATCCGAAGAAACGGCAGGAATAAAAAACGCAAAAATTTTCAGTTCTAAAATTAGGACGAACCATTTCAGATGTATAATCCGCCTGCATTTCCACATACTACCCATAAGACACACGATATGGCAAACGTGGTATGCAGGAGGAAGAATCATGAAAGCTACAGGAATTGTGAGAAGAATCGATGATCTGGGTCGCGTTGTCATCCCGAAAGAGATACGCCGGACGCTGCGCCTTCGGGAAGGGACGCCGCTTGAGATATTCACGGACCGCGAGGGCGAGATTATATTGAAAAAATATTCACCGATGGTGGAGCTGGCGGCATTTGCCGTGCAGTACGCGGAGGCGATGGCGCAGTCCACGGGGCTGATGGTCTGCATCGCGGACCGGGATCAGATCATTGCGGTATCCGGGGGACCAAAGAAGGAATATTACCAGAAGACGATCAGCCGGGCGCTGGAGCTGGCAGTTTCCGAACGTCAGAATATCTGTGCGGCGCGGGGAGAAAAAGCATTTATCCCGATCACCTCGGATGAGGTGGAGGAGAGCAGCGCCGAGGTAATTGTGCCGATTTTGAGCGAGGGAGATGCGATCGGGGCGGTGATTCTCCTCAGCCGGGAGGCAAAGCAGGCGCTTGGAGGGGCGGAGATGAAGCTGGCAGCGACGGCAGCCGGATTTCTGGGACGTCAGATGGAAGGATAAAAAAAGATAAATGAGATAAATCTGCCTGGAAACAGGCGGTGAGAGAAAAAAGAAGACGGGATCGATGGAAAACGTAAAGAGAGATAAAACTCCTGGGCGGTTGTCCATCGATCCTGTTTTTGATAGTCCTGTATTTGATAAAAACTTGTATTTGATATAACAGATATATCGAAAAACAGACGAAAGCGCAAGGAAGTTCATAGATACTCCATGATTTTTCACAGAAAAAACACAGCAAGGCGCACGACAAACGCATGAGTAAATAAATTGTGAACACGCCCCCTTTTTTGTTAAAATTAAGAAAGAGAGGTTATATAGTGAAACTTCGAGATATTTTATAAAAGAGCTGTCTGATGACGAGAAAGTCGGACAGCTCTTCTTTATGCCTCAATGCGTTTATGTGTGCAGTGGAAAGGGTTCCGCTGTTATTTTTTTGCCTTGACACGGTCTCCGCGCTCTGGAAGCAGAAAGATACAGATTAAAGAACTGATAAACAGCATGCTTGGATAGAACAGAAGCGGCATGACCTCAAAGGCAGACAGTTCATAGCCTAGCTCATGAACCGCCGATAATGCTACCAGCATCTGAGCACCGTAAGGCAGGATTCCCTGGGAGATACAGGAAAAGGTATCCAGAAGGGAGGCTGTCTTTCTGGCACTGATGCCATAATCTTCAGAAATTTCCTTTGCAATAGGGTTGGCCATAACGATAGCTACTGTGTTATTGGCAGTTGCGATATCCAGCAGGGTAACTAAAAGGCCGACACCAAACTGACCGCCGCGTTTTCCACGGAAGATGCGATGAATAACGTTAAGAAGAACGTCGAAGCCACCGTTTTCACGGATCAGTGCACACATAGCTGCAACTAAGATGGCAACCATACTGGTCTCAAACATGCCGGAAGTGCCGGAACCCATGTTGGTAAGCATTTCCCAGGGAGTAGTCTGGCCGGAGCCCAGCATAATGATGGCACCGGATACGATTCCGACTAACAGAACGACAAATACCTGAATACCGGCAATGCCGCCTGCTAATACCAGAAGATAGGGGATCAGCTGAATCAGGTTGTATGGTTTTATGATGGCAGCTCCCGGATCCTGATGGAAGGAAACGACCAGGATAAGTGCCAGGGAAGCGATGGCAGCCGGAAGTGCGATGCCGAAGTTTTCACGGAATTTATCCTTCATAGCACATCCCTGACCGTTGCAGGCTGCGATGGTTGTATCGGAGATGAAAGAGAGATTATCTCCAAACATGGCACCGCCGATGACAGATGCGACGCAAAGGGACAGAGAGAAACCAGAGGTCTCAGATACGGCAGCGGCAATCGGAACGATCAGGGTGATGGTTCCAACGGAGGTTCCCATGGAGGTAGAGACAAAGCACGCTACCACAAAGAGAACAGCAACGGAAAAACGGGCCGGGATAAGAGACAGCATCAGATAAGCAACGCTTTCAGCACTGCTTCGTCCTACGACACCGACAAAGGTTCCGGCTGTCAGGAAGATGAGAAGCATGGTGATGATGTTCTTATCTCCGATGCCTTGCCCCATCAGCTCCAGTTTCCGGTCAAAGGAAAGAGAACGGTTCTGGAAACAGGCCGTCAGGATCGCAAGCATAAATGCGACAACAATCGGAATGTTGTAAAAGCCCATCGGGATCTTCATGATATATTCTGACCAGATTCCTAGCCCCAGATAAAAGATCAGAAATACAGCGATAGGCAGAAGGGAAGATAGTTTTTGCTTTTTCATAATAATTTTCAGCCTTTCTATATGTTTGCCGTAATAGGCCGGATATACATTATTTGATCTTACCATAAGAATGGGATTCAGGCAAGTAAAGAAGACAGTGTAACTGTAACGAAAAGGTTGACGAAAGCCTGTAAAAACGATATTCTGAAAGACGGAGAAAAGCATGCAAAAATGATAGAAAATATGATCGGAAATGAGATAAAAGCACAAGGGATTTCACAGATACTACACGGGTTTTCACCAAAAAATCACAGTGTGAAGTGCTTGCGTGTGCTTCACACTATGATTTTGGCGATGCTTCGCATTTAAAATCGGAAAAATCTGCTGCCTAAACGGCATCGTACGGAATTTTCAGTTTAGAAAATTCCCATTTGCGAGTCGTAACGATTGTAGGTTCGGAATGTGAGGAAAAGTGCAAAAAACCTTGACAAAGCAAGGAGAAATGTATATAAATGTAAAGTAAGATTTGCGGGCATGTACGAAGAAAACTAAGAGGATTCATGTGCAAAGATATAAGCTAGGAGGAATATACGATGAACAAGACAGAATTAATCGCAGTTGTAGCTGAGAAAGCAGAGCTTTCCAAGAAAGACGCAGAGAAGGCAATCAAGGCTTTCACAGATGCAGTATCCGAGGAACTGGTTAAGGGCGGAAAGATTCAGCTGGTTGGCTTTGGTACTTTTGAGGTAGCTGAGAGAGCAGCTAGAGAGGGAAGAAACCCGAAGACCGGCGAGACCATGCCGATCGCAGCTTCCAAGACTCCGAAGTTCAAAGCTGGTAAAGCATTAAAGGATATGGTAAACGCATAATTATCTCAGACATATATGTGTGACAGACAGCCCTTCGTGATGAAATATCATGGAGGGCTTTAGTATTATAGGAGCGAAGGGATTCCGCCAGGATGAAAGTGCCCTGCAAGGGGGCATGGAAAGGAAAAATATGAGGCTAGATAAGTATTTGAAAGTGTCCCGCATCATCAAGAGAAGAACCGTAGCCAATGAAGCGTGTGACAGCGGACGAGTGATGCTGAATGATAAAGTGGCAAGAGCCAGTGCAGAGGTTAAGGTTGGGGATGTGATTGAAATTGCCTTCGGCAATAAATCGGTGAAGGTCCGCATTACAAGCGTACAGGAGACCATCCGCAAGGAAGATGCCAAAGAAATGTTTGAATACCTGTAAAAATCCAAGAGACGTCAGTAAAAGGCGCGGAGGACGAAATGCCAAGAAATATAGAGCGGGATGAAAAAGAGGCGATGCGCCGGAAAGAACAGCTGATGGAAGCTGGATTCAGGCTGTTTTCGCAATATGGGATCGAGAATGTCAGTTTACAGAGGGTGGCGGACGCTGCGGAAGTTGGCGTTGCGACCATATATAACTATTATCAGACGAAGGCCAAGCTTGTGATAGCGATCAGCGGAAAAATCTGGGGCGATCTCTGGAAGGAGATTCTGGAAGAAAAGGGATCGGAGATATTTGAATCATTCACGGCGTATCAGTACATTGAGTTTTATACGGACCAGATCATCCGGATTTACCGGGAACGCCCGGAAATACTCCGGTTCAGTAATAACTATAAAAACTTTATCTCCCGGGAGAAAATCAAGGAGGAAGCGCTGGCTGAACATCTGGATGTTTTGAAGCCGGCAGGAGCGCTGTATCATAAGTTCTATGAGCAGGCGAGGAGCGATAAAAGCATCCGGACGGCTATTATGTAAATGCAGACGGTGTCTGGGAACCGGCCAGATAATCATTCATAAACCTGAAAACCTCCCAATATATTTAACAATAGGCAGCTATAGGCTATAAGTTAGATAAATTGGGAGGTTTTTTGCATGGAAGAAAAATTGGATGCCAGACCTCACAAGCTGGAGCTTCTGAACCGGGAAAAGGGGAGTGTGACGGGGATCCAGGATGTGGTGTCATTTGATGAGAACCAGATGATTCTCGATACAAACATGGGGCTTCTGACGGTGCGTGGGAAGGCGCTGCATGTGAGCCGTCTGACGTTGGAAAAGGGCGAAGTGGATATTGAGGGCGAGTTTGAAAGCTTTTCGTATTCCTGCAACGAGTCCCACCGGAAATCGCAGGAGTCGTTCTTTGGACGGCTGTTCCGTTAGGCGGTGGCGGATGAGCGGGACGGTGAGAGGGGAAATATGGCTACTTGGCGGCAGTGTGTGTACGGGAATCGCGCTGATGATGATGTATGACGGGCTTAGGATCTTCCGGTGGCTGGTACGGCACGGCTCATTTTGGACAGGCATGGAGGATGCGGCGTATTGGCTCTTTGCCAGCTTTGCGACGTTCCGGCTTTTGTTCGGGCAGAATGACGGAGTCTTGCGCGGCTATGCGGTGGCGGGCGTGCTCGGCGGCATGGTGTTTTATGACCGGACGGGCAGCCGTCTTTTGTTTGCGGTATTGAAAAAATGCAGCGGATGGATTAAAATGAAAAGAAGAGGCAAAAAAAGCCAGAAGACCGGAAAGAAACGTACAACAAGGGGACAGGCAGAAAACATGGAAAGGAAGTGAGATGAGAATGCGTAGACAGATGTCGGAAGGCAGACCGGGTGGAAATGTGCGGAAAAAGAAAAAGGATAATTTAAACAACCGGATGGCGCTTGTGGGCGTTACGATGGTAGTGCTGAGTCTGGCGGTTGCCGTGCACATCAAGGGCATCGATCTCAAGGAAAAGGATAGGAGTTATTCAATTCGTGAGGAAAATCTGGAGGCGCAGGTTGCGAAAGAAGAAGAACGTGCCAAACAGCTTGAGGAATACCGCGTATACGTGCAGACTAAGCAGTATATCGAGAAGGTAGCGAAGGAGAAGCTGGGGCTTGTAAACCGCAATGAGATCCTGCTCAAGCCGTCGAATCCGAATTAGACTTGCAGCACATCATAGAATGCCTGGAGTATGGCACACGGGGGAGCAGTGTTCATAGATAGGTCGGAAAATGTCGAAGTTTTCCCTGGTTTTGCTCTGTCCGTTTGACAAATATTTCTCTCCAGCCTGTATATAATGGCGTTATACAGGTTAGGAGGGATTTTTTGTGCTTAAACGGAGAACTTTACATAGAGATATGGCGGATGTCAACGTCTACACGGCAAGACGTTTAAAGAGCATGGCACTGTCGCTGGGCGGTCTGGCGCAGGCATTTGCGGATGAGATCGGCGGGCAGGGGCATCTGACGAAGGAGGACGGGCTGGCGGCAATGCAGACGGCGGCGTCGGCGGTATGCGGCGATTGTACACGGTGCAACCTGTATTATGGCAGCCGCCGGGACGACAGTTATTATCTCTATTATCTGCTTCGGACGTTCGAGCAGAAAGGGAAAATCGACCTGGAGGACATGCCTCGCCTGTTTCATGAGATCTGTTCCCAGAGGGAGGCATATTTGCGGGAATTGAACCGGAGTCTCGGGCGGGCGACGATGAATCTGGGGTGGAAAAACCGTTTTCTGGAAAGCCGGGACGCGGTGATCGTCCAGTTCCGGGAGCTGGCGGCGATTCTGGAGGAATTTTCCAACCAGATGGAACAGGCGGCGGATGTGACGGCATCCTGGGAGGAGGTGCTTTCAGGGATACTCCGCAGAAACCATCTGCGTGTGGACAACATGCTGGTGCTTCAATATGAAAATCAGCAGAAGGAGGCGTTTCTCACACTCCGCAGCGTCAACGGGCGATGCATGACGGCGCGGGATGTGGCGGAACTTCTGGGACGCGCGATCGCCGGAAGCCACTGGAGTGTGGCGAAAGACAGCAAAAGCCTGATCACCCGCAATGCGGCGACCTTCCGTTTTGTGGAAGAAGGTAAATACCGGATGGTGTACGGCATGGCGTGTAGCCCTAGGGAGGGTGAACCGATTTCAGGTGACACGTGTACGGTGCAGACCGGGCTTCCGGGGCAGGTGATTATGAGCTTGTCGGACGGCATGGGAAGCGGCAGAAGCGCCAGCGAGGACAGCGAGAAGGTCATTGAGCTGACCCAGCGCCTGCTGGAGACGGGATTTTCGGCGCGATCGGCGCTCAAATTGGTAAATACGGTGCTTCTGCTGGCGGGTACGGAGCAGAATCCGGCAACAATTGATCTATGTTGTATCGATCTGGGGACAGGTGTGCTGGAAGCGATGAAGCTGGGCGCGGTGCCGACCTTTATTCTGGGGCGTGAGGGTGTTGAGTTTCTGGAAGCAGGCGGGCTGCCGATGGGAATCGTACAGAACGCGGAGCCGGTTCTGATGTCGCGGAAAATGTGGGACGGCGAAAAAATCATTATGATAAGCGACGGTATTCTCGAAGCGATGCCGGGGGAACACAAGGAAGAGACGTTCATGGAATTTGTATCAAACCTTTCCGGCGGCAACCCGCAGGAACTGGCAGAACAGATCCTGGCGTTTGCGTCCGGGCTTTCGGACGGGGGTGTGGTGGATGACTGCACAGTGTTGGTCGGGACGGTGCTGGAACGTGGGTAGTTACTGTTTACGGGTAGGCACTTTTGGAACCGAAAGTGCCGTAAGAAAACGCGGTGGCAGCAGGAATTTGCCGTATTTAAATGCGAAGCCACGGCAAATTTCGTTACTGGGCACGTATGCGTGAACAGTAACCGTGGGTAAACGGTAGAATCTGGCAGGTTGAGAAATAAGGGGAGATCCGTTATACTGTGAAGGTATTGAACAGTTACGAGTGGATTTATTTTTAAGAGGGATAAAAAGAAATATAAAAGAATGCAGAAACAAACAGAAATTTATATGAAACAAAATCATATGGTTTATCCGGGGGATGGCGTTCTGGTCGGTTTATCCGGGGGAGCGGATTCCGTCGGTCTTTTGCTGGTGCTCTGGAAGCTGCGGGAGACGTTTCAGATTTCCCTGCGGGCGCTCCATGTCCATCACGGGCTGCGCGGCGCGGAGGCGGATAGAGATGCGGCATTTTCACGGATGCTGTGTGAACGGCTGGAAGTTCCTTTTTATGAGTTCCGTATCGATGCGGCGAAAGAGGCGCTTGACCGGAAATGTTCCGTCGAGGAGGCGGGACGGCAGGCGCGGTACCGCCTGTATGAGGAGACGGCCCTTGCGTGGGAGAAAGAGATGTATCCGGATTTGACATCGGAGAATGCGGGGAGAAAAGAGGCGGCAGCCGCCCGGGTTCACATCGCCACCGCCCACCATGCGGATGATAATGCGGAAACGGTTCTTTTTAACCTGTTCCGCGGAAGCGGTCTGACCGGGCTTTCCGGTATTGCTCCGGTGCGGGGGCGCATCATCCGTCCTCTTCTCTGGGCGCAGCGGAGCGAGATTCAGACCTGGCTGCGGCAGCAGGGACAGGACTGGGTCGAGGACTCGACGAACCAGGAGAGTGAATACAGCCGCAACTGGCTTCGGAATGAACTGCTTCCGGCGGTAGAAGAGCGCCTGAATGCACAGGCAGTCCGTCATATCGACCAGGCGGGCAGACGCATCCGGCAGGCAGATGCCTATCTGGAAGAGGTGGCAGAAGAATGGCTTCAAAAGCATGCACCGGATGGAAAGGCGGATGCAGGAGCGCTGGCAGAACAGGCGGAGATTGTGCAGGGCTATATTGTGCGGCGGTTGTTTTTAAAGAGCAAAATGCCGCTCCGGGACGTGACGGAGACGCATGTGCAGGCGGTGCGGGAACTTCTGCATCAGGGAACCGGAAAGAGTATTTCGCTGCCGCATGGGTTCCGGGCGGTGAATATATATGGATTTCTTGAAGTGCGCTCGCTTAGTCATCCAGGGGAAAGAAAAGAGGTTTTGCTTCCGGGCAGCCAGAATGGGAATCTTTTGCAGATGCATACTTTCCCCTGTGAAAATGGGGATGAATTTCCGAAAAACCAGTATACGAAATGGTTTGACTATGATAAAATAAAAGGTACCTTATCGCTGAGACACCGGCAGCCGGGGGACTACCTGACACTGCCGTCTGGTGGTCGGAAAACACTGAAATCCTGGATGATTGATGAGAAAATTCCGAGACAGGAGCGGGAGCAAATCTGGCTTCTGGCGGAAGAAAAACATATCCTGTGGATAGTGGGGCACCGGATCAGCGCATATTATAAGATAACAGAACAGACAAAAACCATCCTTGAGGTGGAATTTAACGGAGGAAAAAGCAGTGGCTGATAAGATTCGTGTATTATTAACGGAAGAAGAAGTAAACAAGAAGATCAGTGAAGTGGCAGCACAGATCAACAAAGATTATGAGGGAAAGGAAGTCCACCTGATCTGTATCTTAAAGGGCGGCGTATTTTTTACCTGCGAACTGGCAAAACGCCTGACTATTCCGGTTTCCCTGGATTTCATGTCTGTATCCAGCTACGGTTCCGACACCAAGTCAAGCGGTGTGGTAAAGATTATCAAGGATCTGGACGAGCCGCTGGAGGGCAAGAATGTCATCATCGTGGAGGACATTATCGATTCCGGACGCACCCTGGCATATCTGATCGAGGTATTAAAACAGAGGAATCCGAAAAATATCGAGCTGTGCACCCTGCTTGACAAGCCGGAGCGCCGCGTGAAAAAACAGGTTCAGGTTAAATATACCTGCTTTACAATCCCGGATGAGTTTGTCGTAGGTTACGGCCTGGATTACGATCAGAAATACCGCAACCTGCCGTACATCGGTGTTGTGGAAGTATAAGGAGGAAGCCAGTTGAAACAACGTCAGTCGATGGGAGGCGTGGGGCTTCTGATCCTCATGCTGCTCGTTATCATGTTTTTCTCGTTGAAGGTCCCTGGAATGGCGACGGAGCGGGAATTAAGCTATCCGGAGTTCATGGTATATCTGGAAAATAAGACCGTAGAGAGCGCACAGATCCGCCCGAACCGCGAGGTGCCGACCGGTGAGGTTATTTTTGAGACAACCTCCGGCGACCGGGAGGAGTTCAATGTGCTGGATGTGAAGGAAGTAGAGATGGCGCTTCGCAAGGCGGGGGTTCCGTACACGACCACCAGCGTCCGCCAGGACAGCTATTTTATGACGGTGATCCTGCCGATCGCTTTGTCCGCAGGCGTCCTGATCTTCCTGTTTATGTTTATCAATTCCCGTTCCGGCGGCGGGGCAAATGCCAAGATGATGAATTTTGGACGCAGCCGTGCCCGGATGGTATCGACCAGCAAGGTCAACTTTACCAAGGTTGCCGGTCTGGAAGAGGAGAAGGAGGAACTGGAGGAGATCGTAGATTTCCTGAAAAATCCGCAGAAATACACCGGTGTCGGGGCGCGCATCCCGAAAGGCGTGATCCTAGTCGGACCTCCAGGAACTGGTAAAACCTTGCTTGCTAAGGCCGTAGCGGGCGAGGCGGGTGTCCCGTTCTTCTCGATTTCCGGTTCGGATTTTGTTGAAATGTTCGTCGGTGTTGGCGCATCCCGTGTCCGCGACCTGTTTGAGGAAGCCAAAAAAAATGCCCCGTGTATCGTCTTTATCGATGAGATCGATGCGGTTGCCAGACAGCGTGGTACCGGCATGGGCGGCGGTCACGACGAGCGCGAGCAGACGCTCAATCAGCTTTTAGTTGAGATGGATGGTTTCGGCGTCAATGAGGGCATTATTGTCATGGCAGCGACGAACCGTGTGGATATTCTCGACCCGGCGATTCTGCGGCCGGGCAGATTTGACCGAAAGGTGGCAGTCGGACGACCGGATGTCAAGGGTCGCGAGGAGATTCTCGGCGTCCATACGAAGGAAAAACCGCTAGGCGAGGATGTGGATTTACACCGCATCGCGCAGACAACCGCTGGATTTACCGGAGCCGATCTGGAAAACCTGATGAATGAGGCGGCGATCAATACCGCAAAAGAGGGACGTAAGTTCCTGACCCAGACGGATATTGAGAAAGCCTTTATTAAAGTGGGAATCGGCGCTGAGAAGCGCAGCAAGGTAATTTCCGAAAAAGATAAGAAGATTACCGCATACCATGAGGCGGGTCATGCGATTCTGTTCCATGTCCTCCCGGATGTGGGACCGGTTCACACCGTTTCGATCATTCCGACCGGTGTCGGTGCGGCAGGCTATACGATGCCGCTTCCGGAGCAGGATGAGCTTCATATGACGAAGGGCAGAATGCTTCAAAATATCATGGTTTCGCTGGGCGGACGAATCGCCGAGGAGATTATCTTTGACGACATCACGACCGGCGCCTCCCAGGATATCAAGCAGGCGACCTCGATGGCGCGCGCGATGGTAACCGAGTACGGTATGTCAGAAAAACTGGGCATGATCAACTACAGTGGAGACAACAACGAGGTCTTTATTGGCCGCGACCTGGCGCATACGAGAACCTACAGCGAGGAAGTGGCGAGCGAGATCGACAGCGAGGTAAAACGCATCATCGACGAATGCTATGCCAAGGCAAAACAGATCATTCTCGATCACGAGGATGTCCTTCATTCCTGCTGTGCCCTGCTGATGGAGAAAGAGAAGATCGGTCAGGCTGAGTTTGAAGCGCTGTTCCAGGATGGAGAAAAGCCGTCAGGGGAAGCTGAAACTCCGGTGACAGAAGCATAAAAAGTTCAAAGCATGAAACAGGTCTGCAAATAAGCTTGAAAAAAGGTGCCAGTCAGCTGCCAGAATGTGCGGGAGACATCCCGGACAGCCATCGGATAGATGGAAATGGCAGTGGTGGCACCTTCTTTTATGCAAATTTCAGGCGGATTTTGCTGGACATTTCGGGAGAGAGTGTTGATTTGCACAAAAAAGAAATCGAAATAAAACGATGTTTGTGCACACTTATTTCCGCTCCTATGCTATTATAATAGACGTAACCCCCCCCCAATACATTATATAGTTTTTGCTACACCCCATAAAACGAAATACCTTCTCCTAAAAAGGTCAGCTACCCCGCTGACCTTTTTTATTTCATAGGAAATTACGTCCTATGAAATAAAAAACGCTCCGCGAGGATGCGCACTCGCGCGAAGCAGAAACATGTCGCAAGCGACCGCGCGAGACGCCCGAATGTGCCAAGGCACATTCTTTTTTATTACCTAAAATTAGGGGTGTGAAAATAACTTGTGTAATTTGGGGAAATCCTGTAAAATATGGGCAGAAAATAACATGATTGTGAAAGCGGTGAAACCGCTGGAAAGGGAAACAGATGGAGCAGATCAATCGCGACGCGCTATTTTGCGACGAGACAGAGGATTACCGTTGTCCTTCGGAGGCAGATGCGGGTGAAGTCGTTACATTTTATTTCAGAACAGAGAAAAATGGAGCAGATGCGGTTGTACTGCTGGAATATGACCCGGAGACCGGGGCGCTTTTGCAGGAGTGGCAGATGAAACGGCTTTCGTGGGAGTGCTGTGCTGGCAGCGTTGGGAACGGTGCAGATACAAAGCGAGGCATAGATGGTAGTGGTATGGCTGACAAGTCAGACAGCCGTTTTGATTACTACAGCTGTGCGCTGACTCTGGGAACGAAAACATTTTCGTATGTATTTCAGGTAACCTGGGGCGAGAACGTCTGTCTTTACAACCGGATCGGGCTGACAGAGGATGCGGCGGCGCACCCGTTCCGCCTGATTCCGGGGTTTCATGTGCCGGAGTGGAGCAAGGGCGCGCTGATGTATCAGATCTATGTGGATCGGTTCTGCAACGGCGATCCTACAAACGATACGGAAACCAATGAATATATTTATCTGAAAAAGCCGGTCACCCGGGTGACGGACTGGAAGGAACCGATCAGTACACTCGATGTGGGACGGTTTTACGGCGGTGATCTGCAGGGTGTTTTAGATAAACTTGATTATTTAAAGAGTCTCAAGATAGAAGCAATCTACTTAAATCCGGTATTTGTATCACCGTCGAACCATAAGTATGACTGTCAGGACTACGACCATATCGATCCGCATTATGGAGTGATTCTGGAGGACGCAGACGGGCTGGTGTGCCCGGAAGATACGGACAATGACCGCGCACATAAATATATGACGCGGACGGCGGATGAGCAGAACCTGGAGGCGAGCGATGCCTTTTTTGCCCGCCTGATTGAGGAAGCGCACAAGCGGGGAATCCGGGTGCTGGTGGACGGTGTGTTCAACCATTGTGGTTCTTTCAATAAATGGCTGGATGCGGAACTTCTGTACCAGCACGCGGGCGGCTATCCGCAGGGGGCATATGTCTCGGAGGACAGCCCGTATCGCTATTTTTTCCAGTTTCACAATGAAAATGCCTGGCCGTTTAATGACAGCTACGACGGCTGGTGGGGACACGCGACGCTTCCGAAGCTCAATTACGAGGAATCGCCGGAATTGTACCAGTACATTCTGGGGATTGCGAAAAAATGGGTGTCGGCGCCGTTTGGAGCAGATGGCTGGCGGCTGGATGTGGCGGCAGATCTGGGGCGGAGCGCCGGGATGAACCATCAGTTCTGGCGTGATTTCCGCGCGGCAGTCAAGGAGGCAAATCCGGAGGCGGTCATGATCGCGGAACATTATGGCAGCCCGTATGACTGGCTGAAGGGCGATCAGTGGGATACGGTCATGAATTATGATGCGTTTATGGAGCCGCTGTCATGGTTTCTGACCGGGATGGAGAAGCACAGTGACGAAGAAAATCCGGCGCTGTTTGGGGATGGATGCGCCTTTTTTGAGGCGATGCGCTACCATATGAGTGAAATGCCGACGGCTTCCGTGCAGTGTGCGATGAACGAGCTGTCCAACCACGATCACTCCCGCTTTATGACGCGGACAAACCGCCGGGTGGGTCGTCTTGCGTCGGCAGGTGCAAAAGCAGCGGAGGAAGGCATCAGCTATGGCATTTTCCGCCAGGGTGTTGTCATGCAGATGACCTGGCCGGGCGCGCCGACGATCTATTACGGTGACGAAGCGGGCGTCTGTGGATGGACCGATCCGGACAGCCGCCGGACGTACCCGTGGGGCGGGGAAAACCTGGAGCTGATCGAGTTCCACCGCTACATGAGCGGCATCCGGAAACGCTGTCCGGCATTTAGAAATGGTTCCCTGAAAGCGCTGGCGGCGGGAGATGGCTATATTGCCTATGGACGTTTTCAGAGTGCTCAGAGAGCTGGCGGCGCGTGCTGCGGAGTGACGGCGGTCAATACAGGTGATGAGTGGCTGACGCTCAAGATTCCGGTCTGGCAGATCGGGGCGCGCGACGGGGCGGTCCTGCGCCGGGAAATGATGACCTATGAGGACGGTTACAACGCCGGACAGGTTGAACATGAGGTAAAGGACGGCTATATCGAGGTGAAAATCCCACCGGTCGGAAGTATCGTTTTGACGGGAAATGATACGGCATTGTAGGAAATGCGGCTTCGACAAGATATATGATTTCTGGCAGTTGAGCGAGAAGAATCAAAAGCAGGAAAAAATGGAAATAAAAATATTAAATAAAATATATAAAAACACTTGCTTTTTTGAGACAGCCATGTTATAATCTTCAACTGTCAGAGCAATTTTGGATGGGTTCCCGAGTGGCCAAAGGGGGCAGACTGTAAATCTGTTGCGTCTCGCTTCGGTGGTTCGAATCCACCTCCATCCATTTGGCTTTGTGCCAGTCATGAGTAATCATGATGCCGGCGTGGCGGAACTGGCAGACGCACAGGACTTAAAATCCTGCGAGGGTTAAACTTCGTACCGGTTCGATTCCGGTCGCCGGCAGTATCGGGAACAGTTTTTAACTGTTCCCGATTTTGCGTTATACGGACGTATTTGCAGCGTTGGTTTATATCAGGATATAGAAATCCTGTCATAAACCGGCGCTTCTTTTGCATATAATACAAAGCAAAGGAGTGAAAACATGTCTGCATATCATCGGTTAATATCATATATTTATGCATACGAGGGCGGAATCAAAGGGAAAAATACGGGATTTGCGAAATTGGAGACACGGGGAACTTCCTGCCGGATTCAGGTCAGCGTCCGCCGTGTCTTTGCGGGCGGCAGCCCGATCGGCGTATACCTTCTGGCAGGGCAGGAGGAGATCCGTATTGGCACCCTGTTTGTCCGTGGTGGAAATGGGGAGTTCCGTGCCGTCGTCAATTGTGAAAATATTGAAGGAAGCGGCTGCAATATGGAAGAGTGCTGTGGTCTGACTCTTCATGAGACGGACAGCGCATGGCGTGCCTATACGACGATCTGGGAAGATGCTGTCGCGCATGCGGCAGAGGTCGAACTGGCGGATGTGACTGCTGAGAAAGTGCGGGAGCAGGAAGCGGAGAAGGAAGAGGCAACGCGGAAACAGACAGAGAGGGCGCAGGAGGCAGAGGGCCAGAATGCGGAAGAGGTTCCAGATATCTCAGAAACATCCGATCATCAAGAGGTAGAAATTGTTCAGGAAGCGCAAACAGAAACACCGCAAGAAAGTTTTCAGGAATCCAATCAGGAAGCGCAAACGGAGACACCGCAGGAAAGTTCTCAGGAATCCAATCAGGAAGCGCAAACGGAGACACCGCAGGAAAGTTCTCAGGAATCCAATCAGGAAGCGCAGACAGAGGCGCGACGGAAAGATTCTCAAGAATCCACCCGGGAAGTCCGGAAAGAGGCGCTTCCAGATTCTCCACCAGACCATCAAGAAGCATTTCAGCCAGGCTCTCAAAATCAAAAACAACCGCAACCAGATTCTTCCAAGGAATCTCCCAAAGAAGATCCCGCCGAGACTCTCTGGGACCGCCTGCGCGTTATCTATCCGAAAGTAACCGCCTTCGAATGCGCCGACGGCTGCGAGATTCTGGTAATCAAACCGCAGGATATCGGGCTTCTGCCGCGGGAAAACTGGGTGTATGGAAATAACAGCTTTCTTCTGCACGGTTACTACAACTACCGATATCTGATTCTGGCGAGACTGGGGAAACCCGGCGAACGGGGGCGCTACATTCTGGGCGTGCCGGGACATTATGGAAACAATGAAAAATATATGGCGGCGATGTTCGGCTTTGACCGCTTTGTCCGTTCCACCCGCCAGCCGCCGCGCGACAGCCGGTTCGGGTATTGGTATACGGATTTGAATTTTACATAAAAGCCGGTCGCTCCTTTTAGAGAACGCTTGACAAAGGATAGCTTTTCTGGGTAGGATGGATATAGGTCAAATGCTTTCAGGTGTTTGGTTGGCAGCGGAGCAAACTTGCCGGGAAACTGGGATAAGGATGTCTGTTGTTGGAAGCGGATAAATTTGAATGGAGGAAAAGATAGAAATATATAAAACAAGAAAGAGGAAAAAACAGTGGCAGCAAAATTGACACGGGAAGAGAAATATATGAAAGCGGCGATCCGCGAGGCGAAGAAAGCCTGGGCGCTCGGAGAAGTGCCGATCGGCTGCGTGATCGTGTATGAGGACAAAATCATCGGCAGGGGTTACAACCGCCGGATGGTCGATCATAGCGCGCTGGCACATGCGGAGATCGCGGCAATCAAAAAAGCGTGCAAGCGCATGGGCGACTGGCGCTTGGAAGAATGTGAGCTGTACGTGACGCTGGAACCGTGCCCGATGTGCGCAGGGGCGATCGTGCAGGCGCGGATTCCAAAAGTTTACATCGGTTCCATGAACCCGAAAGCCGGCTGCGCCGGTTCGGTACTGAATCTTCTGGATGAAAAAGGATTCAATCATCAGGTGGAGACAGAAGAAGGACTTTTGGGCGAGGAATGTTCGATGATGTTGAAAGAATTTTTCAAAGAATTGCGTGAAAAGAGAAAAAAGAAGAAAGAAGAAAAAGCTGGTGAATGATTTCCACCAGCTTTTTGCATTCCATATTTCCCATTCAAACCGAAAAATACAGTCCTTATTTGATTACGTGGATCCAGCCCTCCGGAGCTTTGATGTGACCCATCTGGATGCCGGTCAGTGTCTCATAGAGTTTCTGGGTAACCGGACCCATCTTCTCCATACCTGCCGGGAAGCAGATTTCCTTGCCGTGGTCAACGATCTTGCCAACCGGGGAGATAACAGCTGCGGTACCGCACAGACCGCACTCTGCGAAATCCTTTACCTCGTCTAAGTATATTTCACGCTCTTCGGTCTCCATGCCGAGGTAATCTCTTGCAACCTGCAGGATAGAACGGCGTGTGATAGACGGAAGGATGCTGTTGGACTTCGGAGTTACCAGCTTGCCGTCTTTGGTGATGAAGATAACGTTTGCGCCGCCGGTCTCCTCGATCTTGGTACGTGTCTGCGGATCCAGGTAGATGTTCTCATCGAAACCGTTCTTGTGAGCATCGACGATCGCATGCAGACTCATCGCGTAGTTTAATCCGGCTTTGATGTGACCGGTTCCGTGAGGTGCTGCACGGTCGAAATCGCTGACGCGGATGGTGATCGGTTTAGCGCCGCCCTTGAAGTACGGGCCAACCGGTGTACAGAATACACGGAACTGATAGATGTTTGCCGGTTTAACGCCGATGATGGAATCATAACCGAACATATACGGGCGGATGTACAGGGTTGCACCGGAACCATACGGCGGTACGAATGCTGCGTTGGCTTCTACTACTTTTGTGATGGCGTCTACGAAGCGCTCCTTCGGGAATGGCGGCATTTCAAGACCTTTTGCGGAATTCTCCATACGCTCGCCGTTTAAGTCAGGACGGAACGTAACGATATGGCCGTCCTCGGTCGTATACGCTTTCAGACCCTCGAAGCAAGTCTGTGCATACTGCAGAACACAGGCACATTCATTCAAGGTAATATTCGGGTCGGAGGTAAGGGCGCCTTCGTCCCAGGAACCATTCTGGTACATGGAAACATAGCGGTAATCCGTTGGCATATAGCCGAAACCGATGTTGCTCCAGTCGATATTTTTCTTCTCCATAATCGTTGCTCCAATCTTACAGAATTTTATGATTTAGTAACTGTTTGACTTTTTGCAGTCGCTAGATTTATACCTATTATAATAATTTCTTTCTTCTGTTGCAAGATTCTGGGATAAAAAATGATAAAAAAACAATAAAATGTATTCTTGTGTATTTTTATACAATGCTTGTTAGTCAAGCTCCGGCTTGACAAAACGGCGGCTGCCATGTATACTAAACAGGCTGACGGTCTGCAGGTCATTCCGTCATATAAGATCAAGTCATAAAGTTTCCGCACAGCCGGGGAGTTAGCGGTGCCCTGTACCTGCAATCCGCTATAGCAGGGGTGTTGTCCGACCGAGGGCGTTTTTACTGTGGGGCTGCCCCTGAAAAGTGGCGTTGAAGTCTGGGTCTTGCGCAACAGAAATCTGTGAACCGTGTCAGGGCAGGAATGCAGCAGCACTAAGCAGAAGCTTCTGTGTGCCGCAAGGCAGCCTGGACCGAGTTAACTGTCAGGGTAACGTCCATGGCATACGTTCGAAGCCGGGCGTGCGGATTTTTTTTATAAGAAAATAGATGCAGAAACCAGCATTTTTGCAGGTGTGTGAATATAGCCGGGATATGTGGAATTTGATTTGCCAAGGGGTAGGAATACCGTGCCGGAGCAGATTAAAAGCGCGTATCCCGGTATTTTTATGTCTATGATATTTGTAAGGAATTTTTTCTTGCCCGCGGGATATGATTGTATTATAATTACAAAATGGGTGTAGTTTATCCTGATATGGGGGTTGTTGGAAACTTAGAATAAGGGTAACTGTGAAGGTACTGGACGGTTATGAAGAAAGGGAAAGCGCTCATGAGAAGAATCGGTATGTTAACCAGCGGCGGCGACTGCCAGAGCTTAAATGCGACGATGCGAGGCGTGGCAAAATCGCTGTACAAAATGTTTGATGACATAGAGATAGTTGGATTTGAAGACGGCTATAAAGGTCTTATGTATGCAGACTACCGGATTATGAAACAGTCGGATTTTTCCGGGATTCTGACACGCGGAGGTACGATTCTGGGAACTTCCAGACAGCCTTTCAAGCTGATGCGGATGCCGGACGAGAACGGTCTGGATAAAGTGGAAGCGATGAAACACACCTATTACAAGCTGAAACTGGAATGCCTCGTCATTTTAGGTGGCAACGGCAGCCAGAAGACGGCAAATCTGCTGCGGGAGGAAGGACTCAATATCGTTTCTCTTCCGAAGACCATAGACAACGATCTCTGGGGCAGCGATCTTACGTTTGGATTCCATAGTGCGGTTGATGTAGCGACCAATGCCATCGACTGTATTCATACGACGGCGGCGTCTCATGGCAGAGTCTTCATCGTGGAGATCATGGGCCACAAGGTGGGATGGCTGGCGCTCTATGCAGGCATCGCGGGCGGAGCTGACATCATTCTCCTGCCGGAGATCCCGTATGATATTGATGTGGTGGTAAATGCGATCCGCAGCCGTACTAAAAATGGCAAGAATTTCACGATTCTGGCGGTCGCAGAGGGCGCGATTTCCAAGGAAAATGCAGCCCTGACCAAGAAAGAATTAAAAGAAAAGAAGAAAAATGGACCGGTTTATCCGTCGGTCGCTTACGAGCTGGGCGCCCAGATTTCCGAGCGGACGGGGCAGGAGATCCGTGTGACGGTTCCGGGGCATATGCAGCGCGGAGGCGAGCCATGTCCGTATGACCGCGTGATTGCGACGCGCCTCGGTGCGGAGGCAGCAGAGATGATCCGCCGCAAAGAATACGGCTATATGGTCGCTTTAAACAACAATAAGATTGAAAAAATTCCGCTCGCGGACATTGCCGGTAAATTAAAGATGGTCGATCCGAAGAGCGATATTATCCGGGAAGCTAAGGATGTAGGCATCAGCTTCGGCGACGAATAGTAAGGAAGTAGTAGTTTATGTCATATACAGCACTGTACAGAAAATGGCGTCCGACGTCCTTTGAAGAGGTCCGGGGTCAGGACCATATCGTAAAGACCCTGAAAAATCAGATCAACTCCGGGCGGATCGGGCACGCGTACCTCTTCTGCGGGACGCGCGGAACCGGTAAGACGAGTATTGCCAAGATCTTTGCACGGGCAGTCAACTGTGAACATCCGGTGGACGGCAGCCCCTGCGGCGAGTGCAGTATGTGCCGCCAGATTGCGGAAGGAGCTTCCCTCAATGTGGTGGAGATCGATGCGGCATCCAACAATGGTGTGGAAAATATCCGCGATATCCGGGAGCAGGTGCAGTACCCGCCGACGGATGGGCGCTACCGCGTCTACATCATTGACGAGGTTCATATGCTTTCGATCGGCGCGTTCAATGCGCTCTTAAAGACGCTGGAAGAACCGCCGTCCTACGTTATATTTATCCTGGCGACGACGGAGGTCCACAAGATCCCGATCACGATCCTGTCCCGGTGCCAGAGATATGATTTCAAGCGGATCTCGATCGATACCATCGCGGGACGGCTGGCGGAGCTGACGCAGGCGGAGCAGATCGATGTAGACGATCGGGCACTTAGGTATGTGGCACGTGCGGCGGATGGCTCGATGCGAGATGCGTTAAGTCTTCTCGATCAGTGCGTGGCGTTCCATTTCGGAGAAAAGCTGACGTATGACAATGTGCTCGAGGTGTTGGGCGCGGTCGATAACCGCGTGTTCAGCAAGCTGTTTCAGGCGGTGCTTGCAAGTGATACGAAGGCGTGCATCCGTGAGATTGAGGAAATGATCATCCAAGGGCGCGATCTTTCGCAGCTCGTCAACGATTTCGTCTGGTATATGCGAAATCTCCTGATTGCCAAGACGACCGACGAACCGGGCGATATGCTCGATATGTCGGAGGAAAATCTGGCAGTTTTAAAGGAAGAGGCGGCAGGCGTTGATACGGAAACGCTGATGCGTTACATCCGTATTTTCTCGGAGCTTTCCGGGCAGCTGCGCTACGCGTCGCAGAAGCGGATTCTGGTGGAGATTGCCTTTATCAAGCTGACGACGCCGTCGATGGAACAGAATCTTGATTCCATTTTACAGCGGATTACGCTATTAGAGCAGAAAATGCAGGAAATGCCGGACAATCTACAGAAACTGGCGTCCCTTGCACCGGCAGCAGGGCAGGCGGTATCCTCCAAAACGGCTGTGGTGGAAACGCCGCCTGAGCCGAAGAAGGTATCCCTTCCACCGGCACAGTACGAAGATCTGATGCTGATGCGGAAAGAATGGGGACGGATTGCGTCCCTGAGCCAGCTTGTGGGTTCGATTAGACTCAGTCTTCCCAAGACAAGTGTAGAACCGGCGGGCGAAGGCTGCCTTTGCATTGTGTGTACAGATGAAAATACGTTTGGAATTATCAATCGGGAGCCTGAGCTTAAAAATTTGCAGGAAGTAGTGCAAGAAAAATACAAAAAGACTCTGCAATTTAAAGTCCGTTTAGAATCATCTGCTGTGCCGCAAAGAACGGTTTATGTCAGTGATGAGGATTTAAAGAACGCAATCCATACCGATGTGATTGTCGAAGAGGATGATTCCGTGTAGTGGAGCTTGCCAAAGATGAGCCTTGTTTTGTAATGCAAGAAGCTGTGATTAAATGCAGATAAATGATATTAGTGGGTTTATATGATATATAGAACCGGCTGCAATCGGCAGCCAGTCTGAATATAAATAAAAAGAAGTGAAAGAGAGGAATGACACCATGGCAAAACGTGGCGGTTTCCCAGGCGGTATGCCGGGCAATATGAACAATTTAATGAAGCAGGCGCAGAGAATGCAGCGCCAGATGGAAGAGAAGCAGAAAGAGCTGGAGGAGAAGCAGTACAGCGCATCCGCAGGCGGCGGCGCTGTAACCGTGACCGTATCTGGTAAAAAAGAGGTTCTTTCCGTGAAACTGTCTGAGGAAGTAGTGGATCCGGATGATATCGAGATGTTAGAGGATCTGATCGTGGCGGCGACCAACGAGGCATTCCGTCAGGCGGAAGAGGACAGCAGCCAGATGATGTCCCAGTTGACCGGTGGCCTTGGCGGTCTGGGAGGCGGATTCCCGTTTTAAGCAATGGATTATTACAGCAGTCAGATTAGCAAGCTAATCGAAGAATTGTCAAAACTTCCCGGAATCGGAAGTAAATCGGCGCAGCGTCTTGCATTTCATATCATCAATATGCCGGAAGAACAGGTCAGGCACTTGTCCGGCGCGATTCTGGAAGCCAAGCAGAATGTGCGTTACTGCAAGGAGTGCTGCACATTGACTGATAAGGAACTATGCCCGATCTGCAGCAGCGACCGGCGAGATCATGAGACGATCATGGTGGTGGAAAATACGCGCGATCTGGCGGCATATGAGAAGACAGGAAAATACAACGGGGTCTATCATGTGCTGCATGGAGCGATCTCCCCGATGCTGGGGATCGGGCCGGGCGACATCCGGCTCAAGGAGCTGATGACTCGCCTGCAGAAAGAGGAGGTTCGTGAGGTCATTATCGCAACCAACTCAAGCCTGGAGGGCGAGACGACCGCGATGTATTTGAGCAAGCTGATTAAGCCGACAGGGATCCGGGTGACGCGAATCGCCAGCGGCGTTCCGGTCGGGGGCGACTTGGAATATATTGATGAGGTAACGCTTCTGCGCGCGCTGGATGGGCGTACAGAGCTGTAGCCGGTGAGCAAATAAAACGTTACTGGGCACGTATGCGTGAACAGTAACAATAAAACTTCTGCCGCGGCAGGAAGTTAGGAGATGCATAAGATGGATAAATACGAGTTTAACATCAAGGTAGAGCAGATTAAGAAACTGGTTAACAAGGGAGATTTCGAGACGGCGATGAAGATCGCCGATACCATCGACTGGCGTCGTGTACGCAGCACCAGCCTGCTTACGATGATTTCCCAGATTTATGAGAAAAATGCAGAGTATCAGGATGCCAAGGATATTTTATTGCTGGCATATGAGAGAGCGCCGCTTGGAAAGGGGCTTTTATATAAGCTGACCGACCTTGCACTGCGTGAAAATAATATTCAGGAGGCAGAGGCATATTACCGGGAGTTTTGTGAGCTGTCCGGCGATGACCCGCGCCAGTACCTGCTTCGTTTCCTGATTCTGGAGGCGAAGGATGCGCCGTTAGAGCAGCAGATCAATTCTCTGGAGAGATATTGTCAGGAAGAGCTGGATGAGAAATGGCTGTACCACCTGGCAGAGCTTTATCATCAGGCGAACCAGGCGGACGACTGTGTGCGGATCTGCGACAAGATCATGCTGATGTTCGGTCTTGGCAAATATGTGGACAAGGCAATGGAACTGAAACTTCAGTATGCGCCGCTGACGAAATATCAGATGGATCTGGTGGAAAACCGCGAGAAGTACGAAGAGAAGCTGCGTGCGGTGGAAGAAGAGTACAAGAACGGTACATACCGCAAGCCGGAGCCGGAAGGAGAGTATCTGGATACGGATGAGCCGGAGGCAGAGCTGGACGACGAACCGGAGAATGAGCCGGAGGGACAGCCAGAGCAGGCAGAGCCAGAAGAGAAGGCTGGAAAACCGAAAGCTGAGACAAAACCGGCGGACGAGAAAGTAGAAAAGGCTGCGCTGGACGAGGATGTAGTAGCAAGCCTTCATGAAGCACAGGCGGAAGAAGCGCTGGCAAAAGAAGTGTCCAAGATCAAGCCTTACGATGAGGAAGAGGGCGCATCCGAAGGGGAGACACGTGTTTTCAGGAATCTCCGTGACCTAGAGCCGGCAGAGGCAGAGGAAAAGAGCGAGGAAGCTCCGATTCATGAATTTGAAGAGGAAGAGGAAACCATAGTGGAAGACTGGGATTTCGAACCGGAAGAGGAAGAAGAGGAGATCAAGGAATCAAATCATCTGATGATCGAGGCGGAAGATCCGGCAGCCGGTCTTGCGATGGCACTTGATTCCCTGAAAAAGATTCACCGCGAGCTGGGAACCAAGCATCCGGTTGCCAAGATCAGCGGTGCAAACCTTTCCCATCGCGGCATCGCATCGGTGGCGGAGCGCCTGGCAGGCAAGGATCTGGTGGTCGAGCATGCAGCTGATCTGGACGATTTGACGGTGGAAGAGCTGGAAGAATTGATGACACAGGATGAAACCGGCATGGTCGTTGTTCTGATTGATACGCAGGCACGTTTAGAGCAGATGCACCGCGCATATCCGGCATTAGCAGAGCGTTTCCAGTATATCGGCTGTGAAAACCAGAAAGACGATGCAGCGAAGCTGGCACAGGCGCGCGAGGAAGAGCTGAAACGCCAGCAGGCGCAGCAGGAAGCAGAAGCAGCCAGAAAACGCCAGGCAGAGCGTGAAGCGGAGATCCGCCGTCAGGCAGAAAAAGAGGCAGAGGAAAAACGCAGACAGCAGGAAGCAGCAGCCCGCCGTGAGGAAGAAGAGCGCGCCAAGGAAGAAGCACAGGCACTGGCAGCCAAAGAGGCAGAAGAAGCGCGTAAAGCGGAGGAAGACCGCCGTCTGGCAGAGCGGCAGAGAGAAGAACTGCGCCGTCAGGAAGAGGCAAGACGCGATGACGAGCCAGAGTATGAAGACGAAGAAGATCACTACGAGAAGGACGAGTATGAGCCGGAGGATGATTATGCGCGTGGCGGCTATCGTGATGATTATAAGGACGATTACAAAGACAGCTATAAAGACGAACGCGAGGACGACGAGTATTCCAATTATCCAGAGGATGAGCCGGAAGAGAAACCGTCCAAAAAGTCCGGCGATATGGATGTTGAGGAGTTTGTTCAGTATGCCTGCAAATATGCATCGGAGATCGACTGCAGTATTTCGGGAAAGAGCATGCTGGCTCTGTACGAGCGCGCTGAGATGATGGAGGAGGATGGAGAACCGCTTACCAAGACAAGTGCCGAAGATTTGATCGAGGAAGCTGCAGATAAGGCGGAGAAGAAATCCTTCAGCGGACTGTTCTCATCGAAATATGATAAGGATGGACTTCTGATTCTGAAAGAGAAACATTTCTTTGATTAATTAAAACAATTCGAGAAATTTTAAAATTAAAACTAATTAGTAAAAGAGAGCGCTGCGGGGGAATGCTTCCCGGCAGCGTTTTCTGGTAGTGGACAGTAAAAAGAGATACGGGAGAGAAAGATGGGAACACGGTTAATAGCCCTCGATTTAGATGGGACACTGTTAAATGAAAAAATGCACGTGTCGGAAAAAACAAGACAGGTGATGGAACTGTGCGCGCAGCGGGGGATTGAGATTGTCCCGGCGACCGGGCGCGCGCTCCCGGCAGTGCCAGAGGAGGTTTTGAGCCTGCCGGGCGTCCACTATGGCATATTTACAAATGGGGCGGTCGTCCGGGATTTCGGGAAAAATACCTGGGTGTCGGAAAGCTGCCTGAGCTGGGAAGAGACGATCCGGGTGATTGAGGTGCTGCGCCGGCATCCGGTTATTTACGATATGTATGTATCGGAGGGCGGCGTCAGCGAGACGCGATTGCTGGCACAGCTGGAAGAATACGGGATACCGGAACGTGAATGCGCCTATATCCGGGCGACGCGCCGGGCAGTTACTGACATGGTGGAGTATCTGCGGGAGAAAAAATGCCCGGTGCAGAAGATGAATTTAAATTTTAAGGACCGGGAGAGCAAGCAGGCAGTCCGGGCAAAGCTGGAAGCGATGCCGGAGGTTCTGGTGACCTCCTCGCTTCCGTGGAATCTGGAACTCAACGCGGCGGGCATCACAAAGGGGAGCGGGCTGCGGAATCTCTGTCAGTATCTGGGAATTGAAGCGGAGGAGACGATGGCATTTGGAGACGGCGAAAACGACTGGCCCATGCTGGAGGCAGCAGGAATCGGCGTGGCGATGGAAAATGGCGCCCCATTTTTAAAGGAACGCGCAGACCGGATTGCCGCTTCAAACCGGGAAGAGGGCGTAGCGGAGGCGATCAGACAATGGGTGCTTATATAAAAGAAAACTGGCTGTTCGTGGTGGTGGCAGTCTATCTGGTTTCCATGGTACTGTACGGGCATTACCGCGGATTTGTCCGCCTGGCAGTCTCGGCCGTTTCCCTGGTGCTGTCGCTGGGGGTGGTTCATTTTGGTGCGCCGTCTGTCGCGAATCTGCTTCGCAGCAATGAGGTGGTCTATCAGGCGGTGGAGGACAGCGTGACGAAATTTATCCAAAAGGACGATGAGGCGGAAAATGAGGCAGCTGACGCGGCGCCGCCATCCGTACAGCGCAGTATTATTGAAGAAATGGAGCTTCCGGAACAGTTAAAGGATGCGCTTCTGGAGAATAATAACAGCGAAGTTTACGAGGCGCTGGGTGTAAGCAGCTTTACCCACTACGTCAGCCGTTATCTGGCAAACAGCCTGATTAATATTATAAGTTTTTTTCTGCTGTTTGCAGCCGTGTTCGGCGGACTGCGTGTTCTGTCCGTATCGCTCAATGTGGTCTCCCGGCTGCCGATCATATCGGGGCTGAACCGTCTGGCAGGTGCCGTGCTGGGGGGCGCGGAAGGGATCTTTTTCGTCTGGATTGCAGCACTGCTTATTACACTGTTCTCGGCAACGGCGATTGGTGAACTTTTCCTGAACCAGATAGAAAGCAATATCTGGTTGACCTGGCTGTATGACCACAATATGCTTGGAAGCATCCTGATGGGTGTTGTGAAACGGATTATTTAAAAGCGTATAGAGAAAAACTGTGATATTGAAAAACGGCACACCGCATTCTCGCTGCTTAGTGATGAGTTAGGTGTGCCAAATTTTTTATTTCAGTCGAGAAGACTCCCACCTCTTTAGGTGGCGAGTAATAGCAAATTTGTCTCAGTGGGAGTTGGGTCTTCGGCTGAGATAAACGCTCCGCGAGGATGCGCAATGATTCTGTATGGAATATGTCAGCGAAAAAACAAGTGAAAATCGCTTGACAAGTTAATGCTGAAATGGTAAACTCTAACTCTAACGTGTTTTGACGTTGGTCTGCATATGCAGGGAAAATCGAATATCACAGGTTTTCTTATTTGCGAAAATGTTTTGAAAATTAAGAAAAAATAGTTGACAACGACAACTGCCTATGATATGATATTCAAGCTGTTGAGCGAAAGCTCAGTTGCAAAAATAAAATAAAAAAGTTGTTGACAAAGATAACTGCTTGTGGTAATATAAATGAGCTGTCAATGAGACAACAACAAAGAACCTTGAAAACTGAACAGTATGTAAAACCCTGAAAATTCTAAGAACAAAGGCTTTTGGTTAAGCCTTGAAGTTCAAGAGAACATTCAGAACAAAACCAAAACAACAGTAATAACGGTTAAAATTAGCCAAGCGAATTTTGACTGGAATCAAAACTTTAACATGAGAGTTTGATCCTGGCTCAGGATGAACGCTG